>Ga0335072_10006908_pt1 | contig 16564 bp, 11 predicted proteins | sample Lox_Sample_21_FD_206725 | JGI IMG/M metagenome (GOLD analysis project Ga0335072, IMG submission 206725) | Soil microbial communities from Loxahatchee National Wildlife Refuge, Florida, United States - Lox_Sample_2.1 | ecosystem: Environmental > Terrestrial > Soil > Wetlands | place: USA...
CGATGACGCGACTAAAACACCGGCATTTGAACGAACAGCTCCAGCTCTTCGAGTGGCTGAAACCAATGCTGGCGTCGTTCGGCCGGGTCGCGATCGAGGTGCCGTATCGGCCGTTTAGGGAGTTCGACCTTCGAGTCGCCGCGGTCTCACGGGATCGATGGGACGCGATCGACCCCGATGACAATCTCCACGGCGCGCCGGAACTCCTGATTGAAGTAAAGTCCCCATTCAACACCGAACGTCAATTACGCGAGCTGGTCTTCATTTGCCTTGGGAAGAGGCGCGCGGGAATTCTGGATCGTGGACGCCGAGCGCAAGTCTGTCACAATATTTCACCGCGACGGCGTTCCCGCGGTCTTCAATTCTGGCGGCAGCATTTCTCTGGCCGAGTTCGGCTCCGGCGAACTCCCGTCTAAGAAATCTTCGCCTGACGCCATGCGTAGCGGAAGCCATTCGAGGCGACCGCCCGCAGTTCCGCTTCGCTGAAGCCAAAACGTTCCGCCGCCTGCCGATATTCGCTTACCAGCGTACAGCCGAACATCGCCGGATCGTCGGTATTCAGCACGATCGGCACACCGGCATCGAAGAGACGGCGCACCGGGTGGTCCTCGACGCGCTTCACTACCCCCGTAACAACATTGCTGGTGATGCACACTTCGAGCGGAATATCGCGCTCGCGTAAATGGCGCATGAGCGCTTCGTCGCAGATCGCGGAAATGCCGTGGCCGATGCGTTCCGCGCCGATTTTGAGCGCCGCCCAGATGGAATCCGGGCTCGTGCCCTCGCCCGCATGAGCCGTCAGATGCAATCCGGCATCGCGCGCGAAGGCGAAAACGTCCCCGAACCACTCCGCCGGACCGCGCGCTTCGCTGCCGCCGATTCCGAGCGCCACTACGCCGCGATTGACCCGTTCCGCCGCGAGTTTCGCCACTGCCATGGCGGGCTCGACGCCGAATTGCCTGACGGCATCGAGAATCCAGCGGGTTTCGACCGGGGAGCCGGCAGCGGCATCGTGAATGGCGTCGAAAATCGGTGCAAAGTTCTGCCCTTTCCAGAGAACAACGCCGGCCGCCACGATGATTTCCGCATACTGCACATGTTCCGAGGTCAGGCGCGCCAGGAGGCGGCGGGTGATCAGCGCGTAGTCGTCCGGAGTCCGCAGACGCTTGCTGACCATGGCAAAAGCCTTCAGAAATGCGTCAAAATCGGCGTATCGATAAGCACCGCGGTACTCTTCGACCGCGATCGCGGGGTCGAGTTCGTGGAGCGTTTCGGGCTCGACGGAACCCTCGAGGTGGACGTGGAGCTCCGCTTTGGGCATTTGAGTGATGAAATCGTCCATACTTGTTTATTAGACTCTCATGACGGTTGAAGAAATCGAAGCGATCGCCGGAGGATACCACGGCGACCCTTTTCGCATCCTGGGCCCGCATAGCGTCCGGAAAAAGGGCGGCCAACCCCGCTGGGAAGTTCGCGCCTTCCTGCCGCAGGCCGAATCGGCGGCGGTGATGCTCGGCGATAAACGGTGTGAAATGGTGCGAAAGCACGCCCAGGGCTTCTTCTGCGTGTTGCTGGCGGGCGATCCCCGGCCTTACCTCATCCGTGTCCGGCTGTACGACGGGCACGAGATCGACATCGACGATCCGTATCGTTTCGGACCGCAGCTCTCGGATTCCGACCTCTATCTTCACACCGAGGGAACGCTCCACGAGGCGTGGAAGACGTTCGGGGCGCATATTGTCGAATCGGAAGGCGTGCGCGGGGTGCGGTTCGCGGTGTGGGCGCCGAACGCGATTGCGCTGACGGTTGCCGGCGAATTCAACGACTGGGATATCCGGCGGCATCCCATGCGATGGCGCAATGGCGGCGTGTGGGAGCTGTTCGTTCCTGGCCTCGGCGAGGGGGCGGCGTACAAATACTATGTGCGGTCCCGGTTTGCCGGATACCAGCAGCTCAAGGCCGATCCCTACGCGTTCTGCTGCGAGACGCCGCCGAAATCGGCTTCGGTGGTGTGGAATCCGAAACATGAATGGAAAGACAGCGCCTGGCTCGAGGCGCGGGCGAAGCAGGACATTCTCAAATCGCCGGTGGCGATCTACGAGGTCCACCTGGAATCGTGGCTGCGGGCGCCGCACGGCCAGACTCTGACCTATCGCGACCTGGCGGTGAAACTGGTGGAGTACGTAAAACAGATGGGCTATACGCACATCGAACTGCTGCCCGTCATGGAACACCCGTTTTCGGGCTCGTGGGGCTACCAGGTAATCGGCTACTACGCGCCCACCTCCCGGTTCGGCACGCCGGACGACTTCCAATACTTTGTGGACGCCTGCCACCAGGCGGGAATCGGCGTGATTGTGGATTGGGTACCGGCGCATTTTCCGAAGGACGCTCACGGGCTCGGCTTTTTCGACGGTACGGCGCTCTACGAGCACGCCGACCCGCGCAAGGGCGAGCAGCGCGATTGGGGAACATTGGTTTTCAATTACGGCCGCAACGAAGTCCGGTCGTTTCTGATTTCGAATGCGCTTTTCTGGCTGAAGGAATACCACATCGACGGGCTCCGGGTGGACGCCGTGGCATCGATGCTGTATTTGGATTACTCGCGCAAGGCGGGCGAGTGGATTCCCAATCAGTATGGTGGGAACGAAAACCTGGAGGCGATCGATTTCCTGCGCCGCTTCAACGAACTGGCGCACTCGGTCCCGGGGGCGTTCACTGTGGCCGAGGAATCGACGGCATTTTCGGGCGTCTCGCGGCCGGTCTATCTCAACGGCCTGGGATTCACCATGAAGTGGAACATGGGCTGGATGCACGACATGCTCGGCTACTTCGAGAACGACCCGATCTATCGCAAGTATCACCACAATGCCATCACGTTCAGCCTGCTGTATGCGTTCACGGAGAATTTCGTGCTTCCCGTCTCACATGACGAGGTCGTACACGGCAAGCGGTCGCTGTTGAATAAGATGCCGGGCGACGAATGGCGGCAATTTGCCAACGTGCGCAGTTTTTTGGCCTACATGTGGACTCATCCGGGCAAGAAAATCCTGTTCATGGGGCAGGAAATCGGGCAGCGCGAGGAGTGGAATCACAATACCGGCATCCGCTGGGAGCTGCTCGAATTCGATCTCCACCGCAAGCTGCAAACCATGATGCGGGAGCTGAACCGGATCTATCGCGAGAATCCCGCGCTCTACCAGGTGGACTTCCACTACACGGGGTTCGAATGGGTGGATTTTCACGATTGGGAAAACTCGATTATTGCGTTCTTGCGGCGCGCCGAAGATCCCAAGGATTTTTTGCTGGTATGCTGCAACTTCACGCCGGTGCCCCGCAGGCTGTACGAGGTCGGAGTGCCGGAAGAGGGGTTTTACGAAGAGATTCTGAATACCGATTCGGAGTTGTTCGGCGGGAGCAATATGGGAAATGGAGGGATGGTATCGACCCGCCCGGTACCGAAGCACGACCGGCCGTTCAGCATCGCGGTGACTCTGCCGCCCCTCGCGGTGATGGTTTTCCGGAAGCGCTAGGAAGGAGTTTTCACACGGAGGCATCGTCCAGTGCGCCCCTGCGTGAGACGCCTGTCTTTCCCGCAGGGCACCAGCGCCGCCGCCCGGTGTCGATACAGGGAGAAACTCAGCGGTTCGAGCCTGCTGACAAGGGGCGCCAGCCGAGACTTGGCTGCCCCACAGCCGACGTGCCGGAGCCGGGGATCGTTGACGTCGCACCCAAAGGCTCCCTGGCCAATACCCAGGAGCAGAATGAGAGCCTTCACTGCCGACTCTTTTTCCACGTTAGCGTTTCAGGCAAAGCCGCAGAGGGCACAGTTGCGGCATCTGGATGAGCTTCTCGCAGAGCCTCGGCGTATGCAAAGAAAGCCAAAATCCGGCATGATATCCTGAACCCACGGAGGGGTACCCATGCGTCATCTGGCCTGCTTCGTTTTTGCTGCCTTAGCCGCGCACGCCGCGACTGCGGTTTACACCAGTTCGTTCGACAGCCCCGAAAGCGGATGGGCCGCGGTTCATGGGCTGGCAACTTCCGACCCCGTTGTGGCTCACAACGGGAATAAGTCGCTGCGCGTCGAGGCGGGCAATGGCGCGGCAGATGCCTCGGTGCGGTCCGCGCCGATTTCGCTGACACTGGGGAAACGGTACGAACTCAGCGGCTGGGTACGCACGGAGAACCTCACGGTCCGCGACACAGGCCGTTCCCCGATTGCCGTAGGCGCGGCGCTCACGATGGCGTCCATGCCCTTCGATGTGCATTCGGCGTCGCTGGGCGGCACGCACGATTGGACGCGCCTGACGCTCCGCTTTGTCGCCAGCCGCGCGCGGGACGAGATCGTGCTTACCGCCGGGGGCGGCGGCGCTCTCGGCGGGAAAGCCTGGTTTCAAGGCATCAGCCTGGATGAGATCTCGTCGCAGGACGAATGGCCGGCACGCGATGCCGTGGAGACCTTCGGGCCGGCATACCGGTATCCGGCGGCTGGGTGGATATATCTGCACATCGAGGGCAAACCGTACGATCGCGGGTATCAGCACGGCTACCTCATGGCACATGAAATTCCCGAATACCTGGCGCGTTGCGCGTACGATTTGGGCGGCAAATCCGGCGAAGAGAGCTGGGACCATTTCCGCACCACCGCCAATGCGCTATTCCTGCGCGGATTCGACACCGAAATCCTCGAAGAGATGCGCGGAATCGCCGACGGCGCCAATGCCCGCGGCGCGAAGTGGCTCAATCGCAAACTGGACCTCACCGACATCGTGGTGGCCAATACCGACGTGGAAATGGGCGAACTGCGATGGGCCGTGTCCACCACTCCGACCGGCCTCGAAGGCCTGCATTTCGACTTGCCCGGTTATGCCCGGCCGCCGAAAAAGGACTCCCCAACGGACCACTGCAGCGCGTTCGCGGCGACCGGCCCCGCCACCCAAGACGGCAAGATGGTCATCGGCCATGTCACCTGGTGGCCGCAGACTCTGGCCGAGCAGACCAACGTGATGCTCGACATCAAGCCGGAAACCGGACACCGCATGCTCATCCAGAGCTACCCGGGTGGAATCGAAAGCGGCACCGATTGGTATCAGAATGACGCCGGCATCGTCCTGACCGAAACCACCATCGACCAGACGCCTTTCAATATCAACGGCACTCCCGTAGCCTTCCGCGCCCGGCGCGCCATCCAGTACGCCAGCAATATCGACGATGTAGTCCGCGAACTGGGGAACCGCAACAATGGGCTCTACACCAACGAGTGGCTCATCGGCGACGCCAAGAACAACGAAATCGCCATGTATGAATTAGCCACCCGCCACACAAAACTGTGGCGCAGTTCCAAGGGCGAGTGGTTCGGCGGTACGCCGGGATTCTATTGGGGCGACAACAACGCCAAAGATCTGACCGTCAATCTGGAGTTGGAACCCGATCCGCAGGGGCCGCCGGCATACATCCCGTACGTGCCGGCAGTCCGCGATATGGCATGGCAAAACCTATACGGTAAGTACAAAGGCCAAATCGACGAACAATTCGGGTTCCTGGCGTTCCGGTCGGCGCCGCTGGTGGCGGCAAGCACCATGGACGCGAAAATCGCCACGGCCGATATGGCGAAGGATTTGATGGTTTGGGCGGAAATTGGCCGTCCCAACGAGAGCGTCTGGGAAGCGTCGCGGACGAACCCGGGACCCAATCGTGGGCTTTACCCCGGCGGTTATCACCTCTTCGTCGCCCAAGCCTCCGAGGGCTTGCTGAGTGCGGTGCGGGACAACGAACAAGCGCGGCTGGCGTTGCAGGTGTCAGACAGAAAGCCTTCGGACAAGCCGAAGGATTATGCTGACCGCCTCTGGAAAGGATGGGTGCTGCCGGCGTCCGGTGCCGATACGTGGTTCGTGGCGGGATCGGCGGCATATTACCGCGCGCTCGAATCCAAGGACCCGGAAAAGGCGATCGAGGCCGAACGCATCCAATATCGTGGATTGAAACCGGCGGCGGACAATCCACAGATCGATTTCCGGCGCGAGCAGGTCAAGGGGGCTCTGTTCCTCGACCAGGTGCGCCTCAAGCTGGGCGACGACGCCTTCTTCAAACTCATGCAGGACTATTTCGCCGCCAATACCACCAAGACAGTGACAGCGCAATCGTTCCTGGATAAAGCGGGTGTCCCGTTCGATTTCGTCGCGCCCGGCGAGGGTCCCGCCTATCTCCCCGGCGATATTTACCGCAGCCTGGATTCCGCCGTAATCGTCTACGGAACCCTGGCGGAGGCCGGCACCAATCGCCATATCGCCGAGCAGTTGCAGGCGCGCTATCGCGACTACGGGCAAATCGACGTCGCCATCCGCAAAGACTTCGAGGTGTCGGATGAGGAGTTGCAGCATCGCAGCGTGATTTTCGTGGGACGTCCGGAGGCCAACGAGGCGCTGGCTCATTGGGCCGGCAAGATCGGGCTTCATTACCAGGGCGCCGAGTTCGTGGCGGGCGGCGAAAACTATGCCTCGGAGCGCGATTCGCTGGTCATGGCGGCTGCCAATCCGCTGGATGCTTCGCACATGGTGCTCGTGATGGCGGGGAATGATCCGCTGGGCACGGTGGAGACGCTAAGCGCTGATAATGCCGCTACGCCATACGTCGTCCTGAAGGACGGAAAGCCTGTCACGTCGGCCGGGGGCGACGGCGAGAAATAAGATAAATCCGGCAGTGTGGCGGGCTTAGAGCCTCGACTCCGTCCGGGGCTTAGCGCGCTTGAGCGCGTACATGCTCTGGTCGGCCTCGTCGAGTGCGTCGCGCAAGAGCCGGCCGGTAACTTCCGCGGTTCCCCAACTGAAGGTAATCGGCAGCACTCCGTGGCCACGGACACGGAATTCCAGCAGGCGCGCGGAGATCTCCTGCATACGCTTACGGGCGACTTCCGTGCGCTGATTGTGGAAGAAGATGACGAATTCGTCGCCGCCCCAGCGGAATGCCTCGTCCTCGTGGCGGATGGACGACCGGAGCAGATTTCCGATATTGCGCAGGATTTCGTCGCCCACGAGGTGTCCATAGCGGTCGTTGATATCTTTGAAATTGTCCATATCGCAGACGGCGACTACACCATCGAAGGGCAATGGCTGGTCCACGCGGCGAGAGAGGGCGGCCTGGTTCAATAAACCCGTGAGTTGGTCGAGATCGAGGCGCTGATCGCGTTCCCGGCGCAGGTAGTCGACTTCTCCCGCGAGCTGGTGGATGCGATCGATCTGGTTTTCATTCCACATCGCAAGCGCGGAGAAGCCCAGAATGCAGAGCAGGATGAAATCCGCGTAGGTCTGGTAGCTGAAGTCGACGTGCAACAGGCCGACGATGATCAAGGCGCGGAAGAGGAAGTCCGCGGCGAGCGTCAGCAGGACCACGCGGAAGGCCCGCGCTCCCAGCCCGGCATTTTTGCGGAGCGCGGCGGCGTTATACGCATAGACACTGCACAGGACCACGGAATCCGCGGCGCGGTAGCCGTCCACGCGGGAGAACCAGCCGAACGCATAAACCAGCGCCACGAAAATCGGCAGGATCGAAATCAAACGGAGGACCGTGCGCCAGTCTTTGATGGAAGAGGCGAAGCCGGCGCGGGCGGCGGCGATCAACACGATGGCGAAGCCGAATTCAAAAATGGCATATGGCGCCATCCATCCAACCGAACCGCTGCGCAGCAATTGATAGCCGAAGATTCCGGCCAGAAAGCGCAGCAGCCAGGCGATCGACCACAAGCCGAAATAGACCACCCGCGACTGGCGATAGAGGAACACGAAAACCAGCCCGAGGAGCATCGCGGCGATTTCCTGACCGTAGAAGGCAGCGAAATCGGGAATCGGGCGGATTTCCAAGGGTCAGTCTCCGTTGATGGCGTGGCGGCGGATGCTGCGCGCTTTGCCGGTCGATTCGTCTACGTCAACCATAACAGCATGTAGTTCCGCGCCTTTACGCGCGGCTTCCATGCGGACCGGCAGGCTGGTCAGAAAACGCTGGAGGATGATCGCGATATCGACTCCGATAATGGACTCGTAGGGGCCGGTCATGCCGCAATCGGTCTGGTAAGCCGTGCCGCCGGGGAGAACACGGGTATCGGCGGTGGGCACGTGCGTGTGGGTTCCGACGACCGCGGAGACGCGGCCATCGAGGTACCAGCCCATGGCGATTTTCTCGCTCGTGACTTCGGCGTGGAAATCGACGAATTTCACTTTCACCGAAGGGTCCAGGGCGGCGAGGATGGCATCGGCCTTGCGGAAGGGACAATCGGTGGAGGGCATGTACGTGCGGCCCTGAAGGTTGATTACGGCGTAGTCCACGCCATCGCGGGTGCGGGCCACGCAGACGCCGCTGCCGGGAGCGTCGGGATAGTTGGCGGGCCGCAGAAGGCGTGGCTGGCGCGCGAGGTAATCGTAGATCTCTCGCTTGTCCCAGATGTGATTGCCGGAGGTGAGCACGTCGATGCCCATGGCGAACAAGTCCTCGGCAATGGAGGGGGTCACACCGAAGCCGCCGGCGGAATTCTCCGCGTTGGCGATGGTGAGATCGATGCGGTTGGTTGCAACAATGTCCTGTAGATGGTCGGCAAGGATGCGCCGTCCGGGAGATGCGAAAATATCCCCCACGAATAGAATGTTCATCCCTAGGAATCAACGTTAACACGATACGCGAAAACCGAACCGCTGCCGGAAGTGATTAACCGGGCTTTCTTGGCGCCTTTGCAGCTTAACGGGAAATTTGGTTTCCGCTGCCGACTGTAGCCCTGGGATATAACGCGGAGCCGTTCGGAAACCGCCCTTCATTCTGCTACCGTCAAACTTATGCCTTCAAAACACCGCCGCTACGTCCACGTACGCCGTGTCGACGAATGCTCTACCCTCGATGAGATTTTCACGCATTGTCTTCCGGCGTTCGGGGGCGCGTTTCTGCGACGCATTTATCGGATTCTGGACCACGCCATCGGCATGGGATGCCCGCTGACGCTGGCAGTTTCCGGCCCTGTGACGGTATCGGGACAGCATCAGACGTGGCTCATTCCGTTGCTGGAAACCGGATGGGTAGCGTATTTGAGCACTACCGACGCAGTCTGCTACCACGACGGGCATCGCAGCCTGGACGCCTACAAATCGGGACCGATTCACGAAGTGCCCATCTTCACCGACGACGGCGCGCTGCGCGACGAGGGCACCATCCGCGTCACCGATATGGCGTTCGACGAGGGTGTCCTGCTCGATCAGGACCGCTTTCTCACGGCGGTGCTGGCGCAGCCGGAATTCCAGCGAAAAATGACCGGGACCGAACTGCGCTATCTGCTCGGGCGCTATTACGACGCGCAGGAAAAGCAGAACGGCGTCGCACCCGGGCTGCTTTCCACCTGCCATGCGGCGGCCATTCCGATTTTTGTGGGCGCGCCGGGCGATGGCAGCGTATTCCTGAATTCCATGAAACTGTGGGCGATGCGGGAAGCGGGTTTGGTGCCCGAGTATGCCTTCGATCTCGACCTGCACGCGGAAGTGTTCGAAGCCTGTGCGTACCATCGCTGGGGCTTGTTCGATAATCCGGTGCGCGCGCTGGGGACGGTGATTCTGGGCGGCGGCGTGCCAAAGAATTTCAATCTCCAACCCGAGCCGGCGCTCGGGCAAGTGCTGGGGTTGCCGAACGTCCGCGGCTATCACTTCGACGTCCAGATCGTAACAGCGCCGGTGACCGATGGATCGCTTTCCTCCTGCCCGCCGGCGGAAGCGGTAACGTGGGGCAAGGTGGACAAGGACACCTATCTTCAGACCACCGAGAGCATGCAGTCCGACTACTCCATCGTGATGCCCTTCCTCATCAAAGCTCTGCTCGACAATCGCGCGCGGTACGAGCGGATGGTGGACCAGGAAGGCCAGGAGGCGGTGTTCGCGCGCGAGCCCAAAGCCCGCGGATATCTGCGGCCACGGGCCGGGTACCGCTTGTTCGACCAGCGCGAGCAGTTGTGCCGCCGGCTGACCGCGGATGTGCGCGAGAATCGCGAGTGGCTGCTCGAAACGGTAGCCTATCCGCTGGCGTCGAGGGCGTAAGCTATGGCGAGTCTGCTAGAATTTGCGAAATGTCCCAACTGTTCCAGCGGAAGCCCATTCACGCACTGATAGCAGAGACCGAAGGCGGCAGCGGCATGAAGCGCTGCCTGCGCGCGGGCGACCTTATCATGCTGGCCATCGGTGCCGTGATCGGCGCGGGTATCTTCGGCGCGATCGGCACAGCAGCGGCGGGGCAACTGGACGCCGAGGGGCATGTGATCCGGATGGGCGCGGGTCCGGCGTTGGTATTCTCCTTCCTGCTCTTGGGCGGCGCGTGCGCCCTCGCCGGACTTTGCTATGCCGAACTGGCGTCGATGATTCCACAAGCGGGCAGCGCCTACGCGTACTCGTACGCTACGCTGGGTGAACTGGTGGCATGGATCATCGGCTGGGATCTGATTCTGGAATATGCCGTCGGCAATGTCGCGGTGGCGATTTCTTGGGGCGATTATTTCAAAACGCTGATACACGGCATCGGCATCGATCTTCCGCCATGGTTATGCACAGGCTATCGCACGGCGCTCCTCAGTCCCGACCCGGCTCTGCACGGGTTGCTGCGATCGGCGCCGCATGTTTTTGCGATACCGATTCTGATCAATCTGCCGGCGTTCGGTATCGTGATGCTGATTACGTGGCTGCTGCTGCGCGGTGCGCGCGAGAGCGCCACTGCCAACAACATCATGGTCGCCATCAAGCTGCTGGCGCTGACACTGTTCGCCGTGGTTGGCATCACGCACCTGAACTCGGCCTACTACCATCCCTTCGCGCCCAATGGATTCACGGGAATTCATCAGGGCGCGGCAATCGTGTTCTTCGCATACATTGGATTCGATGCGATTTCCACGGCGGCCGAAGAGACGTTGAATCCCCAGCGGAATCTGCCCATTGGCATCTTGGGCGGCCTCGGAATCTGCACCGTCATTTACATCGTGATCGGCTTCGTGCTCACCGGCATGGTTCCCTACCAGGATCTCGGCAAGGCCGCCGACCCGCTATCTTATGCGCTGCAAAAAGCAGGCTTCCAGGCGGTGGGATGGATCGTGGCGCTGGGCGCGGCGGTATCGATGTCGGCGGTACTGCTGGTTTTTCAATACGGGCAGCCGCGCATTTTCTTCGCCATGGCGCGCGATGGCCTGTTGCCGCAGTGGGCGGCGAAGGTCCACCCAAAGACCCGCATCCCCTATACGACGACGCTGCTCACCGGCATTTTCGTTGCTCTGTGGTCGCTCGTCGGCGATGCCGGCGAAACCTACGATCTCACCAACATCGGCACGCTGTTCGCTTTTATTCTGGTGAGCATCGGAGTGCTGGTACTGCGCCACAAGGAGCCCGAGCGGCCGCGCCCGTTCCGCGTCCCGCTGGTGTGGCCGGTGAGTCTGCTTTCAGCGGCCGGTTGCCTGTTCATTATGAGAGGCCTGCCCGACCAGGCCTGGATCCGGTTCGGAGGTTGGCTGGTGATCGGGCTGGTATTGTATTTCCTTTACGGGTTCAAGCACAGCGTGCTGCGCAAGAGTTAACCGCCGACCGCGGGCTGGCCGGCCAACTCCATCGTGTCCGTGCCGATGCCCGGCGCCGGCAGCTGAATGGTGAAACGTGTTCCCCTGCCAGGAGTGCTGGCGACATCGATTTTGCCATGATGCGCTTTGACAATCCACGCCACGAAGCTGAGACCGAGTCCGAGCCCCTGATCGGGGCCGGGCGCGGTTCCCGAGCCGGGCACGCGATAGAAGCGGTCGAAAATATGTGGCAGATGCTCCGTTGCGATGCCGCGGCCGGTGTCTTCCACGACGATTTCCACGAATTCGGGCGAGGAACTCACCCGCAATCGAACCTCGCCGCCCTCCGGCGTGAACTTCAGCGCATTGGAAAGCAGATTGGTGATCATGCGCTCGATCTGCACGCGGTCGCCTTCGATAAAGCATTCGGGGCGGAGATCGGCGGTGAGCCGGATGCCCGCGGCTTCGGCGGGGATCTGGAACTGATCGACAAGGTCGGACCCGATTTCGCGTAGACTGATGCGCGATTTCTGCAGCAGCAACTGGCCGGATTCGGCCTGCGACAGCAGGAGCAGCGCGCGCACGATTTGCGAGAGCCGGTCGATATCCTGGAGCGCGTTGAACATGGCCTCGCGGTACTGATCGGTGGTCTGGGCGGTGAAGAGCGCGACTTCCAACTGGCCGCGAATCGCGGTAATCGGAGTGCGCAGCTCGTGGGAGACGTCGGCCGAAAATTGCTTCATCTGCTGGAACGAGGATTCCAGCCGATCGATCATCCGGTTGAAGGTCAGGATCAGGTAATCGAGTTCGTCACCCGTTTCACGGGTGGGAAGCCGCATGCTGAGGTTCGATCCGGAGATGCGCTGCGCCGCGCGCGCGATATCCATCACAGGCGTGAGGGCCCGGCCAGCCATCACCCAACCCAGGAACGAACCTAAGATGAGCCCGCCGGGGATGACGGCCACGTAAACCCAGGTGAATTGGCTCAGGGTTTTGTCGCTGTCGGCCAGGGAAATGCCGATCGAAACGTAATAGGGTATGTGGACGCTCGATTCGTAGCGGCCTTCGTCGAAATAAACTCCGGAGCGGACTAGGTAACGAACGCCGTCGGAATCGCGGCGCACTGACCAGAACGCCTTGCCGGGCGATCCGGGCTTCTGCGTTTTTTGAAATTCCAGCGCCTCCTGGACTCTTTCCCTCACCACGTCCGGTTTGTCGATGCCGATGCTCGCGTAAGTCGAGGAAACCTGCCGGTCGCCGCTTTCCACGTCCTGAATCACGTTCCCGTTGCGGTCAGTAATCAAAAAGACTTTTTGAATATCGAGGACTTCGGTTTTCTCGTCTGGATCGTCCTTATCGTAGATCCAGTTGGCGCCGTTTTGACCCTTGAGAGGTCCTTCCACCGAACCGGTGTCGATGCGGAGGTATCCACCCTTCAGGCTGGCCCACTCGTCGTTCAGCTTGTCCTGCTTCTGCGTATTGAGCGTGCTTTCCAGGCGTCCGCGGAAGACCGCCGCCAGACCGGTGAGGAAGATGGCGAAGAACAGCGCATAGGCGACCATCAGGCGCGTGCGCAATCCCCGGACCGCGACCAGTCGCCGGCGCAACTGGTGCAGAAACCGCAGGGCATCGCGCAGTCGGATCACGTTACGCCTGCGGCTGCTCGGCAGGCTTTTCGGGCACTTCGATCATGTAACCGATGCCGCGAACGGTCTGGATGAGCTTCTGTTGAAAACGGTCGTCGATTTTGCTGCGCAGGTGGCGGATGTAGACGTCCACGATGTTGGTGAGGCCGTCATAGTCCATGTCCCACACGTGTTCGACGATCATGGTGCGGCTTAGGGGGCGGCCGCGGTTGCGCATCATGTACTCGAGGATGCCGAACTCCTTCGGGGCGAGGTCGATTATTTCGGCGCCGCGCAGAACTTTGCGGCGAATGCAGTCGAGCGTCAGATCGGCCACCTGCAGCTTTTCGGGTGTGGGCTGGCCGCGGCGCAGCAGGGCGCGCACGCGGGCGAGCAGTTCCACGAACGCGAATGGCTTGACGAGATAATCGTCGGCGCCCTGTTCGAGGCCGCGAACGCGATCGTCCAGCGTGCCGCGGGCGCTGAGAATCAGGACAGGTGGGCCGATTTTTCGGTTTCGGACTTTCTCCAGGACTTGCAGGCCGTCCATGTCGGGCAGCATGAGGTCGAGGATCACGAGATCGTAATCGGTAGAGTGGACGTGTTCCAGCGCGGCCGCGCCGGTAGGAGCTGCGTCCACGGCATATCCGGCGCCTTGCAAACCACGGCACAGGAAGTCGGCGATGCGTTTTTCATCCTCGACGACCAGGATTCGCATGTGTCTCCAGCTTACCAAAGCGAGGTCACGGGCCGGCTGAACCAGCTCACTTCTTCACTCGATACTTGCCGCGGCGCGTCTTCTCAATTTCCGGGGTGGGGCTCACGACCGCTTCCGGCTCGGCACCCCAGGAAAATATCTGGGCGCGCAGTTCGACGTCGAGCCACGCCGCGAAAAACAGCGGAGCGGCATAAGGGGCAACATTTACATTCAGGTATTCGACCGCGTTCCAGACCGCCGTGGCAGTGGGGGATGTCTGCAGGCCGAGAGTGGCCTGGACCGAGTACCACGCGTAAAGCAGCAGCGACAACTGCGCTAATATCGCCAGAAGAGCGCTACCGGCGCCCAATACGCGCCACAATCGGCGCGAGCGTGGCCCGGCGATTACGAGCGTCCAAAACAGCGGAAACCCGAGCGTGAAGAACGTCGGAATGCGGTTGCCGATGATCAGCCGGAAAGAGCGGACATTTACCGGGGGCGCTCCGGGGACGCGGCCGTAGGCGCGCTGAACCCTCTCCTGCTTTGCCAGGAATTGCGGGAGCGGGACGCGCAGCGACCAGTCGCCGTCCGGCTCTACCGCGACGCCCGAGGCGGAACGTCCCCCCGGCAGCACCCACAATGCGGCGCGGGTGGTGATGCGGAGACCCGCAAGCATGGGCGATAACAGCAGCCACCACCACGCGGCCAGAAGGAGGATGAACAGCCCGGAGGCGCGCAGCAGGTACCGTAACTGCGGACTAACGCGCGCCGCCATCGGTTCTTTGCCCGGATTTTCGCACGAAATGGACCCACGTCCAGAAGATCACCAGGGTGTCGATCATCATGAGGCTCTCCCAGAGGTAGAGGTGCGCAAAGTCAAACCAGGCGCGATTGTACAGGCCCACGTAGAACAGACTGATGAAGCGGATCAGGTTCACCACGTGGATGGCCGCGGTCCCGGCGAGCAGTCCCACACCTTTCTGCTTCCAGGTGGCGGGGAATGCCAGCAGTGCCGCCCACAAGAGGATGGTCACATGAGCACCGTTGCAGCCGTAGGCCATCTGAATGCGGAAGCGGCTGGAGGGATCGAAAAGCAGGTCGCCGTCGGCCGTGGCGTGTCCACCGAAAAGACGAATGAGAAAGGCGGAAACGGTGACCAGGCCGCGGGTGAAGCGGTCCACCGCCGGTACGGTGGGCGGCGCCAGGAGGAGCCCGAAGAGGATCGCCAGACTGAGAGCGAAAATCAGCAGGAATCGCCCCATCGGCATTTGGGTGCTCATCAGCGCCGCTGATGAGGTGGGGTTCGCATCGGGCATGGCCTCTCGTTATTGTGCCATTTCCCTCAGGGGAATGTTATATTCTGGAGCCTGCTCCCCACTCGTGGAACACCCCAATTCATCGCGCACAAGCGCCGCCATCGCACTGATCGTTTCGGGAACCATCGCCTTTTTGGTTCGCGTACTGCCGGCGTACCGGCCGGTGTTCGGACACGGCATCGCCAACTTCCAGGAAACGGATGCCTGGTTTCACGTGCGGACGGTTCACAACCTGCTGGCGCATTTTCCGTGGCGGAGCGGGTTCGACCCCTACCTGCTTTTCCCTGGCGGGCAGAACGTGCTGACCGGGCCGGTCTGGGATTACCTGCTGGCAATACCGGCGTGGATCTTAGGATTTGGCAGCCCTTCGCCGGGGCTCATCGATGGAATCGCGGCATGGCTGCCGGCGGTACTCGGCGCGCTCTATGTCATTCCGGCTTACTTTCTGGCGCGGCGGCTTTTCGGCGCGGTCCCCGCGGCCTTCGCCGCATTGTGGATGGCCACCGGGTTCGGCGTTCTCTTGTGGATTACCCACCTGGGGCTTGCCGATCATCACGCCGCCGAGGGTCTGTTCGCGTTCCTCACGCTCATGTGGATGTGCGCGGCGGTCGATGGCGGAGGCATGCGCAATGCCTGGTTGAGTGGAATCGCCTTGGGGCTATTCATGGGGACGCGTCCGGCGGGAATTTTTGTTCCAGGCACGCTCGCCTGCCTGGTGGTCCTGGACCCGGCGGCAGCCCCGGCTGTGTTGCGGGCCACGTTCGCGGGGGCGGTAATCTTCGTGCCTATATCGGCCGTCCACTGGTCGTCATATTCCTGGCTGGCGCTGGCGGGGAGCGGTGTGCTCGCGGCGGCCATCGCAATTTTGGAATCTCTGGGCGCCCGGCGGGGTTGGCCCGCTCCGGTCCGTCGGCTCATGCCGTTCGCCGTTCTGGCCGCAGCGTTCGGATTAGCGCTGGCCACGATGTCTCACCTGCTGGGCTCGCTCTGGTACGAAATCCATCGCGTCGCGGGTGGCGAGAAGGCCAGCCGCATTGTTGCCACCGTTCAGGAGCTGCAGCCCATCTATCGCGCCGGCGTGCAGGCGGGGTGGCCTTCGATTTTCACCTCGCTGGGAGTGGCCTGGGTCCCCGCCTTCCCGGTTCTGGCGTGGTTATCGCTGAGGACTTCCGGGACGGCGGCCAGGCTGCTGGTCCTATGGACAAGCGTGATGGCGATCGGCACCATCATCGAAGTCCGGATGGCGCTCTATTTTCTGCCGGTTTCGTTCGTGCTGGCGGGAGCGGCTTGCGGCTGGCTGGCGGAGCGCTTCCCGCCGGCCGGGCGTCGAATCGCCGCGGCTGCGCTGGCGGCGCTGATTTTGGCG
>Ga0335072_10006909_pt1 | contig 16560 bp, 16 predicted proteins | sample Lox_Sample_21_FD_206725 | JGI IMG/M metagenome (GOLD analysis project Ga0335072, IMG submission 206725) | Soil microbial communities from Loxahatchee National Wildlife Refuge, Florida, United States - Lox_Sample_2.1 | ecosystem: Environmental > Terrestrial > Soil > Wetlands | place: USA...
CCGGTCATGCCCAGCACGCCCAGGTACGTCGTCGGCTCGGCCAGCGACGTATCCAGCTTGAGCACGCCGCGGCCGTCCGACACGGCGTACTCCTGCACGCCGAATGTCCCGTAGACGTAGTCGCCGACCGCGAACCCGTCGTTGGCCGTGGCGGTGACCCGGCCGATCCCGCCGGCCCGCATGACGGCCCCGATCTCGACCGGCGGGATGTAGGAGGCGCCCGCGTTCATCCACCCGCGCATGGCCGGGTCGATGGACAGGTGCGAGATCCCCACCACGAACTCCCCGGGACCCGGGTCTGGCACTGGCTCGCTCGTGAACTCCCAGTCGGCCGGCCGCGGGAGCCCGGACGGGCGGGCGGCCAGGCGGACCTGACGGTTGGTCTGTGGCATAAAGCAAATTATGCCGAACGGGCCCCGGTTCCAGTCCCCGCCACCCGCATCAACCTCGTGGCCACCGCACTGTCCGAATCCCGCCAGCTGGACGCGTCCCCCGCCCGTAGCGTCAAGGTATGAGCATTTACCACACCATGGACAGCCCGGTGCCACCGGGTCATCGGCTCGGACGGCGCCATGCGCGGTTACGCCGGGGGAGTGGAGCGCAAGCAGTGGCTCCTGGCCCACGAGGGCGTCCTGCTAGCGGGAATCAGAACAGCTGGTACGAGCCGATGACCGTCATGCGTTCCACGGCCGGCGGCTCCGCGTACCACCCTTTGAGGTCCTCCACGAGCTCCACGTACGGCGGGAACGCGGCCAGGGGGTGGCCGCCGTCGGGCTTGAGCTCCAGGAGCGCGATAAGCGTGACGCCGTCGCCGAGCACGCTCACGGTGTACCGGACGTCGGCCAGGTGCGCCTGCTCGAGCGCCCCGATGACCTTCTCAGTGGCGGCCTGCGCGTCCGCGACGTTTTCTTCCTTGATCTTGGCGCGCACCATCAGCACGTTCATTGACCTGGTTCCCTTCGTTTCCTGATCGGACTTCATCTGGGCCACGAACGGGCCGCCCCCCGGGGGACAGCCCGGGTCAGAGCTCTTCGAGCCGGCGGGTCAGGAACCGCCGCTCGGGGGCGGAGGCGGCCAGTTCCAGCGCCCGGCGGTACGCGGCCCGGGCCTCATCGTGGCGGCCCAGACGCCGTAGCAGCTCGCCGCGGGTGGAGTGGAGATACAGGTAGCCGTCCAGGTCCAGGCGCTCCACGGCGGCCAGCGCCGCGGCCGGGTCACCAGCTTGGGCGACGGCCACGGCGCGGTTGAGCTCGACCACCGGCGAGCCGGTCAGGTCGGCCAGGCGCCGGTACATCTCGGCCACCTGCGGCCAGTCGATCGACCCGGCGGTCTGCAGCGACGCGATCGCGGCCTGGATGACGTAGGCGCCGCGCCCGCCCCGCGCGACCGCCCGGTCGAGCTCGGCCCGCCCCGCCGCGATCTGCTCGTGGTCCCACAGCGACCGGTCCTGGTCGCCGAGCAGCACGAGATCCTCGCCGGAGAACCGGGCCCGCCGCCGGGCGTGGTGGATCATCATCAGCGCAAGCAGCCCGTGTGCCTCTGGCTCGTCCGGCATCAGCGCGGTGAGCATTCCGCCCAGCCGGATGGCTTCGGCGGCGAGATCGACCCGGCCGCTGTAACCCTCGTTGTAGATCAGGTAGATGACGGCCAGCACCGCGTCGAGGCGGTCGGGAAGCAGCTGCGCACCGGGAACCGCGAACGGGATCCCGGCCGCCTTGATCTTGACCTTGGCCCGGGACAGGCGGCGCTTCATGGTCTCCTCGGAAACCAGGAACGCCCGGGCGATCTCCGCGGTCTCCAGGCCGCCCAGAGCCCGCAGCGTGAGCGCCACCTGACCGTCCAGCGGCAGCGCCGGGTGGCAGCAGGTGAAGATCAGCTCGAGCCGCTCGTCCTTGATCACCGTGTCGTCGAATTCGTCTATCACGGCCTCCGGGGCCGGCAAAAGGCGGATCTTCTCGGCCAGGGTGCGCTCCCGGCGGATCCGGTCGATCGCCCGGTTGCGGGCCGTCGTGGTCAGCCACCCGCCCGGGTTGGGCGGCACCCCCGACGCCGGCCAGCGCTCGGCCGCGATCGCGAACGCCTCCTGCGCCGCGTCCTCGGCCTTGTCGAAGTCACCCAGGAACCCGACCAGCGAGGCCAGCACCCGGCCCCACTCGTCCCGGAAGACCTCCGCCAGCTCGCTCAGCGCGGCACCACCGGCCTGACTTCCACCACGCCGCCGAACCGGGCGGTCGGGACGTGCGCCGCCAGCTCGATCGCCTCGTCCAGGTTGGCCGCCTCGATCAGGCAGATCCCGCCCAGCACCTCCTTGGTGTCCGCGAACGGGCCGTCGGTCATCAGCGTCCGGCCGCCGGCCACCCGCACGCAGGTCGCCGTCTCGACCGGCTGCAACTGCGCACTGGCGACGCACCGGGGGTCATCGACCAACGCCGCAAAGTCGGCCCGCACCTCCGCACGCTCCGCCTCCGGCAGCGCCTCCGCGTAGCCGGGCTCGGCGTAGAACATCAGCGCGTACTGCATCACAGCCTCCGCAATCAAGTCGCTCTCGCCTGCACAACGAACAAGCAGCAGCGCAAGGGACAGCTAGGGGTTAACCCCCAGCCGAAGATGGGTGGCAGGCTGCTGCCGCCCATCGGGCTGCCTCCGTAGCGTTCTGCCCGTCCACGCTACCTACGGAGGGCTGGCCGCCGGCGCGGTGGTGTTCAGCCGCCGCGATGCCTGACACTCTCGGAAGGTGCAAGCCGAGGTGAACGCATGGCTGCGCGATCATCCGCGGCAGGGCGACGGCCTGCTGGCCGCGACGCTGCTCGCGTTTACCGTGCCTCAGCTGGCCGCCGGCCAGACCGGTCCCGCCTCGCAGGCCGCCTTCATCGTGGTCACCCTTCTGCTCGTGGGCTGCGTGGTAGTGCGCCGCCAGTATCCAGTGGCGGCCTTTGCCGTCGCCGCGGTGATCGGCGCCGCGCAGATCGCGCTCGGCGTGCAGAACGGTAACCAGGCGAAGGTCTTCGCCTTCCAGCCGACCAACGCGGACCTGGCCATCCTCGTGCTGCTCTACACGCTGGCCGCGTACCGGCCCCGCCCGGTCTCCGTCGCCGGGCTGGTGGTCTGCCTGGTCGGCTCGGCGGTGGCCATCACCCGCTGGTCTCCGGCCCACGGGCCGCATCCGACCGGCGCCCTGTTCGCCGCGGCGGCCGGGCTCGGCGGCCTGACCCTAGCCGCATGGGTGCTCGGCGACTCGGTGGCCTACCGCTACCGGCGCGCCTACTACGCCTCGCTGGAAGAGCGGGCCGCCCGGCTGGAGGCCGAGCGGGATGCGCAGGCCAAGATCGCCGCCGCTGCCGAGCGCGCCCGCGAACTGCAGGAGCGGCGCGCCCGGGCCGTCGACGACTCGGCCGCCCAGCTGCGCCGGATCGAGCGCGACCTGCACGACGGAGCCCAGGTCCGGCTGGCCGCGCTGGGGCCATGACGCTGGGCGAGATCAAGGAGAACCTGGAATCCTCCGGCGATGACCGCACCCTGGCCCTGGCCGGCGCGGCCCATCAGAACGCCAAGGACACCCTGGTCGAAGCTGCGGGACCTGGCCCGCGGCATTCACCCGCCGGTGCTCGACCGCGGTCTCGGCCCCGCCCTGGGCATCCTGGCCGGGAGCAGCGCGATCCCGGTCGGCCTGAGCGTCGCCCTCACCGAACGGCCCTCGCCGGCCATCGAGGCCATGGCCTACTTCTGCGCCGCCGAACTGCTGGCCAACGCCACCAAGCACAGCGGCGCCGCCCGGGTGCGCGACGGGCTGACCCAGACCCACCGATGAGGGGCTGCGCGCCGCCCGGGCCATCCACACCGACCATCCGGGCGTGGGCGTGCTGGTGTTCTCCCAGTACATCGAGGCCCAGTCGGCCGCCGAGCTGTTCGCCTCGGCCCCGGCCGGGGTGGGCTACCTGCTCAAGGACCGGGTGGCCGACGTCAGCGACTTCATCGACGCCATCGTCCGGGTCGCCCACGGCGGCACCGTGCTCGACCCCGAGGTCGTCCGCCAGCTGCTGACCGCCGCGTCATCGCCGCCCTCCGCTATCTGGAGTCCTAGAACGTTACGGATCAGGGCCAGCCTGCTATCGTCGCGGTACCGCGGATGAGCCGGACGAAGGAGCAGCGCGTGCCCGAGTTGCGTCCCGCGGTCGAGCGCGAGGCGCGGGCCAGGCTTGGCGTCGTGGAGGCCGACGCGTTCCTGACCCGGCTGGATCACCTGTCCTTCGACATCCTCGAGCCGCTCAGCCAGGTCTACGGAGCCGACTCAGAGAAGCTTGCCGTCGAGCTGGTGCTGGACGCGCTCGACAAGGCAGCCGAACGCCCGCCCGCGCTGAGGCTGCTCGATCGCCGCCGCGAGATCGACCCGGCCTGGTTCCAGCGGTCGCGGATGATCGGCTACGTCTGCTACGCCGACCGCTTCGCCGGGTCGCTCCAGGGCATCCGCGAGCACCTGGACTACCTGGCCGAACTGGGCGTCACCTACCTGCACCTGATGCCGTTGCTGCGGCCCAGGGAGGGGGAGAACGACGGCGGCTACGCGGTCGCCGACTACGACGCCGTCGATCCGCGCCTGGGCACCATGGCCGACCTGCAGGCCCTGGCCGGCGACCTGCACCGGCGCGACATGGTGCTGTGCGTGGACCTGGTGCTCAACCACACCGCCCGCGAGCACGAGTGGGCCCGCAAGGCAGTCGCGGGCGAGCCCGGCTACCGCGAGATGTACCTGATCTACCCCGACCGGACCGAACCCGACCGCTACGAGCGCACCCTCCCCCAGGTGTTCCCCGACACCGCGCCGGGCAACTTCACCCGGCTACCCGGCCTCGGCTGGGTGTGGACCACGTTCCACGGCTACCAGTGGGACCTGAACTACGCCAACCCGGCCGTGTTCCGGGCCATGCTGGGCACGATGCTCGCGCTGGCCAACCGCGGCATCGACGTGCTGCGGCTGGACGCGGCGCCGTTCCTGTGGAAGCGGATGGGCACCGACTGCCAGAACCAGCCCGAGGCCCACCAGATCGTCCAGGCGTTCCGCGCGCTGACCCGGCTGGCCGCGCCGGGCCTGGTGCTCAAGGCCGAGGCCATCGTCAGCCCGGAACTGCTGGTCGCCTACCTCGGCGGCCACGACCGGTTCCGCCCGGAGTGCGACCTGGCCTACGACAACCAGCTCATGGTCATGCTCTGGTCGACCCTGGCCACCCGCGACGTCCGGCTGGCCGAGGCCGCGCTGGCCCGCCGCCGGCCCGCGCCCGCGCCGACCTCCTGGGTCACCTACGTCCGCTGCCACGACGACATCGGCTGGGCCGTGTCCGACGCCGACGCCGCCGCCGCGGGCCTGGACGGGAAAGCTCACCGGCGGTTCCTGTCCGAGTTCTACGCTGCGGGCTTCCCCGGCTCGTTCGCCCGCGGCGCGCTGTTCCAGGACAACCCGGCCACCGGTGACTCCCGCATCTCCGGCATGACCGCCTCACTGTGCGGCATCGAAGCCACACTCGAGGTAGGCGAGGCCGCAGACCCCGCCGCGCTCACCGCCGCCATCCGCCGGCTGGAGTCGATGTACGCCGTCGCCTTCTCCTTCGGCGGCATCCCGCTCATCTACATGGGCGACGAACTGGCCCTGCGCAACGATCCGGCCTGGGCCGAAGACCCGGCACACCAGCACGACAACCGGTGGCTGCACCGCCCGCTGATGGACTGGTCCGCCGCCGCCCGGCGTCATGACCCGGACAGCGTCGAGGGCCGGGTGTTCGCCGCCATCCGGGGCCTGGCCGCCGCCCGGCGCTCGCTGCTGGCCCTGCGCTCCGGCGGCCGCACCGAACTCCTGCCGACAGAAAACCGCAGCGTACTGGTCTACCGGCGGGTCCATCCGCGCAGCGCGCCGTTCCTGTCCCTGACCAATTTCAGCGACATCACCCAGGCGGTCGACGCCGGGATCATCGCCCGGGCCATCGACACCGTGCCCGCCCACGTCCGCTCCAGCACCGGCCAGCTGAGCATCGCCGCGGGCCGGATCGAACTGCCGCCGTGGGGCTTCGCCTGGCTCGCCGGTACCTGAAACATCGCACGCCTCTAGCGCGGCAAAGCGCTGCAATTGACCTATCACTCACGGTGAATGACTGCCACGGCTAGCGATCACTGCCATAAACAGCCAGGTCCCCGGCGTGTCGCCTCGACCCGAAAGACGCGCCCGGTAATACTGGAGCCGCCGTCAGCCCTCCAAGAATTACCTGACCACAACATCAGAATTTACCAAGCGCCAGAACCGGCAAAAACGTTACAGCGCCCCCATTCCCGAATAAGGAACCGGACTCCGACCATGGCCCGAAGCACGCTCAGCACGTCCGCGATTCTGCGGGCGGTTACGGCTGCCCTCGCCGTCGTGGTCCTGACCGCGGGTCCGGCCGCGGCCCGGCCTGGCCTCCCCGCCAGCCCCGCCAGCCCCGCCAGCCCCGCGGCGCGCCCGGCCCCGGACCCATGCCAGGCCGCTGACCTGGACATCAGCGTGCCCGCCGCGATCGCGGGTGACCCCGACGAGGGGATGGGGAAGCGGGCCTGGAACATCGTCTTCCGCAACAACGCCAAGGCCGCGTGCTCGCTGCACGGCTGGCCGCGGATCGTGGTCCACGCGGGCGCGGGAAGGACCGTCGCGACGAAGGTCAGCGACGTGGACTACAGCAACCTGGCCACCGTGCCGGACACCGGGATCGTCCTGTCGCCCGGGCAGAGCGCGATTGTCACGGCCACCTCCGCGACCGCCCCGGCCGGCTGCGTCACCCGCTGGACGCTCGGGCTGACGCTGCCGGGAGCAGCCAGCCCGGTCACGGTCCGGGAACCCGCCGGCTCGTTCGTCCCGTGCGTGGGCGGGCAGGTGCGACTGTCCCCCTTCTACCCCGAGCAGACCCTGACCAGCGACATCAAGGCCCTGGGCACCTCGGCCGCCCCGCCTCCATTCGCCGCCGATACCGGCGCGGAGCCGGCCGCCTGCACCACCGCGGCGCTGCGGGCCGCCGTCACCTCGGTGGCCGACGAACACGACGGGTCCATCATCGAGGTCCGGCTCAGCAACGCCGGCCGCGCGTGCGTGCTGCCCGAGGGCTGGCCCACGGTCAAGCTGAAGGAAAGCGGCGGCGCCAGCCAGGTGGCCAAGATCTTCCCCGACACCGCGGCCGTCCAGGCCGGGCGCAAGCTGCTCACCACCTATACGCGCGGCGCCACGCAGAGCACGGCGCTGACCCTGTCGCCCGGCGGGTCGGTGTCCGTCGCGCTGTTCGCGGCGGGTACGGGGCCGCGAACCTGCCAGCGGGTCACCTCCCTGATCCTGTACCCGACCGCGGCGGCCGACGGGCCGGGCCGCGTGGCTACCCTGGCCGCCCCGGCCCGGATCTGCGGCGTGCCCCGGGTCCTGTCGTTCGTCCCGAGCGGACCCGGCGACCGGGCCCTGGCCATCGCCCGCGGCGCCCTGGCCGCCGCCCCTGACCGGCTAGAGTCCCAGGGCCCGACCGGCTACTACTACGGGACCGACAGCGCTGCCCCGCAGGCCTGCGGCAACGGCAACGGCCCGTACACCGAACCCGACGGCAGCTGCGGCGCTGGCACGCACGGCGTGTACGGCGAGTACATGGGCGAGGTGGGCTCGTTCATGAACTGGCAGCACTGCACGACGGCCGGGCTCGCCTGGGAGCAGGCGAACTACAACATGGCCACCGACAACGTCGTCCACTTCAGCACCGGCCTCGGCGCCGCCGCCTACTGGTTCGCGGCCGGCCCCGGTCGTGACCCGCACTACAACGGCACCACCGCCGAGGCCGCGACCTGGGGCCGGGAGCAGGCCCAGCAGGCCCTCGCCGACCTAGGCGGCAAGGTCTTCGACTTCCGCTACATCTTCATGGACATCGAGAACAACGGCGTGCCGCCGGACGACGACGGCTGGAACACGGTCTGGAACGGCCCGTGCGGCAACACGGTCAAGACCGGGTACATCCCGGCTAATGTCGACTTTGCCACCTGGGTGGGATTCGCAGACTACATCAACAATCACTCGCCGTACCTGGCCGGCGTCTATTCCTCGGGCGGCGACTTTTATGGCTCGTGGGCCGGGATCTTCGGCAACGAGCGGCTCAGCAACACCGCCGAATGGACCTTCACCAACGAGCAGTCCCAGCTGGACTTCCCGGCCGGGTTCTCCGGCTCGCACGCCAGCGCGCAGTGGTTCTCCGCCGAGCCGGCCGCCTGTGACCTGCTGTGGCAGTGGTCAGGCGGGAACGGCGTGCTCAATGGCTACGGCGACTTCGATGTAGCCAAGACGGCCAACGACGCGAGCCCCTCCTGCGCGCCGCAGCCTGCGCCGCCGGTCATCATCCATCATCGCTAATTTTTTTCAGAACGGAACCTACTGCGTGCGGCCGCACCGGGCCGATCCTGCTTCTCGTTTGACCTTGACCCCGGGGGAGACCCCAGCATGGCTTCCATGACTATCCGTGCGGTTGTATTCGACATCGGCGGCGTGCTGGAGATCACCCCGGACCTCGGGGTCACCCGGCAGTGGGAGACCCGGCTCGGGCTGGCCGCCGGGGACCTCGATGAACGCATGCACGACGCCTGGCGAGGCGGCAGCATCGGCACGATCACCCTGGACGACGTGCACCAGGCCCTCAGGGAGCGCCTCGGCCTGGACGACCGGCAGCTCACGGCGTTCATGGCCGACCTGTGGCGCGAGTACCTGGGCACCCCGAACGCCGAGCTGATCGACTACGTCCGCCGGCTGCGCCCGCGTTACCGCACCGGGATCCTGAGCAACAGCTTCGTCGGCGCGCGGGAACGGGAGCAGCAGGCCTACGGGTTCGAGGACCTGGTCGACGAGATCGTCTACTCCCACGAGTCGGGGATGAGCAAGCCCGATCCCCGCATCTACGCCCTGGCCTGCGCGCGCCTGGATGTCCGGCCGCACGAGATGGTGTTCGTCGACGACGCGGACGCCTGCGTGGCCGGCGGCCGCCAGGCAGGCCTGCATGCGGTCCGCTACCGAGACAACGCGCAGGTCATCGCCGAGATCGAGGAGCTGCTCAGCGGGCCGGGTACGGTGGAAGCGGAGCTCATTGATGACCGAGCGCAAGCCACCGGAGCTCAGCTTCACCTCGTGGATCGACCGGCAGATCAACGAGGCGGCCGAGCGGGGGGCCTTCGATAACCTGCCGGGCGCGGGTAAGCCGCTGCCCAAGCGGACCGACGAAGACGCCGGCCAGGCCTGGCTGCGCGACTACCTGCGCCGCGAGGGCGTGGCGGCCGAGGAGCTCCTGCCCACCCCGCTCAAGCTGCGCAAGGAGATCGAACGCCTGACCGCGACGGTCCAGGATCTGCGCACCGAGCAGGAGGTCCGCGACGTCGTCTCCGACCTCAACCGGCGGATCATCGAGTGGCGCCGGATCCCTACCGGCCCGCCGCTGTTCCTGCCCCTGGTGGACCGGGACCTGCTGGTCAGCCGGTGGCGCGAAAGTCACCAAGCCGGACCGGGCGCGCAGCCGTCGGCGCCGCCAGCCCCGCCCCCTCGACAGCGCCGCCGCCGCCGCCTCCGCCGCCGTAGCCGGAAGGAGTGAAGCGGCTAAGACCTTCGGCTGACGCGCCTGGTCGCCACCACTGCGAAAAGGGCAATGGCCACCGGGATGTTCGGCGCCATCCGGTGCTTCACGGCCCGCCTCCTCCGTTATGGACTGTGATCGTGGACACGCCAGCTTCGCCGTACGGGTACGGCGAAGAGCCCGGGCGTTCAGCTAACGAGCCGAGTCGGCCCGGGATGAGCCGGCCAGCCGGGCACGGGCCAGTGCCTTGGCCCGGACCACATCTGGGTCTCGCGGGTCGATCGGCATGTCGTCTGGCCAGGAGCGCTCCCGCCGGATCCTCCGCTTGTCGATACGGATGCGCTTCATGTCCCCGCCAGCTCCAGGGCCGCGCCTGGCTCGTCGGAGCGCTGCAGCACCGACACGAACAGGGCGTCGGCCCAGACCGTGCTGGCGCCGGAGTGATACATCGCTCGCTGCATTCTCAGCCCCCTGACTGATTTGCCCCCGTGTTTGCGACGTTATGAAAATTTTGCGCTGGCGGCGTCCGCCTGGCGAATGAATTTCGCCGTCCCCGTACACCCGGTGGCGTACGCCTGACAACCGCCATATCGGTTAGACGGATCAGCGGCTGCGGACGTGACAGTTCCAGCGCGGTCACAGGCGGCGGCGCTTGACGCCTACGAGGCGGAGCCCGCCCGGGCGATGGTCTCCTCGACCGCGGCGCAGGTCGATGACTTCGCACTGCACCCCGCCGCCCGCGAGTTCCTCGGCCGCGGCGAGCGAGGTGTGCACCATCCGGCCCAGCGTCACGATGGTCACGTCGCCGCCCTCGCGCACCACGTTCGTCTCGCCGAACGGCAGCGCATGGTTTCCTCCGGTACCGGCCCGGCCAGGTCGTACGGCGCCTTGTGCTCGAAGAACATCACCGGGTCGTTGTCCCTGATCGCCGCTCCGGAGCAGCGCCTGCGTCATGGCTGACCAGCGCCGATCGTCACGCAGCAGTGCCCGGGCCGCGGATCCAGGACCGGGCGCAGGCCGTCAGCCCCCAGGCCGGTCAGGATCCCCTCGATCAGGCCCAGGTTCATGCCGCAGACCACGTCCCGGTGCTGTTCGGCCAGCTGGTGGAACGGGCAGTTCCGCAGCCGGACAACCCCGTCGTCGCCTCGGCACGGCTCGTACCCCTGCCCGGCCAGCATTCCGGTCAGGTCCGCCTGCCCGGCCGGCGCCGCGGGTAGGTCCGCCCGCCCGGACCGGAACCGGCCGGCGAGCTCCGCGCCGAGCTGCCGGGCGGCATCCAGCAGGGCGGTCTGGCTGCGGCCGCTCGGATCGGACTCGACCACCTGGACCAGCAGCCGCGCCGCCAGCTCGTACTCCCGCGGCGGAACGGTGACCGCGAACTCGCGGTCCGACCGGGCGTAGAGCTTGGCCGGCCGTCCGGCCCCTGGCCCGCCGCGCCCGGGTGGCCGCCGGTAGGACGCGGTCAGCAGCCCGGCCTCGACCAGCTTGTCGAGATGGTAGACGGCCAGCGCCCGGCCCACCCCGGCCGCGGCCGCCGCCTGGTCCCGCCCCACCGGCTCGGTCCGCTCCCGCACGACGTCGTACAGCCGCCGCCGCACCGGATCGTCCAGGCTGCTCAGCGAGGCCAGATCGGTCATGCCCGAACTCTATCACTAAACTTGGCTAATTAAAGAAATCCGAGCAGGTCATCGTCACTCAGCTCGTCAGATGGGCTCGATCAGCGGGTAGGTCGGCACCCACATGGCCTGGCGCACCTGCGCCTCGGGATCCGGCAGCGGCACGCCGGCCAGTCCCTCGTCCCGCGCGGCCCGGGCCACGGCGGCCGCGACCGCCGCCGAGACGGCACGCAGGCTGGTCACCGGCGGCAGGACCGGGGCACCCGGCGCCGAGACGTCGGACAGCCCGGCCAGGGCCTGAGCCGCCGCGGCCAGCATCCCGTCGCTGACCCGGCGGGCCCGGCAGACGGTCACCCCCAGTCCGAGACCGGGGAAGATGAGCGCGTTGTTGGACTGGGCGATCTGGTAGCTCACGCCCCTGTACGAGACGGGCTCGAACGGGCTGCCGGTCGCGATCAGCGCCCGGCCCTCGGTCCAGGCGATGAGATCGGCGGGCCGGGCCTCGGCATGCGAGGTCGGGTTGGACAGCGGCATGATGATCGGCCGCCGGACGTGCGCCGCCATGCCGGTGACGATCGCCTCGCTGAACGCGCCCGGCTGGGTCGAGGTTCCGATCAGCATGGTCGGGTGGGTGCGGGCCACCACTTCGGCCAGCCCGATCCGGCCCCCGCCGTCGCGCGGCCAGCCGCTGACCTCCGCGGCCGGGCGGGCGTACGGGATCTGGAAATCCCGCACCGTCCCCGGGTAATCGCTGGTGATCAGGCCCTGGCTGTCGACCGCGTAGAACTGCCGGGTCGCTTCGGCCGGGCCGAGGCCCTCGCTGATCATCGCCTGCCGCAGCACGTCCGCGATCCCGATCCCGGCCGTGCCCGCGCCGTAGATCACCACCCGCTGATCACGCAGCCGCGTTCCCGCGGCCCGGCCCGCGGCGAGCGCGGCGGCCAGCACTACGGCGGCCGTGCCCTGGATGTCGTCGTTGAAGGTAAGGAAGCTGCCGGCGTACTTGGTCAGGATGCGGTGCGCGTTGCCCGCGCCGAAGTCCTCCCAGTGCAGGAGCGCGTGGGGGAACAGCCGGGTCGCCGTGGTGACGTAGGTATCGATCAGCTCGTCGTAGTGCTCGCCCCGGACCCGGGGGTGCCGGTTGCCGAGGTACATGTCCTCGCCCAGCAGGACCGGATTGTCGGTCCCGGTATCCAGCACGACCGGGATGACCCGGCGGGGATGCAGGCCGGCCGCGGCCACGTAGACGGCCAGCTTGCCGGTGGCGATCGCGATGCCGCCCACCCCCCAGTCGCCGATGCCCAGGATGCCCTCGGCGTCGGTGGCCACGATCAGGTCGACGTCCTCGGCCCCCAGCCCGTAGTTGCGGAAGGCCGTCTCGATCTGTTCGGGATGATCCACCGACAGGTACACCCCGCGCGGCCGGCCGTACTCCAGGCTGTACCGCTCGATCGCGGTCGCCACCGTGGGGGTGTACACGATCGGCAGCATCTCCTCGATGTGCTCGGTCAGCAGCCGGTAGAACAGCACCTCGTTGCGGTCGCGTACATGGCTGAGGAGTATGTACTTGGCCAGGTCATCGGGCTGGTGCAGGTACTGGGCGTACACGCGCCGCACGTGCCCCTCGATCGTGGACACCCCCTCGGGCAGCAGGCCGGTCAGCCCGAGCGCCTCCCGTTCGGCATGCGTGAACGCGGTGCCCCGGTTCAGCATCGGCGATCGCAGCACCAGGCTGCCCCGCAGCCGGACCCGCGCCACCACGCCCTTATCGGTCGAGATGAACTCGTACGGACGCTCCGCCATCACGTCACCCACTCAGCTCACGCCTGCGACAGGCTGCCGCATGGAGCCTATGGTCGCCGCCCGCCACGTGCCATAGGAAGGGGCATGAACGACCCGGATGCCCGGCGGCGGAACCACTGGGTCAACCACAGCAGCGGACCGGGTCAGTTCCCCGCCTGGCCCAGCTCCGCTCGCAGCGAGGACATGGCCCGGGCGGCGTGGACCTTGACCGCGCCCGCGCTGATCCCGGTCGCCGAGGCCACCTGGGTCACCGGCAGGTCGGCGAAGTACCGCAGCACCACGACCTCCCGCTGCCGGGCCGGCAGCGTCCACAACGCCGAGATGAAGGCGGACCGCTCGACCTCGATGCTCATCTCGCCGTCACCGCTGGGCGGGTCGGGCGCGAGCCGCGGGGCGAGCTTGTCCACCACCACGTGCTGCCGTAGCACGGACCGGGACCGGTCGACGACCGACCGGCGCAGGTAGGACAGCGCGTGCTCGGCGTCGGGCAGCCTACGCCAGGCGGCGTGCACCGCCACGAATGAGTCCTGCACGATCTCCTCCGCCACGCCCAGGTCCTGCACCAGCAGCGCCGCTATCCGGACCAGCGGCCGGTAATGGGCCAGGTAAAGCGCGGTCACCGCGCGGTCCGCCCCGGCTGGCTCCCCTGAGCTTGACCGCTCCCCGCCCGGCCCCGTCCTCAGCGCCCGCATGGTGGTTCCTCGCCTCCGGCCGGTTTGTCCGCGGGTCGGCCGGCCCGCTCGCTCACCGGTAAGAGTCGGCCACCCCCGGACCGCCAACAACTATCCCGCACCGGTTTACGCCGGGTACATCCCCGGACCGGGGGTCAGCTGGCCAGCTTGGCCGTCAGGCGCTGCGGGTCCGGCCAGCGCACGTCGTAGACCAGGTTCAGCTTCTCCAGCAGCCAGATGACCCGGGCGCTCGGGTCGATCTGCCCCGGCAATGTTCCGTGCCGGGCCGCGGTCGGGTCGGCGTGATGAGAGTTATGCCAGCTCTCGCCCATGGACAAGATGGCCAGCGGCCAGAAGTTCGTGGCCCGGTCCCGGCAGGAGAACGGGCGCTTGCCCACCACGTGGCAGACCGAGTTCACCGACCAGGTGACGTGATGCAACAGCGCCACGCGGATCAGCCCGGCCCAGAAGAATCCGGCCACGGCACCGGACCAGGTACCCGTGACCAGGCCGCCGATGCCCGCGGGCACCAGCAGCGACGCGGCGACCAGCGCCCCGGAGAACCGCCCGACGGCGCGCAGGTCCCGGTCGTCCAGGATGTCCGGGGCGAACCTGGCCCGGTTGCTCAGCTCGCGCTTGAGCATCCAGCCGACGTGGGCATAGATCAGGCCCTTGAGCAGCGCCCGGGTGTCGGTCCCGTACCGCCACGGCGAGTGCGGGTCGCCCTCCCGGTCGGCGAACGCGTGGTGGCGGCGGTGGTTGGCCACCCACTGGACCGGCGAACCCTCCACCGCCAGCGAGCCGCCGATGGCCAGCGCGATGCGCAGCCCCCGGCGGGCCTTGAACGAGCGGTGGGTGAAGCCGCGATGGTAGCCGACCGTGACGGCCAGGCCGGTCACCACGTAGGCGACCACGGCCATGGACAGGTCCAGAGCGGACAGCCCCCAGCCCCAGCCCACCGGAATGGCAACCGCCAGCCCGGTCAGGGGAAGCAGCACGGCCACCCACATCGCGACACCCGCGGCCAGCGTCTGGGGGGCGTCCAGGAGCGGCTTGGCCGCCTCTGGCCGGGGCGCCCCGATCTCGTCGATAATGCCTGTGCTCGGTGACGCCTCCACCTTGTGTCCAACCCCATTCAGCTAGAAGCAGCGCGGCAAAATCAGTATGAATGGCACCAGATGGTCCGGCCACTTCCGCAACCCGAGAATCAGGCAAACAGTGCGGGATGCTTTCCCGCCGCATGAGTAACTGTTTTGCTAAGCGCTGCCGCGAGCCGGACGTAACCGCTGGCCCGGAGGCTTCTTTTTACTTCGAATATGACTATTACTAAGCCGTTGTTGGCAGGCAATTCACCGGTAGCGTCCGGCGACCATTCGGCCCGGGTCCGCGTCAGGGATTTTGCTCGCACGCCACCCGCGGCATGCCCGCCAGCCTGGCCTCGGCCGGGTGTCCATCCCGGACCGGCCCGTTCGTCGTGTGAACGACAGCGCGACCGGAGGAAGGACAGCCATGAACCCGAACTAGCATCCCGGTGAGCCGTTCCTGATCCGCCAGGTCGCGCTCGGGTCCGGGGATGATCCGCGTCAGCCGCTGCCCGCCGGCCTGGTAGGCCCGGCACCGTCCTGATGCTGCCGCCACGACGCGGCCAGCCTGGCGAACGCGCTGGCCGCCCGGCCGTCGCAGGTCAACGGAGCGCTGGTCATCGCACCGCGTCCTCGCGTCCGGGCCGCAGCAGGGCCGGGTGCAGCAGCCGGGCGTCCCCGCGGCGGTACAGCCGGGCCCGCGGCCCGCCGCGCGGCCCGCCGGTCTCGGTGGTCTCGCCGGTGCTGTCCACGAAGCCCGGCACGGACAGCACCTTGCGGTGGAAGTTCCCCGCGTGCAGCCGTTCCCCCCAGACGGTCTGGTAGACCGCGCGCAGCTCGGAGATCGTGAACTCCTCGGCCACGAACGCGGTGGCCAGCGGCGTGTACTCCAGCTTGGAACGGGCTCGCTCCAGCCCGTCGGCCAGGATCCGGGCGTGGTCGAAGGCCAGCTTGCGGGTCGTGCCCGGCCGCTGTCCGCTGCCGCCCTCGGCCAGCCCGAGCGTCTCGACCGGCACCCATGCCGCGGCCCGGGCGTCGCTGCCCGCCTGCGGTTCGGGCAGTTCCGGGGCGAACACCAGGTAGGCCACCGAGATCACCCGCATCCGCGGGTCACGGCCCGGCGTCCCGTAGGTGGCGAGCTGTTCGGTGTGGATGCGGCCCAGGTGCTGCCCGGTCTCCTCGGCCAGTTCCCGGAGCGCCGCCCCGTCCAGGTCCTCCTCCCCACCCGGACCGGCCCCGCCGGGCCGGGGCTTCACGAAGCCGCCCGGCAGCGCCCACTGGCCCTCGAACGGCGGAACGCCCCGCTGTACCAGCAGCACGTCCAGCGCTCCGTCCCGGATGGTCAGCGTCACCACGTCCACCGTGACCGTGACCGGATCAAAGGCCCGGGGGTCGTAACTGGCCAGGAACTCCCGCTCGCGGCCCGGATCGTTCATCCAAATCCTTCTCATAGTGAGATGTTCTTAAAGTGAGAATAACCTGAGATACGGCGATGTCAATGGCGCGCGCCGAAACCTGTCGGCTAGTCGAACTCGGTGGGCAGGGCAGGATCCCGGTGGTGGGCCAGCGCCCGCTCGAGCTGGCGGTGATTGACGCGGCCGAGCGACAGCGGCGGCAGCTCGTCCAGGCCGAACCAGCCGACCTCGAGCGTCTCCAGCTCCGCGGGCGGCTGCACGGCCCCCTCGCGGCGGCACAGGAAGAACAGCTTGTACACGTGGACCGGCAGCGGCGGCGGGTTGCCCTGCAGGTCCCGGTCCCAGCAGGCGATCAGTTTGACCGCCGCGCTGTG
>Ga0335072_10006910_pt1 | contig 16559 bp, 13 predicted proteins | sample Lox_Sample_21_FD_206725 | JGI IMG/M metagenome (GOLD analysis project Ga0335072, IMG submission 206725) | Soil microbial communities from Loxahatchee National Wildlife Refuge, Florida, United States - Lox_Sample_2.1 | ecosystem: Environmental > Terrestrial > Soil > Wetlands | place: USA...
CCAGCCCGAGCGCTCAACCCCGAGCGCTTAACTGAGGGTCACCGGCAGGTGCTCGTAACCGCGCAGGACGAGGCCCGGGCGCCGCTGCGGCGGCGCGGCCAGCGCCAGGTTGGGGAACCGCGAAAACAGCCTGGGAAACGCGACCACTCCCTCGAGCCTGGCCAGGGCCGCTCCCATGCAGAAATGCGCTCCCCCGCCGAAGCTCAGGGGACCTTGGTCGGGCCGCTCCGGCCAGAACCTGTCTGGGTCAAGGAACCGGCGCGGGTCCCGGTTCGCGGCACCGAGCAGCACGATGAGATGCTCCCCCACCTTGACGTCGAACCCGCCAACGACCACGTCCCTCGTCGGCCGCCTGTCCTCGGTGAACTGCACGGGCGAGTCGTATCTCAGCACCTCCTCGACGAACGCCTGAGGGGTGATCTCCCCTGATCGCACGGCTGCGCCGGCGACCGGGTCAGATAGCACCACACGAACGCCGTTCCCCAGCAGATTCGTCGTGGTCTCGAAGCCGGCGACCAGCAGCAGGATCAGGTTCTGCAGCAACTCGTTCTCCGAGACCCGCCCTGGCTCGGCGCCGGCCGCCGCCAGGATCGCGCTGAGCAGGTCGTCAGCGGGCCTGGCCCGCCGGGAGGCGATGAGCTCGGAAAACATGGCGGCCAGCTTCAGCGCCGCCTCATCAGCCGCGGAAAGGCCGGCCTCGTCAACCACCGGCTCGAGCGTCAGCGTCAGCGCCCGCGCCAGCGGGCGGAACTCGGCTCGCATACCGGCAGGCACCCCGATCAGCTCGCAGATCACGGTGACCGGCAGCGTGAACGCGAACTCCTGCATGAAGTCGACCTCGCCACCATGACCGGCCAGCCCGTCGAGCAGTTCCTCGGTCAGCCGTACCACGGCCGGCTCGAGCTCAGCGACCCGCCGCCTGGTGAACGCCTTCGCCATCAGGCTCCTGATCCTGGCGTGGACCTCGCCGTTGAGCGTCAGCAGGCTGTCGGTATCCAGCGAAGGATGCTCGCGCCAGCCAGGATTCGTCTCGTCCAGGTACGCGGCGTCTGGCACCAGGTAGGACTGATCGCGGAGCACCGAACTCGCGACCTCGTAGCCCGGCACGAGCACCATGCCGTCCCCGGCTGGTATCACCGGCCCGTGCTCGTGCATCGCCGTATACAGCGGATAAGGATTGTCCATGCCCTCGGGCTCGAGCAGCGCGGTAAAGATTTCCTGCACGTCCACGAACGAAGATTCTAGGGCGGCGCTGATGGATGATGGAATGAGGTAACTGGCCTAAGCGAGGAGCGGGTGCCGATGACGCAGAACGTGGCAACGCTGATCCCGCGGCTGACGGCGATCTGCGGCAGGGACGCAGTGATCACCGACCCGCTTGAACTCGCGACGTACGAATGCGACGGTCTCACCTCGCACCGATGCCGTCCCGCGCTCGTGGTCCTGCCGCAGACAGCGGAACAGGTCGCCGACGTGGTGCGGGCCTGCGCGCAGGCCAAGGTGCCTTTCGTAGCGCGCGGCAGCGGGACGGGACTGTCCGGCGGGGCGCTGCCTGCCGCCGACGGCGTACTGATCGTCACCGCGCGGATGCGCAAGGTCATCGAGATCGATGCGGAAAGCCGCCGCGCGATCGTCGAGCCGGGCGTCACCAACCTCGCGGTCAGCAAGGCAGCCCAGCCTTACGGCCTGTTCTATGCTCCCGACCCGTCGAGCCAGCAGGTCTGCTCGGTCGGCGGCAACGTCGCGGAGAACTCGGGCGGCGCGCACTGCCTGAAGCACGGGTTCACCGTGCACCACGTGACCGGCCTGGAAATCGTGACCCCCGAAGGAGACCTGACCTGGCTCGGGGACGGGACTGGCCAGGCGCCAGGCTACGACCTGCTCGGCGCCTTCACCGGCTCGGAAGGCACGCTGGGCATCGTCACCAAGATCGTGGTCAGGCTGACAGCCATCCCCCAGGCCGTGACGACGCTGCTTGCTGCCTTCGATACCACGGGCCAGGGCGGCGCCGCGGTCTCCGCGATCATCGGGGCAGGGATACTCCCCGCCGCGATCGAGATGATGGATGCGCTGTCGATCGAGGCGGCCGAGGCTTCGGTCGGCTGTCATTATCCCGAAGGCGCGGGTGCCGTCCTCATCGTCGAACTCGACGGGCCTGCCGAGGACGTCATTGCCGAGACGGCCGCGGTTCGCCGGATCGCCGAGGAGACGGGCTCCTTCGAAATCAGGGAAGCAGCCGATCCCGACGACCGCGCCGCGATCTGGCGGGGGCGGCGAGCCGCCTTCGCCGCGATGGGGCGGATCAGCCCGGCGTACATCGTGCAGGACGGCGTGGTACCACGTACGGCGCTGCATGACGTGCTCGACCGGATCAGCGAACTGTCCTCGGCGGCTGGTCTTCGGGTCGCTAACGTGTTTCATGCCGGCGACGGGAACTTGCATCCCCTCGTGCTGTTCGACGACTCAAGCGAGGCCGAGTCGGCTGCGGCGGAAGTGCTTTCAGGGGCAATACTTGACGAGTGCATCAGTCACGGCGGCTCGATCACCGGCGAGCACGGGGTCGGCGTGGACAAGTCCAAGTACATGCCGCGCATGTTCGGCGCCGATGATCTCGACACCATGCAGTTGCTCCGCTGCGCGTTCGACCCGGCGGGTCTTTGCAACCCTGGCAAGGTCTTCCCGACCCCGCGCCTGTGCGGCGAGGTGCCAGGCGTGAAGCGCGAGCCGCATCCGCTGGTCGCCTCCGGCCAGGCGGAGCAGTTCTGACATGACCGTGCACTCGATCCCCGCCGAGCTTGCCGGTGCCTGCGCGGAAGTCAGGGCCGCGACCGTGGCCGACGCCGTCGCCGGAGTGCGGCCAAGCCTGGTCGCGAGCCCGGCGACGACGGAGGAAGCGAGCGCCGTCCTGCGGGCCGCGTCCGCACTCGGGCTCGCCGTGATCCCGCGCGGGTGCGGAACGAAGCTGGACTGGGGCAACCCGCCAGAACGAGCAGATCTTGTCGTCGAAACGACCCGCCTTGACCAGGTAGTCGAGCACGCGGCTGGTGACCTCGTAGCGACCGTCCAGGCCGGCGTCACGCTCAAGCGGCTGTCCGGCGTACTGTCCGAAGCCGGCCAGCGGCTGGCGCTGGACGCCGCGGGCACGATCGGCGGGATCCTCTCCACCGGAGTCGCGGGGCCGCTGCGCTTGCGGTACGGGACGCCGCGCGACTTGCTGATCGGGCTCACGATCGTCCGTGCCGACGGCACGGTCGCCAAGTCAGGCGGCAAGGTCGTCAAGAACGTGGCCGGTTACGACCTCGGCAAGCTGTTCGCCGGCGCTCGGGGAACGCTCGGCCTGATTACCCAGGCGACGTTCCGGCTGCATCCGCAACCCGCCGCGACGGCTTACGTGACCGTCACCTGCGACTCGGCTGGCGCCTGCGCACGGCTCGTCGCGGCCGCGCAGCAGGCCTCGATCGCCCCGGTCGCGGTCGAACTCCACCATGCCAGCCGAGCCGACCAGGTCGTCCTGGCCGTCGCGATAGAAGGTGACTCTCACGGCGTAGCGCAGCGAAGCGAGATCTTGGCGGATCTCCTTGCTGTTGAACAGACCAGCCAGGCAGCGGCAGTCGCTGACCGGCCGCCTGCCTGGTGGGGACGAGGAGCCGCCGCCCAGGCGGACGGCACGGTCATGCAGGTCGCGTTCTGGGCCGGCAGGCTCGCCTCCGTGCTTGACGCGATCAGCGCGACGGCTGACCGCACCGGGCTCGACCCGCTGCTCGAAGGCCCGGCCGCGTCCGGGGTACTCCACGTCGCCATCCCTGCGACCGCCGACCCCGCCCAGGTCGCCGCCTTCGTCGCCGGCCTGCGGACCGCGCTCGGCGGCAACGCGGCACCGGCCAGTTCCAGTGTCGTCGTGCAGCACGCTCCGCCCGGCGTCAGGGAACTGACCGACTTGTTCGGGCCGGTGCCTTCGCTCGGCTTGATGCGGGCGGTGAAGCAGCGGTTCGATCCTGACCGGCTGCTGTCACCAGGACGATTCGCCGGGGGGATTTAAATGGACAGCAACCTTGACCCGACCGGCGAGCTGAGCGAGATCACCAGCGACTGCGTGCACTGCGGGTTCTGCTTGCCTGCCTGCCCGACGTACCAGCTCTGGGGCGAGGAAATGGACTCGCCTAGAGGCCGGATCCACCTGATCGCGCAGTTGCTCGACGGAGCGGTCGCAAGCGAGGCGGCCGCCAGTCACCTGGACCGCTGCCTCGGCTGCATGGCGTGCGTGCCTGCCTGCCCGTCTGGCGTGCGGTATGACCGGCTGATCGAGGCGGCCAGGTCCTGGGCCGCGGAGCCGGTCAGGTCGCTGCCGCCGAGGTCGGTGAGGGAACGCGCGCTGCGCGCCGCGATCTTCGCGACGTTTCCTTACCCCGCCAGGCTCCGGCTGATGATGGGCCCGCTGCGCGCGGCCCAGCGGACGCGGGCCGACCGGATACTTGCCCGCAACAAGGCCGCTGACCGCTTCGCACCAGAACTAACCGCCGCCCTCAGGGTCGCGCCAGCGCATGCGTCTGCGCGTGTACCGCGCGGACGACTGCCCGAGCGCGTCCAGGCACTTGGCACCCGTCGCGCCGTCGTCGGCATGCTCACCGGCTGCGTGCAGCAGGTGTTCTTTCCCCAGGTGAACATCGCGACCGCACGGGTACTCGCGGCCGAGGGCTGTGACGTCGTGATCCCGCGCGCGCAGGGCTGCTGCGGCGCCCTGTCGCTGCACGATGGGCGCCGCGAGGAGGCGCGGACGTTCGCCACCGCGCTGATCGAGACCTTCGAGCGAGCCGGGGTCGACGCGATCGTGGTGAACTCGGCCGGCTGCGGCTCGGCAATGAAGGAGTACGGCGACCTGCTCGCCGGCGATCCGGCCATGGCCGAGCGGGCTGCCGCGCTCTCCGACCGGGTCGCCGACCTGAGCGAGTTCCTGGCTAAGCTCGGGCCGGTCGCGACCAGGCACCCGCTGCCTATGAAGGTCGCCTATCACGACGCCTGTCATCTGGCCCACGCCCAGCGCATCACCAGCCAGCCACGCGAGCTGCTCAACGCCATCCCCGAGCTCACGCTGACCGAGATCGCCGACGCGGGCACATGCTGCGGGTCGGCCGGCATCTACAACCTGGTGCAGCCGAAGACGGCGAGGGAACTCGGCGAGCGCAAGGCGGCCGCGGTCAGCGCGGCAGGCGCCGACCTGCTGGCGTCCGCGAACCCCGGCTGCTCACTGCAGATCGGCTCCGCCCTGGCCGACGCCGGCACGCCATTGCCTGTCGCCCACGTGGCCGAGATACTCGACGCGTCAATTCGCGATATTCCGGTGCGGGCAATCCTTCGCTAGCTCTGGGAGACTTTGCCTTCGTACGTACCTGACGAGACTTACTGCTGACCAGATCGCGGGTAGCTGGCGAAGTAAAGCCTGGTCGCAGCGAACCTCGGAACTTGCCCGCGTTGCGGGCCGTTTTCGCTGTGACAACAGAACACTAGATATGGATCTATTTTGGCAACGGAACCGGCAAACTGCCGAACTACGCGGATATCGTGACACAGTGCCAACGCCCCTGACTGAAGCTCATCCGCGCTCGGCTACGATCGGCAGGCAGGCCATTGCCCGGGCGCCGGCAGAGACCGATTCCACCAGGCATCCGTTCTGGGTCCACCTGGCCGTGCTCGGCGGCTATCTCGCGGGGGGCATCGCGGTCACCTGGCCGCACGCGACGTACCTGGCCGGCAGGCTTCCGGCTACCCGCGATGCGGGCAGTTACGTGTGGGGCTTCTGGTGGATGGCACAGTCGGTGCTGCACCTTCGTGACCCGTGGGTTACTCACGCGATCGCGGCTCCTGTGGGAACTGACCTCGGCATGCACGCACTGATGCCGCTGGTCGGCGTGGTGATGCTGCCGGTGACCTTGGTGTTCGGGCCCAGCGCCTCGTTTAACCTCCTGTCTGTCCTCCTGCCAGGGCTGATGGCTTATGCCATGTGGCGGGTGGCGAAGCTGTGGCTGCCTTCGATGTTCGGTTCGGTCGCGGCTGGGGCGTTCTTCGGGTTCTCCGCGCTGATCGACTTCCAGACCTGGGTGCACCTGAACCTGGCAGCCGGAGCCTTGTTCCTGCCGATGACGCTCGAGGCCGCCGTCAGGCTGCGGCGCAGGCCGGGGCTCGGGCAAGCGGCCGTGCTCGGGATCGTGGTTGGCGCGAGCCTGCTGACCGACCAGGAGTCGGCGATCTTGTGCCTCGCCCTGGCCGCGGCAGCGACGGTGCCCTGGTTGTTCGCGGCCCGCCGTGACGGTCGCGCACGAAAGGGCGCCGGGCCCGAAGTCACGACGATCCCTGCTCACGCCAGCGCGGCCGATGCGATCGCGGCGCTGCCGACCGTGCCGAGGATGGCGGCGGATGTCGCGCGGTCAGGTCTCCCTGCCGAACCGCCAACCGACCGCGCGGAATCTGAACCTGCGCCGAGGCGTCCGTGGCCGGTGCGGGCGCTGCGCTTTTGCGCCTCGCTGCCGCTGCGCGGCGTTCTCGCGATCAAGTCACTGCCAGGGCTGATGAAGGCAGTGCCCGCTCTGCTGAGGTCGCTGCCGAGGTCGCTGCCGAGGCTTCCCGCCTTGGTGCTGGGAGGCATCTGGTCCCTGATCCGCCGGCTGTCCTGGTCCAGGCTTGGCGTGCTCGCCGCGGCCAGCGTGGTCGCGCTGGTGGTGGCTTCTCCTCAACTCGTCGCGATCATGCACGCCGATGCCGCGGGGAACCCTTCGGCGTCGCTCAGCGCGGGCGCCTACCTTTACGGCATCAGGCTGCCCGACATGTTCCTGCCCTCGCCGAGGATCACCTCCTTCGGCCTGCACTTCACGCACGCGCACAACGACAGCACCTTCGGCGCGCTGCCGACCCTGCTCGCGCTGACCGGCGTCGCGCTCGGGTGGCGGAAGCGCAATGTCTGGCTGCTGCTGGCCTTCTGGGTCACTGCCGCGCTGCTCGCGGTGGGCTCGGACATCATCTTGCCTTCTGCGACGTACACCCCGGTCGCCAAGAACCTTGACGGCGTGCACGTATCGGCCGTCCTGCCGTTCACCTGGTTCGCCGAGATCCCCGGTCTGTCAGGCTTCCGCGAGCCATCCCGCATCGCCGAACTCGGGCTGCTGCCTGTGGCACTGCTCGCCGGGTACACGGTGAGCTGGCTGCGCTTCCACGCCAGGCCGCTGATGGTCATCGTGCTACTGCTCGCGGTGCTTGAAGCCGGCCTGACTACGCCGCCCAAGGCAAGCAAGACCATGCCCGACCGTCTCCCCGCGCTCGACGCCCCCATCGCCGCCGATCACTCAGGCTCGATCGTCGTCGACGTCCCCTTCGGCCTGCGCGGCGGCACCGGAGTCACCGGCCTGCCTTTCTCCACGGAGACCGAGGTGCTCGCCACCGCCGACGGCCACCCCCTCGCCGACGCGCTTCTATCCCGCGTCCCGCTCGCGACCAAGGTCGCGTTCAGGCACGAGCCCTTCTACGAGGACCTGACCAATGCCCAGACCGGTCACTACTCGCTGACGCCACAGCAGTTCCTCGTGGCCGCGCGCAACGCGGTGCACATGCACATTGGCTGGGTGCTCCTCTGGGTCGCCAACAAGCACCTGAGAAACTTCCTCACCCAATGCGGCTTCAGGTACGCCTACCGAGCCGACAACGTCTCCGTCTGGCGCCCAAGCGGTTACGCCAACGCCGCCCTCCCCTGACCTGCGGGCCTGTGGTCCCCCACCTGACCCGGCCTCGAGCCGCGCCCGGCCGTGCCCGGCTTGAGGCCGCCGCCCAGCGTGAAGCGAGCCGGCCCGTCCCCGGCGCCGCGCGGCCCAGGTCAGCAGCATCAAGTAGCCAGCGATGCTGTACGCCCGGCCCCGGCTACAGCAACAAAGTCCCAGCGATGTCGCTGGGGCAGCAGCAAGTAGTCACCGTTGTCATCAGATCCGCCCCGCCAGCAGCAACGCAGGACCAGCGATGTTGCCGCCTCGGCACCATGCCCGCCCGCACGGCCAACACCAAACCAGGGTTTGGTGGGGTCAGTCCGCCAGAGAACGCTGTCAGTGCGCCGTCTAGAAGACGTCATCTCGTCGTCTTGAGCGACGTCATCACGACTTGACTGATGTCATAGATGACGTCATACTGATGTCATGGAGCTGTCACCCTACGTCGAGGGCTTGCGTCGGGATCTGGCCACGCTGACGAGGTTCGCGCCTGCCGACGTCGTCAAGCTGGCCGAGCAGCTAGCCGAGGCGCTTGACTCGCCGGTCCGGCTGATCCTGCTTGACGTGCTGACCTCGGCAGCGGCCGAGATCACGGATCGCCTGGACGCCACCGTCATCGACGTCAGGCTGAGCGCCGGCGAACCCGAGTTCGTGGTGACTCATCACGAACAGGAGCAGGCGCCTGTGGCCGAGCCTGTGACCGTCTCGGAAGAAGGCACCGCACGGGTGACCTTGCGGCTGCCTGAAGCACTCAAGACCAAGGTCGAGGCCAGCGCGACAGCGGCTGGTGTCTCGGTTAATACGTGGCTGGTCCAGGCGACGGCCAGGGCCGTTGAAGAGCAAGGCGCCGGGGCGCGGCCCCGGCGAGTGGTGTCAGGAAGCCGGATCACCGGCTTCGCGCGCAGCTAGGAGGAAGCGCCATGCCGCACTGGGAATTCGCCAGGACAGAGCCAGTCAGCCTGAACGTGAACATCGTGTCAGGATCAGTAACCATCACCGCCGAGCCGACCGACCTGATCACGGTCGACGTGCGGCCGTCCAGGCCAGGGCGGCACGCCGATGAGTACGCGAACGAGGTCACGGCCGAGTTCACCGGAGACCGCCTGCTGGTCTGCGAGCCGTCGCTCGGAGTGCTGCGCTTGCGCGACACCAGCCTCGACGTCGTCATAACCGTGCCGTCCGGATCGAACTGCGAGGCCGAGACCGCCTCGGCGGAAATAAGTTGCCTTGGCGAGTTCGGCTCGCTTAACGTCAGGACCGCTTCAGGCCAGGTGCGAGCCGCGAGCGTCGCCGGCGAGGCTCAGATCACCAGCGTTTCAGGGCGGGTGACCGTCGCCGCCGCAGGCACGATGACCGTTAAGACCGCGTCAGGATCGATCGAGGTAGGCGAGGTAACCGGTGCTCTCCAGGTCGGCAGCGTGAGCGGCCGCGTTCAGGTCGGGTCAGCCGGAGGACCGGTCAACGTGCAGACCAGCAGCGGCCGGATCACCCTCGACGAGATATCCAGCGGCACCGCGAAGATCAACTCGATCTCCGGGGAGATCAGGGTGCAGGTGACACCGGGCACCGACGTTTACCTTGACCTCTCTTCACTGTCAGGCAAGGTAACCAGCGAACTCGATCCAGCCGACGCCCAGAGCCCCGCCGGCCAGTCCAGCGCGGCCACGCTCCAGTTGCACTGCCGCACGGTCAGCGGCTCGATTCGCATTGGCCGCGCTGTCAGCATCTCCCCCGCTCAGTCACAGTCTTCGTAACGAAGGAACCTCAATCATGCACACCGGGCAACTCGAGCAACTCGCCCGCCAGCGAACAGCCGAGCTACAGAAAACCACGAACCGAAGCGCGTACCTGGCGACACCAGCCGCCAGCACGGTCCGCGGCAGCAGCACCCTCCGCACTAGCGCCGGATGGGCGCTGGTCAGCCTCGGGCTGCGGCTAGCGGCGTCGGGCAGCCGCTGATCCCTCCTGGTCAGTCAGCACCGACAGCGCGCAGCCAACGGGGATCCAGATCCCCTTCCGCGACGATGACCGCAGGGCCGGTCAGCGTGCTGGCGGTCGCGCCTGGCGCGACCGCCAGCACGCCCCCTGGCACCTCGACCTTCCAGACCCCGCCGCCGTCCTCCGGCCAGAGGCCGGCCGCATCAGCGGCCACCACGGCGGCCGCGACGGCTCCCGTGCCGCAGGACATGGTCTCGCCAGATCCGCGCTCACTGACTCGCATCTGGACCGACCGCTCACCGACGACCCTGACGATCTCGACGTTGGCGCCTGCGGGAAACTGTTCCTGATCGACGACCGGAGCCTCGCTCAGGTCAAAGCCGGCCAGCGGCTCGGTGACCAGGCACGCCAGGTGCGGATTGCCTACGTTGACCGCCGACCCGTGCAGGCGGCGTCCGGCGATCACTACTTCGGCGGCGCCGGTCACGGTCGCCGGGCCCATGTCAACGCTGAACAACTCATCGCCGTCCCACCGCACCACGCGGACGCCAGCCCGCGTGCCGATGACCAGTTCAGGGCCGGTCGCCAGGCCATGATCTGTTAGGTACCTGGCGAAGACCCTGATTCCGTTACCGCACATCTCGGCCACGCTGCCGTCGGCATTGACGTAATCCATGAACCAGGGAACCCCGTCACCGAGCGCGACCCGCAGCACGCCGTCCGCACCGATCCCCGTATGCCTGTCACACAGCGCACTGACCAGAGCGGGGGTGAGCTTCAGCTCGTCATCGAGGTCAGCAAGGATGACGAAATCGTTCCCCGTCCCTTGTCCCTTCGTGAACCGCATAGCACGATGCTAGTCACCGGCACCGGCATCTCGATAGATCGCGACCAGCGCCACGCTGACCGAGACCGGCGCGCTCGCGTCAAGCCATTGAATCCTGGGGTCTCGCCGGAACCAGGATTCCTGCCGCCTGGCGAACCTGCGGGTCGCGAGCACGGTTTGCTCAAGCGCCTCGGCTTCCGTCCACTCGCCGTCGAGGAACCTGATCACTTGCGCGTACCCGAGCGCCCGGCTGGCGGTCCTGCCCTCACGCAGCCCGGCGCCGAGCAGTCCGCGTACCTCATCGACCAGGCCGTCACGCCACATCTGCCTGACCCTGGACCCGATGCGACTGTCGAGTTCCTCGCGCCGCAGATCGAGGCCAAGCTGCGTTGTCGGTCGCACTGCCTGGTACGCGGGCAGCGTCGCGCTGAACGGCCGCCCTGACAGTTCGATGACTTCGAGCGCCCGCACGATACGCCGCCCGTTGCTGGCGAGGATCGCGCCCGCGGCGACCGGGTCGAGACGCGCCAGCCGCTCATGCAGCGGCACCGGCCCGACGACGGCGAGCTCGGCCTCAAGCCCGGCCCTGAGCTCGGGATCGGTACCGGGAAATTCCAGGTTGTCGACGACCGCGCGCACGTACAGGCCGGACCCGCCTACCAGGATCGGGGTCTTGCCGCGGGCGCTGACCTCGTCGATCACCTCCCGCGCGAGCCGCTGATAATCGGAGACGCTGGCTGGCTCGGTCACGTCCCAGATGTCGAGCAAATGGTGCGGTACACCACGCTGCTCCGCCGTGGCGAGCTTGCCGGTTCCGATGTCCATGCCGCGGTAAAGCTGCATCGAGTCGGCGCTGATGATTTCGCCGCCAAGCTCAGCCGCGAGCCGCAGCGAGAGCTCCGTCTTCCCGGCTGCCGTCGGCCCGACCAGCGCGACTAGACGCGGCGTTGCCACCGCTTCAGGCCGGGCGGCTGAGCGCAGGCATTCCGAGCAAGACAGCGGAACCGGCCGGCCCCGCAGAGCCTGCCTGCCGCGCTTGCCAGGCGTCGCCACCGCGCGTACGGCGCACGTCGAGCGGCTCGTCATCCGCGATCAGGTAATGCGGCGCCGCCTTGGTCACCGCCGTGGTCACCACGTCTCCCGGCCTGGGCGGCTCCGCCCCGTGCCCCGGGGTGAAGTGGACCAGCCGGTTGTCCTTCGCCCGCCCGGACATGCGGTGCGTCACATCGTCCTTGCGTCCCTCACCATCAGCGACAAGCACCTCGACCACGTCACCGGTCAGTGCCTCGTTCTCCGACCGCGCGATCTCCTCCACAAGCGACACCAGCCGCGCATACCGCTCCGCCACCACAGACGCGGGAACCTGGCCGGCCATCGTCGCCGCGGGGGTACCCGGCCTGATCGAGTACTGGAACGTGAAGGCTCCCGCGAACCGCGCCCGGCTGACCACGTCAAGCGTGTCCGCGAAGTCCTCCTCCGTCTCGCCAGGGAAGCCGACGATGATGTCGGTCGTGATCGCCGCCTGAGGCATCGCCGCCCGCACCCGGTCGATGATCGCCAGGTAAGAGTCCTTGCGGTAGGCCCGCCGCATGGCCTTAAGCACGGCATTCGAGCCAGACTGCAGCGGCATGTGCAGTTGGGGCATCACGTTCGGCGTCTCCGCCATCGCCGCGATCACGTCGTCAGTAAAGTCGCGCGGATGCGGCGAAGTGAACCGCAGCCTCTCGAGCCCGTCGATCGAGCCGCAGGCACGCAGCAGCTTCCCGAAAGCCAGCCGGTCGCCGAAGCCGACACCGTAAGAGTTGACGTTCTGCCCGAGCAACGTCACCTCAAGCACGCCGTCGTCAACGAGCTGACCGATCTCGGCCAGCACGTCACCTGGCCGCCTGTCTTCCTCGCGGCCGCGCAAGCTCGGCACGATGCAGAACGTGCACGTGTTGTTGCAGCCGACAGAGATCGCCACCCACGCCGAATAAGGCGACTCGCGCCTGGCGGGCAGCACAGAGGGAAACCGTTCGAGTGTCTCGGCGAACTCGGCCTGCGCCGTCTCGCGAACCCGCGCGCGCTCGAGCAGTGCGGGCAGCGAGCCGAGGTTGTGGGTACCGAAGACCACGTCGACCCATGGCGCCCGTTCGACGATCAGTGACCTGTCCTTTTGTGCCAGGCAGCCGCCAACGGCGATCTGCATGCCAGGATGAGCGTTCTTCACCGGCAGCAGGTGACCCAGGTTCCCGTAGAGCCGGTTGTCGGCGTTCTCCCTCACCGCGCACGTATTGAAGACGACCACGTCAGCCTGCGCTCCCTCGGGCGCGGGCAGGTACCCGGCCTCGGAGAGCAAGCCGGCGAGCCGCTCAGAATCGTGCATGTTCATCTGGCACCCGTAGGTGCGGATCTCGAAGGTTCGCTGACCGTCGGCGCGCGGCATGCACCCAAGGGTAAGGCCATTGACACCATGCGCTTCGCCTGAAATCGTCGGTCCACCCCAGCAAAGGAACACGCAACGTGACTGAGCCCGCCGACCTGATCATCCTCGAGCCGACCGAGCTGGCGCTCCCTCACTGCGAACTCGGCGAAGGCCCTCACTGGGACATCGAGACCCAGACGCTCTACTGGGTCGACATCCCAGCAAAGAGGGTGCACAGGAGGAACGCGGACGGCAAGCACACCTCGTGGGACGTCGCCGTGCCGGCCAGCGCGGTCGTACCGAGGAACGGAGGCGGCCTCCTCCTTGCCGCCGGCAACGGCTTTTACGCGCTGGACGAGGAGACCGGCGAGATCGAAGAGATAGCCGACGTGCCCGGCCTTCCGCACACGCGCCTTAATGACGGTAAATGCGATAAAAAGGGACGTTTCTACGCCGGAAGCATGGACAACGATGAGGCGCCAGGCCGCGGCGCGTTCTACCGGCTGAATCTTGACCATACCGTGACCGAGATTTTCCACCAGGTCGGGCTCTCGAACGGACTTGGCTGGAGCCCTGATGACCGGCTGATGTACTACATTGACTCGCTCGCCTACCGCGTGGACGTTATGGACTATGATCCCGAATCCGGTGAAATGGGTGAGCGACGGCCATTCGCGCGGCTCGGATCAGGGGAAACCGTCCCAGACGGGATGACCGTCGACGCAGAGGGCGGGGTCTGGGTCGCGGTCTGGGGCGGCGGCGTGATCCAGCGCTATGAACCAAACGGCAAGCTATCCGGGGTTGTGCGCTTGCCTGCCTCGTTTGTGACAAGCTGTGCTTTTGGTGGTCCCGAACTCGACGAGCTGTTCATCACGACGGCGGCCGGGCAGGGACGGTCCGGTGGCGCGTTGTTTACCTGCCCGGCCGGGGTTAAAGGCCTTCCCGCATACCGGTATAGGGGGTAAAGCGGAAGGCCGGCTGGTTGTCGGCATTCGCCGCGATGCGCACCGGGCGGGTAGGGCACGATATCCCTATGACGGACAACGGGACGGCGATGACCGGTCAGGCGGCGGGAACGGTGGGAACGAGCGAAAGCGGTGCAGGGGAAGCTGGCCTGCCCGCGGGCAGGCACAGCAGCGGACCTGAGAGCAGCGGACCTGAGAGCAGCGGACCTGAGAGCAGCGGATACGAAGAACAGCCTCCCGCGGTGCCATATGGCGCCTGGCCGTCACCGATCACCGCGGCGCAGGTAGCGGTCAGCCGCATCAAGATAGCCTTCCCCTCCGTCATCGGGGACACCATCTGGTGGCAGGAGGACCAGCCGGAGGATCGCGGCCGCCGCACCGTCGTCAGGCGCGGCGCCGACGGCAAGGCCGTCATGCTGCTTCCGGCGCCTTGGAGTGCGCGCACGCGGGTGCATGAGTACGGAGGCGTCTCGTACCTGGCGGTTCCCTCTCCGGTGGCGGCGGCCACGCTGGGAGGAGCCGACGCCGAACCGCCGGTCGTGTTCGCTAACTTCAGCGACCAGCGCCTCTACCTGGCCGGTCAGGCTGTCGCCGACGGCACGGGCCAGCCGGTTCCGCTGACCCCTGATCCTGGCTCAGACTCGCTGCGGTACGCCGACTTCGCGCTCTCACCCGACCAGCGCGAAGTCTGGTGCGTCCGTGAGGAGCACTCCTCTGGCAAGGTGTCTCGCGCGATCGTGGCCGTGCCGCTGGACGGTTCCGGCGGCGGCGATCCCGGTGCTATCCGCGTGCTGGTTACTGGCAATGACTTCTTCGCATTTCCGACACCATCGCCGGACGGGCACTGGCTTGCCTGGATCTGCTGGAACCACCCGCACATGCCATGGGATGGCACCGAACTGCGGATCGCGCCGATCGAAGACGGCACCCTGGCCAAGAGCAGGCTGATCAAGGGCAGTAACCGCGAGTCCGTGCTCGCACCTTTGTGGCGCGACAACTCAAGTCTTTACGTCGCGACGGACTGGACGGGCTGGTGGAATATCTACCAGGTCGGCCTGCGGGGTGAGCCGCCTCAGGCGCTCTACCCGGCCGACGAGGAGTTCGCCGACGCGCTCTGGGAACTCGGCCCGCGCCCGTTCGCGATGCTCGGTGACGGCCGGCTGGCGGTAAGGCACGGAAGGGGCGGTTCGCGCCTCGGACTGCTCGACCCAGAGACCTCCGAGCTCATCGACCTTGACCTGCCGTTCGGCGAGGTGCTGCTCGGCGTGGCGGCGAGCGGCAGCGTGATCGTGTTCGTGGCCGGAGGACCGCTCCAGCCTGACTCCCTGGTGAAGGCCGACATCGCGTCGGGCGAGTACACAGTGCTGCGAGCCGAGCTTGCCGAGTTGCCTGACCGCCGCTTCCTGCCCGTGCCAAGCGAGGTCGAACTTGAGGGACCTTACGGCCGCGTGGTGCACGCGCTCATCTACCCGCCGTCGAATCCGCAAGTGAGCCCGCAGGCGGGCGAACTGCCGCCGTACATCGTCTGGGTCCACGGCGGTCCCACCAGCCACGTCACGGGACGCCTCAGCCTGGAGAAGGCCTATTTCACCAGCCGCGGCATCGGCATCATCGACGTGAACTACGGAGGCTCCACCGGCTACGGGCGGCTCTACAGGAACCGGCTGAACCGCGAGTGGGGCATCGTCGACGTGGCGGATGCTAAGGAGGCCGCGCGGTCACTCGCCAAAGCCGGCCATGCCGACGCCCGCCGCCTTGGCATCAGGGGCGGCTCGGCCGGAGGCTGGACGGCGCTCGCCGCCGTGACGACGGGAGCCGTGCACGATCCGGTGTTCAGCGCGGCCGTCGCCTACTACGGTGTCACGGACCTGCGGCGGTTCGCCGAGCTCACGCACGACTTCGAGTCGCGGTATCTCGATGGCCTCATCGGTCCGCTGCCCGGCTTCGATACTGTCTACGCAGAGCGGGCCCCGATCGGCCACGTGAATGCCAACACTTGCCCTGTCCTTTTGCTGCAAGGTCTTGACGATCCTGTTGTCCCGCCACAGCAGTCAGAAGCCTTCGAGACAGAGCTGGCCGAGCATGGCGTCAAGCACGCGCACCTGGCGTTCGAAGGCGAATCGCATGGTTTCAGGCGGGCGGACTCCATGATCGCCTCGCTGGAGGCCGAGCTATCGTTCTACGGGCAGGTGCTCGGGTTCACTCCCCGTAACGTCCCGCAGCTCAAGCTCACGGAAGGAAGCTAACGCGCGTACTCGGTCGCGCGGGACTCCCTGATCACGGTGACCCTGATCTGGCCAGGGTAGGTGAGTTCCTCCTGCACCTGCCTGGCCACGTCCCTGGCGATCACCTGCGCACCGAGATCGTCTACGGCGCCGGGCTTCACCATCACCCTTACTTCTCTGCCAGCTTGCATGGCGTAGACCTTGTCCACGCCCGGCTGAGCCAGGGCGATCTGCTCAAGGCGTTCGAGGCGGCGGACGTAGGCCTCAAGTGATTCGCGCCGGGCGCCCGGGCGGCCGCCGCTGATCGCGTCGGCCGCCTGAGTTAGCACCGCCTCGATCGTCCTCACCTCGACCTCGTTGTGGTGGGCCTCGATGGCGTGGACCACGTCTTCGTGCTCGCCGTAGCGGCGGGCGATCTCGGCGCCGATGAGCGCATGGCTGCCTTGTACCTCGTGG
>Ga0335072_10006912_pt1 | contig 16556 bp, 15 predicted proteins | sample Lox_Sample_21_FD_206725 | JGI IMG/M metagenome (GOLD analysis project Ga0335072, IMG submission 206725) | Soil microbial communities from Loxahatchee National Wildlife Refuge, Florida, United States - Lox_Sample_2.1 | ecosystem: Environmental > Terrestrial > Soil > Wetlands | place: USA...
CGCTTGCCTCCGCCTATGGCTCAGGTTTTATGAGTCCGCAGCCTAGCGCTCATCACTTCGGAAGGAAAGAACGATCGACGGCGGCCTCGGGATCGATCTTATTGAGTGGAATGTTCTGTGCCTCCGCGGTCCATTTCCAGGTTGTTGCCAGAAGACCCTTTTCGAACGCGCCGTTGCCATCCCTGTTGCTGATTTCGTTCACCATGAGCGGTATCGACGCGGCAAATTGATCGCGGGCGACATCCACATCCACCTCCGGCGCCATGGCATGCACAGCTTTGGCTGCTGCAAGCGGATCGGCAATCGCCATCGCAGTGGCCTTGACGTAGGCGCGCATGAATTTCCGCACTGTTTCGGGACGCTCCTTGAGCATCTTCTCAGAGGCGAATACCGAGAGCCCATAGCCATCGAAGCCGTAATTGGACCACATGACCAGCTTGAGTTTCTTGCCGGCTTCGGCCAGCGGCCTTTCAAAGGCCGGCGCAACGGTGACCCAGTTGATTGTGGCGGCGACCTTTCCGGAAGCCAGCATCGGGGCCAGCGCGCCGGGGTCCGCTTTGAGCAAATCGACCTTGTTTTCGTCGACGCCGTTTGTCTTCAGCAGCAGCGGCCAAACGACATTCGAGGAGGAGAAGGTCGCCGTCGCGATGGTTTTTCCGACCACGTCCTTGATGCCAGAGATTCCGGAATTGGGAGTGGTGAACAGCGCGTCCGGCTGGATCGTATAGACCGACATGATGGCTTTGACGGGAACCGGCGACTCAGCGCGCGCCTGCAACAGCGCCGCAAGTCCGCCTGTTCCCATGTCGGCGGCGCCGGTGCCGAGCTTGGTGACGACATCGGAAGAGCCGCGGCCGGATTGAATGGTAACGTCGAGCCCCTCAGCCGCGAACAGGCCGGCTTGTACCCCAAGATAGGGCACAGCCTTGTCACCCGCAGGCAGCCAATCGATCATGAAGACGACCTTCTCGGAGGCGAACGCCGGAAGCGCCGTCCCGATGGCCAGCAGAAGCCCTGCGAAAAAGCGAAGCGCGCACCGTTTCGTAGACATTTGAGGACCCCCCGCGATTTGCAAGACATGGGTCAAGCAAGACTTGGGTCAAGCAAGACTTGCGCCAGCGCACCGAAAACTCCCGGTTGCTGTCCAGAGTTGCGGGTCAGGCTTTGTAGGTCCGCCGGTACATCTCACGCATGTGAGCCTCGACCGTGGTGGGTGGATATTTCGGTGTTTCGCCCGGGCCCAGGCACGTGGGGATGCATTCGACTCGGTGGGTGAAATTGCCGCTGAAAAAGAATGGGACTGAATAGCGCTCCCGTCCCGACGTATTGACGACGCGATGTACAGTCGAGCGGTATCGGTCATTGGTCCATCGCGAGATCATGTCCCCCAGATTGACTACAAAGGTCCCTGGAAGCGGATCGGCATGGATCCAGCCGTCCGAGCGCCGATCCCACACTTGCAGACCGCCGACATCGCCCTGCCGCAGCAGCGTTAGCCCGCCAAAATCGGTATGGGCGCCCGCTCCCTTTTGCTCGGGCAGGGCGTTGGCGGGTTGCGGCGGGTAATGCAAGAGGCGCACGGTCACCATCGCGTCGCGACAGAAATCGGCGAAGTAGTCCTCCGGCAAATTCAGCGACAGTGCTATCGCGCCCATCATTCGGGCGGATAGGTCGAGCATGGTCTCGAGGTAAGCTAGCATCACCGGGCGAAAGTTCGGCAGCTGCGTCGGCCATTGGTTGGCGCCGTGGTTGAATATGCCGGCGATCACCCTGGGATCGTCGGGTGTATGTTCCGGACCAATGTAAAAACCCTCTTTCAGATCGGGCGGTGCCCCGGTTTCAAGTGTCTGGCCCTGGAGCGGTTCGTAACCGCGATTGGCGCTGGACTTGGCTTTATCAACCTTCGCTTTTTGCTCGTGTGGTTGCCCGAAAAAAGCCGCGGCTTCCCTGAATACGTCGGCGACGAGCGGCTCCTTTACTCCATGGTTCTTGATGTAAAAGAAGCCCTTGTCCAAACATGCTGCGCGCAATTGAGCGCTCGTCGCTTGCCGATCCGCCGCGCGGATGCTCGACAGTCCGGATACGTCAATGACGGGCAACGATGCTGTAGAGACTCTAGCCGCCTCCAGCGCCATTTTTATTCCTCATGCGAGCGGTAGAAGACACGCAAGCTTGGTCTGAATTATCGGAGCACAAAAGCTCATTTAATGCCCATCCTGACTAAAACGTCGGCAGACTGAATGGCTCAGTTGACTGACTTTTGGCGTGAGCCCTATATGCGCGAACGCAACACAGCCGGTGGAAGACGGCTCCGCCCCTTGCTATCGGTTTCGCCGATAGACGCTTCTCTTCAAGCATACCTTAAGCCTTCGGCATGAACGCGAACAGTCCAGCACTCTGGATCAAAGATCCGCTTGCCATTCTTGCCGACGGCGCGGACCGTGGCATCGTTCTACAAAACGACCGCATCGTCGAATTGGTGCCGGCCGGACGTTTTCCCACAACGCCGAGTCCTCAAATCTTCGACGCCGGCGAGCACGTCGTTCTGCCTGGTCTCATCAATACGCATCATCATTTTTTCCAGACGCTCACGCGCGCCGTCCCCGCGGCGCTTGACCGCGAATTGTTTGACTGGCTGGGGGCGCTCTATCCGGTCTGGGCGCGCATGACGCCGGAAGCGCTCGATCTCGGCATGACGCTGGCGATGGCCGAGTTGATGCTTTCCGGCTGCACGCTGTCGACGGATCATCACTACCTGTTTCCGTCGGGCCTTGAAAACGCGCTCGACATCGAAGTGGCGGCGGCGGAACGACTGGGCCTGCGTGTCCTCTTGACCCGCGGTTCGATGAACTTGTCGCAGCGCGACGGTGGATTGCCGCCGGAAAGCGTGGTTCAGGACGAGGATACGATCCTCGCCGATAGCGAGCGAGCGGTGAAGTGTCATCATCAGGCCGGTGACGGCGCGATGGTTCAGATCGCTCTGGCGCCTTGTTCGCCGTTCTCGGTGACGACATCGCTGATGCGGTCGACGGCGGAGCTTGCCGGTCGATTGAACGTGCGGCTGCACACACATCTAGCGGAGACCGAAGACGAGAACCGCTTCTGCCAACACCTCTACAAATGCCGTCCGCTGGATTATTTGGAAGAATGCGGCTGGCTCAACGATCGCGCGTGGCTCGCCCATGGCATCCATTTCAATTCCGCCGAGATCGGTCGACTGGCAAGGGCCGGGACGACAATTTCCCATTGTCCGTGCAGCAACCAGACGCTCGCCTCCGGAGGCTGCCCGGTTTGCGCCATGGAGCGGGCCGGTGTGCGAGTGGGACTGGGCGTAGACGGGTCGGCATCGAACGACGCCTCGAACCTCATGCAGGAAGTGCGGGCGGCATTTCTTCTGCAGCGCGGTCGCTATGGAGTGCAGGCAGTCAGCCACAAAGACGCGTTGCGTTGGGCGACGAAGGGCTCGGCGGCGTGTGTCGGCCGTAGCGACGTCGGCGAGATCGTCATCGGCAAGATAGCCGATCTGGCGCTGTTCAAACTCGACGAATTGCGCTTCTCGGGCAACGGTGATCCGCTCGCGGCGCTGGTGCTGTGCGGTGCCCATCGTGCCGATCGGGTTATGATCGGCGGACGCTGGGTCGTGGAGAACGGTGTGATTCCAGGACTCGACCTCGCGGCTCTTGCGAGGCGGCACTCGGCTGCTGCACGCGCACTGCAATCTGCGCATTGATTTGCGGCTTGATCGTGGAGTAGGCAGGTTGCGCGCCAGGAGGGTTCCCATGCGACGCGTTGTGATCGCGACGGTTGCTGCTTTGCTGTTTGGCTTGCTCGTCGGCGGAGCGCATGCGCAGGACAGCGAGATCGATTGCAATGCTTTTGTCAAAAACCAGGATGGTTCTTGGACCGTCGTCAGTAAGGTTTTTATCCCGGTTCAGAACGTCAGAGTGCGTCCTGGCACCGTGTTCGAACCTGGACATACATTTCTCGGCGATGACATGACGGTGCGGCTGGCGAAAGCGTGCCCCAATCAACCGGTGGCAACGCCGTCGGACGAAAGCCAAACGGCGCAACCGTCGGGTCAGACACAGACACAGCCTGGGCCGTATGTGCCGCTGTCGAACTATGCCGATGCAAACGGGAACATCGACATCCAACGTCTGACATGCGCCCACCTCGCCGTGGCATCTCCGGCAGACACCGGCTTATTGGTGACGTGGTACAGCGGCTGGTATGCGGGGCTCGCGAAGAAACGCGGCATCAATATCGCGCGCGTGCAGTATGCAATTCGCAACGTCGCCGACTACTGCAAGGCTAACCGGAACCAAAGGCTGAGCGAAGCGCTCAACGTGTTGCTCAAGCCGCAGTGACGCCGACGCATCCTGTCACATGGGGCGCCGCATGCACGAACACCCCAGTCTTGCTGCCAACACTACTCATCTTCGAACGTCATAAATGGAATTCTTGTCTGTGCCGGGCGAAAGCAACTGTCGTCAATCGTAGCCTTTTCCACACGGCTATTTCGGTTCGATGCCTTTTTGGGCATTACTTAACGCGCCCATGACTTGTGCAGTTAAGCGGTCCCCCGTTGGGCCGATCAACCATTCGGTCGTTAACGCTGCAACCTTTGCCTGATGTTCCCCGTTAAACCAAGACCTCGGGTAACAAGCGCAGCATTTGAGCAATGCGCAGGCCCGCAATAAGCAGTTGGAGTGGAACGATGAAAACGAAACTGATCGCCGCGTTGGCCGCAGGCGGGTGCCTGTTCGGGTTCCAAGTCTCTGCGCTTGCTCAGGACCTCGCCGAACATCCTCCGTTTGCGGCCCCAAGCCCCGCATACGGATCTGGCGGGCTTTACAACTTTTATGAACCATCCGGATTGTGCTACGGCACTTATGATCCGTACAACGACAACTGCTATCCGCCCGATTTTCGGGGGCCATGGCACTAGAGCTGTGGCACTAGGGTCCAGACTCAATTGATCCACCAAGTGAGTGCGGCTGCCAAGAGGATGGCGGAGAGGTAGATGTCGGCTCGCTTGTCGTAGCGGGTTGCCAGTCTCCTGAAGTCCTTGAGCCGACAGAACATGCGCTCGATGAGATTGCGTCCCCTATAGGCTTTGGCGTCATATCGGTGCGGATGTTTGCGGGTCGGGTTGGGTGGGATCACGGCTTTGACGCCGCGCTCTGCCAACCAATTGCGCAGGCTGTTGGCGTCATAGGCTCGGTCGGCAAGCAATCGACGCGGTGGCGGAACGGTTGGCAGCAGATCGCGCGCCGCGGGCAGGTCGTGGCAGTTGCCTGAGGTGATCAGGAAGGCAATTGGGCGCCCGCGATCTTCGGTCAGCGCGTGGATTTTGGTGGTGCGCCCGCCCCGCGAGCGGCCGATCGCCTGTTCGAAGTCCCCCCTTTTGCGCCCGCCGCCGAGCGATGGGCTTTGATGTGGGTGGAGTCGATCGACATCGTCCCGATCCGGCCGGTCGAACCCGTCAGCGCGTAGAAGATATCGGTCCAAATACCTTGCTGGCTCCAGCGATTGAAGCGGTTATAAATCGTCGTGTAGGGGCCATAGTCAGTCGGGCAGTCTCGCCAGCGGGCACCACAGCGGCCGATCAAGAATTGACCCTCGGCGCCGATATTCCAGATGTTGGCAATGTAACAGAGCGAGAGGCCGACCGCGATCATCACCAGTGGTGTTGCCTTCACGGCGATTTCCTCGAGCGAATAGGAATCGGTCAGCGGATCGAGAAAATAAACGCCGAGGGATGTGATGGGATTCTTTCCCAAGATGGCGAATATCGCCGCCATGGTCAGCAACGTGAATGCGATCGCGATCAACGGGACGCGACGGCTGCGAGCGTCGAGCGTTCGGTGCGCTTCTCAAGAACCAACTGCATCGGTGTTCGCTTCACTGCGTCGGGGGATATCTGCGACGGGCGCGGCGCTGGCGCCGCCCATCAGCAGGCCGAGTTTCTCTCGCGTCGTTTCGGTTGCGACAAGCGGTGCGGAGAGCCGGCCGTGGAACATCACCGCGATGCGGTCCGCGATCTCGGTGAGTTCGTCGAGGTCCTGGCTGATCACCAGCACGGCGCTGCCCTGGCGGGCGCGGTCAATGAGTGCCTGGCGAATCACCGCCGCTGCTCCGGCATCGACGCCCCAGGTCGGCTGGCTTGCTACCAGCACGCCAGGCTCGCGCAGGATTTCGCGGCCGACCACGAACTTTTGCAAATTGCCGCCGGAAAGGCTTGCCGCTTCCGGATCGCGCTTGCCTTTGCGCACGTCGAACATCTCGGTGGTGCGGTCGACAACAGCAAGCATCGCTTTGCGATCGATTAAGCCGCGCCTCACCATGCCCCCGGCGGCGTGTCCGGTGAGGAGGGCATTTTCGGAGAGCTTCATGCGCGGCGCCCGCCGTGGCCAAGCCGCTCTTCCGGAACGAACGCGGCGCCCAGGCGACGCCGCTCGCTCACGCCGAGCTTTCCGACCGGCTTTCCGTTAATAACGATGGCGCTTTCATTGGATGAACGGCGTTCTCCCGACAGCGCCGAGAACAGTTCGTCCTGCCCGTTGCCCGCAACCCCGGCAATGCCGACGATCTCACCGCCACGCACTTCGAGCGACAGATTATCGAGCCGCGTGCCGTGCGGATCGTCCGGTTCGACCGAAAGGTGCCGGATGACGAGCCGCGGGGCTGAAGCTACACGTTGGGAGGCCGCTTTGACCTCGCCAATATCCGCGCCAACCATCATGCGCGCCAGCGAAGCCGCGGTCTCTCGGCGCGGATCGCAAGTTGCGATCTTCTTGCCGCCGCGCAAGATCGTTGCGGTGTTGCACAGCTGTTTGACCTCTTCCAGCTTGTGGCTGATGTAGAGGATGGCCCGCCGCTCTTGCTTGAGGCGGCCGAGCACGTCGAACAACTGATTCGCCTCTTGAGGAGTGAGCACTGCCGTCGGCTCGTCGAGGATGAGCAGCTTCGGGTCTTGCATCAACGCACGCATGATCTCGATACGCTGACGCTCGCCGACCGACAGCCGCCACACTTCGCGCTTGGGATCGAGCGGCAACCCGTAGAGACGTGCCATTTCGGCCAGGCGTGCCGAAATGGCGGCGAGGGGCTCGGTCGGGGGCAGACCCAATGCCACGTTCTCCGCCACCGTCAGGTTCTCGAAGAGCGAAAAGTGCTGAAATACCATGCCGATACCGCGAGCGCGGGCGTCCGATGGGCCGGCGAGAACGATCTTTTCTCCCATCCAGCGCAGTTCGCCGCCGCTCGGCTGCATGAGGCCGTACATAACCTTGACCAGGGTGGACTTGCCCGCTCCGTTTTCGCCGAGGAGTGCATGGATTTCGGCAGGAAACAGGTCGAGATCGATCCGATCGTTGGCGAGAAATTCCCCGTACCTCTTGCTGATGGAGACGGCCCGCAACAGCGGTGCGCTGCCAAACGAAGCTCCTGGTGTGGAAACGTCATGCATGACAGGTGCTGCGTCCGTTGTGCGGCGCAAAGTCCGTTCCAAAACCGCCTGCGGTCGAGCGGTGCAGAACGCATCATCCGACAAAACCGCAACCGGCAAAAGAGAAGGTCGCAGAAACTGATAGAAACTGAATGTCGAGTCGGAAATTGACCGCCCGACACCAGGAGTTCGTGGATACCTGTGCGCAAGAGCGGTAAAACTGTAGCCTTTTTGTCACAATCGCGCAGATTCCGAGAATATTCCGAAATCCCAGGCGCCAAAAAATAGGCGAATCCGCAACCGACGAATTGAGTCTGATCCTAGCCGCCGATCGTCGATTGAATCGGTGCGAGCCTGTTGGCCAACCTTGATTTTTTGCCGTTTTGAATCCGGCATCGCCGCCGGCGGCGGCGGGAGATTTTCTTTGTCGTGTGCCTTCGCAAGCGGCTAGTCCGTCGCGCGGTCCCAACAAAGCGGCAGAAGCTGCTCAAAGTACAGGCTTTGTTGGCCGCCGGACCCCGTTACCTTCAAACAAACGAGCGCGACCTTTTTCAGCGTTGGTGTCGCGTCTTGTGTGTCGGGCTTGTCGGGGTTGCAAGGGACAGAGGGGCTTAACAATGCCATACAGGGCCATCAAACGAAACGTGAAGTCGGTTGCGCTTGCCGCGTTGATTGCAGGCGGAGCGGCCGGGATCGCAAACGCGGCGGATATGCCGCTCAAGGCTGTGCCGCTAAAGCCAGTACCGTTCTTCTTCGTAAACGATACCTCGGTGAGCTTCACGTGGTATCCGGCCTCGACCGATCCGGGCGTTGCCGGCAGCTCCGCAATAGTAGGAGGCGGAATTGCCGGTCAAAAGAACACGTTCAACCGCTACCAATTCAGCATCGATCACTTCGATGTCTGGCAATACGGTACGAATTTGATCCACGGCGAATTCAACCAGTACGGTGACCAAGACCCAAATTTGGGCGTCCCCGGAAGCAACGGCGCCAGAGAGTTTTTTGGGTTCTGGACCGGCACTCTTGGGTTCAACGAACTCAGCGGTACCAAGGAATTCAGTACCGTCCTCACTAAAGACGTTTCCTTCATGCTCAATCTCACCGGCGGTGTAGAAAACGACTATTTGTCTGAGGAAACCACGCAAATCGCTCCTGGTATCCAATTCGCACTGAACCTGCCCGGCGTCGTGAATGTCGGCATCGCCGCTTACAAGGAATATACTCACAACAACTTCGATGCCTGCGGGCCTGCGGCATTCGGTGTTGCTCTCAATGGCACATGCGTCGGCGGTGGGTCATTCAACGGCGACCGCGAGTTCGAATGGACCTGGAAGTTGTTCACCTTCATGTCCGAACCGCTGACCTTCCTGCCACCGTCGATGCCGATCACTTTTGAGAACGTCCTCAACGTCACCGGCCCAAAGGGCACGGGCATCTCGGCTGCAAATTGCGTGGCCCTCGGCTGCTCCGGTTCGCTTGGCGCATTTGCCAACAACGAAAGCAAGACCGAAGTGTTCGAAGACGCTCGGCTGTCGCTCGACGCCTCGAAGGTGTTCTGGAACAAGCCGGGAATCTGGGACGCCTATGTGGGCTACCGGTACTGGTACAACAAATTCGGTACCAACCACAACGCGGCGCTGTTTGCCTCGATCGCCCCGGACACTTCGATTGAGAGCACGGCCTATTTGGGAACGACGTATCACTTCAAGTGATACGCATTCCGTACCTCTGTAAAGCGACGACATGCCCGGCCATGAGCCGGGCATGCTCGTTTCTGCGGCAGCGATCCGGCTTAACGCCGAATCTGATGCGGGCATGACAGTGGCCGCTACAGAGCTGAATGGTGTCGAAAGGGTGCAACGATGAATGGCGCGAGCGCTCCGCCTTTCCTCGAAGCGAGCGGTATCGTCAAGCGGTTCGGCAATCTGCTTGCCAACGACGCGGTGAACTTTTTCGTGCGCGCCGGCGAAGTCGTGGCGCTGCTTGGCGAAAATGGCGCGGGCAAGAGCACCCTCGCCAAAATTCTCTATGGCTTTTACAGCGCCGACGGTGGGGAAATCCGTGTCGGCGGCAGCCGCGTGAACTTGAACTCGCCGAGCGATGCCCGTGCGCTCGGAATCGGCATGGTGTTCCAGAATTTCTCGCTGGTGCCCGCTTTGAGCGTATTCGAAAACGTGGCTTTGTTTCAGAACAGGTTGCCGGCGGTCGTGCCGCGCAAGCCAATTCTAGAGCGGTTACGCCTTTTCGCCGAACGGTTTCGGCTCGCCGTCGATCCCCTCCTGCCGGTCGGCCGCCTCACCGTCGGCGATCAGCAGAAGGTCGAAATTCTCAAACTGCTGATGGCCGGTGCTCGCGTGCTCATTCTCGACGAACCGACCAAGGTTTTGGCGCCGCAAGAAAGCGAGGGCCTGTTCTCGACCATCGACGAATTGCGCCGTGAGGGGCTTGGCGTCGTGCTGATCACCCATAAACTGCATGAGGCGCTGTCGTGCGCCGATCGGATCGCGGTGATGCGGCAGGGCCGCGTGGCGGCCGAACTCGATCGCAAGGACGCCTCGCGCGAACGGCTGCTCGACCTGATGTTCGGCAACGGCGCCCTCGCTACGACACCGCCGGCGCGGCCTGAAAGGGCTCCTGGACCGTGCATACTTGAACTTGTCAATATTTCTACCGTCGCCGGTGCCGCGGAGACGCCACTGCGAAATGTGTCGATGACGATTCGCGCCGGCGAGATCGTCGGCGTCGCCGGCGTGTCCGGCAACGGCCAGCGCGAGCTTTGCGACCTCATTCTGGGCGTGAAGAGAGCGCACGCCGGCGTGAAGCGTTTGTGGAACGAGGACGCCGCGCGCTGGTCGATTGCCTCGATTCGGCAGAGGGGCGTTGCCACGATCCCAGAGGAGGCCATGGCGTTCGGCTGCGCGCCCGGATTGAGCGTGCGCGAAAACTTGGCGCTCGGCAGCGGCCGGCGATATCGCGCGGGTCTCGGGCTTGATTGGCAAAAGCTCGACAGTGACATGCGGCAAAGTTTTGCGCGGCTGAATTTCCCGCGTCCGTCTTTCGACGTTCGAGCCGCCGCTCTGTCCGGCGGCAACCTGCAACGGGTCATATTGGCGCGCGAATTGGCGCACGAGCCTAAACTCATCGTTGCGCTTTATCCGACCCGTGGCCTCGACGCCCGCAGCGCCGCTGCGCTGCGGGTGCTTATGCGTGACGCGCGCGACCGCGGTGCTGGCGTGCTTGTCGTCTCCGAGGAGTTCGACGAATTGTTCGAACTCAGTGACCGGCTTCTGGTCCTCTATGGTGGCGCGATCGCCGGCGAATTCCTGCCGAAGAATTTCCGTGCCGAGGCAATCGGACCGCTCATGGTCGGGGAGGGAGCGCGCCCAGATGCAGCGTGACGGCGCAGCATTTTGGCGCCTGCTGTCGGCCCAGGCTATAGGGATCGCGGTTGTCGCGCTCATCGCACTCGGCGCGTTCGCGGCACTCTTGCTCGCAGCCGGCAAGAACCCCTTGCAGGCTTACGTCGACACCGTCGTCTATGTTTTCGGCAATGCCACCGGTTTTGCCGAACTACTGGTGCGCATGACGCCGCTCGTGTTCACCGCCGTGGCCGCGGCCCTGCCGGCGCGCATCGGGCTCATTAATGTCGGCGGCGAAGGCCAACTCTATATGGGGGCGTGGCTGGCCACGGCGGGCGAGCTAGCGCTGCAAAATCATTCCGCTTTCGTGCTGCTGCCGGCGTTGACCGTACTAGGCTTTGTCGGCGGCGGACTGTGGGCGCTGTTGCCGGCGATACTGCGGGCGCTGCGGCTCGTCAACGAGACCATTTCGACGCTGCTCCTCAACTACTTGGCGCCACTGATCGTGAGTTATTTCATCTTTGGGCCGTGGCGCAGTCCCGAGAGTTCGTCTTATCCGGAATCGCCAGCCTTCGTTGATGCGGCGCGACTGCCCACCCTTTTTCATTCGCGGGTTCATGCCGGCCTCATATACGCGCTGGTGTGCTTGGGCCTGTACTGGCTCGCGTTGGGCCGCACGCGCTTCGGCCTTCAGATGCGCGCGATCGGGGGCAATGTGGAAGCGGCGCGGCGCCTTGGTATTCCGGTGATGAGCTACACGCTCGTGGTGATGTTCATCGCTGGCGGAGTAGCGGGACTTGCGGGGATGGCGGAGGTGTCGGCGATTCAGGGCCGGCTCGTCGCCGAACTATCGCCTGGCTATGGTTATGCCGGATTTCTGGTGGCTTGGCTGGCTGGCACGGGAGCCGGGGGCATTTTGGTCATGTCCTTTTTGTTTGCCGTGCTCGGCTCTGTTGGCGACATGCTGCAGATCACGCAGAATCTGCCCTATGCCGTGATCAACATCCTCATGGCGGGCATCCTGTTCATCGTGTTGGCTCGTCGTCCGATCGGTCGTGCGGTGTCATGAATAGCGCGCTCCTCATCGGCGTTGTTGCCAGCTCCGTCATGTCGGGAACCTCGCTGCTTTATGCCACGATCGGTGAAATCGTCGGTGAGCGGGCCGGCATCGTCAATCTGGGTCTCGAAGGCATCATGCTGATCGGAGCGGCCACGGGATTCGCCGCTACCGCGTTGACCGGTGACGCTTATTTGGGCGTCGCGGCGGCTGCTTTGGCCGGGACGGCGGTCAATCTCATCTTTGCTTACCTGGTCATTGGGCGCCACGCCAATCAGCTCGCCACTGGCCTCACGCTGATGTTCTTCGGCCTTGGCCTGAGCGCACTGATCGGCCGCCCGTTTCTCGGCACGTTGATTGCAGGGCTGCCTAAGCTGAGACTCCTGGGCTTGGGAATCATGGGCAACCCGCTGTTGAGCTTCGATGTACTCGTTTATCTGGCGGTACCGGCAGCGGTGCTGGTCTGGTGGCTTTTGTTTCGCACGACCTGGGGACTGGGCTTGCGCGCCGTCGGCGAGAACCCGGTGGCGGCGGTCGCCGCGGGGCTAAGTCCGTCGCGGCTGCAATATCAAGCGCTAGGGCTTGCCGGGCTGCTCGGTGGCATCGCCGGAGCGCATCTGTCGCTGGCGGTGACCATGACCTGGGCGGAGGGAATGACGGCCGGTCGCGGCTTTATTGCAATCGCACTTGTCATCTTCGCCAAGTGGAACCCGTTGTGGGCCATAGCCGGAGCGCTCCTTTTTGGCGGTGCGGAGAGCCTGCAGCTGCAGTTGCAGGCGGCAGGCGCTGATGTGTCGCCCTTCATCATGAACATGGTGCCGTACCTGCTCACATTGGCGGTGCTCATCGCCTGGGGCTGGAGGCGTCAGGGCGCGGCGCCGGCCGCGCTTGGGCGGAACTTCGTCGGAGTTGAATAGGCCTGTCGAGTGGCGCCGGGCGCGGACAGGCCTGTCGTTGAAACACGGGAGAGGAGAATGTCGATGGCACGTAAACTGTTTTTTCTTGGGCTGATCCTCGGCGCCCTGACGGCGTTTTTCGCCGCAGCTCCATTGTCCGCTCAACAAAAGCCGCCGCTCGTCGTCGGCGCAATCTTCGTGGGCAGCGTCAACGATTACGGCTACAACCGTTCCATGAAGGACGGCCTCGACGAGATGGCGCACGCCATACCGGGCCTCAAGTTGCTCGAGGCTGAGAATGTTCCTGAAACCGCGGAATCCGAGCGGATTATGGAAGGCATGATCCAGCAGGGCGCCAAGCTCATATTCGCGACCAGCTTCGGGCATCAGCAATTCGCCTTCAATCTCGCCAAGACGCATCCGGACGTCTATTTCGAACATGCCGGCGGCTGGATGATGTCGCATAATTTTGGCAACTTCTTCGGCGCCACGCAGTCCGCCTGGTATCCGATGGGGGTCGCGGCCGGCAAGATGACGAAATCGAACACGCTCGGCTTCGTGGTCGGCGTGCCGATCGGTTACGCGATCGGCAATGTGAACGCGTTTGAAATGGGCGCACGCTCGGTCAATCCCAAGGCGGTCACGCGCGTGGTCGTCACCGGCGGCTGGTCCGACAAGGCCAAGGAGGCCGCCGCGACCAACGCGCTGATCGATCAGGGCGCCGATGTGGTCACGATGCACGTGGATTCGCCGGCGACCATTATTCAGACCGCCGAAAGCCGCGGAGTCTATTCGATCGGTTTCCAGTCCATCACCGCCGCGCAACTGGCTCCAAAAGGCTGGATCACCGGGCTTGGGTTCACCTGGGGTCCGTTCATGACCGGGATCGCCAAGAGCGTGATTGCGGGCACATTCAAACCCGCTTTCGTGCGCGAGGGGCTCGGTCAGATGATGGCGATTGCGCCATTTGGCGCAGCGGTGCCACCCGACGTGCGCACCCTCGTCATGGCCTCCGCCGATCAAGTCGAGAAAGGGTTCAATCCGTTTACCGGCCCAGTGACCGACAATACCGGCGCCGTCCGCATTCCAGCGGGACAGTCGTGGGGCGGAGATAAAATGGGGAATTTCGATTGGTACGTCGACGGGGTGATAGGCAAGGCCAAATAGCACCCGGGAAAGCAGCAGTTGGCCAAGTAGCAGTAGCGCTGCCGCGCTGCGAATTGTACGGCTTGCGGTATCCTTATAATGCCGAAGCCGATGGAAGGAGTGTCTCTTGGGACCTGTGTTGACAGAATGGGCGGGATCCGTTTTGCGCTGGCTGCACGTGGTTGCCGCTATGGGCTGGATCGGCAGCTCGTTCTATTTCATTCACCTCGACCTCAGCCTCAAGCCGCGTCCCGGTCTGCCTGCAGGCGTCAAGGGTGACGAATGGCAAGTTCACGGCGGCGGCTTCTATCACATGATGAAGTATCTGGTGGCGCCGGCGCAAATGCCGGACAGCCTGACCTGGTTCAAGTGGGAAGCTTATACGACGTGGCTCTCGGGATTTGGACTGCTGGTCGTCACCTACTATCTCGGCGCCAACCTTTTCCTAATCGACAAGTCGGTGCTTGACATGACCGCGGCACAGGCCGCGGGCATCGCCTTTGTCAGCTTGGTGATCTCGTGGCTTGTTTACGAAGGGCTCTGTCGCTCGCCGCTCGGTAAGCACGAAGTAGCGCTCGCGCTCGTCGGTTACGTTTATCTGGTAGCGCTGACCTACGGCTTCACGCACGTGTTCAGCGGTCTTGGCGCGTTTACGCAGATCGGTGCGCTCATCGGTACGATCATGGTGGCGAACGTCTTCGTCATCATCATCCCCTACCAGAAGAAGATCGTGGCGGCGATGTTGGCCGGCAAGGAGCCGGATCCGCTGTGGGGGCAGCTCGGCAAGCAACGCTCGGTGCACAACAACTACTTGACGCTGCCTGTCGTCTTTCTGATGCTGAGCAATCATTATCCACTGTTCTTCGCGACCCGGTACAATTGGCTGATCGTCGCGATTGTGCTCGCGATCGGCCCGGTCATCCGGCACTTCTTCAACTCGCGACACGAGGGCAAGGGCAGTCCGTGGTGGACATGGGGCGTGGCGGCCGCCGGCATGGCAGCCGTCGCCTGGCTTTCCGCCGCGGGGCCCGCTTCGCTCACCACCGCCGCGCTGCCGCCGGCACCGAAGTTCAGGCAAGTGGAAGCCATTATTCTTGGCCGCTGCAGCATGTGCCATGCCGCCGAACCGGTCTGGGCCGGAATTCCAAGCGCGCCCAAAGGCGTGAGACTCGATACCCCAGAAGAAATCGTACGGCATGCGCAATTGATCGACGCCTACGCCGTTCGCTCCCAGGCGATGCCGCCTGGCAATGTCAGCGAAATGACGCCTAAGGAACGTCTGCTATTGGCGTCATGGTTCGCGGCCGGTGAGCCGGTGAAATGAGGACAATGACGGCGTCGGGGCTGGTGCGTTGACGGCGGACGCGCATCACCGTCTGATACGCGGGCGGCTCGTGAGCTTTTTGCGTGCACCGCTTGGCGCCGGCGATGCGCAAAGCTATCGCTACATTGAGGATGGTGTCGTCTTCATAAAAGACGGTCGCATCGAGGCGGTCGGTCCGGCAAGCGAAATGCTGCATCGAATGCCGTCAGCTACTCCAACTGAGCACTATCCCGAGGCGCTGATCCTTCCCGGCTTCATCGACCCTCATATCCATTATCCACAGACCCAGGTGATCGCCTCCTATGGGGCCCAGCTACTCGAATGGCTGGAGAAATTCACCTTTGTGGAGGAGCAGAAATTCGCCGATCCGAAGCACGCCGCGCGTGAAGCCGAATTCTTTCTCGATGAACTGGCGCGTAACGGTACGACGACCGCTTGCGCCTATTGTTCGGCGCACCCGGCATCGGCCGAGGCTTTGTTCAGCGCCGCGCATCGGCGAAATGTCGCCATGGTGGCCGGCAACGCCATCATGAATCGCAATGGCCCTCCGGCGCTCCTTGCCGGCGCGCGTGACGCCATTGCGGCGAGCCGTGACCTGATTCGCCGTTGGCACGGCACTGGACGGCAGCGTTACGCGGTAACGCCACGCTTCGCCATCACCTCGACCGACGAACAGCTCGCCGCCGCGGGTGATCTTCTTGCCGAATTTCCAACCGTACTGATGCAGACCCATCTCGACGAGAACAAGAAGGAGATCGTCACAGTCGAGCGACTCTTTCCGAACGACGTTAGCTACGCTGCGGTTTACGAGCGCTTCGGGTTGCTCGGGCCGCGTTCTCTGCTCGGCCATTGCATCCATCTTGGCGATGATGAAGTGGCGCTTTTGCGCGACACACATTCGGTCGCAGTGTTCTGTCCAACGTCCAATCTGTTCATTGGCAGCGGCTTGTTCGGTTACGAGCGGCTTGCCAAGGCGGGCGTGCGTATTGCGCTAGCCACCGATGTCGGCGGCGGCACCAGTTATTCCATGCTGCGCACCGCGGCCGAGGCCTACAAGGTATTGCAGCTGCAGGGGGAGAATCTGCCCGCTTTGGTCGCTTTTGATCTCATCACCCGCGCGAATGCCGCCGCCATCGGCCTCGACGCCGAAATCGGCGCGATTACGCCCGGCGCTTTTGCCGATCTGGTGGTGCTCGATTCGCGTGCGACGCCGGCTATGGCGCATCGCATGGAAGTGACCCGCGATCTAGAGGAGGAGTTGTTTGTACTGATGACCATGGGAGACGATCGCGCGGTGTTGCAGACCTACATCGCCGGCAAACCG
>Ga0335072_10006913_pt1 | contig 16555 bp, 10 predicted proteins | sample Lox_Sample_21_FD_206725 | JGI IMG/M metagenome (GOLD analysis project Ga0335072, IMG submission 206725) | Soil microbial communities from Loxahatchee National Wildlife Refuge, Florida, United States - Lox_Sample_2.1 | ecosystem: Environmental > Terrestrial > Soil > Wetlands | place: USA...
GATTATGGCAGCGTCAGCAGCAATGTACAGGCGACCATCAACAGCTATATCATCGGCGGCCCGGGTGGTGTCAGTGTCGCCTACTCGCTAAAAGACCTGAAGGCCCAGATCGAAAAGATCTTCGCGAATTGTACTTACAAACAGGCCAGGCCCATAAAATATAAAGCTTCCACTATGTCGGGCGACGTACTTAATACTACCAGCATCACGGACAATTTCGAGGTCCGCACCTGTATACCCGCGGACGGTGGATCGCCGACGATTTCCAGCATTCTGGTGACGGTCGGCCAGGGCAGCGATGGCAAAGAGCCGCATACCGGTTTTAATTGGGCGATCATGCCTGGGATGACGACGGGCACTCCCGGCGATATGGAGGAATGTATGTTCATCGCCTTGAACCCCAACGATAATGAAGCCTTTGCAGCCAATAGCACACACACTATCACATTTCGACCCGGCAAGAAGTACAAAGGCAAATTGGATATGGCGACCCTCATGAAGTCGGGCGGCCACTTGCATATGTGGCCCATCTGGTACGCGTCGGGGTCCACCCCCGGGGTCAGCTATGACATCTGGGATATCACCGGACTTACCATGGTTATCAACTTCAACCCGAGCCCCGCCAACCCGAATCCCACCAGTATCGGCGGAACCAAAGGCCAACTGCTCTGGAACCTGGGACAACAGAACCAACTTCAGTTGAGTTCGCAACAGGCAAACTCATACGACCTGTATTTCGATGCCAATTTTATGGCGCAAGGCTACAAATAATCCTGTAAATGCAACTCATGAAAAGAATATATACCGGGCTGGCCGTCATTCTGATGACGACCGCCCTTCCGTTAGCCTCAGGCGCCCAGGTGCTGAAGAACCTGATGAGCAACATGAAACAGCCTGCCCCGGGCGCGACTTACAGCCGCCCGGGGGTGGGTCCCTCAATCTCCCCTGCTGACTCCGCCGCCGCTATAAAAGCCTTTATGACGAGTACCGGTGGCAGCGGCCTCCTGTACCAATACCGCGTTATTTATACCTTCAAAGGAAAAAACAATAAAGATTCGACCAGCAGCGATACCTTGTCCACAGCCGTTACCGATGGACACAATATATGCACCGATCTGGATTTGCCGGGCACCCGGATGCAGGTCCTTGGGCATGCCGGAATGCCCCGATATAGCGTCCGCGTCTTTCCCGATAGCAAGACTTACGTCTTTAATATCATTGATACGGCCGCTCTCAAATCCGGTGGCGGCATGGTCTATGAGGTCGCCAGGATCGGTAACGAACGTGTTCTAGGTTATAGCTGCATTCACTCCAGACTGACAATATACCCGGCGGGCGTGAAGTCCGTCGGGACGACCGAAGATATTTGGACAAGCGTAGACGTGCCCGGATATGCCGATTTTAAAAGGTTAGCCCTTAATCAAAATGTGACACCGAAAATGATGGAGGCGCTGGAACAGGCAGGCTGCGGCGGCAGCTTTGTAAAAGTGGAAATGCATTCGAAAATCATTTCAATGGACATGCAACTTATCACTGCAGAACGTCGGAATTTTCCTGCATCTATGTTCCAGATACCCCAGGGCTATACCCGGAAGAGTTCAGCGAACCCATTTGCCCGATGATTCATAAAGCTTCCAAATAACAATCGTATTGATCTCCGCTTCGGCAGCGATATTGTTCGTAAATTAGCCGGATCAAGGCGCAGACCAAACCGCCGGAAGGAATCAATATGACATTGGAAGAGACAAAACAATTTATTCAGGGCGGGGAATGGGTTAGCATCGCTCCTGAACTTCGTCCCGGCATCACCAAATCGACAGCGGGAGACATCAATCCATTTTATTGTACAAGAGGCTTCAGATATCTTCCTGAAGATGGTTTTGAATGTACCCTTATCAACTACCTGGATGCAAACGGAAAGACCCCATTGGTGAAATTTGTCATCAACGGACATCTGGAATGGCGCGGGGATCATCCGATTGCCCCGGGAGCCCGGCAGGTTGACTATGTAGCAGATAAGACGTACGAAGTAACTCCTTTACATGCGGGCTGGGTGGATGCCGTGAACCGGATACTCCCCGGCGGCATAAGCAGATTCGCGTTGAATGTTCCGCAGGACCTGAAAGGTAAGGCTTTTCCGTCATTCGGATTGACCGATGCAAAGACCTACATCGACTATGACCTGATCTATATCTATCACGACATGCTATTCAATGGCAGCAAGAATGTCGACGGCCGCCCCTTCAACAAGCCGGCCAACAGGCCGACAAACCTGCAGGTTCCCCTCGTGCGACACCCTTAAAACGCCATGTGGCAGTTATGTCTGATCGATCACCAATTCGTTGCCAACCGTCCATACGCCAACCGCCTTCCAGGCTATCCGCTCCGCTTCGCTTTTCTGCTCTGTGGAAAATACTCTCCCGGTAAGAGTTACGGTCGACTTTGACACTTTGACCTTGATGTTACAGCCGCTTAACAATAAGGTAGACTTCAGTTCAGCTTCAAGGTCTGATTTTTCGAGCATGATGACTGCGAATGTAGCATTAATATCCCGGTTTTGTTCCGCGTTAACAACAATAGGTGTACATTATTAGCACTTAGATCTTTCCGTCTTGTCCCGGCGAAAGCCTACCTTTATGGGCCATTCCTGATCTCCCCCTATTTAGGCCTGCATCCCTTTGACCATTACTTCGATAGGGATCGCAGCATTCAAACAGTTACATTATGATGAAAGGTACAGCCGGTACGGTCTTTGATATTATATCCCGCTTGCGCGTTTATTTCCAGGGATCTGCCGGTCCGCGGGAGCAGGGAGAGGAGGAGCCCTTTCGCTCCGGGTTGTATAGCTCCGATCAGTTGAACAGCCACGCGAAAACTATAGCGTCCTTGCATCGATTGCAGACTGACCGTACTTCCGATCATTTGCTCAAAAGGCTCGCTGACAATGAGGACACCCTCCTGGAAGTGCGGAACCTGCTGGTTGGGAATATCAAAGCAGGCAAAGCAATCAGCCCCGGGGCGGAATGGCTGATCGACAACTTCTACCTTATAGAGGAGCAGGTCATCCTGGCCAGGAAGCACTTGCCAAAGGGATACAGCGATACCCTGCCCGCCCTGGCCAACGGTCATTTCGCCGGTATGCCCCGGGTCTATGATATCGTGCTGGAGATCATTTCCCATAGCGACGGCCGGGTCGATGCAAATAACCTCGGCAGTTTTGTATCGGCGTATCAGACGATCACCGAATTGACACTGGGCGAACTCTGGGCGATTCCCATCATGCTTCGGTTAGCCGTCATTGAAAACCTACGGCGGGTTTGCGGAAGGATCGCGCTGGATATGGTCGATCGAAATCTTGCCGATTACTGGGCGGATAAAATGATCGATACCGTAAAGGACGATGCGGCCCAGCTCATCCTTACCATCGCTGACATGGTAAGATCGAAGCCGCCGCTGAGCAGCCCATTTGTCGCCGGCCTTACCAGAGCTCTGCAAGGCAAGGGGCCCGCGCTCGCGCTGGCGCTCAATTGGCTGGAACAGCAGCTTTCAGGAATGGGCACAAGCAGCAGTGACCTCGTCCGCCGGGAAAATCAAAAGCAGGCGGCTGACCAGGTTTCGGTTCGCAACAGTATCGGAACCTTGCGGTTTATCGAAACTATCGATTGGCGGGAATTCGTCGAAATGCTGAGCTGCGTGGAAGAGGTTCTTGCGCAGGATCCTGCCGGCATCTATTCCCGGATGGATTTTACAACGAGGGACCGGTATCGGCACGTCGTGGAAGCCATCGCCAGAAATTCAGGCCTGCCGGAAAAACAGGTCGCACAAGTGGTACTGACCCTTGCCGGTAGCTCCGGGAACGGGAATGTATCCGCAAAGAAAGCGCACCATGTCGGTTTCTATCTCGTCGACAAAGGATTGCGACAGTTGATACAGGCAACGGGGATCCGCCGTGTCCGGCCCGGCCGGGCCCGGAGGTTGGTGACCGCGGCGCAAAAAGTCCCTTTCTTTTTATATTTCGGATCGATCCTGCTGCTGACGGCGCTGACAGCGACCGAGATGTTCTATTTGCCTTATAGCCAGGGAATCCACAGCCGGCTGCTACTCGCGGTCGTCGCATTACTGGCGGTCTCGGCTTCCGCCCAGTTGGCAGTCTCGCTCGTCAACTGGCTCTCGACACTGCTTGTCAAGCCCACGATGTTGCCCCGGATGGACTTTTCGAAGGGCATCCCCGGCGAGTACCGTACCCTGGTTGTCGTCCCCACACTTTTATCCGGCAAAGCCTATATTGAAACCCTGATGGAAGGATTGGAGATCCGATTCCTCGCCAATAAAGACAATAACCTGCACTTCGGACTGCTTACCGACTTTATGGATGCGGGCGTGGAGACCTTGAAGGAGGATAAGGAATTGACAGACCTGGCGGTCGACCGGATCGGGGCCCTAAATCAAAAATACAAACGCGACGAAAACGACATCTTCTTTCTATTCCATCGGTCGAGAGTTTGGAATCCCGGTGAGCGGAAATGGATGGGGTACGAACGCAAAAGAGGAAAATTAGCCGCGCTGAATGCCTTATTAAGAGGACGGGGAGACCAGGAATTCGCTATCATCAAGGGAGACCATCGCATCCTTTACACCGTAAAATACGTCATCACCCTGGATTCGGATACCCTGCTTCCGCGCGATTCCGCGTGGAAGTTGGTCGCAGCGATGGCGCACCCGCTGAACCATCCACAATTTAATACCCGCAAAAGACGTGTCACGGAAGGTTATGGGATATTGCAGCCAAGGGTGGATTCGAGTATTCCCGTCACAACGACTTCGCTGTATTTACACATGCAAGGCAGCGTCTCAGGCATCGACCCGTATACGCGGGTTACCTCCGATGTTTACCAGGATCTCTTTGAAGAAGGGTCCTTCATCGGGAAGGGAATTTATGATGTTGACACCTTCGAACTGACCTTCCGGGATGTCTTTCAGGAAAACCGCATTCTTAGCCACGATCTGCTGGAAGGCTGCTATGTCCGGTCAGGGTTGCTGAGTGACGTCTTCCTGTATGAAGAAAACCCCGCCCAGTATGAATCAGACCTCCGCCGTCATCATCGGTGGATCAGGGGCGACTGGCAGATCGCGGCCTGGCTTCTGCCCTATGTCAGGACCGGCAAAGGGCGCTTGACAAGGAACAAGCTTTCCGCCTTATCCCACTGGAAGATATTCGATAACCTGCGGCGAAGCCTCTTGCCGGTGTCGCTCCTGTCCCTTTTGTTGCTGGGTTGGTTCATCTTGCCCTTCCCATGGTTCTGGACCCTGGCTGTATCAACCATTATCCTTTTGCCGCCAATCGTCGCTTCCGCCTGGCAGCTATTCAACAAACCCGCAGACCTGACCCTGAAGACGCACGTTTCGGAAGTAATCGGTAACTTAAAAATCACGGCGATCCGGTTTGTGTTTGGACTCTCCATCCTCCCATATGAGGCTTTCCAGTATGTGGACGCTATCATGCGCGCTCTGTGGCGGATGATCGTCAGCAGGCGAAAATTATTGGAATGGACGCCCTTCGCTTCGATCGCCTTAAAGAACCGCCCCGCCCTGCTGTCCGCGTATCGATCCCTGGCAATAGTGCCGCTGCTGGCACTGGTTTGCATCGCCTTTTTGCTGAGGAACCCCCCGGTGTTGGCGATGACCAGTCCCATCCTGCTGTTATGGCTCCTGGCCCCCGCCCTCGTCTGGCGTCTGAGCAAGCCGGCGACGGAGGAGCGCCCCAAGCTGGCAGAAGAGGAACTGATGTTCCTGAATAAAACCGCCCGGAAGACCTGGGCTTTCTTCGAACGGTTTGTAACTACTGAAGACAACTGGCTGCCGCCCGACAACTTTCAGGAACTGGAAGGCGGGGTCATTGCTCACCGGACTTCGCCGACCAATATCGGCCTGGCCTTGCTGGCCAACCTTGCCGCCTATGATTTTGGCTATCACTCGGCAAGCAGCCTCCTCGAACGGTGCGGAAAAACATTTCGGTCGATGAACAGGCTCGAACGATTCAAAGGCCATTTATACAACTGGTACGACACCGGATCGTTAGCCCCGCTATATCCCCGCTATATATCGACCGTAGATAGCGGTAACCTCGCCGGTCACCTCCTTACACTACGCCAGGGATTGCTGGCCCTTCCGGGACAGCCCCTCCTCAGTAAGCGGATATGGGAGGGCTGCAATACGACGGTGGCCATCATCCTGGATCAGTCAAAAGAACGATTTTCGGATCCGCTCAGCCGGCTACAGGCAGGGTTGAAGAAAGCTGCCCGGGAACAAGATTCATTGACTGCCACAAGGGATACACTCGAAGACCTGTCCCGGCTCGCCGGTGGCCTTCGCCTTCCACGCGCGGAAAGCGGCACCGAACTATCGGAATGGGTCGACAGGCTGTTGCTTCAGTTGAAGGATTGCAAGGACCATCTTATGCACCTGGCTCCCTGGGCAGACCTCTTACCTGTCCCCGATCGCTTCCCCGGTCTAACACAATTGGATCAGATGCCGACACTCGGATCATTGCAAATGATGAAGGACACATGCAAGCCGGCTTTCGATGAATACCAACGACAAGAAAATTCCGCCGGTGAAAAAGACTGGCTGCACCGAATGCGTACCGCCGTCGACGAAGCGGCGGTTCGGGCGTCCGAAGAGATCACCCGCATCGAACAGCTCGCGGAACTATCCGAACAGTTCAGCGAAATAGAATACGATTTTCTGAACGAGCCGGCTACCGGACTCTTACACATCGGGTATAACGTCGAAGAGCAGCGTAAAGACAGCGGTTTCTATGACCTGCTGGCCTCCGAAGTCAGACTGGGGATCTTTGTCGGCATCGCTCAGGGCAAACTTCCGCAGGAGAGCTGGTTTGCCCTTGGGCGCCTGCTCACCGACTCCGGCGACAACCCCATCCTGCTTTCCTGGAGCGGTTCGATGTTCGAGTACCTGATGCCTCAGTTAGTCATGCCCTCCTTTGAGAACACGTTGCTGGCTCAAACCAGCAAGGCAATGGTAAGGAGACAGATCGACTATGCCGATCAGCATGGCATTCCCTGGGGTATTTCAGAATCGGCGTACAACCTTGTAGATGCGAATCTCACCTATCAGTACCGCGCATTCGGTATCCCGGGTCTGGGATTGAATCGCGGCCTGGAGGATAATCTCGTCGTGGCGCCCTATGCTTCCATGCTGGCGTTGATGGTCCTGCCTGAAAAGGCCGTGGCGAACCTGCAGACCCTTTCGAAAAAAGGGCTGGAAGGGGCCTTTGGATTTTATGAAGCTGTCGACTATACGGCTTCCCGGCTGCCCAGAGGCAAGACCTCGGTCATTATTCAATCTTTTATGGTTCATCACCAGGGGATGGGATTGCTTTCACTGGCTTATGTTCTTCTGGATAAGCCCATGCAGCAGCGGTTTACGTCGGAACTGCGGTTTCAGGCAACCCTGCTGTTGCTGCAGGAGCGGATCCCCCGCGCCTCCCCTTTCTACGCGCATGCCGCCGATATGGTCGAACCGCAGTCGCCAACAGCCGGTGCGCCCGTCCGCGTCATCAATACCCCCTTTACGCGGATACCGGAGATCCAATTGCTGAGTAATGGACGTTATGGGATGATGATCTCCAATTCGGGAGCCGGGTATAGCCGATGGAAAGATTTGGCGGTTACCCGCTGGCGGGAAGATGCCACAAAGGATGACCAGGGCATTTTCTGTTATATAAAAGATGTGGGCAGCGGCGATTTTTGGTCGAACACCTACGAACCGGCCTTGCGCGCCGCCAGAAAGTATGAAGTATTGTTCTCGCCGGATCATGTGGAGTTCCGCAGACGGGACAGTGGTATCTACACCAACACGGAGATTGTCATCAGCCCGGAAGATGACATGGAAATGCGCCGGGTTAAGATCACCAATACCACCATATTTACAAAGGTCCTCGAAGTAACGAGCTATACCGAAGTGGTCATGGCGTCGCAAGCGTCGGACGAAGCGCACCCTGCTTTTAGCAATCTGTTCGTGCAGACGGAGATCCTTCCGGAACACAATGCCGTACTCTGTACCCGGCGGCCGCGATCGGAAGAAGAGACGCCGCCCTGGATGTTCCATTTGATGAATGTTCATGGGGCTCCGGCAGAGAAACCTTCCTATGAAACTTCGCGGTCAGCCTTTATCGGTCGCGGAAGATCACTGAGTAACCCGCAGGCGATGGACATGGATGCGCTGTCCGGACACCAGGGCGCAGTGCTGGATCCTATCGCCTCCATTCGTTACCGTATTACACTGAAGCCAAACCAGACAGCAACCGTCGACCTGATCTATGGGATCAGTGAAACACGGGAGGCCTGCGACGGGCTGATGCATAAATACAATGACGAACACCTGAAAAGCCGCGCCTTCGAGCTTGCGTGGACCCACAGCCAGGTGTTGCTGCGGCAGATCAATGCCACGGAGGCTGACGCCCAGCTTTATGATCAGTTGGCATCCTCCATCGTTTACCCCAATCCCGATCTTCGCGGTGAACCGGCCGTGATCCTGAATAATTTCCGGGGACAGTCGGGCCTTTGGAGTCATTCCGTGTCCGGAGACCTCCCGATCGTATTGCTTCATATGACTGATCCGGACAATCTCGACCTCGCACGCCAGATGATCCAGGCGCATGCATACTGGCGACTGAAGGGGCTTTCCGTCGATCTCGTTATCTGGAATGAGGATCATGGTTCGTACCGACAGGAGTTGCTTGATCAGATCCAGGGCCTTATCAATACCGATGCAACTATCCAGTCCTATCAAAAGTCCGGCAAAATATTTGTCCGCTCCGCGGATCAGGTCTCACCCGAAGACCGTATTCTCTTTGAAAGCGTCGCCAGAGTTATCATCTATGACCATAAAGGGACCTTGTCCGAACAAGTGAACCGCATCTTTGCGGAAAAAGCCGTGATGCCTTTTGTGCCGACAGTTCCTCAGGCGTCGGATGAACCCGCCGGCAGGAGCAAGCTTCCTGACAACCTCCTCTTTGAAAATGGCACAGGCGGCTTCACCCCGGATGGGAAGGAGTACAAGATCGTGACCGACAGAAAGAAGACGACCCCCGCGCCATGGGTCAATGTGATCGCCACCCCGGATATGGGCACGGTCATTTCCGAAAGCGGCTCCGCTTATACCTGGGCCGTCAACGCCCATGAATACAGACTCACACCCTGGGAAAACGATCCGGTCAGCGACGCCGGCGGAGAAGCCTTTTATCTGCGTGATGAGGAATCCGGTTATTTCTGGTCTCCCGCGCCGTTCCCCGTTCGCGGGGCCGCACCCTACACGGCGACACACGGATTTGGCTATAGCCGATTTCAACATTCCGAACAAGGGATTTCCACCGAGCTTTGCGTATTCATAGACCAGGAACTGCCCGTCAAATGGACCGTACTACGGATTAGAAATCAGTCCGGCCGGAGACGCAGGCTTTCCACAACCGGTTACCTGGAGATCGTGCTGGGCGACGTTCCCGCAAAAACAAGCATGCATATCCTTTCTGAACAGGACGCTGACAGCGGCGCACTGTTGTTCAGGAACCGGTATAACACGGCATTTTCCGACCGGGTGACCTTTTTCGAGACGGATAATTCGAGCCAGTTCACCTTTACCACCGACCGCCTCGAATTCATCGGGCGGAACAGGAACCTCCAAGACCCGCAGGCCATGCACCGCAAAAGACTTTCAGGCAAGAGCGGCGCCGGTATGGACCCCTGCGCCGCCCTGCAGGTAGTCTTCGATCTTCCCGATGGCGGCGAAAAGGAGATCGTATTCCTGCTGGGAAGCGCCGCGAACGCCCCGGAGGCAGCTGAACTCATCCAAAAGCTATCCGGCCCCCGCACAACCGCGCTTTCCCTTGACCGCGTTAAGCAACATTGGGACTCGATTTTGAGTACCGTGCGGCTCGATACCCCGGATGAGGCCCTGAACATTTTTGCCAACGGCTGGCTGCTCTATCAAACCCTGTCCTGCCGCATCTTTGGGCGCAGCGGGTTTTACCAATCCGGCGGGGCCTTTGGATTCAGGGATCAGCTTCAGGACGTGCTTGCCATCCTTCATACCCGGCCCGACCTGGCCCGCCAACAGATCCTGTTGCATGCCTCCCGGCAATTTGTGGAAGGCGATGTGCAGCACTGGTGGCATCCGCCGGAAGGCAGAGGTGTCCGGACCCTTTGCTCCGATGATTACCTTTGGTTGCCTTTTGTGGTTGCGCGGTACGTTGCCGTCACCGGCGACGCAGATGTGTTGGCAATGACGGTGACCTACCTGGAGAGCCGCCCCCTCTATCCGGGCGAAGATTCGTTTTACGATCTGCCGGTGGTCGGGAATCTCAACGGAACACTCTATGAGCACTGTGCCCGGGCCGTCCGGCACGGCCTGCGTTTTGGGCGGCATGGTCTTCCGCTGATGGGGTCGGGCGACTGGAATGACGGAATGGATAAGGTAGGGTATAAGGGCGCAGGAGAAAGCGTCTGGCTCGCTTTCTTTCTCTATGATGTACTCATGCGATTTGCCGGGACCGCGGACACGTTCAAAGATCATTTCTTCGCCGAGATCTGCCGGACGGAGGCGGCCGGTTTGCAATCCCGGATCGAAGCGGCGGGCTGGGATGGAGAATGGTACCGGCGGGCCTATTTCGATGATGGCACTCCATTGGGGTCGAAGGAAAATGAAGAATGCCGGATCGATGCGATCTCCCAGAGCTGGGCTGTATTATCGCGGGCGGCAGACGCAGGTCGCGCCGAAATGGCCATGTCCTCGCTCGAAGCGCAGCTTGTCAGAAAAGAGCTGAAGCTGATTCAACTGCTCACCCCCCCTTTCGATTCAAAAGGGTTGAACCCCGGTTATATAAAGGGCTACTTGCCGGGAGTGCGGGAGAATGGCGGCCAATATACGCATGCCGCAGTCTGGACCCTCATGGCCTTTGCGGCGTTGGGCCAACGGGAGAAGCTTTGGCGGCTGATGGAACTGATCCACCCGATAAATCATACGGCCGACGCCGCTGCCGTCAACCGGTACAAAACAGAGCCATACGTGATGGCGGCGGATGTCTATGCGAATGAGTCCCATAAGGGCATGGGAGGTTGGACCTGGTATACCGGCTCGGCGGGATGGATGTACCAGTTTATACTGGACTCCTTCGTCGGGCTGGATAGGCAGGATCGGATCTTACAGTTCAGGCCCTGTTTCCCGCTTGACTGGCCCTCAATTTCACTGGTATACCGATACGGGAAATCCGAATACCGCATCACCCTCTTGCAGGTTACGGACAATTCCGCTTCCAGATGGAAAATGGATGATGAGCAGGGTGATGGGAATGCCATAAAACTCGAAGACGACGGCCGGAGCCACAGCGTCGAAATATATTGTGCAGCCCGGTCACCGATATCAGCGCCTATCCCTTCTTCTATGTCTTCCCCCAGGATGAACACGAAGCCTTCCTCGAACAGGAATTGAATCGGCTCGGGGTCCGCGTCGAGCGCAATACCGAGCTTGCCGGCTTCGAGGAAAAGAACGGCGGTATCACTGCCCGGCTGAAGAAGGCGAACGGGGAGACGGAAACACTGCACGCCGCTTATCTTGCCGGATGCGACGGCGCCCGGTCAAAAGTGCGCGAGATCCTGGATGCCGGATTCCCTGGCGGTTTTTCCCTTGCAGGGAGAAGGGCGGCTCCGCCTCATCGGCACCGTAGAGGACGACAGTTCCGACCGGCAATTTCAATGGGAAGACGTCAGCCAGGACATCCTCCGCCGGCTGCGGATCGACGTAAAGGCCATCAACCTTCAAAAATACCGGCCTGCGCCGCGCCCTCTTCCGGCTGGTATCCCAGACACGGATCCGTTATCGCCATAGCCCGCTGAGCAGCGGCGCCGTCGGCGGCCTTCACGCGGGCGACCGTCTTCCGTGGATAAAGGAGCCGGACAACTATGGCTCATTGGACAAACTCGATTGGCAGGTTCATTGCTATGGCACAGCGACCCCGACGCTGGCTGAATGGTGCGAACGCGCCGGCATTCCGCTTCATAGCTTCTTCGTCCCCCGGCATATCGGGGCCCAAAAAAAAATTTGCGTAGTTAAATAGCTACACGTATATTTGTAGTCAAATAGCTACGCAATGAACCTCAGACGAGACGTTTTTCAAGCCATCGCAGACCCCACCAGGAGGGCGATCCTCCTATTGGTGGCCTCCCAAACCATGACCGCCGGCGCCATCGCCGCCAACTTCGATACCGCCAGACCTACAGTTTCAAAACACCTGGCCATTCTCACCGAGTGCGAATTGCTCGAACAGGAGCAGGATGGCAGGGAAATCTATTATCACATCAATGCAACCAAAATGAAAGAAGTAGCCGAATTCATCGAGCCATTCCGCAAATTGTGGGATGACCGGTTTAACAAACTGGAATCGATCATGAAAAAATACCAACCCAAAAAATAAACCATATGGAACAGAGAACACAAGTCAAAGCCGAAAACGGCAAACAGGAGTACCTCATCACCAGGGAATTCGATCTGCCGCTGGAATTGCTTTTCAGGGCATTCGTCGAGCCCGGGATCGTCGGGGAATGGATGGGAACCAACGTGCTGAAGCTGGAAAGCAAAAAGCACGGCAGCTACCAGTTCGAGACCAGGGACGCGCAGGGCAAAGTAACGTTCCGGGCCAACGGGGCGATCCATGAGCTGATCCCGAACCGGAAGATCATCCGCACATTCGAAATGGAGAACGCGCCTGTCGGCGTTCAGCTGGAGGTCTACGAATTCGAACCGCTCACCGACAACACCAGCAGGCTCAACATGCACGTCATCTATGAATCCGTCGAAAAGCGAGACCAGGTGCTGCAATTCGGGTTGGTTCAGGGCGTCAACTGGGCCCACAACCGCTTGCAGGAAGTATTATCTAAAATAAAATAACTTGCCATGTCAAAGACAAACAGGATCATCTATTGGATCGTCACCATTTGGTTGGCCGCAGGCATGCTGGCGGGCGGCGTGCAGCAACTCCTTCAGATAGGCGGCTATGTCGGGATCATCGGTCATCTCGGTTACCCGAAATACTTTATGTCCATCATCGGGGTCTGGAAAATACTCGGCGTGATTGCCATATTGGTCCCTCGGTTCAGATTGTTGAAAGAATGGGCCTATGCAGGATTCTTCTTCGTCATGTCGGGAGCGGTTATCTCCCATCTTGTCATGAGGGATACGATAGCGGAAATTTTACCTTCCCTGTCGCTGCTGATCCTGACGGCGCTATCCTGGTATTTCAGACCTGCCGGCAGAAAAGTCATTTTAGTTCACCAATAAACAGATAGCTATGAATCCCAAGGTTGATTTCTTTTTTGCCAAAGAGGGAAAGTGGCAGAAAGAATACGGCAAATTACGGAAGATCCTGCTCGATTGCGGGCTGGACGAGAAACTGAAATGGGGCGTGCCTTGTTACACCTTTCAGGAGAAAAACATCGTCCTGATCCACGGTTTTAAAGAATATTGCGCCATCCTTTTCGTCAAAGGCGCCTTGTTACAGGACCCCGAAGGTATTCTGATCCAACAAACAAAGAACGTCCAGGCAGGGCGCCAGGTTCGCTTCACCAGCGTTCGGGAAATAGTCAAACTCGAACGTGTCCTGAAGGCCTATGTATATGAAGCCATCGAAGTGGAAAACGCGGGACTCAAGATCATCAAAAAAACAACCGCAGACTATGAGATCCCCGAAGAATTTCAAATCCAATTAAAGAAGAACCGCGCGCTCCGAAAAGCCTTTGAAGCATTGACCCCCGGCCGCCAGCGAGGTTATATCTTTTACTTTTCTCAGCCCAGGCTGCCTAAAACCCGCGAATCCAGGGTGGAGAAATACACGAAACAAATTCTGAGCGGAAAAGGACTGGATGACTAAACAACATCGGATTTGACCCAATTCCGGACTCCGGCAGTGCCATCACGCTCTATCCGGTCCCCGCTACGGACAATCTTGCGGTTAGTTTCGCGAAACCCGGAAATTACCTGATCCATCAGGGCCGGTACCCCGCTTATCTGACAGCGGAAAAGTATGTCCAAAGAATGAACAATATCTGCAACGGGACCCTGAACCATAAGTACGCAGGACCCGCACCGTCGTAGGTCGCTTTCTGATAATTGACCCGCTTTACCGCGGCATAGATATTCGCCGGCAGCATGAGTACAAAGAACAGGATCAACAGCCGGCCCGTCATCATCCGGCTTCGGGGGATCAACAATCCCGCTGCCGCCAGGACCTCGATCAACCCCGTTATGTAAATACCCGCTTCCCGGAAGGGAAGGCCGGCCGGTAACATCATGACCATCCCTTTTGGATAAAGGAAATGTCCCAGGGCCGTAAACAACAACATGCCCGACATGGCGATCCGGCCGGCTAAAGCAAAATCGAATCTGCCGCCGAACAGTCCCGTCAGCAGCAAGGCGACACCAAAGATCGATATCAGGACAACGAGCGGTTTCATCGTCATTTTTTATGAAGATAGGGTTGTCTATCTGTCCCTGTCCAATTGTTAATCCGCGGCGTCCCGTTGATCCCCTTTCTGAACTCCCTTGGCCGAACACCTTTTTTTCGCAAAAAGACGCGGTTGAAATAGGTCAAATTTTCGAACCCGGAGCGATACGCGATCTCGGAAATAGTATCATCCGATTCGCTTAACAAATGGCAGGCATGCCCGATCCGGATATCTGAAAGGTAGTCCGAGAACGTTTTCCCCGTGGTCCGCCTGAAGAACTTGCAAAAGGCGCTCTCCGATAAATTGATCAGCGCAGCCATTTCACGCAGCGATACCGTCTCGGCACTATGTTGATGGATATATTGGAATACCTTCGCGATCCGCTTCTCCGCCTTCTTCCCCGCCGCGGGTTGAAAATAAGGTGAAGCCAGGGTCTGCACCCCGGCCCGTGTACCCGCCAGCAGCTGCAAGACGTCCAGCAGCCCGGTGATCCGGTTGGCAGCCCTGGCCGTCGGCAACCGCATGATCGAAGCCATCAAGTCCCCTTTACCCGACCCGGTGGCCGGGAATGCGAGCCCTTGTGACGCCCGCGCCAGCAACTGCCGGATCCGGTCACATTCGGGAAATTGCAGGATCGGTGCAACGAAACTCTCCGCGAACTGGATCACTACTGCCGCGGACGCCATCTCGCTAACCCAGGTGTGCGGCAGCCCCGGCCCGAGAAGCACCAGGTCGCCCGGGAAAAAATACTCGTGACTGTCCCCGACCATCCGCTCACCCGACCCTTCCAAAATCAACGTCAGCTCATATTCGGGATGATAATGCCAAAGGAAAGGGAAGGCGGAAGTCGCATACCGGTAGGCGACATACGAATTGGTGCCCCGCTTGCTGCCGATATCTTCAAAAAGCGGCTTCATCGCACTAAATTTGTGTTTTGAGCCGAAATTTACAGAATTTATGTCAATATAGTACCAGAATTTGGCTATTAAGTGCGGAAATATCCACTGCCCCTTCCCTACGTTTGTGGGGTGATAAAAGCTGCGATCCTAAGCCTTCTGGTCCTTCTCCTTCCCGCTGCCTGCCTCCCGCAGGAAGTCATTTATCACGTATTTGAACGCAGCTTCTTTGACGCCAACGGCGACCGGCAGGGCGACTTACAGGGCCTTGACCGGAAACTCGACTATCTACAGCAACTGGGCGTCACTTCCATCTTGTTGACACCATTATACAAATCGGTATTCTACCACAACTATTTCGCGGACGATTGGAAAAAGATCGACCCCGATTACGGAACGATCGATGATTTCACCCGCCTCGCCAGGAACGTTCATTCCCGCGGGATGAAGCTTTACATCGACATGGAGACCCAGTATGTCACGGACCGCCATCCCTGGTGGCGCTCGGCCGTCGGGAACCTCCAATCCCCGGAGCGGAACTACTTACTGTTTGATGATTCGGCGCATCTGAAGCCAAGTCCGATCATTTGGGGCATCACGGAGCTGAAAGGATACAACGACAGCTCCCGGAAAGTGACCACGGTCAACTTGCGCGATCCGGGAGTGCTGGCTTACAACGAACGTCTCTTCGCCTATTTTGCGGATCCGAACGGCGATGGGAAATTTGATGACGGTGTCGATGGCTTCCGGCTGGATCATTGCATGGATGACCTGGACGCGAATCCCCGGCTAACGGAACTGTTCACGCATTTCTGGGCGCCGCTGATCGCAAAGACCAAATCGATCAACCCCCGCCTGACTTTTGTCGCGGAGCAGGCAAACTGGGGTTCTTTCGGGTTCGACTATTTCAGCAAAGCCACGATCGATCGGGTTTTCGCCTTCCGGCTGGCTATGGCCATCGCCTCTTTCGATAAAGTCCAGCTGGAAAAAGCCGCCGACACGACCCTCGGGATGTTGCCACCCGGCAAGGAGCAGGTGGTTTTTATCGAAAATCACGACATCGACCGGTTCGCCAGCCGCGTCGCCAGGAATCCCGGCAAGGAGCATATTGCTGCTGTAATGAACCTGCTGCTGGGCGGCATACCT
>Ga0335072_10006915_pt1 | contig 16554 bp, 16 predicted proteins | sample Lox_Sample_21_FD_206725 | JGI IMG/M metagenome (GOLD analysis project Ga0335072, IMG submission 206725) | Soil microbial communities from Loxahatchee National Wildlife Refuge, Florida, United States - Lox_Sample_2.1 | ecosystem: Environmental > Terrestrial > Soil > Wetlands | place: USA...
GCCCGGAGCCGCAGCGCCAGGACAGACCCGACGGTGCAGGCGAGCCAGCCGATCAGGCTGATCACCATGCCGGCGCCGACACCCGCGTGCTCCGACGTCCCCGTGGCCAGGTCGGCGACGAACAGGCCGAACGTCACCGCGCTCAGCCCCGTCCCCAGCAGCGCGCCGATCCTGGTCCTGGCCTTGCCGCTCACGACAAGCACGGTGGCGGCCGCCCAGGTGGCCAGGTACAGCAGGTGCGGGACCAACTGGTCGCTGGTCGAGGCGAGGGACTGGCCGGTGAAGTACGCCGGGAACAGCCCCGCGATCCCCACCACCACGCCGATGCCGAGGAACGTGGCGGCAACCAGCCGGATCACGGACTCGCGCTGGGATCTGCCGGGGTCATCGACGCCCGATCCCGCTGGGCTGGTCCGCCCGGCGGCGCCCCGCGCGGCCAGGCGGCGCAGCGCCGACAGGGCGCCCGGGCGGGGGACCGCGCTGATCGTGCCCGGCTCCTCGATCGCGGTGAACCGGGCCCAGGCTTGCGACCACCCTTCTGGCGTCTCCGGCCACCGGTCGAGCGGTTCGGTGCGTGGTGCTCCCACCGCCCAGATAGCGTAATACCGCTTGCCCATACCGATCTCGTACCGCGTGCCGCGGTGGGAGATGGTCACCTTCTCAGGCACGGTTCCGGCCTCCATGCTCACGTCTGCTCATTTACCGTCTCCATACGACCGTAAACAGTACAGCTGGACGTTTCCTGAGGGCTGCCTCAGTCACCGCTAACCAGTGCGTGACCTGGCGCGCCCTCCGCCCGCCCGTCCCAGGGCGTGGCACCTGGTGATCTGCCATCGTACCGTCACTGTCCGTGTTGCCCCCCGAAACAAGTTGGCAACATGTTGCTGCTGTCATGGCTGTGTATCCATGAGGTCGGTAACCTACGGAGCATGTCGTCGCCCGTGGCAGAATTCGAACTTACCGTCGCCGGATATGCCCGGTTGTTCGGTCGCCACCTCGACGACGAGGTCCGCTCGGTCCTGCGCGACGGCCTCGGCGAGCCGCCTGAGGGAGACTGGGCGGCGGTCTTCGCCTACGCCCACTATCCCGATGGCACCGTGGAGAAGGTCACGATCTTCACCTGTGAGGCCGGCTACGCCCAGCGCCTTGCCGGGGCCGGAGGCGGCCGGATACCGCTGCCGATCGCTACCGTGCAGCAGCGCTTCCCCAAGGTCCACCCGGGCTGGGTCATCGACAACGGCGACGAGCCGCCGGCGGCAGGCCGCCGGGATGCGGGCGTCAGGAGGGCCGCCGCGGGCCTGCCCGCGCTGCCGCCGGAGCAGGCGGTGGCTGGCCTGCGGCGGCGGCCCCGCGCCCGCCACCGCATGCGCCGGGCCTGATCGCGCGGCGCGTGCCGCGGGGCGGCTAGGCCGCCTGCGGGGTCGCGCCGGCGAAGTCGGCGGCCAGGACCGCGCTGATCGCGGCGACCACGGCGTGCTGTGTGGTGACGATGCCAAGCTCCCGGTTGTGCCGGAGGCTGGCGGCGGAGAAGTTCTCCGAGCCGACGACCACCCGCTGATCCGGCAGGCCACTGTCGGCGACGATGGCCTTGGCGTGGATGTAGATCACGTCGCTGGAGTCGGCGTAGGTGCTGACGTGCGCGCCGGCCCGTACCAGCGTGCGAAAGGCGGCGTCCCACGAGCTCTGCCGCGTCATGATGATCTTGACGTCGACGCCCCGGTGGGCGGCGCCGACCAGCGCGCTGGTGATCGTGGAGTCGTCCATCTCCTCGTTCTCGACGGCGAGCGTGTGGCGAGCGCCCTTGATCACCGCCAGCAGGACGGACTGGGAGTTGGTCGGCGACCAGACCAGGTCGGCGCCGTCAGGGGGAGTGAAGCGAGTCCCCCGGCCGGCGAAGTCAGCGTTGAACGTCGCCACGATCGCGGCGACGTCGCCGCGGCTGGTATCGATCACCGCGAAGTCACGGGTGCCGGCGTAGTCCGAGCTCACCATGTTCAGCGTCATGATGGCCGAGGTCTTGTCATCGACGGTGAGCGTCTTCTGGTGGTACGTCACCGTCGCGGGCGCCCAGGCCACGTGCACGTGGTGCGCCCGCAGGTCGCTATACGTGGCCTGATTCCTTGCGCCCTCGAGATGCTTGTCGAGGATCACCCGGACGTCGACGCCCCGGTGCGCGTCCGCGATGAGGTCCGCCTCGGCCGTCGGGTCGTTGAGCTCATACATGGTGAGATCGACGGAGGACCGCGCGCTGGTGATCAGCGAGTAGACCCGCGCGAGCCCGGCCTGCGGCTCGGCCAGGACGGTCAGCCCGCGGCCTGACGCGGTCGCGGGCCCGCCGCCGGCCGCCGAGCCGCTGCCGCCGCCAGGCTGGGAGGAAGACCCGGCCGACAGCGAGGACAGTCCCTTGCATCCGGTGGTGCCGAGGCCAAGCGCGAGCACGAGGCCGGCCGCTGCCACGATCTGAAGATTCAAGCGCACAACGCTGAAGCTTCCCAGAATGCCGGATTTATTCGCCCTTATGGCACTCAAGCGTGACCAAAGTGCGTCAATCGCCGCCTGCGGCTAGCAGGACGGCCCGGCCTTGCCGTCCGGCCCGGCCTTGCCGTCCGGCCCGGCCTGCCAGGGGGCCGGCTCGCAGGAGCCGGGGCCGAGGGCCTCCGAGCCCGTGACGGTAGCGCCGACCGCCCGGGTGAGCAGGTCGCGCAGCTGCGCCCGCTCCGCGGGTGACAGGGCGGCGAGCAGGTCGTCCTCAATGCGGATGAGCTCGCCATCGGAGGTCGCCAGCTCGGTTTCGCCCGCCGCAGACAGTGACACGATGTGCCGCCGCCGGTCGGCGGGGTCGCGCTGGCGGGCGACTAGGCCGCGGTCCTCGAGCTCGTTCAGCAGCCCGACGACGTTGCTTGGGTCCAGGCTGAGGGCCTCGCTCAGCGCCTGCTGGCTCAGCGGGCCGTGCTCAGCCAGCACGCTCAGCGCGATGAAGTGGCGTGGCCGCAGGCAGCCAGGTGGCTGGCAGTTGTCGTAGGCGCGGCGGGCGACCCGGGCGAGGTACTCGATCAGCGGGAGCACCTGCTGACCTGCCTGCTTCGCCTGAGCTTGGGTCATGAGGGCAGCGTACCCGCCCGGCATATAGTTTGCGTATCACCAATGATTTGTGCTAGACCTTGCTTCATGCCAAAACTCCTGATCATCGTCGGCAGCACCCGCCCCGGGCGAGCCGCCGACGCTGTCATTCCTTGGGTTGTCAAGGCAGCCGAGTCCCACGAGGCGTTCGAGGTCGAGATCGCGGACCTGCGTGACTGGAAGCTGCCCCATTTCGCCGAGCACTTCGGGACCATCGGCGACCTTAACGACCCGACGTACTCCGACCCGATGGTCAAGGCGTGGAACACCAAGGTGGGGGAGTCCGACGCCTTCATCATCATCACGCCCGAGTACAACCACTCAGTGCCGGGCGAGCTGAAGAACGCCATCGACACGGTCTGGCTGTCCTTCGGCTTCCGCAACAAGCCGGTCGCCTCGGTCGGCTACAGCGGCGGCATCAGCGGCGCGATGCGCGCGATTGAGCACCTAGCCCATATCTTCATCGAGGCCGAGGCCGTGCCGTTGCGCAACACCGTGGTCCTGCCGCACGTGTGGACGACCTTCGACGAGTCGGGCGAGCCGACTAACCCGTTCCCCGGGGCCGCGCTCGGCGTCCTGCTCGACGATCTCGCCTGGTGGGCGGCCGCCCTGGAGAAGGCCCGCGCCGAGGGCGAGCTGACCCCTGGCGTCCTGCGCGTCCGCGCCGCGGTGGAGGCGGCTACGGCGAAGGCCTAGCGCTGCCCATTCAGGAACTCCAGCGGGTGGGTGACCCAGTAGAGGTTCAGGTCGTAGCCCCACCCGAAGGCCTTGGGCGTGAACAGCCGCCGGTCGTCCGGGTTCCACCAGCGTGACCTGGCCCGCTCCGCCGTCAGCGGGCGCCAGTCATAGGGGATGCCTGCGAAGCGGCCTTGCGGCTCAGGTGGCTGCTTGCCCGTCGAATCTGCCATCGGGACCTCCCGTGCCGTTAGTCCCCGCCCTCGCCTGCCATTCTAGCGACCAGATCCCCTCTCCGCCCGGCCGAGGAGCCCGAGCCGCATCGGGCTTCGGCCGTGACGGAGAGGGGGGTTGTCGCCCCCGGCGGTTCAGCCATGATGGCTAAAGCGCAGGCGCCAGTCTCAGTATGACGTGGCTGCCTTAGTTTCGATCGTCATATCCATGGAGTGCCGCGTAATTGCTTGGTCTGCCCGCGATTGCGCCGAGCGCATTTGCGCGTTCTTATACCACTATCTGGCGGTTTGGCCGCCGGGTCGTCACCTGGCGCCTGACCTGGTCAGTTAGGCGCAAGGCCCGGTCCTCGGTAATCGGGAGGAGGTCGTTATCCAGGTTGCCGCGCTGCCAGGAATAAAGCAGGAATGTGTGCCGCCAGCGCAAGTCCCGGCCGAATGCCTCGTCTCGCTGCCCGCCCTCGTGCTCGACCCGCCGCAGCACGCCAGCCGGCGAGTCCTCGTCGCTATAGGCGTCGGTGACTGAGTAGTACGTGGTTCGCTCGGGCGCTGGATGCGCGGGGCGGGCACGGAAATACCCGGCATGGGCCCGCTCGGCCTCGCGGCGGCGGGCGAGCTGGCGCTCGGCCCGCTCCTTTTCCGCGGCCGGGGCGCCCGCCGCGGGCGCGCCGGCGTAGTGGTCCCGCAGCCGGGCCATGAGCGCGCCGCGCTCGGCGTCGGAGCTGGCCGGCGACCGTAGCCGCAGGTAGTCGGGGTAGGTCTGGTCCCGGGCCGCGCGGCTTTCCGGCGTGTGAAACTGGACCTCGAAAAGCTGGCCGCTGCCCGGTTCCCGCCAGGTCGATGCGATTCCCTTCCAGAACGGGCTGGTCCAGTAGTTGCGGACGGCCAGCTCGCGGTAGCCCTCGCGCCACAGCCGCTCGATGTCGGCGTGCACCCCGTCGGTGTAGCCGTCCGCCGGGTACTCGAAGGTGTAGCGCACGAGGTCAGCCATGGTCGCCAGCGCCTCGCCCGGCGTGCGTCCCTTGACCCGCCCGTCCTCGGTGATGCGCGCCATGATCCGCGCCTCGCGGTGGGCGCTGTCCGCCGGTTGCCCCGTCACGCTCGCGAGTATATCTCGTCAGCAGTCGACCATTCTAGGAGTAGATACGTCCCTTTTCCTGCGGGTGGCGTGGTCGCTGGGGCAAGGCAGCGTCCCCGGGGAATGAGTGATCTTGGGTGACCGGCAGCCGCGTGGGTATGACAGAAGGTGACTGAGCCAGGTATCGGGGGGAGGCTCGCGATGAGCGGCTTCTGGGTGACTGGCGCCGCCGGTGAGTGAGATCGGCACGTGGGCGGCGATTCCGGCCGTTCCCGCTCTGCTCGCGGTGCTGTGGGGCATCCCCGCGCCCGTCCCAGCGGCGCACGAGGCCGTGCGGCAGGCCGCGGTCACGCGGCGGACGCTGCCGCGCGAGCCAGCCGGGGGCTACCCGTACGCGCTGGCCCCGTGCGAGTTCGGGGCGGCGGGTGGGCCGGACTGCGCCAACCCGGGTCACCGTGGCGACCTCTACGACTGGGGCTACCAGGGCGGCGCGGGGTTCCGTGCGGGCGACCCCTGGGGTTATGAGTACAGGAACTGCACCTCCTACGTCGCCTGGCAGCTGTCGGAGGCGGGCGTGAAACCCGTTCTGTTCAGCGATCTCGGCAACGCCACCGGGTGGATCGGCAGCGTGACGGGAGAGGTCGGCGTGGTGGTGAACCGGGTGCCGTCTCCTGGTGCGGTGGCCGTCTGGGCGGTGGCGGCCGGAGTTGGCCATGTGGCCTGGGTGGACTCGGTGCGCCGCAGCGCCGGCCGCGCGGTGACGATTACGGTCTCGGACTACAACTACGCGGGAACCGGAACATTCGCCACCCACGTGGTGAGCGTCCCGCCGACGGGCTACATCCATTTCCCTCGCGGATAGCAGCTTTTTAGCTACTATCAGTGATTGCCCGGAACGGGCACGTCCGTCACCTACCCGCGGGGGATCGATGCGTAGGCTCAGGCTCATCGGCGCCCTCGCCGTCAGCGCCCTCGCGGCCGCCTGCGCCGCTGGCGGCACCGCGCACCGGGCCCCGGCACGAGCCCGGATCGTCTCCGCCCCGGCCACGGCCCCGGTCGCTAGTGCCTGCCGGCACCCGCGGTTCGTCTCCTCGGCCCGGCTCACCCCCTGGCAGGACGCCGGCTACTACGTGACCAACGACATGTGGAACGTCGGGAGCTACCAGGTCTGGCAGACGCTCAGCGCGTGCTCGTACCGCGACTGGTACGTCACGGCGACCATGGACAATGACGATCGCGCCAACGTCGTCAAGACCTACCCGAACGTGTACCGTGCCTTCGCCGCGACGCCCCTGACGGCCTATCACACGATCAGGGCGGCGTACGGGCACGCCAACCCGGGCCAGGGGATCTACGAGGACACCTTCGACATATGGTTCAACGGCGTGGCGCGGTGGTGGGCGACCGAGATCATGATCTGGACCGATAACCATGGCCAGATCCCGCCGGGCTCGGTCCTGGCCCGGGTAACGCTGGGCGGCCAGCGCTACGTGGTCTTCAAGAGCCGGGGCCCAGGCGGCACGATCTCGTTCGTCGCGGTCAGGAACTCGGCGCAGGGGACCCTGAACCTGCTCAGCTTCTTCGACTGGGTCATCGCCAGGCACTGGATGAGCGCGCGGGCACAGCTGCGGCAAGTGGCCTACGGCGTCGAGCTCGTCTCGACCGGCGGCAGGCAGGAGACCTTCGCGATCAGGAACTTCTGGGTGGGGACGACCTGACGGTCGCGGGGGCCGGGACGGCCGGCCCCCCGGGCGCCCTCATCCCACCAGCGAACGCAGGCTCTCCTTGAGCGAGTCCATGGTCGCGAGCACGGCGGTCGGCTCATAGCCGCAGTGCGCCATGCAGTTGTCGCAGCGCGGGTCCTTGCCCCGGCCGAACTTGTCCCAGTCGGTGTCCTCGAGGAGTTCCTTCCAGGTGTCGACGTAGCCGTCGTCCATCAGGTAGCACGGCTTCTGCCAGCCCTTGACGCAGTACAGCGGGACGCCCCACGGGGTGCACTCGAAGTCCTTCTTGCCCTCGAGGAAGTCCAGGTAGAGCTGCGAGTGGTTCAGGCGCCAGCGCTTGCGGTTGCCCTCGGCGAACGCCTTGCTGAACAGCTCGCGGGTCTGCGTCACGCCCAGGAACCGGTCCTGGTCGGGAGCCTTGCCGTAGGCGTACCCGGGAGCGACCTGCATCCGGTCGACCTTGAGCTCGTCGTTCAGGTAGTTCATGGTCTCGATCAGCGTGTCCGGGGCCTCGTTGTTGAACACCGTGGTGTTCGTGTAGACCTGGAAGCCCTTCTCCTTGGCCAGCTTGATCGCCGCGACCGCCTGCTCGAACACGCCTTCCTTGGAGACCGCCTCGTCATGCCGCTCGCCCAGGCCATCGAGGTGCACCATCCAGGCGAAGTTCTTGTTCGGCTTGAACTTGTGGATGTGCTTGGGCAGCAGGATCGCGTTCGTGCACAGCACGACGAACTTCTTGCGCTTCAGCAGCTCCGCGGTGATCTCGTGCACCTTGGGGTGCATCAGCGGCTCGCCGCCGGCGATCGAGACCATCGGCGCGCCGCACTCCTCGACGGCGGCGACGGCCTGCTCAACCGGCATCCGCTGCTTGAGTACCGACGCCGGGTGCTGGATCTTGCCGCAGCCCGCGCAGGCGAGGTTGCACGCGAACAGTGGCTCAAGCTCCATGATCAGCGGGTACTTCTTGACCCCCTTGAGCTTTTGCTTCATCAGGTACGTGCCAAGCTTCACCGTGAGGTGCATGGGCATCGCCATGGTTAGGGCCCTCCGTCGTGCGTCCACCGTTGTCTTGCGGCCCGGTGCCTGCTGCACCGTGTCCTTAAGATGCGCCGTGTCTGTAACGTGCACCCTGTCTCTAACATGCGGCGCGTCTCTAACATGCGCTGTGTCTCTAACGTGCGCCGTGTCTTGAACATACACGCTGTATGTCACATGATGGCTGTATGCCCGCACCACGTCAACCCGAAAACCCCCGGGAGCAACCCCCGGCGCCGCCGTTCCCTGACACGCCGTCAGCCGCCACCCTGCGGGCGAGCATGGCCAGGGCCCGGCGTGCCGAGCACGCGGCGGACACCAGGGAGGCCCTCCTGGCCGCCGCCCGGCGGCTGTTCGCGGCGGATGGCTTCGACGGCACGGGCACCGAGCAGATCGTCGCCGAGGCGCGCGTCACCCGGGGCGCGCTTTATCACCACTTCAAGGACAAGGCCGACTTGTTCCGCGCGGCCATGGCGCAGGCCGCGGGGGAGGTGGCCACCCAGCTGGTCGACGAGCAGATGGCGGCCGAGGCCTCCTCGCCGCTGCGGGAGATCCGCGACGGCGTGTCGGCGTTCCTGGATGTCTGCGTCGGCGGCGGGGACTTCCAGCGGATCGTCCTCGTCGACGGGCCGCGTGTCCTGGGCGCCGAGGCCTGGGAAGACCTCGTCGACCGGTACGGACGGAGCCTGCTGGAGGAATGGCTGAACCGCTGCGTCGAGGCCGGCGACCTGGCGCCGATCCCGACCGGTGCGCTCGCGCGCCTGGTCATCGCCATGCTCACCGAGGCGAGCCTGGCGATCGCCCGCTCCGCCGATCCGGCCGCCACCCGGGCCGACCTGGGCGCGGTCCTGGACCGCCTGCTCACGGGATTGCGGCCCTAAGCCCACGGGCTAGGCTCCGGGTATGAACTCCTATGCGGCGCCCGGCCCGGCCGCCATGACCTGGCAGCGAGTGCCCCTCGTGCCGGAGGTCACGCTGCTGACGGCCGACCAGCCGTGGGACCTGTGGGACGCTACCGGCCGGGACGCACCGCCGTTCTGGGCGTTCCCGTGGGCGGGAGGGCAGGCCCTGGCGCGGTATGTGCTGGATAACCCGGGGATCGTGGCGGGCCGTAGCGTCCTTGACGTCGCCTCAGGCTCGGGCCTGGTGGCGATTGCCGCCGCGCAGGCCGGCGCCGCGCCGGTATCCGCAGCCGACATCGATCCTGACGCGCTGGCCGCCATCGAGGGCAACGCCCTGGCCAACGGGGTGGCGGTGACCGCGCGGGACCTGGACCTGAGCTCCGCGGACGCCGCCGGAGCCGCCGTGGTCCTCGCGGCCGACGTGTTCTACCAGCGGGAGCTGGCCGCCGTGGCGCTGGCCTTCCTGCGGGCGGCCGCGGCGGCCGGCGCGGACGTCCTGTGCGCGGACCCGGGCCGGGCCTTCGTGCCCCGCGATTGCCTGGCTCCGGTCGCCAGCCGCGAGGTTCCCGTGCTGGCCGCTATCGAGGACAATCCGGTCAAGACCGTCACGGTCTACCGCCTGGCCTGACCGGCACCGCGAGCAAGGGAGGGGCAGGTGCACGCGTTCACCTTCAAGCAGGGGTCAGTGCGGTGCCCGGACGGGCTGTCGCTGCTGCACGTCTACGCGCTCGGGGACGTGGCGCGCAGCCCCGGCCTTGCCGCCCTGATGGCCAGCTGCCGGCAGGCGACCGCCACCGAGCCGCTGGCGCACATCGGTGACCCGTGGCTGCACGTCACGCTGTGCCAGGTGCGGATGCCCGCCCGGGCCATCGGCCCGCGGGAGCGGGCGGCGCTCGCGGCGGCCATCGGCCGCGCCGTGGCGGACGTGGCCCCGTTCACGATCACCGTGACCGAGCCCGCTCGCGTGCCGACCGGGGTGATCTGCGCCATCGCCGACGGGCCACTTGGCCAGGTGCGGCGGCTGGCCAGCGAGGCCGCCAGGTCTGTCCTGGGCGACACGGCCGTGGGCGGAGACTCCGGCCTGCTGCACATGAGCGAGTCCTACGCCTACGGTGACGCCGACGACGGGCGGGTGGAGGAGGAACTGCGGGCGGTGCGGCCGCGCCAGGCGACCGTCCCCGTCGATGCCGTCCATCTCGTGGACGTGCTGGGCGACCAGGTGACGAAGGCGATCACCTGGGCTGAGGTCGCCCGGATCCCGCTGGGCTAGCTGGCCTCATCCTGCTGGCCGACGGCGAGCGGATGGCCGGCCGCCTCGCGCGGGGCGGGGACCACTTCCTTGACCGTGGCCGCGTCCGTTCCCGCGTCCGTGGCCCCGTCCGTCCCCGGCTCGGCCAGCGGCTCCGTCGTGCCTGAGCGCACGACCGCGGCCACGAGATCCCGCTGCTGCTCGGAAGCCGACGGGCCGAAGAACGCCTCGGCCAGCACGGACGGCTCCTCATCCGCCGGGTCGGCCAGGTGCCGGAGCAGTTGCCCGATGATCAGCGAGCGCAGGTGCGTCGTGTCGGCCACCTGGAGGCTGATCCCCCGGTCCCGCCCCAGCAGGGTGAACGCGCGGGCGTGCAGCAAGATGGACTTGACCTTGTTGAACTCGGCCTCGGTCACCGCCAGGCCGCGGTCAAGCGAGGACGCCTCCAGCGACAGCCGCAGGCTGTCAAAGCTGCCCGCGGTCTGGTCAGGCGAGCAGCCGAAGGCCGCCACCATCAGGTCGGGAAGCTCCCACAAGATCCGCCGGTCGGCCGGGAGCCGCAGCCCCCGGCGGCGCAACTGCCGCTCGATCAGCGTCACCGAGGTGGACCCGGCCTGCGGCGGCACCACCGGATAGCCGGGGATGACCGCATGCTCCTCGTCCAGGTCCTGCGCGGGGCGCCCCAGGTCGGAGCGGGCCGCGACCTCGTGGTCGTGCTCGCCCGGGCGCTCGGTGACGTACCCGGCCGCGTCCAGGGCCTTGAGCAGCTCGGTGAAGGTCGGATAGCCGAAGCCGGACTCATCGAAGGTGGGATCGAGCCGCTTGACCAGCGGGCGTACCCCGGCCTTGCGGACCCAGGACTCGCCGTTGCCGGCGGCGAGCCGCCGGATCGCCTTGACCACGAGCTCGGCCGCGTCCTCGAGCGGCGCGACCTCGCGATCCTCGCTGGAGGCGGCATCCGGGGCGGCCGGCGAGGCGCCCGCCAGGTCGCGGTACCTGCGGAACTCATCGCACGCGAACTGGTAGCTGCTGGCCGTCCGCTCGGTGCCCACGCCGAGGTAGTACCGGCCGTGCTTGCGGCACCGCTGGGCCAGCGACGTGTAGTCGCTGTCGGAGGCCACCACGATGACGTGCGTCAGGTGCGGGTGATACTGCATGTCCTCGATGACGTCGAGCACGAGCCGGATGTCGGCGCCGTTCTTGGAGCCGGCCAGCGGGAACATCTGCACCAGGTCAATCGAGTGCGCCTGCAATTCGTCCCGGTAGCGCCCGAAGTACTGCCAGTTGGCGTAGGCTCGGTGAACGACGACCCGGCCGAACGTGGCCGCGTACTCAATCACGGGGTCGATGTCGACGACCGGTTCCTGTGGCTTGAAGCGGGTCGCCCGGTAGGCGCCGTCCCCGTCGGTGTCATCGACCAGGCAGGCATGCACGTTCTCGAAGTCCCAGTAGATCGCTACCGCCGCGTCCCCGGCCATGAATGGTCCCTACTCGTAGTCACCATATTTGCCGAAATTGTATAGGCGTCTTGCCTGCCCCGGCATGCCCAAACGCAAGTGCGGTAGGAAAATAGTGGGCGTGCCAGTGCCCGGAGTGACATTTTGCCTGCTAGACGGCCCGGAAGCGATCGCGAGGGGGGAGGATGACTTGCTCGAGCTGCACGCGGGGTCCTGCCCCGGCGACGGCGATGAGGTGGTCACCGGTGAGTATGCCCGCCAGTTCCGCGTGTGGCGGCGGCAGCCGGGCTTCGCTCTGGCGCAGGCGATGCATGGTGGCTTCGTGGTCGGCTACGCGGCCGGCCTCCCGCTGCGCTCCTCGACGTCCTGGTGGAAGGACGCGACGACGCGGCTTCCCGAGTCGGTCACGGCCGAGCGCCCCGGCCGCACGTTCGCCGTCACCACGCTGATCGTCCGGGCCCCGTGGCGGCGCCAGGGCATCGGCACCGGGCTGCACGCCCTGCTGCTGGCCGGCCGCCCGGAGGAGCGCGCCACCCTGACCGCCTCGCCCCGGGCCGACGCGGCCCAGGCGGCCCTGCGCGCCTGGGGCTGGTCACGAACCGCGCGCAAGCGCGACCCCGATTCCGGCCTCAGCGACATCTACCTTCTTTCGCCGCTGCCGGCTTTTCCTAGCGCGGCCGCTTTTTCCTGAGCGCGACCGCGGCGGCTATCGCAGGGCGCGGGAGCGGAGCGTCCTTTCCGTGATGTCACGCTGCTCATGCAGCAGCCGGACGAGCCCGGAATCGGCCGCCTCCTTGATCATCGCGTCCAGGCGGGTGAGCAGCTCAGCGGAGATGACCGGATAGGGGAACAGGATCTCGCCGAGCAGCACCCGGATCGTCCCCGCGGACGTGGCCCAGATCGGCGGCAGGACCGCGGCGTACCGGTCGGGAAAGTCGCCGAGCAGGGCCGCGTGCTCGGGCAGCAGCATGGCCCGGGCGACCAGCGATGCCGATGGGGCACCGAGCGTACCGCCGGTAAGCAGCCGCCAGGCGGCGTCCTTGTGCGCGGCGTCGCCGATCGCGGCGCGGCAGGCGGCGGCCTCCCGCTGGCCGGTGCCGGTATGGTCGGTGGCGAGCATCGCGTCGATCTCGGCGTCGCCCGCCCGCCCGGCCGCCGCGAGCCGCCGCAGCAGGGCCCAGCGCAGCTCGTCGGCGAGCTGCAGTCCCGCTGGTACCGCGGTGCCCTCAAGCAGCGCCGCCGTCAGGTCCAGCTGGGCCGCCGAGATCGCCGTCTTGGCCAGCAGCAGTGCCCAGGCCCGCTGATGGTCAGACCCGGCGGCCGCCGCGGGCAGGCGGCGGGCCGCCAGGTCGGCCAGTGTCCGCTTGCAGGCGACCGCGACATCCGGGGCGGCCAGCCGGGCGATCACTGACTCGGCCCGCCCGAGGAGCGCCTGCAGCACGGCCTCCGACCGCTCGTGCTCCATCCCCCGGCCAACGGCCTCGATGAAGTCCGTCACGCTCAGCTCCGCCTGCAGCGTCATGTCGATGAGAGCGTTCCAGATGACGGCGCGAGCCGCGGGGTCCTTGACCCGCCCGGCGAAGGACAGCGCGGTGCGCAGCGATCGCGGGTCAAAGCGGACGGCGACGTACCCGCGATCGTCATCGTTGAGCAAGATCAGGTCGGGCCGCGGGCCGTCGGCGAGCGCGGGCACCTCGGTCCGCGGCCCGGCGACGCTGGCCTCCCCGCCACCGGTGCGAACGAGCGACCCGTCGTCGGCCAGCGTGTACAAGCCGACAGCGACCCGGTGCGGCCGCAGCACCGGATGGGCCGCCGGTGCCTCCTGGAGCACCGCGAGCGTCGCGGGCGCGCCCGCCGTCCCCGCCGTCAGCGACGGCCGCAGCGTGTTCGGGCCCGCGGTCTGCAGCCAGGCCGTGGCCCAGGTGGTGAGCTCCTTGCCCGCGCCGGCCCGGTGTGCCACCGCGGACAGCAGGTCAGGCAGCCGGGCGTTGCCATGCGCGTGCGCCCGCAGGTAGTCACCGATCCCGGCGAAGAACGCGTCCTCGCCGACGTAGGCCGACAGCTGCCGCAAGACGGCCGCGCCCTTGGCGTAGCTGATCCCGTCGAAGTTCGCGATGGCCTCGCTCAGCGTGGCCGGGCTGGCCGCCACCGGGTGCGTGGACGGCAGCCGATCCTGGGCGATGCCCCACGCCTTGCGGCTCACCGAGAACGTGGCCCAGGCGTCGGGGAACAGGCCGAGCCGGACGGACGCGTCGTGGCCGCAGAACTCCGCGAACGACTCGCTCAGCCACAGGTCATCCCACCACTGCATGGTCACCAGGTTGCCGAACCACATGTGCGCCATCTCGTGCAAGATCACCATCGTGCGCATCTCGGCGTCCGCCGTGCTCTTGGCGGCGCCGGGCAGGAAGCTCTCCGACATCAGCACGCACCCGGGATCCTCGGTCGCGCCGGCGCTGAACTCGGGCACGAACGCGTGCCCGTACTTCTGGTACGGGTAGTTCACGCCGAGCAGGCCCGCGTAGAAGTCCAGGCCCGCCCGGGTGACGTCGAAGACGGCGGCGGCGTCCACCTGGCCCGCGAGACTGGCCCGGCAGGCCAGCTCGAGCGGGATCCGCTGGCCCGCTGGCGTGACGTGCTCGGAGCGGATCACGTGGAAGTCGCCCGCCACCACGGTGGTGGCGAACGTCGGCAGCGGGGGAGTGGCGAGGAACGAGTGAGTCGTGGCCGCCGGACTGACTCCGTCGCCGCCAGCCGCCGGCCGGCTGCCGCCGGCCGGCGGCTGGTTGGACAGGACCGTCCAGTGGGCCGGGGCGGTGACCGTGATGGTGAACGGCACCTTGAGGTCGGGCTGCTCGAAGCAGGCGAACGCGGTCCGCGCGTAGGCCGGCGTGAACTTGCCGTAGACGTGCACCCCGCCATCCGCCGGATCCGTCGACCGGTGCATGCCGGTGCCCGTGCGGGTGTACGCGCAGTCGGCCACCACGCGCAGCTCGTTGCGCGCGCGCAGGCCCGGCAGCGCGACGCGGCTGCCGTCGTAGCCACCGGCGGGGTCGAGCGGCTCGCCGTTGAGCGTGATCGCCCGCACCCGCGTCGCGATCAGGTCCGCGTGGCTGGCGGCTCCCGGCTGCGTGCAGTCGAACCGGATGACGGACTCGGAGCCGAAGACCTCCTCGCCGCGCGTCAGGTCCAGCGTGACGTGGTGCTCGCGTGGTCGCAGCAGTCGCGCCCGCCGCGCGGTCTGCGATCGGGTGATGTCGTCGGTCCCCATAGTGCCCATCATCGTGCCTGATGCCAGAATCTGCTCGCCGCATTCTCGCACAACTGCGCAGATCTTCTCTTAGCTCACACGGGTCCCGCCCACCTCGGCAATCACGAGATAGTAACGAGCGATCGGCGCCGGCCGGCCCCCGCCGGGGGCGCGGGTGAGACTGTCATTCTGCCGTGACGTACTGTGAGCTTTATCACACGAAAACGGCACGTGTCCGTCATCTCGTCATCTGGTAATGACAACGTTATCGGCCTGCTGACCTGGTGCTTTATGGCTGATGAAGCGGCGCGGGACGCGGGCTTTTGATGCCCGGAAATGCCAGTTATCATCCTGTGATATGCGCTTACTAAACGTAGTCAATTGCTCTTATGGCTAGCGCCGCCCTGACAGGGATGGTACTCAAGTACGGGCGCGATTTGGGGAATGGTTGCGCCCGCGGCGCGGGAGAGTCGTTAGGGCGTGGGACTCGATAAACGTGGGAATCCATGACCTTTGGCGATTCACAAGCGCACGCGATGCGACAGAAAGGAAAAAGACATGGCAATGGAACTAGGTGATGGCGTCCGGATTGTCCTCGGGCAAGTGGGAGGCGCCTAGCGATGGGCAAACCCGGGCTGGCAAGGACAGCCCTGGCGGCAGTGGCGATCGGCGTCCCCGTGGCCACCGTAATCGCACTGCCAGCGGCGGCCAGCGCCGCGCCCCTGGTGGCCGGCCAGCCGATGCGGGTGATCCAAGATCCGCCGAAGGCGGCCCCAGCAAAAGTGACGCTTAACGCCGAGCTCGCCTCGTACGTGAAGCGGCTCGAGGGGGTTCGCTACGTTTACGGCGGGACCTCACCCAAGGGATTCGACTGCTCGGGCCTGACGCAATACGTCTACCGGCACTACGGCCGCCACATCCCGCGCACGGCCAACGGGCAGTTCACCTCTTTCAGGGCCGTGAGCAGGGCGAAGGCCCGGCCCGGCGACCTTATCTTCTTCCACGTGTCAACCAACCCAGGCAGCTACGTGTACCACGTCGGCGTCTACGAGGGCGGGAACAATATGGTCGTGGCATCGACCGGAGCGGGCCGTGTGATCTGGGAATCCTTCACCTGGGCCGGCGACACGGTGACCTTCGGGACAATCACTCACTAAGTTAACGGGCACAACCACTTGCCTGATAAGCTCCGGCCCCATGCCAGGCGGGAGCAGCGAAGTGGCGTCCGAGGAGGAGCACGCCGCGTCGCCGCGCATGTCCAGGCGGCATCAAGCCGGGGCGCACAGCGCACGCGGCCTGCTCCTCACCGTCATGGGCGAGCTGATCTTGCCGGCCGAAGGAACGGCGTGGACGTCAGCGATCCTCGCCGCCTTCGCCCGGATGGGAGTCGCGGAGAAGGCGACCCGGCAGGCGCTGATGCGCACCAGCCAGGCGGGCTGGCTGCGCTCGGAGCGCGAGGGCCGGCGGGCCCGGTGGGTGCTGACCCCGGCCGCCAGGACCATGCTGACCGAAGGGGCCGCGCGCATCTACTCCTTTGGCCAGCCGCGGGACTGGGATCGCCGGTGGGTCGTCGTGTCGGCCCGCATACCGGAAAGCGACCGGCGGGCCCGGCACGTCGTGCGTACCCGGCTCACCTGGGCTGGTTTCGGCGCCCTTTCCGCCGGGCTGTGGATCAGCCCGCACACAAAGCGGGCCGCGGAGGCGGAGCGAGTGCTGCGCGACGCCGGCCTCGGCGACGACGCCAGCGTCTTCGTGGCCGAGCGGGCCGGCCTCGGCGACGCCAGGTCGATGGTCGCGGCCGCCTGGGACCTGCCCGCCGTCGAGGCCGAATATG
>Ga0335072_10006916_pt1 | contig 16554 bp, 9 predicted proteins | sample Lox_Sample_21_FD_206725 | JGI IMG/M metagenome (GOLD analysis project Ga0335072, IMG submission 206725) | Soil microbial communities from Loxahatchee National Wildlife Refuge, Florida, United States - Lox_Sample_2.1 | ecosystem: Environmental > Terrestrial > Soil > Wetlands | place: USA: Florida...
CCAGCCTTACGATAAGATCACGCCCGCCATGCAGCTGGCCTACTACCAGCGCAGTCCCTACAACCTGGTGCGCATCATCCTCGGCCTGCCTGAACTCTTTGATGGGGACGGCGTTCAGGACGTCTACCGCCGCGCCGCAAGGGATTTTGCCGACTGGCGGCGCGAGGGCATTCTCACTCAAGAGAGCGAACCCTGCATCTTTGCCTATTCGCAGACCTTCACCCTCCCCGGGTCCACAATGGAGACGGGGGCTCTCTGCGAGCGCCGCGGCTTCATCGCGCTCGGAGAGCTTTACGATTACGCTGACAAAGTTGTGTTTCGCCACGAACAGACTCTTTCCCGGCCCAAAAGCGACCGCCTTAACCTGCTCAACGCTACCCACGCTCACTTCGGGCAAATCTTTATGCTCTACTCCGACCCGGGCCTGAGTGCCGAGCGGCTGCTTTTTGACTCAACTGCGTCGCCGGATATCGAAGTCACCGACGAGTATGAGGTCGTGCATCGCGTCTGGCGCATGAGCGACCCCGGAACTATCAACCTGCTCACCACCGCTCTCGAAGACAAGAAGCTTATTATTGCCGACGGCCACCATAGATATGAGACGGCCCTGCAATACGCCCGTGAGCACGCATCGGGCCAATCCGCTGGACCGGAGGAGCGGAACCTCGGCTCTGTACTCCAGCCACCCTACCCTGAAGCCGCCGCCATGATGACCTTCGTCAATATGGACGGGCAGGGGCTGGTCATTCTACCCACTCACCGCGTCATTCACAACCTCCCGGGCTTCGTTCCGGCTAGCTTTCTAGAAACCCTACGGCCGTATTTCACCGTTGAGCCCCTCTCCATCGACGACCCGGATATGCTCATCGCTCGGTTAAAGGGTGTTCAGGGCAGAACCGCCTTCATCGCCGTCACCTCTGCCGGAAATTACCTCCTAACTGCAATCCCAGGAGCGGTGAAAGAGGCCTTAAAAGATATCCCCGAGCGCCAGCTGAGGCTCGATACAGTGCAACTGCACGCTCTCATCCTCCAAAAGATTTTGGGCATCCTGCCCGAAGCGATCGACCAGCAGACCAACACCCGCTACCTGCGCGATGCCGCTGAGGCAGTTGACGAAGTTGCCCACAATGAAGCCGACATTGCCTTTCTCATGAACCCCGTAACCCTCAACGAACTGCGCGAAGTCGCCTTCGCCGGGGAGGTTCTGCCGCAAAAATCCACCGATTTTTTCCCTAAATTGCTCAGTGGCCTCACAATCTATGCGCTGGATTAAATACTGCGCAGTTTTCTGGCTCGCGATGCCCATCCTTGTTGCAGCGCAGGCCCCGCAGACTCCGCCGGCACCCCCGAAGACACCGGCCATGCCGCTCGTTCCCTCTCCGTCTATGCCCACAAGTGCTGCCCCGACCGTCGCACCCCGCTTCCTCGTGCTGCTAGACGCCGCGCACGGTGGCACAGACACCGGGGCGCGCCTCAGCCCTACGCTACTGGAGAAAGACCTCACGCTCGATCTCTCCAACCGGCTGCGCTCCCTGCTGGCCGCGCGCGGCATTGAAGTCACCTCCACACGCATTTCCGACGAAACCCTGTCGGCCGAAAGCCGCGCGGAGATAGCCGACCACACGTCGTTTGCGGCCTGCATCCTCATTCACGCAACCGCCACGGGCAGCGGCGTGCATCTTTACACGTCCTCGCTCCCGTCTACTCCGTCGGTAAAGTTCATGCCATGGCAGACGGCGCAGTCCGCTTATGTGACCCCAAGCCTCAAGCTCTCTTCGGACATTGATTCAGCCCTTGCGCACGCTGAAATTCCCGTCATGCTTGGCCGGACAGCGCTCCAGCCCATGGACAGCTTCACCTGTCCTGCGATTGCCGTGGAAATCGCCCCGCTTCAAGGTGGCTCAACCACCAAAGCGCACCCCATCTCCGACGAAACCTACCAGCAAACCATCCTCAGCGCGCTCGCCGCCGCTATCGAAGAGTGGCGTAACGACTGGAGACAGCAGCCATGATCTCCCGCGCGCAACGCATTCTTTTTGCGGTCATGGTCATCGCTGTCGTCACCATGTCGACCATTCTTATCCGCCTGCGCGAGCGCGCCCAGGAGCGCCTTCACACGGTGCAAGGCTCAGCCCCGCTCGGCGAAACCACCCCGTCCGTCCCGCCGCAAAACTTCACCCTGGTCGTCCCCAACGATCTCGACGGCTCGCTGCAGGAAGTGCAGCGCAGTCTATCATTGCCTGCCGACAACAGCACCAAAGCTCGCGTCCTGCTCGAAACTTTGCTTGAATCCTTCCACGATCCACACTCCACGCATTTCATACCTGCCATCCCCGGCGCGAGCGACGAATCGGCGGTGCCCAACCCCGAAGCGAATGCGGGCATCGACGACGTATTTTTGATGGCTATTCCTCGTTCAGCCACTTCCGCGGGCTCCGGGACCATCGCTATCGTCGACTTCAGCGCGGCCTTCGCCGCTTCACAACCTTCCGGCATTGAGCCGGAAACACTCACTCTACTTTCGATCATTGGGACGCTGCACGCCAACATTCCCTCAATCACCCAGGTCCGTTTCCTCATCGACGGCCACCCGGCCGAGACCCTCGCCGGACACGCCGACCTCACCCGCACCTACCTAACCACTGACACCACCACAGGAACCCAGCAACCATGAACATTGGCGTCTTTGATTCCGGCTTTGGCGGCCTGACCGTCCTCCGCGCGCTTTTCGACCGCCTCCCTGCCGCTGACTATGTCTATCTCGGAGACACGGCACGCCTTCCCTATGGAGCCAAGTCGCAGGCTACCGTCGCGCGCTACGCCGTCTCCAGCGCCCGCTTTCTTGTTGATCAGGGAGCCGACTACATTGTCATCGCCTGCAATACAGCCTCCGCGCTCGCGCTCGACGCCATCCGCGATGCGGTTCCTGTTCCTGTGCTCGGCGTCATCGAAACCGGGGCTGACGCTGCCCAGGGTTGCACCAACAGCGGAGACGTCCTGGTGATCGCCACCGCCGCTACCGTAGAAAGCCACGCCTACGCCGCAGCCTGCCGCAAGCGTGGACTTCGCGCCTACGAGAAAGCCTGCCCGCTGCTTGTTCCTCTTACTGAAGAGGGCTGGATCGACCACCCCGTGACCGAAGAGGTTCTCGCAATCTATCTCACGGAACTTCTCGCAGAGTCCGCCAAAACCGGCCTTAAGCCTGACACTCTGGTGCTCGGCTGCACACACTACCCTCTACTGCGCGCCAGCATCGAACGCAAGCTGCCGCCGACCATCAAAGTCATCGACTCCGCCGACGCCACTGCAGCGCAGGTGGCTGCCACCCTCACCATTCCCGCGCCAACAGGAGAAGAATCCCCGCAGCGCACGTTTTATGCCACTGACTCCGTACAAAAATTCCGGAATCTGGGCACGCGCTTCCTCGGCCGACCCATTGATTATGTTCAGCTCATCGATTTGGGGGGCTAATCCACCCATGCGCTCAACAGCCGCGCAGCCGAACCCATCATTTGGAGCTTATCTTTGCGCCCACCGAAATACAGCGCGTTGAGCTCTGCCGAGCCAACGTCTTCGACGCCTGTGAACGCCACAAACTCCGCCGCAATCTTATCCGGCGTAAAGAAGAGCTGAAACGGCTCGCCGGCCATTCGCACCCGCGAGGCCAGCGAGTCGAGCGCCATCCGCTCGAGCAGCGGCAATGCATCGCGCGGCAGCCCGTAGTCCAGCACGACGCCGCTGCCCGCAGCTTGCGACGCGATGAAATCCACGGTTCCGCGAAACGCCCCGACCGTCAGGTACGGAACCACGCCCAGCCATGTGAAGAACGCGGGTTTGCTGTCGTCAAATTCCGATTCCGCCAGCCTCTCCGACAGCGACTGCCGCTCGAAATCTATCGCAACGTACGTCAGGTTTTCCGGAAGGACTATCCGGTTTGTTGCGAGCAGCTCGCGCTTCCACTGCTGCGTCGCGGGATGGTCCACCTCAAACACCCGAACCTCAGTCCAAGGATTCCGATAAGCAAACGTGTCGAGCCCTGCACCAAGCAGAACGTACTGGCGCCCCCCGGCCTCAACCGCCCGGCGGAGATTATCCTCAGCATACCTGCTGCGCGCTACCATGAACGCGCGCAGAGCGATGGAAAAGGGTCGATCGGGCCGCACCGGCGTCCGCCGCAACTCCTCGGCATAACTCTTGCCCAAGATCGGCACCGCTATGGGGTCTTCAAACACCAGTGGCGAGTCGACAATCTGGTGTGCCGCCCGCCGCAAAGCCACGCGCAGCGCCGTCCGTGATGGAACTGCCTCTTCCATAACCTGTCCCCAGTAGTTTAACTTTCAGGACTGCTATTCTTATCTTTTTGGAGGAATTAGCGTTCATGCTCAACCTTGAAGGCCGCGTCGCCGTTGTATTTGGACTCGCCAATAAACGCTCGATCGCCTGGGGCATTGCACAGAAGCTCCACGAGGCCGGAGCCAAACTCGCCATAAGCTACCAGAACGACCGCATGAAGGCCGAGGCGCACGGCCTCATCGCCGAACTGCCCGGAGCGGAGGCTTTCCAATGCGACGTCTCTAATGATGCCGAGATCGATCGAGTTTTTGCGCAACTCAAGGAGCGCTACGGCAAAATTCAAGTCCTCGTGCATGCCATCGCCTTCGCGCCCGCTCCGGACCTTAAGAACGACTTCCTTCAGACCACGCGTGAGGGCTTCCGCATTGCGCATGACGTCAGCGCCTACTCGCTCATTGCGCTTAGCCGCGCAGCGGCTCCATTGATGATCGAAGGGGGCAGCATCATCACGCTTACTTACTTTGGAGCTGAAAAGGTCGTTTCCCACTACAAAGTCATGGGCGTCGCGAAGGCCGCGCTGGAAGCCACCGTCCGCTACCTCGCAGCCGATCTCGGCAAACAGAACATCCGCGTTAATGCAATCTCCGCAGGCCCCATCATGACACTTGCCGCTCGCGGCATCGGCTCGCTCAGCGAGATGCTCAAATATCACGCCGACCGTGCACCGCTGCACCGCAACACCACGCAGTCCGAGGTCGGCACCACGGCCGTCTATCTTGCCTCCGACATGGCCAGCGGAGTCACCGGAGAGGTCATCTACGTCGACTCCGGCTACAACATCATGGGCTTTTAACGCAGTCCGAATCAGATCATCCGCAAAGGACATCCCTTATGCACACGCTCTCTGTTCGTCGTCTGCTGCCCCTGTCGCTGGTTACGATCGCCTTCATTCTTCAGCCGGCATCTCCCGCTCAGGTGGATGAGCACGGGCGGCAGCTCGCCCACGATATCTTTCAGCAGCTCATCGAAACCAATACTACCGATTCCGTCGGCAACGTCACCACCGCGGCGAAAGCCATGGAACAGCGGCTACTCGACGCCGGATTCCCAAAGGAAGATATCTTTCTGGGCGGCCCGAACGACCGCAAGGAGAACCTCGTCGTCCGCTATCGCGGAACCGACGCCCAAAAGCCCATCCTCTTCATCGGCCACCTGGATGTTGTGGAAGCGCCGCGTGATGAATGGCATACCGATCCCTTCCAGTTCGTTGAAAAAGACGGCTTTTACTATGGGCGCGGCACTCAGGACATGAAGGACAACGATGCCATTCTCGTGACCACCTTCATCCTGATGCGTCAGCAGCACTATACGCCCGACCGGGATCTCATCCTGGCCCTCACCGCCGATGAAGAGGGAGGAAAATCCAACGGTGTGAGCTGGCTGCTCAAGAATCATTCTGAACTGTTGAAGGCCGGATACGTGCTCAATCCTGATGGCGGTGGCGTAGATCTCGTCAACGGCAAAGCCGTCGACGTTGACCTCGACGCCACCGAAAAACTCTACGGTGACTATCAGCTGATGGTCACCAACCCCGGTGGACACAGCTCACTGCCCGTGCCGGACAATGCCATTTACCACGTCGCTGACGCGCTCTCGCGTCTGCAACACTATCAGTTTCCATTCGAACTCAATGCTGTCACCCGCGCCTACTTTCAAAAGCTCAGTACGCTTGAAAGTGGGCAGGATGCCAGCGATATGAAGGCTATTCTGCAGCCCCATCCCGATGCGGCAGCCATCGCACGCCTCTCTGCTAATCCCGAGTGGAATTCGATGATGCACACGACCTGCGTGGCCACGCGCTTCAATGCCGGCCTCGCAAACAATGCCCTGCCGCAGCGTGCGGAAGCCATCGTCAACTGCCGCATCCTGCCCGGCTACACGCTCGAGCAGATTCGGCAACAGCTGATTGGCATCTTTGCTGATCCCAAAGTCATGGTTCGCTATATGGACGACGCTGGAGACGTCTTCGACGTAGCCCCACAGAGAAAGCAGCTTCCACCCGCTCCGCTCAATCCCCGAGTGATGCGGGCCATGGATAAGCTTGCCTCTCAAATGTGGCCCGGTGCACCTGTGATTCCCTCGATGGCTACCGGAGCCTCCGACAGCGTTTATACAATGATGGCCGGGATGCCGTCCTATGGAATCTCCGGCATTGCTCTCGAAACCGATGACATTCGCGCCCATGCCCGCGACGAGCGTCTTCCCGTTGCGTCCTTCTACAGCGGCCTCGACTTTTACTACCAGTTCATCAAATTGCTGACTGGCGGGCCTGAGCCACGCTGATTTACTCGTTGCGCAGCGCCCGCATTGGTTCAACGTTTGCGGCGCGGCGCGCGGGAAGCGCCGCAGCAAGCACGGCAACCCCGGCAATCAGCAGCGTTGCCGTCATGTATACCCAGGGATCGGTACCGGACACACCGAACAGCAGCGTCTTCAATACCCGCGTGGCCGCCAGCGCCACTGGAACCGTAATCGCGATGCTCAACCCTGCGATCAACAGAACATCTTTCAGCACCAGCCTCACAATTCCTGCTCGGTCCGAACCCAGCGCCATGCGCACCCCGATCTCTCTTGTGCGCTGCGCCGTCGCATAGGCCAGCACGCCATACAGGCCGATCCCGGCCAACAGCGTCGCCAGCGCGCCAAAGCTCACCGCCAGCAGCGCAATCATGCGATCGTCGCTGATGTTCTGGTTGATCTGGTCATCCATTGTGCTCAGGTCTTCCAGCACGAGCTTCGAATCGATCCGGCTCACATCGCCCCGAATCATCGACATCGCCGCCCGCGGCGCGCCCCAGGTCCGGATGTAGTAGGCCATCTCGCTCGGATCAGGGTCCTGCGCCGCCGGCAGATACATCGCCATCTTGACCTTCCCCCGCACATTGCGGTGAATATAATCCCGCGTGACTCCAACGATCTTGATGTCATACTTCGTCTTATTGCCGTGCCCCGAAGCCAACATCCGGCCAATGGCATTCTGCGGGCTGCCAAAGAAGCGCTTGGCCAGAGCCTCATTCACCACCGCCACTTTCGGATGGCTGGCGTCATCGCTTTCCGCAAAAAAGCGCCCAGCCAGCAGCGGAATCTTCAATGCGGCAAAGAAACCGGGAGTAATGTGGGGAGTTTCCGCATCCATGTTTTCACCCTCGCGCGGCGTATAACCCTGCACGCTGATGTTTCCGCTTCTGCCGTCATCGGCTAACTCCGGATCATCGGTCGCGCCGGCAGCTTCCACGCCGGGCAGCGCGGCAAGGCTCTCCACCACGCGCTTGTGCAGCGCGCCGACAGCGTTCTCGCCGTACCCGGCCAGATTCGGCTCTAGGCCGAAGGTAATCAGGTGATCCGTCGCAAACCCCACGTTCACGTTGCGAAGGTTTTGCAGGGTGCGAACAAACAGCCCTGAACACACCAGCAGAAGCAGGCTCAATCCGATCTGCAATGCAACCGTGAGACGACGGAAGGTAAGCCGACCGCCCATGCTTCCCGCGCTCTGCTCTTTCATCGCGCTGACCAAGTCGGGCCTCCACATCTGAAGCGCGGGGGCGAGCGCAAACAGCAGGCTTACTCCGACAGCAACTGCAAAATTGAAGGCGAGAACCGACCCATCCAAGCTGGTTGAAAAAGGAGGCTGGCCCTCTCCGCTCGTCAACCGGCTCACCAGAAAACGGATTGCCGCGGGTGCCAACGCCAAACCCGCGGCGCCGCCCAGCAATCCGAGCAGCAGCCCCTCCATTAGCAACTGCCGCAGCACCTGCCTTTGCTTCGCGCCCAGCGCGTAGCGCATGGAGAATTCGCGCACCCGCCCCGCCGACCGCACCAGCACCAGGCTGGCTACGTTCACTGCGGCCATCAGCATGACCAGCGACACCATACCCATCACGACTATCAGCGGCATGCGCAGATCGTCTCGCGTATACGAGAACCCGCGCGACCCATCCAAGACATGCAACTGGCTGTGTGTTACAAACCCATCGCGAAATTTCGGCGAGTCGCTTCCCATCAGCGGCAATTCCGCCGTGCGCAGGTCGTGCCACAGCGGGGCCATTGCGGTTTGCGCCTGCGCCCTCGTCTCGCCCGGCTTCAAGCGCGCCAGAATGTTCAGCCACCGCGCCTGATGGTCGTCCAACTCATCCCACGACGGCGTCAAAATCGGCTTCATCGTCATCGGAACGTAGATATCGGCTGGCGATCCCCAGATCGCACTGTCAAAACCCGGAGCAGCCACGCCAACAATTTCAAATGGGTGTCCGTTCGCCGCCAGCGTCTTCCCAACCACGCGCGGATCCGCGCCAAGGTGGTTCCTCCAGTAGTTGAAATTGAGAACGGCAACAGGGCTGCCGTTCTTCGCCACGTCATCCGACTGCATCAGCAACCGCCCCGCGGCTGGCGTCACGCCCAGCACGTCGAAATAATTGCCGCTCACCAGCTCCGCAGTCACCAGCGACGATTGCCCGCGCCACATCACACCAGCCTGCGCCTGAAACATCGCAATCATACCGCTGAATGCGGCGCCGCGGTCCCGTAAGTCCTTATACATCGGATAAGAGAAGTACGCCTCAACTGGACCGCCGTTAATTGACGTTTGACCATTCCATACGTCTGCCGGAGTCGCCTCGAGCAGCACCAATTGCTGCGGATCGCGCACAGGCAGAGCTCGCAGCAAGGCCTGATCGAGCAGAGAAAAGATCGCCGTGTTTGCGCCAATGCCCAAAGCCAGTGTCAAAATCGCCGCCAGCGCAAACCCCGGAGACTTCCGCAGTTGGCGTAATGCAAACTTCAAATCTTCCAGCATATGTGCCACTCCAAAAGTTACAAATGCTATACATCCCTAACTCCGCGGCCAACAGCAGTGGCCGCACGGAGCCACTGCCCGGACAGCCGTCCTATTCGTTCCGCAGAGATTCCACCGGATCGACTTGCGCCGCACGCCTCGCCGGGAGATACGCGGCCAGCAGGGCAATCCCTGCAATTGCGATCGTAGTTGTCGCAAACACCGCGATGTCTCCGGGCTTGACCCCGAACAGCAGATTCGCCACCATTCTGGCCAGACCTGCGGCAAGCGGGATCCCAATGGCAAGCCCGGCTCCGGTAAGAATAGCGGCCCGGCGCAGGACCATCCGCAGCACGTCTTCGCGGCTGGCACCCATGGTCAGTCGCACGCCAATCTCACGCCTGCGCTCACCCACCAGGTTCGCCATCACGCCGAAGATTCCAATGCCTGCCAGCAGCAGTGCAATTCCTGCATCCACAGCGAGCATGACAGCTGCATACATTAGCCCGACAAGCGTGTCGTGTATATAGTTCGCGTAGGACTCCACGCCGTCGAGCGCGAGCGCCGGATCCATTGCGGCCAATGCGCGCCGTACATCGGGCGCCACGGACAAGGCATCGCCGTTCGCCACCACGACGTATCTCGCACCCACCGGCGGAATCTGCGCCGTGTTCAGGTAAATCGTTGGCTCAGGAGCGGAGTTGATCCACAGGTACTGAATGTCAGGCACGATGCCGACAATCGTGACTTCGGGGTCTTTGCTGTTCCGTTCAACCCCCATCCTTATTTTGTGACCAATGGCGTTGGTTCCGGGGAAATTCTGCTTTGCGAAGTTTTCGCTTACAACCGCGGCCGGTGCGGTGTTCATACCGTCACTGCTGTTAAAGACGCGGCCTTCGACTGCTTCGATATGAAATGCCTTGAAAAATCCTGCGCTGACGGCGACGCGGGATGTGGTCTGCACCTGGCCGGGGTTCAGCGGCTTGCCGTCGATCCGGAAATCGTCGTCCCATTCTTCATCCCCGTTAGGCAATGCGGTCGTGAGCGCTGTAGTTTTCACGCCCGGAAGCGATTCGATGCGGCTTACGCTGTCCGCATACCAAGTAGAGCGCTGGCTTGGCGTGCCGTAGCGCTCATCGGGCAGATGCACGCTGAAGGTGAGCACCTTGCCGGGATGGTAGATGTCGCTGCGATGCATCAGCGATTCAGTTCCTTTTGCCATAAGTGCCGCGCCAATCACCAGGGAGACGGCAAGGGCAATCTGGGCAACGGCAAATATATTCCGCAAGCGATGACTTCTGCCAGAACCGGTCGCGGTACGTCCTCCGGATTTAAGCTGGTCGACCAGATTCAGCCGCAGCACTTCGATCGCAGGCAAAACGCCGGAGATAACGCCCGCGGCAACTGCCAAGGCAATCGACAGAGCAAGGGCGCGTCCGTTAAGGGAGATGCGGCTCCATCCGGCGACAAAGCGCTCAACCCGCGCGGGCATGGCGTCAATTACCAGCCTCAGATCGATCTTCGCAAACAGCAGCCCTCCCGCCGCGCCGATGAGGCCGAGAAATATGCTCTCTGCCAGCAACTGCCGCATGAGGCGGGTTTGGGGCGCACCGAGCGCGGTACGCACAGCCATCTCGTTTCGTCGTCCCAATCCGCGGGCAAATTGCAGGTTGGCGACGTTGGCGCAGACAATGAGGAGCACGAACATCGTCGCACCCATGATCATGCGCATATACATTGGTGTGAGATCGCCATTGATGTTCTTGAGCAATGGCGAAACGACAACGCCCCATCCCTGGTCGGTAGACGGATATTCCTTCGCCAGCCGCGCAACAATACCATCCATCTCCGCCTGCGCCTCGTGAATGGTCATTCCGCTCTTCAATCGAGCGAGTACATAGTAGTTACGCTCTTTGCGGTCTTGCGTCTGTTCCGGAGTCGGTGCCAACGGCACAAACAGGTCTGCCGCTGAAGGATAGGTCAGCGTTTTGGGCATCACGCCGATCACTGTGAAGGCACGCCCGTCGAGCTCCACGCGCCGGCTGATCACATTAGGATCGCCGCCGAATTGCCGCTTCCAGAAGGCATAGGTAAGCACTGCTTCAGCGTCGCGCCCGGGCTGTGCTTCATCGAACGTGAACGTGCGGCCGATGAGCGGCTGCACTTGCAGTAGATCGAAGAAATTCGGACTCACTTGCTCAGCCTGGACGTGCGCAGCCTCTCCTGCTCCAGTCAGGTCGTAATAGGCATCGGTTCGGATGGCCAAACCTTCAAATGACCTGGCCTGACGCGCCCAATCCTCGTAATTGCCCAACGATGCCTGTTGTGCGTCGGCGTGGTTCTGGCTTTCGTCGAGCGTGACCACTCGATCCATGTCGGGAAGAGCCAGGGGGCGCAGCACAAGTGCATCCATCATGCTGAAGACGGCCACATTCGCTCCAATCCCGATAGCAAGAGTGAGGATGACCGCCAGGGAAAACCCAGGAGACTTTCTCAACTTCCGTACCGCGAACTTCAAATCACTCAGCATTCTGACCCCCCCCAGAAATCCGCGCTTATTCGCCCCGCAGGGCTTCCATCGGATCAATACTCGCCGCTCGCCGCGCCGGAATCCACGCCGCAACGATCGCCAGCAGTATCATCAGCACCGGCACACTCAAAAATGTCGCGGGGTCCAGAGGTCCCACGTCGAAAAGAAAGCTGCGCAGCAGACGCGTCAAGACTCCTGCCGCAACCAGCCCCAGGGCCGATCCTCCCGCGGCCAGCGTCACGCTGCGCAGCACAATCTCCCGTACAATCGCCCAGCGCTGCGCGCCCAACGCCAGCCGAATGCCGATTTCGCGTGTCCTCCAGCTCACGATGTATGCGATCAGGCTGTACACGCCCACCGCTCCGATCACCACAGCCAGCACGCCAAAACTGAGCAGCAGGATCGCCAGCGACCGTGACGCCGACTCCGATGCCGCGATCACTTCATTCAGCGTGCGCACCCGCGTTACCGGAACCTGCGGATCGATCTCCGCTACCGTCTGCCGCAGCGCATCCGCGGCCTGCTGCGTGCTCGCCTGCGTGCGCAGCAGCACATACATGACCGGCTGCTCATTCGTGAGGCTCATTGGCGCGTAAACCTCATCGCCGAATCCGCTCGACAGGCTGCCCTCGTGCGTATCGCTGACCACGCCGACCACAATGGGTGCGCTTATCGCACTCCATACTCCAGGGCTCGCTTCGTCGTGGACGTCCTCGATGTGCCGGCCCAGAGGGTCCTGATGCGGCCACAGCCGGTCTGCCATGCGCTGGTCGATCACCACTGCGCGGCTTGTTCCGGAGGCGTCCTGCTCATCGAGAAGACGCCCGCGCACCAGTTTCATACCCAGGGTCGCAAAGTAGCCAGGAGTGACCGTGCGCCGTGTTCCAAGAAATGCTTCCTGCCGCGGATCTCTCGGATGCCCCTCTGCGTCGTACACAAAACTGCCATCCTGGCCCTCCAGCGGCAGCGTGTCGGTCAGGGCCACACTCTCCGTTCCCGCAATGCCATGCAGGCGATCCAGAAGCGTATCAAAGAAGGCTTGGCAACGCCCTTTCTCCGCACAAGCATTCGAATCCAGCGAGACCTCAGCGGTAACGATGCGGTCCGTGCGGAAGCCGGGATTCACGCGCGAAAGGCTATAGAGGCTGTGCAGAATGAGCCCTGCGGCGGTGATGACAACCACCGACAGCGCGATCTGTCCGATGACCAGCAGTATGGCCGCGCGGAAGTGCGAACGGTTGCCCACAGTGCCGCGGCTACCGGATTGCAGCGTGCTCTGCAGATTAGGCGAAGCCATACGCAGCGCCGGCACCAGCCCGAAGAGCAGGCCGGTAAGCACCGAAATCGCCGCCGCAAACAGGAATGCATGCCAATGAAGCCCCAATGCGTTGAGTCGCGGAGTATCCGCCGGAAGCAGTTTTGCCATCAGCCGCAGGCTGAACGAAGCTGCCATGAGGCCCCCCGCGCCCGCCAGCATGCCGATGAACACACTCTCAGAAAGCAGTTGCCTGACAAGCCGCCTTCCGGAAGCGCCCAATGCGCCGCGGATCGCAATTTCGCGCCCGCGACCGGCGGCGCGCGCCAGCATCAGGTTGGCTACGTTCGCGCAGGCAATGAGCAGCACCAGACCCACCGCGGCGAAGAGCAGCAACAGGCGCGCCCGCATGTTGCCCACAATCGAATTTAATAGCGGAACTACCGCCACCTGCGACGCCCAGCTATTCGGCATCTGCCATGGAAATACCGGCAGTAGCAGCTTCTGCAACCGCCTCATCTCGGCCTGCGCCTGTGCAGGTGTTACGCCATCCTTCAACCGGCCAAAGGCGCGCAGATCGAAGTTCCACCACGCGTCGTTTGCATCGCCACCTTTGAAGGTGATGGGCGTAACGAACTCTGTGTCGGCGTATGGGAAGTGCACTCCCGCTGGCATCACGCCGATAATCTGCCGGGAAATACCGTCGATGCGTATCGACTGGCCGATCGCTTCGGGATTCGCTCCGAAATGCTCCTTCCAGTATCCGTAGCCAAGCACCACGACGGGATCATGCCCAGCCAAGGCGTCCTCCGCGGTAAAAAACCGCCCCAGCGCAGGATGAAGATCGAGCGTGTCCAGAGCGTTGGCCATCACTTCGGCGCCGAAAACGCGGTTCGGCGAATTCGTTTCGCCTACGTTTGATTCGGCATCTGCTCCGAAACCGCTGATCGCGGCAAACGAGCCGGAGTGCTCGCCAAGCGCGCGGATCCAGCCCTTGGGGAAGGTGCTGGCATCGTTTCCGGGCGAACTGTAGCCAATGATGCTCATCAGCTGGTTCTGGTGCGGATACGGCAAGGGCTCCAGCAGAATCGAATCCACCAGGGAAAAGATGGCCGTGTTTACTCCAATGCCCAGAGCGAGCGTCAATATCGCTGTCACCGCGAAGGCGGGAGACTTCCGCAACTGTCGCAACGCGAACTTCAAATCATTCAGCATGCTCATCACTCCAAAAGCCTTACTAAACTTAGTCGAGGGCCGTTCTTATTCTGACCGTAGCGCCTCCATTGGCTCCACCTTCGCAGCCCTCCTCGCTGGCAGCAGACAGGCAACTGTCCCCACCATGGCGAGAACACTCATGGCGCCTAAAGTAATCGACGGACTATACGGGCTCACCTCAAATAACAGGCTGCTTGCCAGGCGGGCTAGCCCAAACGCAACAGCAATCCCCGCAATCGCACCCGATGCCACCGGCAGCAACATGTCCCGCAGCACCAGTCCATAGATATTCCCCCGCTGCGCACCCAGCGCCAGCCGCAAACCAATCTCGCGATGTCTCTGAACTACGGAATACGTCAGTACGCCATACACGCCCAGCCCCGCCAGCAACAGCGCGCTCACTGCGAACAAGAGCAGCAGATCCATCTCGAAACGCCGATTCGCCACGGAATCCGCCACCAAGACGTTCAGCGTCCGCACTGTTGGTATTGGCACGCTCCGGTCGACACTCCAGATCACCTTTCTGATCGCATCGGCCATCGTCGCCGGATCCTGGCGCGTGCGAACAACGAGGCCGCCGGACTCTTCCGCGCGGTACCAGTAAGGCACGTAAATCATCATCGGGTCTGTCTTCGCGAGTGAGATCGTCCGCGCGTCCACCGTCACGCCGATCACTGTAAAAGGCTTCTCGTCCGTCTCCCCGCCACGATGGAACTGCTGCCCTATGGGGTCTTTTCCCGGCCACAGCGCCTTTGCCGTACGCTCAGAAACGAGTGCGACGTTCCTGCCCCAGTCGCTTGCGGCCAGCGAGCGGCCCGCGACCAAGGGCAGGTGTATCGCTTCGAAATATCCGGGGCTGATCCACCGAAAATGCTCCGACTGTAGTTCCGTCCATGACCGGTTGTCTCCGAGGATCCGGGCCGAATCTCCCCATGAATCGCCGGAAAGCGGCAACTCACTCGCGATAGCCGCGTGCTCCACTCCCGGCAGTTGGTTCAGCCGTTCCAGCACCTCTTTGTAGAACTCCGCGCGCCGTTGCGTATTCGGGTACGATTCCATCGGCAGGTCCACCATGGCTGTCATCGTCCGCTCGGCATCGAATCCCCGATTCACACGCATCAGCTTCACCAGACTCATCGTCAGCAGCCCAGTCATCAGCACCAGCGCCACACTCACTGCGACTTCCACGGCGACCAGCGAACGCCGCATGCGCTTGCTGCCACGCGACTCGCTCGCCAGCTTCGACTCGCTGTGCAGCACCTCCTGCGGAGCCGTCCTCGATCCCATCCACGCCGGAGCCACCCCGGCAAGCATCGTTGCCAACAGCGCCAGCAGCAGCGCGCACCCCATACCTGTCCAATCCAGGTGCAGAGGGCCGCGGAAGTCGAGTGCCGGCGGGAGATATCTCTGCATGATTGGCACCAGCGTTGCTGCCAACAATATTCCCAACCCGCAGCCTGCCGTCACTAGCACCGCGGTTTCGCGCAGCGACATGCGCAGCATCTCCGTGCGGTTTGCTCCAAGCGCTGCCGCCACTGCCATCTGCTGCCGTTGACCAGCCGCGCGGGCCAGCAGCAGATTCGCAATGTTCACGCAGCCAACCAGCAAGAGGCCAGCGACTGCAGCCAACAGAATCATCAATGGAGTCCGGTTGTTTCCGACAAGTTGCTGTTGCCATGGCGTGAGAATCGCCGACAGTGTCGCCTTTTCATCCGAACTCAGGCTCGCGGTAATCGTGTGCTGCTCTGCATTCAGCTCCGCACTTGCAGCTTCGACCGATATCCCGGGCCTTAGCCGTGCCAGCCCAAAATAGTTGAAGTCTCCCATGGCCTCTGCCAGTTCATCTTTGCTAAAGGCCATCGGCACAATCACGCCCAGCGGCTGCTCACGCAGAGTGACTCCAAAGGCAGCCCTATCCGTCGGAGGCATATGGAACGACTCCGGCATGACACCGACCACGGTATAAGGAAAGCCGTCGAGCGTGATGGACTTGCCGATGATCCCCGCATCGCCGCTGAACTGATTGCGCCACAGATCGTATATGAGCACCGCCACGCGATCATGTCCGGGCTCCGCCTCGACTTTCGTGAACGTGCGCCCCAATCGCGGCTCCACATCAAGCACTTGGAAAATGCCTGGAGTGGCGCTCAGTACGTCCACCTGTAGTGGACGCCCGTTCGCGCCGAGCGGCATCGATGACTCGCGCATCGCGGATACCGCCGCAAAACTGTGGCTATGCTCCTGCCAGAATATAAAGTGGTTCGCATTCACGGGTAGCGTCGGATACATATCAGCCCATTCCGCAGCGCGCTCCTCGATCGTTACCAGACGATCCGCATGCGCGAAGGGCAGCGGACGCAGCATCGCATCATAGGACAACGTGAAGATGGCCGTCGTTGCGCCAATCCCCAGCGCCAGAGTCAAGATGGC
>Ga0335072_10006917_pt1 | contig 16553 bp, 24 predicted proteins | sample Lox_Sample_21_FD_206725 | JGI IMG/M metagenome (GOLD analysis project Ga0335072, IMG submission 206725) | Soil microbial communities from Loxahatchee National Wildlife Refuge, Florida, United States - Lox_Sample_2.1 | ecosystem: Environmental > Terrestrial > Soil > Wetlands | place: USA...
GAGGTACTCAAGTTCAATGCTAGTTGAGGTAAGCGGTCGGGTCTCAGCACTACGATATTGGGTTCTGGATTTCACAAGCACGGTCACCCTAATCTGGAACAACTGCAAGTCGTGTGGGGGATTGGGTAGACTCTTCCTAGCAATCTCCGACCATTGCCGAGTCTTTGGCTGTACTATGCTCCAGCTATTCCGTCTCATCGCAATCCTACATCAACGTTCATGAGCTTAGCTCTCTCCATTCCTTCTCCCACCGGTCTAAGTACTTCCTCGTATCCTTGACCTTCGTGTCCTGACCCGTCTTTGCCTTCGGGGACGACGACTTAAGCACGAGCTTCTCCATGAGGGTTGGGTCGGCGTGGAGGTAGCGCTCAACCATGGCTTGGGTTTGTTGAGCTTCGAATTCAGTGCTACTCTATTGTTAGCTAGATATCTTGTATTAGTGAAAGCTGCGCTGGCGAGGGTTGGACCTTTTTGGCGTGAAGCCTTCCGTTACAGCCGCGGAGGGGGTTGACTTGGGAGACATGTTTCTTGCTGGCACGGTGCCGGAATACAGGCAACTGGGTGATATTCTTGTTGGTGGGATCAGCGTTGGATGAAAATCATGTCAACTTCTTCGTGAGCAAGCGGATGCAAGCCCTTTTATCTCCTGAGCCTCTAGCCATCTTTCTTTGCGGCTATCCTATTATCACCACAGTCTTGCGAGACCACGTTTTGGCTCCTGGTATCAAAGTGTCGGCACACTCACGATACCGCAAGGAGCCTGGTACGTCCGACAAGACGACCTTGGTGTTACCACTTTTGTCGCTGGTGAAGCTAACACCACAAACGTGCTTTCCAACCTGATTGGTCTGCTCCCGAAGGTACTAGGCGCCATGGAAAGTGCCGAGCCAACGGGAAAGGAAAAGGACAGTTGCCTTAACCGAATGGTGCAGCCTTTCGCTCTACCTCAGCCACCTTCTTTTCACAGAATTTAAAATGCTGCCTGACAGAGTTCAAAATCTGACGCAACTCGATTAAATCCCCTGCTTCACATTCTTTCAGGTGTCGCGAACCGGCAATCTCCTTTCTCAAATAGCTGCCCGCCGCGAATTCTCCGATTTCTTTGCATCATTCCGCGGCATTCCCCCCGCAGGCTGCGGGATATGGAGCCCTTTGAAGATAAGAGTGGAAGCTCTAGGTTGGAGTCATGGCCTGTTAGAGACCCCTATCAAGTGCTAGACGTTGGACGAGGATCGGCCCCAAAGGACACGCTGCGGGGTGCAACCCAGCGTATCTCTAGCACGAAGGGAATGGAAATTTTCGCCCATACGGAGAGTGACTTGAGACCGGCCGTTTATGGTTTTACTCCACTGATAGTTGATGAGAACGAGGACATACGGAATATTTCTCCACCAGGGTCCATCGGCAGCAACATCAGCAGCTCAACCACTGATACAACAATGACAAACATGTCAATATTTGACGATCTATTTCCGACAGGTACATCGCCTTGGCCAAATCTGGCTATTCGAGACTGACTCAAACGAGTAGGACTCGAGCCAGACAGCCAGCTACTCGCCTCTGCATCAGTGGACCGCACAGTCAGTCTCTGGGACTCAAGGATGGGAGCGTCGCTCAACACTCTCAAGAGTCATTCAGAGGGGGTCAGCGCAGTGGCCTTTTCACCGGACGGTCAGATACTCGCCTCTGCATCACGGGACTGCACAGTCAGGCTCTGGGATTCAAAGACGGGAGTGTTGCGCGCCACTCTCGAGGGTCATTCAAAGGGGGTCAATGCAGTAGCCTTTTCGCCGGACGGCCAGCTACTCGCCTCTGCATCAGCGGACTGCACAGTCAAGCTCTGGGACTCAAGGACGGGAGTGTTGCGCGGCACTCTCGAGGGCCATTCACGGGGGGTCAACGCAGTAGCCTTTTCGCCAGACGGCCAGCTACTCGCCTCTGTATCATGGGACTGCACACTCAGGCTCTGGGACTCAAGGACAGGAGTGTTGCACGGCACCCTTGTGGGTCATTCACGGAGGGCCAACGGAGTGGCCTTTTCACCAGACGGCCAGCTACTCGCCTCTGCATCAGCGGACTGCACAGTCAAGCTCTGGGACTCAAGGACGGGAGTGTTGCGCGGCACCCCCGAGGGCCATTCATGGGGGGCTAACGCAGTGACCTTTTCACCGATGGGACTTCCAGAAGCACCAACCCCATCGGAGGAAGAAGCTGCAAGACAAGAGTCCAATCAGGCCGTTGAGACCAAAAGCGCACCCAAAGAGCCTGGGCAGTCAGATTCTGTCATGCTGAACAGGGAGCAACTGCAGGACTCCATTCCCGAGAGCGACGTCACTTCTGAACCAAGGAAAGAGGCAGACGCAAATCACCCGGTCGGCTCGGCCACACGAGGTGACTCGAAACGAGGCCTGCCAGAAGTCCTCCTCGAGACAACATCCTCGGTGGCCAATCTGGTTGGCGTAGCGACAGTAACGGGTTATCTAGCTAGCAATACCTGTCCCCTGAAGTCTGGGTCTTTCGAGTCGATGAGACGTCGTGCGATGTCCGAACCCCCGGAAAACCCATCCACCCGGCTTTGTCAGACAGAGTCGTGGTTCAGAGACGCCAAAGCCCAGGGAGAAGGAGACTACGGCCACGCGCTCCAGGCGGCATCCTGTTGCGGCCACGAGGCCGTAGCACGGTTCCTGGTCGGTCGGGGCGCCGAGATCGACCCTGTTGAAGTAGCCACAGTCGGCGGTGGTACAATGTCCAACCCGTCCCCCGTGACCCAGGAATCGTCTTCTTCCAAGCCCGATACCCCTTTAAGCGGCATCACCTCAAACCAAGAGAGCACCGACTGTATGGATTCGGATTTGCTCTCGGTTTCAGAGTCTTCAGAGGAAACCGAGTCACTGCAGTCGCTCGACCAGAACGAAGCCGTTTTTCCCATTTTGCGTGAGGCATTTGACCGACTTCTCCGGGGATTTGGTGCCATCAGAAAAACCGCCAATGGACATCAATCATCCTCGGGCAAGAGCAGCCATGCATCAGTCTCTTCCGCGGCCGACTCTTCCACTCCCAGCCAGTTATCCAAAGCCGATTTGGGCCGGAAGCGTCGGAGAACGGAAGACGAGGAGCAAGACCAAGCAGACGCCGGCCTCTCGCGGCGAGTTAGGAAGAAGCTGAAGCCGGATATAACGCAACCCCGATTCTTGGCCTGCCCTTACTGGAAGCAGAACCCCAACAAGCATCGGCAGTGTTGCAAGCTAACTCTCAAGAGAATTCGAGATGTTAAACAACATTTGCATAGGCGACACACCCCCGAGGTCTACTGCGAGCGATGCTTTGTTATCTTCCCGAACGATCAGAGCCATCAGGACCATATCATAAGCGTCCTTTGCCGCAGAGAACCGCATGCGCAACTCGACGGCATCTCGCACTCTCAGCGCCGGGAGTTGTGCAGAAAGTCCAACCCCGCCTTCACTGAGGAAAACCAATGGTTTGCGATATGGGACATTCTCTTCCCAGGGTCCGAGCGGCCCTTTTCTGCATACATCGACTCTGAGTTATCCGCAGATCTCTGTCTCTTCCGTGAGCACTGGCAAAATTCGGGGCAAGACGTCCTCTTGAATGTTTTGAGGTCCAATCAGTGGGTTTCAATGTCTGCTGAAGAGCGAGAAACACAAGGGCGGAGAATCCTGGCTGAAGGGCTTGACAGAATCTACGACGATTGGCTGTCTTCCCGTTCGTCTGTGACCACCGAGCCCCAGTCAGCAGCCTCGTCGGCCAGTTCTTCCAGCGGTATTACGAGGACTGGCAGTATGTCTTCGGAGACTCTCGCGACATCTGTTGCGAGTGTTCAACTTGGACCGCCCACTCAGGCATCCGGGGCTGAGATGCTGGAGAAGGACCCCAACGATGTGTCAGACTCGGCAGGAGAGGAGACTGCTCTGCTTGGTTCTGGTGAACTGGAGAACATAGATCTCGCAACCAGTAATGGAGTGGAGGTCGCCGACCTACCGGGCTTTCCTCAGTCTTTTCGGGAAATCAACATGGGTGAGCTCTTGGCATTAGGATGGGGGGAGGAGGCAGGAGTTATGGACCCTAGAAATATTTTCCGCCTTGATGAATAATGCGGTTGATATTGTCATTCGCTGCTGTTGCGAGTAGGCCGCGTTTCAATTGCTCTTTGCAGGCTCGTACACTACAGTTGGTATGGACCAGTTGGGCAGGGACCAACTGGAAAGGTTCAGCTGGACGGGGACCAGCTATTCGCGCGAAACAGGCACTCGACCGACATTGGTTTCTTATGTCTATAAGTATCTGCTCCCCCCTCAGATAGAAAGATAGCAATAAGCAGTGCTTCCACAACCAATATATGTATACCTGTCTGCTGCGCGCAACAGCTGCGACCTTGGATTGGCATCGCTCGCGTGCCTGATGATAGATCTCCTCAGATATGTGGAGGAATAGGGTCGATTGGAGACAGAGCCCCAAGGAGTTGTTATTCTGATTGCAAAGGTAGTCTTCGGCCCGAGAAACGAGATCTTCCCGTCCTCCTTGTCGGACTCTACCAGCGGCTCACCTCGAGCGGTTCTCCCATCCTTTGGCTTGATCAGGTTCTCAGCCACATGGTATAGGAACAAGTCTTCCTCATGAGGAGTTCCTCGGCGTCTGCTGCCCTTGTAGTGTGACCACATGCCATCTTGAGCCGTGGCTTTGGCGGTATTGTATCAGAAGTTGCTGTGATTCCCGGCTAGCCTCGAGCTCCACGAGTCTCCGGACTGCAAACCCTCATCTTAACAGCGCCAGGTTTGAGGTCCGTACGGCACAGCGCGACAGGTACTTTCATAGACACAACGCACCAGGCCGACTAATCTCTGGGGTCGTCCTTGAGATCGCAAACCAAACCTCAGCTCTTAGCTGAATCCTGAAAGTGTAAGGTGGTGCCTTTATTGACCGAAGTATGGCGCAACGGCATGGCAGCGAGGGGAAGCGTGGTGAACAAGGTCGTGGCTTGAACTAGGCCAGTGTGATTCCGGTTGTCTTGTGGGTGTGGAGAGCATATTACTGCAAGGCTACGGTACCTATATGAACGATGCGTTTGAACATTGTGTTTATCCAAGCAGAGAGACAGTGTCTGAAAATACAGTTGCATGCACAAAGCGTCTCTCTCGTCATTTCCGACGCCTTCTCTTTGTGCTCCTTCGCCCACCGGCTTGATCATTGAGGATAGCAGGAAGGCTCTTAAGGGTAGGATTAAGATCTGGGAATCGATCCGTCAATAACCCTTTAATGAGCTCCAGTTCTCTAAAGATGATGTCACGTAAAGACACAACGTTGACATGCATCATATAACATCCTCGCTGCACTTCAAGAACTGTGGCTGTCCTCGGAGCACTTTATGCGGCGTGAGTTCGAGGCCCTGTCCTTAGGCAGAATGAGCCTGCGTATCGGGAATGAAGGGGGAGACGGATACCTTCAGAGTTGTGCGGAACAGAAGCCTGTGCTAAGGGCAGGGGACTTCTTCAATGACTGTCAACGAGATTCTTGCGTATTCCATGATCTAGCAGCTGCTCTATTATGGCCTTGTGGCCGGCAAAAGCTGCTCCTCCAAGTGCTGTGCCGTACAACCCTACTTCTAGATGTCCGCATCCTTGTCCAGCAGTAGCTGCACTACGGCCTCATGGCCTCCGTATGCCCGTCGCCTGCAGCGCGTCGAAACGCCTTTTCCACAGTCCGCGTTGACCTCCGTCCCTTGTTCTAGCAGCAGCTTCACCACCGCCTCGTGTCCGTCCCCTGCTACCAGCGATAGAGGCTTCCGGTCATGGTTATAGATTGCTAAGCAAACACGGCCATACATTCTCATTCCGCAAGATTATTTCCACACGCTTTCATCTGCCTTAAAACATCTTGAGGCTCAAAGTATCGACTGGTTGCCACAAGGATTACCTTCTCCTGCTTCGAGTCTTCCAGCCCAATATCCTCCAGTCCCTTGGGAACGTTAAATCGAAAATAGTGGCCCTCATTCCAAGCCTCTCCCGCCTGAATATTTACTCACGTAGCACCGTCCACCAATACTTCCCAAAAGTCGCTGATGGCAATGGGGTTGAAGAAAGACGAAGCCGTGTAGCACGACCTGCTTCCCATATCTTCGTTGCCCGAAGGCGCTCCCGTCTACGTCGGGAACGATAACTGGTAAGGTGGACTGTATTGCTGGTTTCCTAAGTCGTCGCACTAGAATCTGTCTATCAGCCTTTCCGCCACTCCACAGAGGATGCCATCACTCATTAATAGACCTATTCCGCAGAAATCTTTATCGATGCGTTTAAAGGGAGAATCATGTGCTGATGGAAGTGTTACGGAGAACGAGTTTCAAAAGGTTCAGGACTACGAACTTGAAGGGTCACAGTTGCGGATTGTTAGTATAGCGGATAAAATGAGTTGATATCTCGGTAGAATGGTAAGTTGCCTTCCATCAATGCCTTATCATCCGCTTGAATCTTAACAATGGAAAGAACATTTCGAATGACGGAGTCAAAACAAATCAAGGATGGTGTGGGCTTTGGTTCGCTGAGGTCATACAGAGGTTGTGCAAGAAATTATGTGAAGTAGTCATCCAATTCTATTACGCATCATTGTTCTCTACTAGAACCCGCATTCTTCTCGATATAAGGCTGCTATTCGTGCCTGTTCGTGCCCAATCATCTATCGCCTCATATCCATTCCATGGGCAAGAACATCTTCAAGATCGTTTCCTGCGTGTGTGCCTGCCTCCTGTGGTCGAGGATCTTGTGCGCCCCATTGATTAGCATTTTCCGGTATCGGAACATTTGCTTGTTGGACTTGCGGCATTCCTCCCGATACCGCTGCATGTGCTCCAGCTTGCCTGACATGTGCCCTGAACCTCACAACCTCGTCAAGGATCATCTTCCTCATCTCCTGGACATCTTCAACCACTTCGAATGCAAAATCAAAAGTTTGTGGACATGCCGGCTCATCGGAAGCATCATGCCAGATATGGAGATAGCGATGTTCTAGAGCCTCCTCCACAGTTATGCGTGAAGATGGGTCGAAAGCAAGCATGCGATCTAGGAGGTCGAGAGCATCGGGATTGGCTTGCGGGAAAAGTCGCTGGAAGGGCACCTTAGGCATGAACGGTAGATTGCGGACGTACTCCTGTGCCCTGGGGGAGCCGATTCGAGACAAGGTCTCCTCGTTAGGCGTGCCAAGGTAATGCAGAATTTGGTTGAGCTGATCGACATAATCGCGACCTTTGAAGAATGGACGGCCTCCGAGAAGCTCCGCCAAAATGCAGCCAACGGACCAGACATCGACTATAATTCATCAGTCATGTCGTCGAAAATTTGGCAACAATCAGGTCAGGCTTGACTTACTAGCTTTGGTATAGCTTTGGAAGCTGAGCATAATTTCGGGAGCACGGTACCATCGAGTAGCGACATATTCCGTCATGTACCCGGCGTTCTCTTCTGGATCCATTGAAAATCCTCGCGCCAGGCCGAAGTCGCAAATTTTAAGCTCGCAATCGGCATTGACCAGTAGGTTTCCAGGTTTGAGGTCACGGTGAAGGACATTGGCCGAGTGAATGTACTTCAAGCCACAAAGGATTTGATAGATGAAGGACTGGAAATGTGCATCCGTGAGAGGCTGTCCAGATCTGATGATTGCAGCCAAGTCACACTCCATGAGTTCTAAAGGTCATTAGCGAGGACTCCTCCAGTGTTTGGTCAGATTGGTCATACCCTCGTAAAGGTACGTCTCATTGAAATTATCCGGTCGAGGAATGTCCATGTCGTATAGACATGTTATCTGGACACTGTCAGATCTTATGTAACACCACAACGCCGAGTTCGTCATACGTTGCGGTGGCCTCTGAAATGTTGCAGAAGCTTGATTTCTCTCAACGCTCTCTTCGCCAATATCTTCTTGCTGAAGACATTTGTGACCTTCTTGATAGCGACGCCTTCCCCAGTCTGACTGTTGGTCGCAGCACTATTTCAAAGTACGTTAGCGCCTTCTGAAATCCAGTCTCCAGCCCAGTTCTAACGCCCTCTCGCGGGGTGCGTCATGTACTAAGTGTTGAGGTTGACCTTTGAGTGCCACGTACCACACAATACCGTAGGCACCTTGGCCCAGTTCTTTGGTGACATTATATCTTTCGTCAACGATGAAATCTTGGTTGAAAACCTTGAAGTTCTTGCGACCAGTCATGTCCGTCATCTTGTCCCTATTGTAGGCCTTGTTGAAAATAGGCTGCGTCGGTCAAGAAGTAGGTAAAGGAAGGCAGTCTGAAGGTTGAAGGGATACCGTGAGGTTGCGATTGTAATAGTCGATGAAACTGACTAGAGATATGCTGTAAGTAAGCAGTAAAAGGGATGATTATTTCTTGCGGCTGAGTAGAAATAGCAGCTGAAAACCCCCGGATGTGGTGAGACGAGCAACTTGGTCGCTCGGCCTGACCCTTGAAGGTGACGTGTGGATTCCTGGGGAAAGGGTCTAATCCAGGCTATTTGGGGTCGTCACATCAAAGCTTTCAAGGCCCAATGATTGAGTTGTCTGAAAAGGTGATTCGGTATCGCAGGCAGGAGATTGTGATCTTCACGTGTGATCTGAGGGGCAGCGGGGTCGAAGTGCGTGACTCCGGAGCCCAAGTTGCTGGCTAAGGGCGGCCTTCCTGCAGGCCTCTGCCCCTGGATCACCGCGCTACTTGGGCCTAATTTAGGGCTGAATACCAGTCTAATTCGTTCAGGCGCCAATTGAAACATCTTTCAAACGAGCTATTCAAAGGAAGACAAGTGTGGGCTAAAGTTAAGGAGCCGCTGGAACTGGGCTGTATCAACCAGCCATTGTTGTGACCTGGACCACTGAAAAAAACATCCAATCAGCACCCTGGTTATGGAAGCCATGGTACTGTAGACAATTATGGAGGAGCTCCAAGCCAGACACCGCAAAGAGCAGCGGGATCTCCAATCTAGGATCACGCAGAAGAAGAAGAATGCGTCGAAGAAGACTCGAAAGGGGGTTAATGATGAGTGTGACGCTCTTCAGCAAGAATTGCTTGAACGACAACAAGCCGAGTTGACGACATTAAGTCAACCCACAATTGTGGAGGATGTCCACGCGTTACATTTACATGACCGCGAAGCCGAAACCGAGGAAGTCGGGCTTTCAGTCATCACAAATGAGAAGGGCATAGGCGCTGGTACAAATGAGGAAGTCAGTAGAGTTGCACCTATCGCGAATCCTGTGTCAAGTACCCAAGGGAGACTCAAAAAGCCGAATCGACAGAAGGCTCGCCTCGCACGCCGAGCAGCTGACCAGGAAGCTCAAGCAGCAAAAGCTGCAGAAGAGGCTGCTAATCTTCCTAACCTCCGGGAAAAGGAGCTGGGAGCGATGAAGGAGCACCTCAAACGCATTGGTCTCACAGAGATCACAATCCGACCTGATGGTCATTGCATGTATTCCGCTGTTGCGACGCAATTACAAGATGCGCGACTTCAGAGCACGACTTCAGACCATGGACCATCTGCAAAGCCGTATCAGATGGTACGGACTACGGCGGCAGACTTTATCAGCAGCCATCCTGATGACTTCGCTGCCTTCTTGGAGGAGCCATTGGATGTGTATGTGGCCAAGATCAAAGACACGGCAGAGTGGGGAGGTCAGTTGGAGCTACAAGCAGTCGCCCGAGCATATAATGTTGACATTAACGTGCTTCAAGCCGATGGACGGGTGGAGAAGATCGAATCAGGATCGAATTCTAGCGAAGACACACTATGGTTGGCATACTATCGACACAGCTACAGTCTTGGGGAGCATTACAACGCCCTGCAAAAGATCAATTGAGATTTCAGGACCTTTAGAGCATCTTTTGATGTCGAGGTGCCTTTGACCATGAATCTCGGGGTAGTACCATTGATGAATCAAGACAGTATCAATCACAAACTCATCGGTGCCGCCAAATCGCTACCGAGTCGCGCACACGACCTTGCTCATCCTTGCCAATGTTGTGGGTATCTTTGGGAGTGAAGTGAGCAACCCGCTCCAGGCCAAGTGGACTAGCTTCGAGAAGCGGATTTGATATTACTCCACCTTCTGCATCATAAGGGACTTTCTCTCCAGGATGACTTAGGTGCTCCATGTATGCTATCGATGGAGAGCTGAAAGGCGGCCCGCCAGCTGCTGCGTCCTTGGTGGTTGGGAATTCGAGGCATACTAGGTTGCCTCGTGGAGAAGGGGCCAGCAACTGCGACATACGCATTGCCCAATCAGGTCGCATGGCTGGATTCATAGCGCAGAAGAACTAAACGGAAACCAAAGAGTTAGAAGCAGGGTGGTTTTCCGGGCACAGGTACCCACCGTGTAGTCGTAAATCAAATCAAAATGCTTGATGCCCAATCCCGTTTTCTCGAGCCAGTCGTCCTTGTAGAAGTCTCCCTGAACAAAGACTTTCGATCCCTTTCCGATTTTCTCGTCTTGAACAGTGTAAGTACTTTCATTTTCTTTTGCATACTTATCGCAAGCTTCCACTGCCTTGGCACTATACTCCAATCCGACACAGTCGTATCCGAAGCTCTCCAGCAAGCAAACGTCCACTCCGCGCCCACATCCAGGAACTAAAGCCTTCTTCCGCTGCAGCTTGCCATCAAATTCGGCCAGTGCCTTGCCGATGACATCCGTGTGCTCACGTAGCACCTCGACTAACGCAGGACTAGGAAAGCCGCGATCCCATGGCAAGAAGTCACCTTTGTTCCACTTCTTCGGTCAGGGCGAGGGAAAGGAGAGAAGGCTGGCACCGAGCAGGAGACAAATGGTTGCAATACTTACGAGATCTGCCCAGCCCTCGCCGTAGTTGTCGCCCCCAAATTTAGCAAACTGCTCCTTGAGCTTAGCACGCGCATCTGCCACACTGAGGTCCGACATCTCTTCCGTTGTAATGGCTTTCCCCCAATAGGGTGCGCAAGGTCCGCAAGGTCCACAAGGTCTCTCTGCAGTTCTACTCAATCTCGATGCAAGAAGAGGAATTATCGAGGCCCTTCTCATGCGGCAAAATTGAAGGCGATTGTCACTGTTGTGCCAAAATTTACGGTTCTCTAATTCTTTGAAAAGGCGACGAAATGGGATGTTCCGTCAGCCAAGCGCTCTCGGAACATTTTCTCCAATACTAATCAGCAAAACCGTGCTTTACCTGCTGGCTCCCAGAAGCCGCACAGTTAGCTGGTTGACAATGGAATCAGCACAATGGCTCCTAACCTTCCAACCGCATTTGAGGTAGGAGTGCAAGTAAACTGCGCACAGCGCCAAGGCCGCCAACAACGTCTGCTTCTCGGTCGGCTACATATGACAAGGACTTTTTGTTTCGCGCAGCAGACTGGTATGCATAGAATTGATTGTGGAAGCACTGCTTATTCTATCTAGAGAGGGAAAGGAAATCCATATACCTCTGTACTCGTGGTGCTCACCCTGCTTTGCTAGCGACGCGCGACGCCCTGCATACCCTGTTGGCGACTCCCTGCTATGCTGACACCGGAATGCCGTCAATTTGCAACACTTTGGCCATCTCTCTCTCCGCCTCAGCAGCTTCCTAGTTGTAACCTCGGCAGGTGGTGCACTTGTTGATGTCGACTTTGTCGATTGCGGCAAGTGCGCGGTAAAAACGGCACGCAAGTCGCCATAACTTGCGAGCTAAAAACGACTCAACCCCGCAGCTTGTCGTCGTCATTGGTTCGCCATCACCATCACACCAGGCCTGTGGTGTGGAGAAATTGAGAAAGTCCTTTTGGACTTTTGCACCACCGGCAACTATGGGCCCCAAATTGGGCGGTTTCCAACGCGGACCATTTCGTGTAGTCGACCGCTCAATCGAATCTCACGCCCTTCGTGCTAATGCCGTTAATGATCACTGGAATTTTAGACTGTCACTCCTCGTCACTCAAGATATGAAGACTCGTGACACCGTTGCTATTCGTGCCCTCTCTCAGTCACGCCACCCGTAATACCGGGCTCCCTACCCTTTCCTTCAATATCAATCACTCCCTTTGATGGCCGACTCTGAACTAGAGAGGACCACTTCTCCAGCCCGTCTTCCCAACCCCTCAACTTCGGATCCGAACCCGGATAAAGGAGACTTGGGCACGATATCCCCAACCTTATCAACTCACACCCTCGAATCTGTGGCTTCATTATCTAGCCCATCAACCGTAATAGCAGACAACGAGGATGTCGAACACAGAGGCTCCGCACTCAACAGAGCCGTTACACCTCGAAGGGATGCTGTCGAGGTGCCGCGCTCCCAAAGGAAAGGACTGCTCGGAAGACTCACTTTGGTCGCTGAAGTCCAGGACCCATACGATTACAGCAATAAGTTGAAATGGTTCATCACCTTTATAGTGGCTTTTGCTGCTGCGGCTGCTCCCATGGGCAGTAGTATCTTCTTTCGTACGTCACTTTCTCACACACTAGGATGAAAGAGTATTCATTGATCTCACTCATGCAGCTTCGCTTGGACAGGTCGCCCACGACCTCAATACCTCCCCAACCATTACCAACTTATCAGTAGCACTATATATGCTAAGCATGGCGATATTTCCTTTGTGGTGGTCGGCATTTTCGGAGGCGTTTGGTCGTCGTTCCATCTATCTTATCTCCTTCATTTTGTTTGTCCTCTTCGGTATTTTAAGTGCGGTCTCAAATTCGATCGCAATGTTGGTTGTCATGCGGATGCTGAGCGGAGGTGCGGCAGCCTCGGTACAGGCGGTGGGAGCTGGAACGATAGCGGATGTCTGGATGCCCAAGGAGAGAGGCCGAGCAATGGGAATCTTCTATCTTGGGCCATTGTGTGGACCGCTGTTCGCGCCAATCATAGGAGGTGCTCTAGCCCAACGTTGGAATTGGAGAGCGACCTTGTGGTTCCTCGTTATTTATGGGGGTGAGTTGTGGCCCAAATTGCTTTGCGATGCGGATATGACTGATCCGGTCGGATTGAAACCTATTACTTTATCGTTACTACGGCCACTAATGGGAATATTCAGGCATAACATGGCTGTTCATTGTCTTCGCTCTCCCGGAAACCTTGAAGGGGGGGAATATCTTGAGAGAGAAGGCTGCTGCTGAGGATGTTCCTGTCGCTACCACCGCCGGAAGTGCATCTCCAACATTGAGCCGCACGTCGACGAGGGAACGATTTCGGAAGAAGACGAAGAAGTATACAAGAATGGCACGAATGGTGTTCCTTGATCCATTGAAAATCGTGCTTTGGCTGCGCTTCCCGGCTGTTGTGCTGACAGTCTACTATGCCGCAGTCACCTTTGGCTCACTATACGTCCTGAACGTCAGCATACAGGATACTTTCGGAAAGGCGCCATACAACTTCTCCACGCTAATCCTTGGGCTACTCTATATTCCCAACTCACTGGGATATGTCCTAGCTAGCATCTTTGGTGGGAGATGGATGGACTTCATCATGAAGAGGGAAGCTGTCAAGGCACAACGGATTGGCGAAGATGGCAAGCTGATCTACCGTCCAGAGGACCGCATGCGTGAAAATGCTTGGTTGGGTGCCATGCTATATCCGGCAGCTATGGTCTGGTATGGTTGGACGGCTGAGAAGGGCGTCTATTGGATTGTGCCTGTGAGTCACCCATTTCAGCTTGGACTTATTTTTGCTTCTGGTTGACACGTCTCAGATGATCGCAAACTTCTTCTACGGAATCGGATCGATGCTTATTTTTGCCATGGCGACAACAATGCTCACTGAATTCATGCCCAAGCAATCATCCAATGGCGTCGCCGTCAACAATTTTGTGAGAAACATATTTTCTTGTGTTGGAGCCATTGTTGCGGCACCTATCATAAAAGCCGTTGGCAATGGTTGGCTGTTCACTATTTTAGGCATTTGGGCATTGTTCAGTAGCCTTACTATTTGGGCCATGAGGCGCTTTGGGCCAAAGTGGAGGGAGACTATGGATAGAGAATTGAGTTGACGCAGAGCCCGAGCCGCAATGAAGATCACCAGTTCGCATGGCATCGTGTTGCAGACCCACCCGCCTTGTCATGAGTCGTGTCGATATGCACGATCGTAGGGATTTCTTGGCAGAAGATTGAAAACATCCCCCAACAGAAAATGTCGGTGCTTTGTGCGGGATCCAATCTCCGCGTCTCCGCCGTCCGCCGGCTCGTTTAGGAGATGAAATGCAGGTCCGTGGATGTGGGATGTGTAGCTTTGGCCTGGGCCTGCAAGTTCGCAAAAGTGAGGCAACCATTTAGTGCTGTATTGGGCCACGTTCGACCAACTGGGCGGGGTCGGCCCGGGCCCCCTCGCGAGGAATAGCCGGAAAGTGGCAAATCAACTTTCTCCGACATCAATTTTTTCACGAACTATCCCACCCCCAACGTCGAACTGCAATATTACCAATTGCCTTCTGACACATGCACAGCCAACTAATCAACGCCCTCCATGGTGGAAGTCACCGTCATCGTACTTGCGCTTGCTTTCGGTCTGTTGTTTGGCGCTTCCTTCCCGGGTTGGATTGCTTTGCATTGGGCAGCAATCCAAGAATTCGGCCACCTCGTTGGTGCCAAATCATGCAGGCCGTGCCTTTCAAGAGCCATTCACAAATACTGCCGACCATTTCCGCCCAGTCTCCCGTGCAGTTGCACCATCTTGCTCCAATGTCATTCCTTCTTCCGCTGTTCCGCAAGTTTTTCTTCCCCCACCCGGTCATCACCGTTTAGACTGCTTCTGGTACACGACGAAAATTTCGGTAGAAGGTCCAATTCGACAAACGTGGCCCAATAAGCACCATTCATGTTGCCAATTGGGTGACTCTCCTCTCCAACTCTCGTTACAAGTCGCTTTGACTTATTCGCTCGATAAGACGAGCGGTTCGAGGGAAGGGAGGTTTTCCCCCACCCGGCGCAACCCATACATGCCAGCCCGATGGGCATGACTCCTTCCTTTTGCTGACAAGGTAGACGTTCATTTCTGAAAATTTTCGCTCCTTCTGCTGTCCTATGGTTTAAAGGAAGACGTCACGTTACTTTGCCCATTTCTTTTTGCCGAATCGTCTTGGTTCCCAACGTGACACAACCGATGTGAGGGGTGATTTGCACCACCACCATCACCAACCAGCAGTGATGGGCCAAAAGAAGAACAAGACTAGAAATAGGCCTGCTCTCACCAAGAAAGCTGCCAAGGAAAATTGTATCAAGGTCATCGACTATGCCGCCTCGAGCGTCATTCATGTATGCACAGCTTCCACCGTACAGATATCAGAGTTTTGATCAAAAGACCCTTACATTCTCCAAATATCCCGTCATACCTCCAAGACCAATAAAAATGGCCGGCGAAGATGTTGATGCTGACGAACTAGCAAAGAACAATAATAATCCTTCTGATCAGCCTCCCAATACTGAACCCTCGGAGCCGGCTGTAGAGATCATCGAAATTCTTGCCGATGGTAGGTGCAACTTTCATTTTCAAACATAAGTCAAGCATCAGCATGCTAAACATTCGCAGACGCGCCACCAGATTCAACTGCTGAACCTGCTCCTGAGGTCCCACCAGAATCCGAAACTGCCGAGCCGGCTGCAGATGTGGTTACCGATACTACTCCAGAAGGTAACGGTGTCTCTTAATCTCGCCCATCTTCCTATACTGATGTATTACTAGGCGATGCATTGGAGACGCCGGCCGAGACCGAAGCTGTCGTCATTGACGACGCTGTACCGACCGAGTCAGAGACAACAGAAGCCGAAGCTCTGCCAAATGCTGAAGCTGAACCGGAAGCTGAACCGGAGGCTACACCGGCTACCGAAGAAGCACCTGCACCTGCAGCTGATGCTCCAGACGCGGAACCCGCAAGTACAGCTGAAGCCGATCCCACACCAGCTGCTGAGGAAGCATCATCACCAGATCCTCCAGAGCCTAAAACTGAAACTGTAGAAGCGATCGAAGCTGTGGTAGAGGAGAGTGTCACTGCCGCTGAGATCGTCGGGGTTGTCGAACAACTCCAGGAAGCCAACGCCCCAACTCAAGAAATAGCTGAAGCCCTCGATAAAGCACTCTTGGAGGCTGACCCCGTTGAGGAGAAGGCTGACGATACGCCTCCATCCGAAACAGCTCCGGCCGAAGAGCCACCCAGTGGAGCTGCCTCCGAAGAGGCTCCTACCGAAGAGGCCCCTGCTGGAGAGGCTCCTGTCGAAGAGGCTCCTGCTGAAGAGGCCCCTGCTGAAGATGCTCCTGCCGGAGAGGCTCCTGCTGAAGAGGCCCCTACTGAAGAGACTCCTGCTGAAGAGGCTCCCGCTGAAGCTCCCAAAGAAGAAGCTCCTGCCGAAGAGGCTCCCGCTGAAGAAGCTCCCAAAGAAGAGGCACCTACTGAAGCTCCCAAAGAAGAGGCTCCTACTGAATCTCCCGCTGAAGAGACTCCCGCTGAAGCTCCCAAAGAAGAAGCTCCTGCCGAAGAGGCTCCCGCTGAAGAGGCTCCTGCTGAAGAGGCTCCTGCTGAAGCACCCAAAGAAGAGACTCCCGCTGAAGAGGCTCCCGCTGAAGCTCC
>Ga0335072_10006918_pt1 | contig 16553 bp, 13 predicted proteins | sample Lox_Sample_21_FD_206725 | JGI IMG/M metagenome (GOLD analysis project Ga0335072, IMG submission 206725) | Soil microbial communities from Loxahatchee National Wildlife Refuge, Florida, United States - Lox_Sample_2.1 | ecosystem: Environmental > Terrestrial > Soil > Wetlands | place: USA...
ATTTCCCTCCGCGCCACCTGCAGGGCGCTACGTGTCGCGCCGGCAACGCCGTCCTTCGCTACGGCCGAGAGGGCACTGCGGATCACGCGGGAACGAACGGCGACGGGCGGTAGCCATCCCGCGATGGCCGGCGTTCATCGTGGTCAGGAGCGTCGTAGGGCGGCCACGCTTGCGCGCCATTTCGCGATCAGAAGGGTCTGCCAAACGCGGAGATCGCCCGGCGTCTCGGACGCGCGCCGGCCTCGGTCAAGGCTTACCTGTACGACCCGTCTCAGGCTAACAAAAGGCCCAGATGCTCATGACAGACCGCGTTAGCGAGCGATGCCGCGCCGCGCACGTCGCCCGCCACTATCGCGACCAGGAGAATCTGACGATCGCCGAGATCGCGCGCCGGCTAGGACGAGCAGAGGCGACCGTCAAGGCATATCTGTATGACCCAACAGGGTTGAAAGCGCGGGAGGTCAAGGAGCGCTACCGAGGCGTCTGCCGGGGTTGCGGCGCGCCGACCAGCGCGCGCAACGGCAAAGGCGACGCGTACGCGTATTGCAAACGCTGCCATCCCGGCGCGATCGCGCGGCAATGGACCCGCGAGCGGGTGCGCGAAGCAATGCGCGCCTGGCATGCCCGGTACGGCAGCCCGCCGACGTCCTACGACTGGTCGCGTACCCACGCACGCCGGCGCGGCGGTGGTGCGCTCAAACGACTACAAGCCGGAGAATGGCCGGCGCCGTCCACTGTGGTCAATCTGTACGGGAGCTGGGCGGCGGCCCTCGCCGACGCCTTCGGCCACGCCTGAACGCTTGGGCATCAATCGCCGTTGACGTCCGGACGCGCGCTTGCGGCTAGCCGTCCGTGAAAGGAAACGCTGAGGTCGCCGGGAACGCTCCTGCGCGATCCTCAGCACCAGCGACGTCCAGATCGCCGGCCGGCGTGGTTGCGCCGACTTCGACGAACGTGAGTGTTGGTCCCATCACCGACTTCGGTCGCCGCGCCGGGTATGGCTATCGGTGCGGTGTTGAAGCGGTCACGCCAGACAGCGAGCACGCACGGCTGCGTTACGCCTAAGGCGGTCACGCCGCGGTCGTGGCCGCTTCGGGCCGAGAGCAGCAACGCGTAGGTCCAACTGGGGGCAGCCGATACTTCTGCGGATTCGTGAGGGGAGAAGCTTGGCCAGGACACGCACTAACACTGGGGGCGGCACGCGTACATGCGTAGTTCGTGCCAGAGCCGGTAGCCGCGTTCTCCTTCGGCGGGGATGGCACCTCGAGCGCTTAGGTAGTCGTACCAGGCTCGCGCCTCGGGGGTCCCGCCGCTGGTAACCGCGTTCACCTTCAGCGGTACGCGCATTCGGTCGAGCACGTCGAGTTGCCAGCCCTGCTCGTCGAACCAGGCGAGCGGGCGCTCGCCGGCGAGTGTCGAGATGTTGAGGAGCAGGAGGCCGTCCTCGGCCAGGAGTCTCCGTCCGCGCTGGGCGATCTTGGCTATCAGGGCGAGTCCTTCGTAGGCGTTGTTGTTGCGCGCACCCGGGCGCGGGATGTAGGGCGGGTTGCAGATGACGAGGTCGAACGGTCCGGTGATGCCGAAGCCGGGATCGTCAGGTCGCGGGCAGACGAGCGAAACCGAGGCTCGGTGCGGGATTTCGGCCAAGGTGTCGGAGGTGCAGCGGGCGGCGGCGAGGCTGATGTCGGAGGCCACCGCCCGCTCGATGTGGCACGCGTGCATCAACGCGTGTTTGGTGAGGAAACCCGACCCGCAACCGACCTCAGCGAAGCTGCGGACGCCGTCCAGGTGCCGGCGCAGGGTCCTTGCGAAGAACAGCGTGTCGATGTTCGGACACCAGACCTGCGGGTACTTGGTCGGAGACCAGGAGACGGACGTGCCGTCGTGGCTGACGGTTCGCGGGTAGGACTCGTACAGGGAAAGGACGGCGTCGCGCAGGCCTGGTTCGAGCTGGGAGATGCGGGCGGTGTCGGTCAGCAGCACGGGGTACTCGCAGCGCCATATCGCGAGCGGTTCGGTTGCGCCGCGGCTGGCTCCGAGGATGTTCTCCTGCTCGGCCTGCTCGGCGCAGACGTCGAGTTCTGACAGGTCGGCGGCAACCCGAAGCAGCATCTCAACGAGGGCCGCCCGCGAGACTGAGACCCAGGTTGAGATGACGGATACGCCGCTGCTCCAATGCCAATCGCAAGACATCGCGAGCCAACGTTTCGCTCTCCGCGGCGCCTGGGCGATCGGCCCGAACCACGGCCAGGGCTCGGTCGAGTGTCTGCTCGACGTCTGCCGGCGCGTCGCTCGTTAGAAGCCGCCGCATTGCGCCGACGGCGGCGGCGAGCGGCGCGGACCATTCCTCGATCCCGAGTCTCGCTCGCCATCCCGCATCACCGCCCATGTCGGCGAGGGTGCGGTCGAGTTGTTCGGGAGCAGAGGCCAAGACCTCCGCGACGGCCTCGGCCCAGGACCTAAGGATCGTGAGCTCTTCGGGTTCCACTAGCGGCTCGGCGGGCGGCGAGCTCGTCGGCGTCGGCGTCGGCGCGGTCGCGCTCGAGCCGGCGGCCCGCACCTGGAAAACGCTGACGTCGGAGAGTTGCAGACAGTTCTCGACCGGCTGCCGGCCGTCACCGCTGCGCCGGACGGTGAGGTCGACGCTCATGGTCAGGAGCACCCCCTGCGCGCCGGCCTCGAGCGGAATCTCGCGGGTTCCCCCGACCGGGTCCTTCCAGAGCGCGATGATGGAGGACGGGTCGCGTCGGTTCGGGCGCGATCGTCGGGCCATGCCATAGGAGGTGAGGGTTAGGACCGCCGAGCCCGGGTCATCGGCGAGGACGCTGGCGTAGCGCGCCGCCCAGCGCGAGCTCAGCTGCGGCCCGTCGAGCAGCGGGGTGACGACGATGGTCGGGCCCACCGAGCGGACTACTTCCGCGACCTCGTCAATCTGCGCGAGGTCCTCGCAGACGATCGTCGCGAGGACCGCGCCGTCAGCCCGCTCCACGAAGTGGATTGAGCGTCGCGGAACCTCCATCGCTTCCCACCAGCGGATGTGGGGGTGAAGCGCGCCCACGAGGTGGTACTGGTCGATCTGCCCCTCATCCAGCGACCAGCGGTGGTGCTTCTGTTGGCGCATGTGCTGCCACCCCTGGCCGGTCGACCGGCCGTAGTGGACCCAGTTTGAAGGCAGCTCGCCGGGTCGCTCGAGTCGGCCGCGGACCCCCGCGATCAGACCGCCAATCCGGTGGCCGGCCAGCACCCGCTCCAGCTCATCGATCTGACTTTCGTCGACGGCGCTCTCTGGCAGTATCACGGTTTGCACGTGGTCGGTCTCGTCCAGCGCCGCTGTCAGCGTGCGGTCGAGGAGATCGAGATCGAGTTCCTCCGAGGGCGCGAACTCGAAGTAGCCGAACGGCTCCCTGGTGAGACTACGGACCGATCCGGGGACCGGTCGAAAGTCGGACTCACGCACCCGCAACGGCCACGGCAACAACAGAAACGTCGTCTGTTCCGTCTCAGGCTCGGTGGCGGGCAGCCTCGCCCCGACCTTGTGCCAGTGTGTCTCCACGCCGGGCCTGAAGACACCGACGTAACGCGATAGCGTTCGTAAGGAGGTGCCGTTCGGCGCGGTTCGAACCTTCGGTAGCACCCGAAGAGCCTCCACCGGCGCGCGCGACAGCGACCCTTTTCGCGCCAACAGCTCCCGACCCCGGGCCCGGTAGATCGCTCCGTACCCGTCGGACGCGGTGAGCGCGACGCCGAGCCCGGAGCACGCCTCATCAGCGATTGCATGCAGCGTCAACACGGCCTCGCACAGGCGCCAGTCGTGCCCGTGGCCCAGGCGCGAAAGCGGCGTCTCCACAGCCGAGCGAAATACCGCCCACTCCTCAGCGAGCAACTCCGGGAACGGCTGATCGTGGTCCTCAACCCAAGCGCTCCACGAGCGGCCGGCATCCGCCACGCCCGTCGCCCAGTCCCCCAACCGATCCGGCGGCCAGCTCGCCCCGCTCGGCGGCGACAAGGCGAAGCGATGGGCCTCCGAGCGCTGAAGCACCAGGTCGCTCAGCGCAAACAGATCGGCTGGCCACTCCAGCAGCTCGTCATCGATCTCGGCGCCCGCAAAGCCTCGCCACACGGACGACGGCGTCAGCTCGTACGACCCAACTTCTATGTCGTGCACACTAGACACGCTGCACTCCCATCATCGATTCAACGAGGTGCCACAGCTTCACGGCCGGGGGGGAGTTGCGCTGTCGCACTCGCGACGTCGGCGGTTGCCTCACTAGCCCCCTCGTCCGGGCGGATGTCGACATTTCGTCGAAGCCCGCGTGCTCGGGGATCACGATGTCTCTTGCCAGAGCCGAAGTCAGCCGGCTCGGCAAGCGGAGTTGTGTTTGCTCTACGGACATGCAGTTACTTTCATTCGTTGTTCTTGCGGTGGCTAGCAGCGCGTGCGAGCCGGGTATCTCGCCCTCGCTCGGGGTGAGAAGGGCTCCGAGACCGGGCCACCATCGGTCGGACTTCGACGCTGCGCGACGCTGTCGGCGGTGTGAGTGACACTGTGGACCGATACGACCTCCGGGGTCAGCGCGAAGCCGGCAGCGACCGCGCCGGCGCTCGGGTTAGTCGGTGGCTGTCCCGCCCAAACGAGCTTGATGTTGATGAGCTCTCCGAGCGGACCGGCGCTGATCGCGACCGACCGCAGCCCGTGGTCGAGCGCCGGCGGCTCCGGATCCCGGACCCAAGTCAGGTAGTCACCCGCGGTGATCCCGTCCAGCCTGATGAGGATTGACTGAACGTGCATTGGCGACGGCGACGGCTTCGTAAGGGATCGGGTTACTCTGGGCATGCGCGCTCCTTCGGCTCGGAGGCGGCAGCTCGGGAGCGAACCGGCCCGCCACGGGTCTGGCGGGACGCGCGCGCGAGGGCGGGCCTCGGGTCCGCGAGCGCGATTCCGGGAGCGGGTTCGAACGCGAGGCGGCGTCTGCCTGGTAGAACGCCGATGACCAGAAGCCCGCCGGTCGACTCGACGGCACCGATGTTCTCGAGCTCGATCAGAAGGCGGCGCACGGCAGCGGGAGGCAGGCCGCTGCCGAGTTCGAGCTCGCTGCCGCGCCGGCGCAGCGCGGTGAGCACTCCGAAGGCGTCGCGCAGTACCGGCCGCGCGGCGCTCACGTCGCCGCGGTCAGCCTTCAATCTGGATTCCTTTGGTAAGACCTTCATATGCTCGCTCAGTCTCGTCATGGCCCGGATGACCCGGCATCGCATCGTTCAGACGATTCGGGCGCGTAACTGCGTGACCGTGTACGCCCACGCTTGGGAACCTCCGGTTGCTTGGTCTGGACGGTCGTGCACAGACGTACTGCCTCAGACCAGACGGGATGCATCGTCCTCTCACCGGTCATGTGATTCGGCCGATCGTCCGGGGGTCGTCGGTTGGCAGGCGGCGGATCTCCAGGAGCTCGAGGCCAAGGGCATCGAGCTGGCAGATCACCCCGTACAGGGCGCACTGGTCCGGGAGCGAGCCGATCAGCAGCGTGTCGTGACCGCTCCGGCTCACGGACAGCGTCGGAAACGCTTGCATTATCGTCGGGCCGAGCCGCCCGCGGACGCGGATCTCGGAGCGCCGCGCAAGGCTCACAGCGCCGAGCCCCGGTCCGAGTCGGGTAGCCATCGCTCGAGCTCGCTGATCGACGCGGCGCACATGCCGGCCGCGGTCTGCTCCTGGTCGAGCGCTGCCATGTAGGCCGCGAACCGCGTGGCCTCGTCGCTGGCCGGCGCGACACACCATCGCCCGTAGGTGTCTGCGACGGTGTCCGTGGCCTCGCGCCACTCGACGTACGTGTCCAGCACGCGGTCGACCAGTGACGGGATGGGCCAGGCGGTCATGTCCACCCGAATGCCTCCGGCTCGTGGCTGTGAAGCTCCCATGGACGCATAGTTGGTCACCGTGGGGTGAGCGGTCATCGCATCGACCCGATGATCGGCCCGGGTGTTTCGAGAGCTCTAAGCGGGCTGCCAGCTGCCGCCCCCGCCCCGCCGACGCGGCGAGTGCAGGTCAGGGCTCGTGCGATGACAGCTGCCGGCGGGCCGGAACCGCATCAAGCATGCGAGGCGCACCCGCATCGCGTGGGCGCAGCATGGAACACCTCACACATCGACGACACGCAGGAAGGAATTTCGAATGCCGCAACAAGCAACAGCACCACCTGGCACCACCGCAGCCGAGGGTGGGGGTGCCGGGGACATCGTTCACGCGCGACGGTGGTGGATCCTCGCGGTCCTCGGGTTCGCGCAGCTGATGATTGTGCTCGACATCACGGTCGTCAACATCGCACTGCCCTCGGCGCAGAGGGCGCTGCATTTCTCCAACAACAGCCGGGAGTGGATCGTGACCGCGTACGCGCTCACCTTCGGCGGTCTGTTGCTCGCCGGTGGGCGGCTCGGCGATCTGTTCGGCCGCAAGCGGCTGTTCGTCGCCAGCGCGATCGGATTCGGCGCCGCGTCGGCGCTCGGCGGCGCGGCCCAGAGCTTCGGCATGCTCGTCGCCGCCCGCGCGCTGCAGGGCATGTTCGCCGCGCTGATGGCCCCCGCGGCGCTCTCTTTGGTCAGCAACGCTTTCACCGATCTGCGCGAGCGCGGCGCCGCGTTCGGGATCTGGGGAGCGATCGGCGGCGGCGGCGCCGCGATCGGGCTGCTGCTCGGCGGCGTGCTCACCCAGGACCTGTCGTGGCGCTGGACGCTGTTCGTCAACCTCGCCTTCGCGCTCATCGCCGCGGCCGGCTCCATGGCGCTTTTGCGCCGGGACGTCAGCTCGGCCCGCGAGCCGATCGATGTCCCCGGGACCCTCACCGCGACCGCCGGCCTGTTCGCGCTCGTGTACGGCTTCGCCTACGCCCAGAACCACAGCTGGGGATCCACCATCACGGTCGCCTGCCTGGCCGCCGGCGCGCTGCTGATCGCGGTGTTCGTCGCCATCCAGACCCGCGCCGCGCACCCGCTGCTCCCGCCGCGGGTCGTGCTCGACCGCAACCGCGCCGGGTCCTACCTCGCCCTCGGCATCGCCGGCCTCGGCCTGTTCGGCATATTCCTGTTCTCGACCTACTACCTCCAGACGATCAAGGGCTACTCGCCGACCCGGACCGGACTCGCGTTCCTACCCCTGTCGATCGCCGTTGTGATCAGCGCCGGGGTCGCCAACGCTCGGATCGTGCCGCGCACCGGTCCCCGGCTGGTCATCGCCTCCGGGATGGCGCTCGCCGCGCTCGCCATGGGCCTGCTCGCGCACCAAGTCGGCGTGCACGCAGACTACGTTGGGGACCTGCTCCCCGCGTTCCTCGTGCTCGGCGTCGGGGTCGGCCTGCTGTACGCGCCCGCGACCGACTTCGCCGTCCGCGGCGTAGAGCCGGGCGACGCCGGGGTCGCGTCCGGGCTGATCAACGCCACCAACCAGGTCGGCGGCTCACTCGGCCTCGCGCTGCTCAGCACCCTGGCCGCGACCGCCACCACCCACTACCTCGCGGGCAAGCAACCCAACGCAAGCGTGATCGCCCACGCCGCCGTGCACGGGTACACCACCGGGTTCTGGTGGGCCGCCGGATTCTTCGCCGCGGGCGCGCTCATAACCGGACTGCTGCTGCACGGCCGCGCCCCCCACCCCGCACTGCAACCCGAGAGCGGAGCCGAGCTTCAACCGGCCGGCGCCAACTGACAACACGCGACTACGAACGAGAAACGTGGCTATGAACACAAGCTCACAACCCAGACCGCGGGTCGCAGTTGCGACGGGTGGCTCACGCGTCCCCGAACTCCCAGAGGACCCAACCATCGTCAGGGAGAGCTTTGCGATGTCTGTATCGGCGCTCATCAAGGATCGCCGCGGCGCCGACGCCGCCGCCGCTTGCCGTGTGGCGCTGCGAACGCCCGGTGCTGCTGACCGACACCGCCCGTATCTCGCAGCTCGAACCGGGGCCGCGCGACGCCGTGCTTTCCGTGTACGCGTCCTACTCGCGGACCGTCGACGCGACGGATCGGCCCACGCGCGACGCTCCTACCGGCGCATAACAAGAGCAGGAAGCCCGGTGAGCAAGGTTTTTCGTTTGGGCTCAGAACGACGGTCAGTACGAGGTCGTCATCTTGCGCCTTAGACGAGCGGGATGGCGCGTACTTCGAGATCGGAGCCGACCCGTCCCTCCCCGCTCGCGTCGACCACCGCCCGTTCGCCTACGGGCACCTCAACACCGTCGACTGCGAACAAGGTCCGCTCGCCGCGTAGTCCTCGGATGGCGTGCGTCTCCATGTCGACAAGCGGATGCCGAGGACGCCACCGCGCTTCGGTTATGCGCACGCCCGGCAGATCGACGGGGCGGCGACCCGAGTGCGGTGGCCCTCCGTAGTCCAGCGGGTGTGACGCTAATCGTGACGACAGTGCTGGCTTCGGCGGTCGGCTTCCTTGGCGCCAGCGTGGTCAATGTGGCGATACCCGCGATCGGACGGGATCTCCGCTCAGGGGTGGGCGGCCTTCAATGGGTCCTCACGAGCTACTTGGTGACCATCGCCCCATTGTTGCTTTTGTCGGGCGCACTGGCCGATCGCTTCGGGCGGCGGGGCGTGCTGACAGCCGGGATGGTGGTCATGCTCGTGGGATCGGTTCTGTGCGCTATCGCACCCAGCGTGCCGGTTCTGGTCGCCGCACGGGTCATTCAGGGTGCGGGTGCCGCACTGGTCATTCCGAGCAGTCTCGCGCTGCTCAACGGAACGCTGCGCGCCACCGACCGCGCCCGCGGCATCGGGATCTGGGCGGGGGTAGCAACGAGCATTCGACGGTCGGTCTGTGGGCCGGCGGATGGCTGGTCGACCACGCCACCTGGCGGGTGGTGTTCCTGGTCGACGTCCCGCTCATCGTGGCCGGACTGGCCCTCCTTCGCCGCATCCCCCAGCCCACCGATGCGCCGCGGCCGCGCTCACCGGACGTGCTCGGGGCGCTGTTGGCCGTGCTCGGCCTGGGCGCGTTGGTCTACGCGTTCGACGCAGGCCCCGCGCAGGGTTGGACGCGCGCACCGATCATGGCGGGTGCCTTCGTCGGCGTCGTCTCGCTCGTCGCCCTGGTGCTGACCGAGCGCCGGCTGCGAGCTCCGATGATCCGGCTGTCCCTGTTCGGGTCGGGCCAGTTCGACGCGATCAACGTCACGACCTTCCTGTTCGACGGCGCGCTCGCCGCGGCGAGCTATCTCATGATCCTGCACTGCGAGCTGCGACTCGGCTACACGGCCGCTCAGGCCGGCGCAGCGTTGATCCTTGAGGGCGCGATGTTCCTCGTGGTCGCGCCCGTGAGCGGCCGGCTCGCAGCCCGCGTGTCGGCGCGGTGGCTGATGGTCGCCGGGATGATGTGCGTAGCGGGAGCATTCCTCTGGCTCTCACGAACCCAACCGCGCGACGGGTATTCGGACGGGATGCTGCCCGGAGTTGTCCTGTGGGGGCTGGGCCTCGGCCTCGCCGTCACGCCCTTAACCGCCGCGGTGCTCGCCGCGGTCCGCGACGTCGACCTCGGTGAGGCATCGGCGATCAACGATGCCGCCTCTCGTCTCGGCGGGGTGATCACGATCGCGCTCGTGCCGGTCCTAATCGGCGCCGGCCACCGGCGCAGTCTCGCGGACGCCCTCGTGCACGGCTTCCAGCCGGCGATGATCGCCATCGGCGGTCTGTGCGTCGCGAGCGCGCTTGTCACCGCGGTGCTCATCTCCGATACACGCACGGCCGGACTACGGGTTGCCCCCCATCCAAGGATCCAACGCGGCGCCCTGCCGGAGTGCCCGACAGTCACGATCGCCCAGCGGCGCGAGCCGCTACCTGCTGGCGCACGTGCTGCACGATCGGGATGACGCGCGGTCGATCGATGCTGCGGGGGCGCGCACCCGACCAGCAGCTCAACATGGTTTATGGCCTGCTCCGGCCTGGAGCTCGTGCGGATCGTCGATCACTCACAGCCTCTCATCCAGCGAGCCCAGACCCTCGTGGGCAACCCAGGAGCGCAACAGAAACGTCTTCCCGCTCCCGGCCGGCGCTGACACGTGCACCACGCGTTGCGCCGCGTCCAGCCGCTCAAAGAGGCCGGGCCGGGGGAACCAACCACTTCCGCACACCGGGGCCAGCGTGTTCGACGGCTGCTGTCGACTCTCCCACGACACGCAGATGGTCGCACGCCTGCGAGGGCTAAACCAGACCCTCCGGTTCACCCGAACCAAGGCGACGCGCGCTCACCCGCCCGACGGCGACTCTGATCGCACGCCAGACACGACCACCTGAGGATGCAGACACATAACACAGGACACGACAGGAAAGGCCAGCGTTCCCACCCGCCGGCGCGCGGAGGTTGACTGGAACAGAGGCGCTGACCGGCCACAGGCGACGGAGCTTCCGTCGGTCCTCCCGCCCACCCGCGCGCTGCTCGGGAATCTCCCGGCGCAGGCCCACGGCCTGAACCTCGATCTCGGCTTCGGCGTCGGCTCGCCCGCCTTCGAGGCAGCCCGCCAGAATCCTGGGGCACGCGTGCGGGGCGTCGACCGGGCCGACAAGCTGATCGACACCGCACGGGCGCTCGCGGCCGCGCGCGATCGGCACGCCGACTTCGAGGTGACGTCGCTAGACGCGCCACGCACCCGGATACGTCCGTCGACGTGGCGATCTCACAGTTCGCCTTTCTGCGGGAAGGCGACGTCGCCGTATCGGCGAAGGAGCCGTCCCGGGTGCTCAAGGACGGCGCGCCGTTCAGCGTGGCCGCCTGGAACGCGATGGAGCTCAACGCGCTGATCAGCCACGCGGTCCAGGTGCTGCGGCGCCACGTCCCGACTGAGCTGCTGCCCGACTTCGACTACCTGAACGAGCTTGCCATACCCGGGCTACGCGAGCGGCTGCTGCGCGAGGCGGGCATCCCCACCGTGTACACCGAGATGCTCTCATGGCAGCTCTCGACCCCTCGACAGCCGCCGTGATCTCGCCGCCGATCCCGTTCGGACGGGCGCAAGACAGTCTCGATGGCAGGCGGTCACATTGCTGGTGAGTGCGTCGGCGAGCCCTAGTAGGGCGTTCGCCGCTGCCGTGGGCCGTGAGCGTCCCGGTGAAGTGACCGGCTCGCCGGTCGCCGTGCCCGAACCCCGCTGCGGTGTCGAGCCGCAACGCCGCTGGCTGGTTGAAGTAGCCGAGGACCTTCTCGAAGAAGGCGTCGGGGCTCGTTGTCGTCCCATCGTGGATGAGCGTCGAGGGCTCGACGACGACGGGCTCGTCTGACAAGGACGCAAACTAGCGCGTCCGGATCCATCGACCCCAACGCGTCAAAAGAGGCTTGGACTACTCAGGCACTCACGGCTATTCCTTCGTTGAAAACTGATGTTGGCAGCCACGGTCGGCGTGCGGCAGGTGAGCGGTCAGCGCATCGACCTGATGATCGGCCTGGGCCGCCCAGAGCGCTCCAAAGGGGTTACGCGCTGCCGCTGTTACTCGGAGACGACAGTGGTGCGGGTGAGGGTCGGGTGCTGACACCTGACGGCGGGGCCGAAACCGCATCAAGCATGTGAGGCGCCCCCGCATCGCGAGGGCGCAGCATGCAAGACCTCACACAGGCGCCTATGAACATCGGAAAGGAACTAAGTGAAATGTCCACCGATCAAACACAACTTCGCGCGCCGAGTCGGCTGGCCTCGGTGCTGGCAGGCAAGCTCGTGATCCCCGAGCACGCAGGCTTCGATGAGGCCCGGCGAGCGTTTAACCTGGCGATCGACCAACGACCCGCGGCGGTGGTGTTTCCGGAGTCGCCGCAGGATGTCGCGGCGGCTGTTCTGTTCGCGCGCGAGTTCGACCTGCGGGTCGCGGCGCAGGGCACCGGGCACAACGCGGGACCGCTCGGCTCGCTCGAGGACGCGATCCTGCTCAAGACCGAGCGGATGCGGGGGGTCTCGATCGATCCCGCTCGCCGGACCGCCCGGGTCGAGGCCGGGACACTTTGGCTCGAGGTCGTCGAGGCCGCAGCGCAGCATGGGCTAGCGGCGCTGGCGGGCTCCTCCCCCAACGTCGGCGTGGTCGGCTACACGCTCGGGGGTGGGATCAGCTTCCTCGCTCGTAAGTACGGACTGGCCGCCAACCACGTGCGCGCGGTCGAGCTCGTGACCGCCGACGGCCGGCGGGTGCGCGCCGACCGCGAGCACGAGCCCGACCTGTTCTGGGCGCTGCGCGGCGGCGGCGGCAGCTTCGGCGTCGTGACCGCGATCGAGTTCGAGCTGTTCCCGATCACCCACGCGTACGCGGGAATCCTGTGGTACCCGATCGAGCGCGGCCCCGAAGTCCTGCACGCCTGGCGAGAGCTCACCCACAGCGAACAACTGCCGGACGAGCTGACCACCATCGGCCGGTTCCTGAACCTCCCCCCGCTCCCGGAGATCCCCGAACCCGTCCGCGGCAAGTCGTTCGCGGTGGTCGAGGTCTACCACCTCGGCGACCCGGCCGACGCCGACCACCTGCTCGCGCCGCTGCGCGCACTCGGGCCGAGCAACGACACGATCACCACCGTCCCGATGACGGCGCTTCACCCCATCCACATGGACCCCGAGCAACCAGTTCCCTACGACGGCGACGGGCTCCTGGTCGACCATCTCAGCACAGACGCGCTCGACGCGTTCGCCGAGGCGGCCGGCGCGAACGCCCAGTTCCCACTCCTGTCGGTCGAGCTGCGCCACCTCGGCGGAGAGCTGGGCCGTCCGCGACCCGAGCACGGTGCCCTTGCCTCGATCAACGCGGACCACGTCATGTTCGCCATCGGCATCGTGCCCGCGCCCGAGCTCGAAGCGCCCGTGCGCACCCAAGTGCAGGCCGTCAAGGCCGCACTTGCGCGCTGGGCAGCGAGCCACATGTACCTCAACTTCGCCGAGACACAGCAAGACGCTGCGACGTTCTGGACCGAACAGGCCTACCACCGCCTACGCCGCATCAAAAACGCCGTCGACCCCGACAACCTAATCCGCGCAAACCACGCCATCGAGCCCCGCGCAGTCGCCCGGGACGACGGCCACGGCACGGGAGCCCTCCCACCTCTAACCCAAAGGAGGTAGTCAGATCCCGATCTCGGAGGGAGGCCCGCGACACCCCGAAGCAGAGTTGGTTGTGCGGGAGAGCATGCCCTACGGCGGGGGTGTGTACCGAGCACGAGACCGCATCGAGAAGTGGTTTGACGCAGGGAGCCGGACGGTACGTGGTCGCGATCCGTTTTCCGCTCCCCGAAACACCCGACAAGAGACAAGAAGGACCGGCAAATGTCACCTCACATCTATCAGTTACTCATGCGCGTAAGGCTCGCCCGGCTTCGCCAAGGGGCCGTGAGCCGCACGGTGCGTGCACCAGCCGAGACAATCCACGAGGCCGGGCGCCGGGAACAACAGAAAAGGATCACTCGCTTGCGCGGACGCCGTGGTATGCATCGCGAGGTTTTGAGATGAGCGCCACGAGCAGGCCGGTGTCAGCCGATCTCGGCGCCTCTGAGGCGGAGCTCCGCGCGGCTGTGTTCGATGAGGAGGTGCGTTTGAGCGGGCCCCAGCTTGCCCGCCTCCGAGCGGTTGGCGAGGTCCGGTGGTTCGCCGCGGGCGAGGTTTTACTCGAGCCGGGCGAGCTCGACTACCCGTTCCTGCTTATGGGGGAGGGTCGCGTGGAAGCGGTCCGGTTTGCCACGCCAGACCGTCGGGAGTTGGTGATCGGTCAGTGGGGGCCGGGCGAGTTCGCCGGTGAGTGGGGTCTGATCACCGGGGAGGCCACCTTCCTTGCCATTAGGGCCGTCGAGTCGGGGCGGTTGCACGAGATTCCGCGCGAGCGGTTTCTCAGGGTGCTTAGTGAAGACGGTGAGCTCTCGAGGGTGGTCATGCGCGAGCTGGTGCGCCGCCGCCAGGTGCTGCGCGTGGGCGAGGACGCGGCAGGCGTTGAGATCCTGGGCGCCGCGGAGTCCGCCGCGTCGTACGAGCTGCGCTCGTGGGCCGAGCACCAGCGCATCGCTTTCAGCTGGCTCGATGTCGATGAACCGGCCGGCGCAGCACTCGCTCACGCGATTGGCTGCGGCCGGGAGGAGCTTCCGGTTGTGATCACCCCCACCGCGACAATCCGGAGGGCCAGCGCCGGGCAACTGTCGGAAAACCTCGGACTCGCGTACCGCGACGCCAGCCGGACGCTCGACCTCGTGGTCGTCGGCGCGGGTCCGGCGGGTCTCGCCGCCGGGGTGTACGGCGCCTCGGACGGGCTGTCCACGCTGGTGCTCGACGCCGCTTCCATCGGCGGTCAGGCCGCCGCCAGCCCCCGCATCGAAAACTACCTCGGGTACCCGGACGGCATCAGCGGCGAGGAGCTCACGACCCGTGGAGTCATTCAAGCCCAGAAGTTCGGTGCGACGGTGTCCACTCCGAGCGCCGTGGACGCCGTGATGCCGCTCGACGAGGTCATTCGCCTTCACCTGGCCGACGGGACGGAGATCCGGGCGCGAGCGGTACTGATCGCCACCGGGGCCAAGTATCGTCGGCTACCGCTCGCGCGCTGGCACGATTTCGAGGGCGCCAGCATCTTTTTCGCGGCCACCGAGATCGAAGCTGAGTTCTGCCGCGGCGAACCTGTCGTGGTCGTCGGCGGTGCCAATTCCTCCGGGCAGGCGGCGTTGTTCCTTGCCTCGCGGGCCAGCTCGGTGAGCCTCGTCGTCCGCCACGATCTGCTCGAGGCGGGAATGTCGGACTACCTGGCCCGGCGGATCCGAGAGCACCCGCGGATCGATATCCATCTGGGTGCCGAGGTCACCGCTCTGCACGGCCGCGACCACCTCCGCGGGGTCGACGTTACGCCCCGCTCCGGCGGTTCGGCGCAGGAGCTGCGGTGCGCCTGCCTGTTCTGCTTCATCGGCGCGACGCCGGCGACCGATTGGCTCGACGGCGTCGCTCTCGACAATCGTGGCTTCGTGCTGACCGGCACGGATCTGACCGAGCACGACCTCCCGCCTGTGTGGGATGAGCTCGGCCGGCGCCCACTCCCATTCGAGACGAGCACGCCCCGCGTGTTCGCGGCCGGTGACGTGCGACACGGCTCGATCAAACGCGTTGCCGCAGCGGTGGGTGAGGGATCGAGCGTACTTCCCTCCGTCCATCGGGCAATCGCAACCCGGATCGAGGCGGACACGGCAGGGCCGCCGGCGATATCCGTCAGCGCCTAACGGATTTCCTGGAAAGTAGACGTGTGAGGTCGGGTGACTCGAGAAGGGCTCACCGAGACGCACGAGTCATCTCGCCATCATGCTGTACGGCCGGGGTCGGGGCCGTGAGCCTCGCGCGGCGCTGGGCTGCCGATGGCCCGGGTCGCGAGGAGGGTGATAGCAGGCCGAGCGCGCGCGCCCGCGCGACAGCGTCCGCACGGGAGTGCACGCCGAGCTTGCCGTAGACGTGGCGTAGGTGGGCCCTGATCGTGTTCAGCGACACATACAGCTCGGCCGCGATTTCCGGCCCCCGGAGGTTGGTCGGCAGGTAGCGCAGCACCCGAAGCTCGGTCTCTGAGAGTGGTTCGCGGAGCGGTTCGGCATCCCTGGGCCGGGCGGCCGGAGCCCGTCCGGCGAGCAGGTTCAGGATCTCTGAGATCAGCGACGCGTGAGTGGTGCGGAGCCGGGAGTGGCGCTCCAACAGGTCCGGAGTCGGGTGCAGGAGGAAGGGAAGCAGCAGGCCGTCGGGCTCGGCGAGCTCGAGCGCGCGCTCCAGCGCCCGCGAGCTGGCGCCGGCGTCGCCGAGGGCGTCCTCGGCGCTCGCTTGGAGCAGCCGCGCCTGGATCTCCCACCGTGGAAGCTCAAGCGGCGATGCGCCGTCGAAGATGGGCGAGAGCGCCGCCATGGCGCCCTCCGGATCGTCCCGCGCGAGGCTCAGCGTGGCCTGGACGACCCGCATCTCGCCCGTTGCGCGCATGTCCTCGTCCAGCTCGTCGAGCGCTCGCTCCACCTGTTCGGTCTCGCCTGAGTGCACCAGGATCTCCAGTGTGCGCGCTCGCGCTCTCCTCGCGAGGATGTGTCGGCTCGCGAGCCCGCGCTCGATGCCTTCGGCAGCGCGCTGCGCGGTCATCGCGGCCTCGTGCCGCCCATACGCGAACTCCAGCAGAATCCGGGTCACGTACAACATCATCGCCGTCGTCGGCTCGGCGAAGCGCCCCAGCACGAGTTCGGCTCGCTCCAGCCAACCCTCCGCCTCGGCCAGCTGCCCGCGCCAGATGGTCGCGATGCCAAGCGCGACGTAGGCGCTCGCGACGGGCGACGCCGCCTCCTCCCACCCATGCGTTCGCGCCAGCTCGATCGCCTCCCTGGCCCGCTCCTCCCCGCTGGCCTCGAGGCTAACGAGTCCCATGTACGCCGAGTGCGAGAGCGCTTCGAGTTCGAGCGCCGGCCGACCGATCCGCCGGGCCTCCTCCAGACCCTGCTCGAGGTGGCGCTCGGCCGCCTCGAGTCGATCCGCCATAAACTCACCGGCGCCAAGGTCGATCAGCGCCGTCGCCCGCAGGCTTTCGTCACCCACCCCCGC
>Ga0335072_10006919_pt1 | contig 16551 bp, 9 predicted proteins | sample Lox_Sample_21_FD_206725 | JGI IMG/M metagenome (GOLD analysis project Ga0335072, IMG submission 206725) | Soil microbial communities from Loxahatchee National Wildlife Refuge, Florida, United States - Lox_Sample_2.1 | ecosystem: Environmental > Terrestrial > Soil > Wetlands | place: USA: Florida...
CCGACGACAGCACGGTGCGGCTCTGGGACCCGGCCACGGGTGAACCACGCGGTGTGCTCAAAGGCCATTCAGGCTGGATCAACACGGTGGTCTTCTCGCCGGACGGGCAGCTAGTGGCCTCAGGGTCCGACGACGGCACGGTGCGGCTGTGGGACGCGGCCACGGGTGAACCACACGGTGTGCTCGAAGGCCATTCAGACTGGGTCAGGTCGGTGGTCTTCTCGCCGGACGGGGAGCTGGTGGCTTCAGGGTCCGACGACGGCACGGTGCGGCTGTGGGACCCGGCCACGGGTGAACCGTGCGGTGTGCTCAAAGGCCATTCAGGGTGGGTTAGGTCGGTGGTCTTCGCGCCGGACGGACAGCTGGTGGCCTCAGGTTCCGGCGACGGCACCGTGCGGCTGTGGGACGCGGTCACGGGTGAACCGCACGGCGTGCTCAAAGGCCATTCAGGGTGGGTTAGGTCGGTGGTCTTCTCGCCGGACGGGCAGCTGGTGGCCTCAGGGTCCCACGACGGCACGGTGCGGCTATGGGACGCGGCCACCGGTAAACCACGCGGTGTGCTCAAAGGCCATTCAGACTGGGTCAGGTCGGTGGTCTTCTCGCCGGACGGGCAGCTGGTGGCCTCAGGGTCCGACGACAGCACTGTGCGGCTGTGGGACCCGGCCACGGGTGAACCACACGGTGTGCTCGAAGGCCATTCAGGCTGGGTCAACACGGTGGTCTTCTCGCCAGACGAGCAGCTGGTGGCCTCAGGGTCCAGCGACAGCACGGTGCGGCTGTGGTACGCGGCCACGGGTGAACCGTGCGGTGTCCTCGAAGGCCATTCAAACTGGGTCAAGTCGGTGGTCTTCTCGCCGGACGGGCAGCTGGTGGCCTCAGGGTCTGACGACGGCACTGTGCGGCTGTGGGGCGCGGCCACGGGTGAACCGCGTGGTGTGCTCGAAGGCCATTCAGACTCAGTCAACAGGGTAGTCTTCTCGCCGGACGGGCAGCTGGTGGCCTCAGGGTCCGACGACGGCACTGTGCGGCTGTGGGGCGCGGCCACGGGTGAACCGTGCGGTGTGCTCGAAGGCCATTCAGGCTGGGTTAACACGGTGGTCTTCTCGCCGGACGGGCAGCTGGTGGCCTCAGGGTCCGACGACGGCACTGTGCGGCTGTGGGACGCGGCCACGGGTGAACCGCGTGGTGTGCTCGAAGGCCATTCATGCCCCGTCTGGTTGGTGGTTTTCTCGCCGGACGGGCAGCTGGTAGCCTCAGGGTCCGGCGACCGCACGGTGCGGCTGTGGAACGTAAACGTGAAAGAATCTATCAGTGTTATTGAGCGCAGACCCTACGATCAGCTATCATTCAACTCTAGTAGCTCACGACTTCATGTAGGCGCAAAGGAGGTCGATACTGGCTTGTTGACCTTAAGTACTTTGCCATCTCAGTCTGGTCAATCGCTGTCGCTTGACGTTACAAGGCACTGGGTATCATCAGCAACTAGCAATATTCTTTGGCTCCCCCCCGACTGTCGACCTGGAGTCTTCGCAGTCCGGGAGAACCGCTTCATAATAGGAGCAGCCTCGGGTAGAATGGTGTTCCTTTCGTTTAAGGTTGATGGCGGCGCGAATCTCTAAAGCTTGTACTGATTATGGGAATCATCGATGTTTATGGACCAACATACCATTTACTACCTACCACCCCCACCACCTATGTCATTCTCGCACTTGTCCTGCATTGAGGAGGCGACGTCAAGGATTATGGAATTAATTGAGTTAATCTAGTGTGAAGGGTCGGGTCGTGGAGGACAACAACAACAATAACCAGCTCGGGGGGGAGAGGGGGGGTTAGAAGAAGGGGACTTTGCCGTATACGCTAGCGTGTACGGTAAAGTCCAGGCCGAGCCCACCGTCAAGCTTAATGACCAAGACAGAAGAAAAGGAGAGGAAAGATGCTTGTTCTTGCCCTTGCTGGGCTGTCTAGCTACCTATGTAGGTTGTGTCCTATGTGCCAGTCTGTCTGACCAGGGGGGTCATATCCGCCCCATCACACTAAGTTGTTTCTCGTAGTGAGTCAGCCCTCGTGCACACATTACGTAATAGTCGCGACGCTTCTAGAACTCGCCGAAGGTTCCTATGAACTTTGTTAGAACGCAACGTTGAGCTAACGATAAGTATTTTGCCACACAAGGAGTATCGTCTGCCAGCCGAACGGGCTTTTCCAAAAATGACATGACTTTTGAAAGTTCTTGACACTTATGAAATCAGCTGTGGTCCCCGTGGTCAACATCAGCTTGTACTTCACTGTTCGACCGTATCCTTGGTGGTGTCTTTGGCCCAAACGCGCTAAAGTAGAGTATTTGGAAGGTGAGGATGAAGGAATAGTGAAGCGAAGAGGACCGCACGAGATGTAAAGAGTAACAAAGTCGGTTCGGGGGTTGAGCTGGGCGACCGACAGGCGACTGCGGCGGAAAGCAAAAACCAAGGAAGATCTCGAAGGAGGAAAATGAGAGCGCAGATATGATGAAAGGCAGCATCGGCGGAGACTTGTAGTAGACATACTCTTCATTTAACACTGTGGCGCGCCAGGAGAACCCAACCAAGTCGGTGTCGTGGGCCATTTCGGCCACACTGGCCAAGCGCCAGAAATGGACACTCAGAAGGTGAGTTGATCGGTCAAGCGAATGGAGGTGGGTGAGGATGAGTGACGGTCGGCGAGCGAGGGTCAGGCAGCTACTCCGCCTAGGTGAGGGCTCACCTGGCTCGAGCAAGGAGGAGAGTAAGGGCGGCGATGGTTTTTATATCGCCCAAATGGGCATGCGCGCCGATTTTCTCGCATCACCGGGGAGGGGGGTAGGGGCCGACTAGACCCAGGGAAGAACCTAAGAGTGTCTGCGATCGACTGTAGGTCTCTGTGGGCAGTAGCTGCCGCGTCATTCCGCCGAATCTATCTATTCATGTGCTCTTATCCAGACATGCTCCAGTATATGTTCTCTTCGCAAGGGTTATCATTTTCTCAATGGTATTCCTGCGCTTGCTTAACAGCCACAGATGTCCTTGACGGCCAACAAGTAGTCTCGTTGGCGCGAAAGTTCCGAGTGAATTGAAGGATGCGACGAATTCAGAGTAGGCTGATAGAAAGAGCGAATAGAACGTTGGTGTAGGTAGAAGTGATTCGCAGGGAAGAGCTGCAGGTCGTAGCGTAAACATTTGCTTAAGCATGGACCAGGATTCTCACTAGTCAGTGAAGACGCTGAGTTTTGCGAACTCGCTAGCTTGACGGGCTTCAGGAAAGGACATCTATTGACTGGATTAACATGTTTGCCCGTAGACAGTTATTGGAAGCCGGTGATGCAGAGATTCACCTAAAGCTGGGAATATCCGATGTACGTCGAAGAGTTGAGGTGCTGAGTTACCGTATGGAGCCAGCGTAGCTTGTAGCCAGCGACTTGATGGTCTCCGAAGCTTGTGAGCTTTTCGCTCGAATGGGAAGAAAAGTCATCGAGTCGAACCTCGGTCTTCGCAAAAGTCTCATCCAGATCCAATTAGCCAACATCAGTGCTTTGGCCTCCGCCACCGCTCTGGAGCGCACAGCAGAGGCTGCATTCTGGTGGACTCTTTGAGAACGGGCTCGACTGAGGATCAGAGTGCCACAGGCTGGATGGAAAACTTCTAGACACCCGAATTAGAGTTTGGTTTGCTGCAGTATCTTTTCATGGTCCAGTCAAAATCACTCGTTTACATCTCAGCTCTCCCAGAAGCTAGCGTCCTTGAGCCGGTTCAGCTGCCCCACTGCATCTCGCGCCCAAATTATAAGAGGGAGCGTTTTGAACCGAGTTTCAAAGCAGGTTTTCGGTTTTCCAAACTCTTTCAATCATCAAACGAAGACAGTACAAGCGGCAGTAAGGCTCTCATTTTCGCTTCATCTTACACGCGAGCGTTTGCGATACTTATCAATATTGCAGTTCATCAGTATAATCAGGCTACTTGCTACCCATAGTAACTCTACCTTCCCATCTTCTACCTTCTTCAGTTGTCTCTACACGAAAATGGGAAGCCCAACAAGTGCAAGCATTCGCCAGGGACTTTCAGCTGCTCTGAAAGGACAGGATCATCTCATCGCCTTTCCTACCAAACTTCTCTACCAATTTGAAGACGCCAAGCCATACAACCTCGATTATCCCATAATTCCTGCTGCGGTAACATACCCCAAGACTCCGGAACAGATTGCCGAAATCGTTAGATATGCATCAACAGCAAATCTCAAAGTGCAGGCTCGAAGTGGTGGTCATAGTTATGCAAATTATGGTATTTCTTAGCCTCCCCTTTCCCAAATTAAACTAACGCGCCGTCTTAGGAATTGGAGGAGTCAGCGGCGCCATCGTAATCGACATGAAGAATTTCCAGCAATTTGACATGGACAAGTCAACCTGGATTGCCACGATTGGAGCAGGGACCTTGCTTGATGATGTCACCAAGCGACTCAACAACGCAGGTGGTAGGGCGATCGCACATGGAATTTGCCCTCAAGTTGGTGCAGGTGGCCACTTGACGATCGGAGGATTCGGCCCCATGTCAAGGATGTGGGGCACAGCTCTCGACCACATTATTGAAGTACAAGTCGTGCTTGCCGATTCTTCTATTGTCCGCGCCTCGGCCACTGAGAATCCTGATGTCTTCTTTGCAATCAAAGGTGCTGCCGCTGGGTTCGGAGTGGTCACAGAATTCAAAGTCCGTACCCATCCTACTCCGGGGGATGCAATCAGGTACTCGTATTCCTTTGAGGAAGGTTCCTTCCAATCGATGGCACAAACCTTTAAGGATTGGCAGAGCTTTATTTCGAATCCGGCTCTTTCGCGAAAGCTCTACACCCAGGTGACTTTGTTCGCGGCTGGAATGATCATATCCGGCACATTCTTCGGTTCACAAGAGGAATTCGATTCTCTAAAGCTCCAGAGTGTGTTTCCTAAACACCAAAAGTCCAAGGTCCTTGTAATCAAGGATTGGCTCGGACTGGTGGCGCATTGGACCGAGGACATTGGACTGCATTTGGTTGGTGGAACGCCATGTGCGTTCTATTCGAAATGCCTGGCATTCAAACCATCCGATCTCATGCCGTCATCGTGTGTGGATGATCTTTTTAACTATCTGGACACAGCAGATAAAGGCACGTTGCTGTGGTTCTTGAATTTTGAGTTGCAAGGAGGAGAGACAAACGAAATACCTACAAATGCTGCGGCTTACGCCCACCGCGACGCTTTGTTCTATATGGAGTCCTTCGGCATCGACATCGGCAGAGTGAGCCATACCACGAGGAACTTTGTTACGGGCATCAACGACACTATAACTGCTCAGATGCCCAATACGATTTTTGGAAGTTATCCCGGATACGTGGATCCGGAGCTCCCAAATGGCCAAGAGGCTTACTGGGCACCAAATCTGTCGAAGCTTGAACGTATCAAACGGGCTATCGATCCGAAAGACGTATTTCACAATCCACAAAGTGTGCGGCCTGCTCAGTCTTGATATCTGTGGGATTGTTAGGGGGAAGAGATGAATGCTGAGGCTAATGAATCCGCGTTGGTTTTTTTGCAATGGTGAATTCATTTTTGACTGATTTTGTAGCTATCCTGAATGATGATCCCTTGCATTCACTTTGCGTCCATAACCGTGTGCTCCGCTTTTGCTCAACTTCGATAATAGAGGTCATCATCTACCTTTGTGCATAGCGCCATCCCATCACACCCGCAGCATCAACATCAACATCGGCCACTAAACAGCAGAAGCTAATCTCCAGCCAACAACGGCCACTCTAACAAGCAGACAACTCCAGAAACCCGTCTACCTCGAACGCCTCGCCCTGAAGGTTCCTGCCCGAGCCGTCATGAAGCCACGAGGAGGCTTACTTCTGCATTGCAGCCCCTCGTCCCGTCCCAGCTACGCCGGCAGGCTTCGGGAGTGAGATAGAAAGAGTTGACTCGAACAAAGAGATCTTGACCCCGCAGACCCCATCAACCAACTGCTGCTGTCCTCATATTCAGGTACAGTGACATCAGCACCAGTGCTATTACCGTCTTTTCTTCTCTAGGCCCGGGCGCGACCTAGCAAAGGCCACGCGGACAAGGGAGATGGATTCCCTTCGCGTCGAGTTCCAAATAAGATCACCAGGGAACTATGACGGACGTGCGGAGAATTGGTTGTAGAGGCAGGTCGAGGGGGCAGGTGGACGAGTACAACTCGGAGGTCCACATGAAGGACCTGCGCCTCCGGCGCGCAATGCCTCTCGTGCCAAACCAGCGTAACACTGACGAGAGGAAGTAGAGGAAAAAGAGGCTGCGGCGCTCGAGGCGGCCTGTTAGTGGCACGAAAATGGTGCTACCTGATTTTGCACCAAGATACTGTATTTCTGAGCACAGCCGTCTGACGTAGCTGCTAGGCTATTAACCAATATTATCTAATATCCCCCCCAGGGACACGAGACGCCCGCCGTGAAGGGACAAATCACGGGTACTTTGGCTTCAGGCAATTCAAACACCTTGCACACGCTAAAAATTCCAATCATTGTACATCTATTGTATGGTGAAGGTATTGCTGAACCATAAGGGAGCTAGCTCCCTGGAAAATCTCTTCGCATCGTTGTTACCGCGCCTGATCTGTGGAGGGCCTTCTGCTACGCTGAAACACGGCCCATCCTCCGCAGCACCACCATCAAGCGTATGCTGCAAACCAAACTCATATTCGAAGAGTATTGGAGCCAGTGAACCCCTAGGAACGCAGAGAACTTATCGATAGCCTCAAGGGCGGACACGGATGAAGAAGTCATGCACCGTCGCCACTTCGGGTGGTACCTCCAAAGATTTGATGGGACGCCCTGAAACGCCCGAAATCGTACTAATGACGCAATTTTACTTATATCATTAGCTACGTCCAGCCGAGGCAAACGCACATGTGGGCTGTGCATTGCGCTCCCAATTATAGAGGCAGGCATCCCCTTGTGCAGTAATGCGATATTGTATCTTGCCCGCCAACATCTAAATCTTATTCTCCTTTCGACTCAGCTCGTCCGAAGCCTCTCTGTGAACCGAAAATCCATGGTCCACTGTGGCCGTCAGTGGGATTCAGAACGACGCTCAAGTTTCCCGAACGAGAGATTGCCATAAACACCAGGTCGAACAACGTCAGTTTGGTCTGGCGGCCAAGACAACCAACGAATTGCGGTTGGAAAGCTTGCCACGGCTCAGCATAAAAGGAGGCACATTGATGGCGAGCATTACAATGGCAAGCATCACAACCGTTATCACGACGATGGTATTGTAGGAGCGACCATCACGGTTTGACAAACGCACACAGGTACGACAATGGTGGTCTCTATTCTTCTGAGTCACTTGCTTCTACACTCGTAACGCCAGGAAAGCGACGTGGACCAACTCCCAATCGTAGAGCAACTCATATCATTCTCGCTACTGGAGCCCTTGCTGGCTCCGAGGCTTCGCTCATCCTCGCTACTTTAGTCTTCCTGAACTCTGACGGACCTGCCTCTGACTCTGGATTCTTACGCTTCCGACTGAGGTTTTCTTTGCCCGCGATAGCTTCCTCTGTCTCTGGCACAGCGCTCTTGACCTTGGCCTTCCGTCCTCTTTTGCCCTTCCCCTTCGCTTTACCTGCGTCCTTCATAGCACGTTTCGCTCTTGCCTCCTCGAGATCCTCATAGCTCATAGCCTTGGCTTTGCCCAGTACCAGTGACGGGGTAGCTCGACGAACTTTGGCTTCGTTGTTGACAGCGCTCTCAACACGCCGGCCGAAAAGCCTGGCCTGGTAGGCCGGCGTGCCAGGCCTAGACCCTTCAGCCGGCCCTGGTAGGCCTGACAGGCCGTGCTATACCTATTATAGAGTGCGCTAAACCTGAAAGGTAGGGGGTTATAAGGGGCTGATATCGTCGTCCTTATCTTGGCTCCTTCGTATGAGCGGGATGAGTAAGCGACGATTTAGCGCAGGCTTGTCAGGCTGGCCAGGCCGGCCAGGCCATGACCCTATGGCCGGCGCGGCCGGCGTGTTGAGAGCGCTGGTTGTTGATCTTCTTCAGAAAATGAATTTGATCTCGCTGCAGGGCACGCTCGGCGAAGCATGTGTGGGCAGCATTGGCAAATTTCTGCAAGTGCCTCTGCAGGCGCTGTTTGCTCATCTCATCCTCCGCATCAGCATCTTGTTTGATCAAGTTATGCAACAGTGTAAGGCCCCTTGGCGTCACTGGTGTCAAGAGTACTTCACCTTGCTGACCAAGATTAATTTCGTACGTCTTGAGAGTGGGAATGGTTGGTTCGGTGACTGGTTCTGGGCTGGCTGGCTCGGGAACTGGTCTTGGAATATCGTTAAGTACCTTGTCGGGATTGAGGGGATACAGACCGCTTGCTCTCCACCCTGCAAGGATGTTTCTCTCGGTGAGAGCTCTTGTCTTTGCAGGGCTGTACAGATAGGTGAAATGCTGCTTGCCGATTGTACCTACACCTCCTCGCTCTAATCGATCAACTTGATCACGGTAGGCTCCTTTAAGCGGACCAAACACAGCAGTATCGCAAGGCTGTAGCTTGTGGGACGTGTGAGATGGAAGACGACATAGGATGATGTTGTTTTCGAAGCAGAACTCCAAGATCTCGAGGGTTTCATGCGTTCCAAAGCCATCCCAGATAAGCATTCGTGGCTTCCCTTTTGCCCGTGGTTTCGTTTCGGGGTCAAATATACGCTTGAGCCACTCTAAGCTGATCACTGAGTCGGTATATCCAGATTCAGAGTACGCATAGTGCCACCAAGGGGTGGGGTACGTCGTCCAGTTAGCTCGATGGGTTGATGCCGGCCACACGATCATAGAGTTTAGATACCTACCATCTGCACTCACACATTCCATCGCGGCTACTACTGTGCGCATCACACGTGCGCCTCTGTAGCCTTGCATATCGTTCTTGCTGACAAGAACCTTGACAGAACCAGGCATACTCAACATGACCCCAGTCTCGTCCATGTTATAGACATTCTCGGGTAGGATAGTTGGGTCTTGATGTGCCTTACCGATCACCTCAAACCAGTGTACGACCTTGCCATAGACGTGGTAACGGTCCCAGTCCAGCGCCCTGTCTCTTTTTGCTTTGAGTTCTGGATGACGTTTCTCGAAAGCCCGAGCTCAGTTCTTGCCTGGAGGCTTGGATGGTTTGTTCGCGGATCGCCGGCGAGCGACGCTGAAGGCTAATGAAGGTATATGCTTTATTCGGACACGTTGTCCAAACTCGGCCAGATGCAACACAAAATTAACGACGGCTTTCTCTTCACATGGGTTGAGATATTGTTGGCTCTGGGCCTTCTCTTCGTTCGAGCGTCGGCCGTGTGCACGAGCATGGAGGGTAGATCGAGCGACGTCGTGATGTTCTGCTAGGGCACGGTATGTATTACGCACGCCATGAGGAATGTTTTGTGCTAGTGCTTGGCTCGCTCGGTCCATATTAGCTTACTATGGTGATGGTGACAAGGAAGGAAACGAGCGAGGGCATGAAAGCGAGCGCGAAGGGCCTGGGGCTCAAGGTGGGAAGTGTGCCTGACCCTGAGAAGCGGTCCATTTTCGGGCCTGTCTATTTTTAGCAGAGCGAAAGTCGAATTCTTGAAAGGGCCTGGATGACAGTCAATGACAAAGTTTTGGGATCATGGCCAGCGAATTTGGAGATTCATGATGATGGTGACATCTCAGATTGAAAGGGTCCGCATGTTGAACGCGGGAAAGGCGTTATGTCGCTCAGGGGTAGGCCGAATCACACTTGCGGATCTCTATGCCATGACCCTGATTCGTATCTCTGAGTCCTCCATTGGCTCCTGTGACGATCGCAAGGAACGAAATAACGAGCGCTATGCAGAAACATTTCGGCATATTGTCCTATTGAAGTCGAAGTCTGCACATGGTGGCATGTTGCAAGCCGCCTGTCCCGCTATTCCGTCGCACGTGTTCCGGAGTCGCAGGCGCGTACGATGCACTGCGGTGGCAGAGGTGTTAGATGGTAGCAGATCACGTAGGATATGACCAATACTGTATGCGGAGTTCTGCGCCATTTGCTTGTATGCGCCACTCGCTGTGACTCTTTCAGTGCACGTGATGGCCTCGACCTTCATGTTACGATTGCTATATCACTGCCTCAGTTCTGAACTGGGTTCCATTCACCGGTTTTCCACCTTTTTTGTTAACTGCCATTAACACACCTGGTGATCAGTGATCAGTATGTCACCCCCAGTCCCAAAGAAAAACGATGGTGTAGAATGTAGCGGCGGATGCTGCGGGGCAGGAACTCCTCCAGCGCAAGTTCAACACGCCGAAAAGCCTAGCGATGCACGTCCAACAAGCATTAAGAGCACGAAGAGTACGAAGAGCGCCGAAGAACAATTCACCCCCAGCTGTTGTGGAAGCGCAGAGCAAGATGCTGTCAAATTTGTTGAAGTTGTCGCCGAAAATGAAGCAGGGGCCTGCGCTTCTGGTTGTTGCGGTGGCTCCGCCATCCAAGCTTCCGCGACTCGCGGCGACAACACCATCGCGCATGCGCAGTGCGGCTTTGGAGACTGTAATGAGTCATCATATCTTGCAGTTACAGGGCCTACTGAGGAAGAGCCCGCTAAGGATGATTGTGCTGGTGGTTGCTGCTCTACGAAGCCGATTTCGGTTGCGATCGGGGCATCAAAGGCAGACAACTGCAATGACGGCTGCTGTGGCACCACAGATGAAGCGCCCATTGAAGACTGCAACGACGACTGCTGTGGCAGCGTGAAGCCGGAGAAAGTTCAGAAGTCGAAAGGTGAAATGGAGCAAGGAATACATGAGCTCAAAGACTGACTAAAATTTCAGAATGTAAAGACGCATGCTACTCCTCTACCAAGACATCCATCAACTCGGCAGAGAACTGCTGCGATGGCAAGCCGAAGCCTTGCTGTGATGGTATGGCCATCCCCATGATTTTATTGACACCCACTAACCACGCCCCAGAGGATTGTGTCGAGCGCCTAGTTATTCGCGAATGCAACGCTGAATGGATCGAAAGAGGCGCAAAAGGTGTGTACTTGTGTATCTTCATGGAGCGGGTTTGCTAACGAGTTAAACCAAGGTCGCAAGTGCAAGACCCGTTCCTCAGTATCCTCGGATGGAAGCGCAGACTGCTGTCCTAATGGCATCACTGCACGCCGATTTTACCGCGAGCTTCTCAGAAGTCTGGGCTGCCTTTGTGGCGCAGCCAAAGCTCGCAGTGGGGCAACATGCTATAATGTTGCTTCTGAAGCATCTCTAAATCCTATGGGAAACACTAGACGTGCTTGCGTGAACGAAAATCTCCGCCGTCCCAACAGAGGCAGACTTCCTCCTTCTTTCCCGAAGGCAGATACCCGTGGCAGCGATTGTGACGACGACTGCTGCACTGTAAAACCTCGTGCTACAAGCATGTCGAAAGAGAAGAAGTTTCCCGAAGTGGGCATTCGAGGCACTTCAGGTCTCACTCCATCAAGCCTGGAGGATGGCGTTGCTGAGAACGGCCATGTTGTCCTCAGCGTGTCTGGCATGACTTGTGTCGGATGCGAGGCCAAGCTTCAGCGATCTCTTGCTACAATCAAAGCTGTACAAAACTTGAAGACCAGTCTGATTCTCTGTCGAGCGGAATTTGATCTGGATCGTCGCTACGAAACCGTTGACAGCATCATTCACCAATTGCAGCGGATGACCGAGTTCAAGTACGAAGAGCTCAAGCAAGATGGCTCCGAGATTGAGGTCTGCCCCCCTGACGTTAAGAGTTTCGTACAGCAAGATCTACCGATAGGTGTTTTCTCGCTTCAAGCCGTCGATAAAACTACTGTACGCATCTCTTACGACCCTAGTATCGTAGGGGCGAGAGACCTGGTCGAGCAAAAGTTCGACATTCCTCTATCTATTGCTCCAATCAAGCCTGATCCAGGTCTTGCAGCTGGTAGTAAGCACGTTCGACATGTCGGACTGATGACTTTGCTCTCGGCAGCGCTCACGATTCCCGTCTTGGTACTCGCGTGGGCATCTATTCATGAACGCCCCATTGTTTATGGTGGCGTATCTTTGGCCCTGGCAACCTTGGTTCAATTTGTTATTGCGGGACCCTTCTATCCTACCGCGCTAAAGAGCTTGATATTTGCCAGAATGATTGAGATGGATCTCCTCATTGTGATTAGTACCAGTGCGGCGTACATTTTCTCAGTAGTCGCATTCGGCTATTTGGTCGCTCGCAAGCCATTGGCCACTGGAGAGTTTTTCGAGACGAGCACACTTCTTGTTACTCTGATTATGGTCGGGCGTTGGATCAGCGCTCTAGCCCGCCAAAAAGCCGTGGAATCTGTTTCGCTACGCTCCCTGCAGACACCCACGGCAGTTCTTGTCGGAGAGAAAGACGAGACTACGAGAGAGATTGATACAAGACTCCTGCAGTATGGTGACATTTTTCGAGTGGCACCAGAATCTCGCATTCCTACCGATGGTACCGTTATTGGAGGAGTTTCGGAGATCGATGAATCTATGATCACCGGCGAATCCCTGCCCGTGGCTAAACAACCCGGGACCGTCGTTATCGCCGGTTCAGTCAACGGATCTGGAGTTCTCACTGTCCGGCTTAGCAGACTACCAGGAGATAACACTATTAGTGCTATTGCAAACATGGTCGACGAGGCGAAACTGTCTAAGCCAAAGATACAGGACGTGGCAGACAAAGTGGCCAGCTACTTCGTCCCGACCGCAATCACACTCGCGCTTCTCGTATTCGTCATCTGGATTCCAATTGGACTCAAAGTGCGGCAATACGATGGCTCACGGGCCGTCACCGAAGCCTTGACATATGCCATCACTGTCATCATTGTCTCCTGTCCTTGCGCGATCGGACTGGCGGTACCTATGGTCATCGTGATCGCCGGAGGCGTTGCTGCAAGGCACGGCTGCATCTTTAAGACAGCCACAACCATTGAGATTGCGCGCAAGACGTCCCACGTGGTTTTCGATAAGACTGGAACTTTGACCGAAGGGCAGCTGACTGTTGCCGCGAAAAAATACTTCGTAAGCGAGCCGCCTGTCGCGGCAGCAGTTTATGCGCTGGTGTCCAATATCAAGCACCCGGTATCGCTCGCTGTCGAGAAGAGTCTGGAGGGCAAAATCACCTCCGGACAGAAAGCATTCGACGTTACGTCTCATACTGGCAAAGGTGTACAAGGCACTGTCAATGGAAAAGTTGTCAAGGCAGGCAACTCACGCTGGCTTGGTCTTGATGACCATCCAGCCGTAAAGGACTTCCTTTCACAGGGTTATACTACGCTTTGCGCCACCGTTGACGGTAAAATTGCAGCCATCTTCGGCCTGCAGGATTCTTTGCGGTCGGATGCAAGACAAACCGTTGCAGAGCTCCAACGACGCAGCATCGAAGTGTCTATCGTTAGTGGCGACGACGAAGGTCCAGTCTCTCTCGTCGCGCGCCAGCTCGGCATCACCAGCATCCGCTCTAAGTGCACCCCTGCAGACAAGATGCAGTTCATGAAAGATCTCACCGATGCGGGAAAGATCACCATCTTCTGTGGCGACGGAACCAACGACGCCGTAGCGCTCGCACAAGCCACTATCGGCGTGCACATGAACGAGGGCACTGACGTCGCGCAGAGCGCTGCCGACGTAGTTCTCGTGCGCTCATCGCTCATCGATATCCTAACGCTCATCGATTTGTCAAAGGCATCCATGCTCCGAATCGCGTTTAACTTCGGGTGGTCATTTGTCTACAACACTCTTGCCATCCTCTTCTCGTCTGGAGCCCTCGTGGAAGTCCGCATTCTACCGGAATTTGCAGGTCTTGGAGAGTTGATCTCTGTCCTGCCTGTTATTGCCATTGCAATGCAGCTCAGGCGGGCTAAGTTCTCCAAGACCCCAACAATGGAATAGGCGCTTAACCATTGCATATGGAGCGCTGGAATTTTTGGACTTGCTTCGAGAGCGCTGATGACGGAATTTTGTGGACCTCAACGTCTCAGCAAGCTGGCTTGTGCGCTAGAGCGCTTCGACCTTGCTGTCGTTTCAACTACGATGCGCACGAGTGATAAACTTCATCGTAGTAAGGGCATATGATCCACGCATGGTCGCGTGTTCAAGAGGACACAATAACTATTTAGGGGCGTGTTAGATTCGATGAAACCATCACCTTTTTAGCAAAATTCTCTACTAGTGAGTAGACCTGACCTATGAATTCTAAACTTCCTGCCAAGCCATAGAGATAGGCAGCAGTGCGAAGATGTCAAAGCTCGTGCTATTGGACACCTACCTCAAGTCCCTTTTATGCGCGATCAGTCCATTTTACGTAGCTAGCATGTGCTTCCAGGGTTGTGGCGGTGCACCGCGGCTGAAAAGGTCGAGAGCAGGGTTCATTACAGTATAACGTGAGCACGCTAAATGTGTATGCACAGACTTGTATCTCCGACAAAACCCCTCTTCGGTTCGGTCAAGCTCGGAACTTACTTCTGAATGATTATTATCTTCAAAATTTGTAGAAATATTCTGTCTTGATAGGACCTTCTTCGTATAGTCTCAGATTTCATAGACGGGTTGTCAGCGGTGATAGAGCAGGGGGGATTAACTCGAGCAGCTCTCAACGTCATCGACGGAATGATCAATAGCACACCCAAGACCGCAGTAATTTTCTTATTGCAGACCAGTTTCCTGAGGAGAAACAGCTGAAGAATATTTATATAGCGGCTGTAACTTAATAGACTCGCGAGGGGAAGAATTAAGGTGGCCCAGTCGTGGACTCGTCCCGTCACAAGGGGTGTCCCGGGACCTCGGGGGGGATGTTAGGCACTCATGGGTGACAAGTAAAACGTTTTCTTGGCGTCTGGGCCAGCTACGAGTGCCTAAGCTCCCGCCGCTTTGCTCTCCCCGCTCACCCCATCGCGCCCTCTCAAGGTTCGCGCTTCGTCTTATCTGCTTGTAGCTTGCAGCTGCGGGACCAGCCTAGGGCAGGTCATCCCACCCTCTTTTGCTCTCCGAACCTTTATGTATCAGCTGAGGCGGCTAACCTGGCTCCAGTCCAAATATGGACTCCGTACGGATCCCAAAGTGGCTCTTACGCAGTCTCCCCCCAGAGCCTCGCAGTCCGCAGGGGGATGTAGCTCGATCTCCCCGGGATCTTTGCGCGCTTAGCACCCTCCTCACGCAGTAGAGCTACTCCTAGGCACAATTATATTCCCAGACAACGAAAATGACCGTGGTAATAGCTGACTCAATCATCAACGTGACGTGCAGGTGCTAATTGAAAGGAAGCAGCAGATATCTCAGACGCAGTGTCATCGCCCGTCCCTTCCTCCATAGTCTGCGCGGCAGCACTTCACGGGCTTCCGCGTGTATCTCCATCGACAATCTGCCCACATTCGGCTCATCCTCCACCATCGCTACGCTTGTGCCACCCGCCTCCTCAATTACTTCTGGCGCAAGAGCGGCTTGTCTTTCACCTTCTTGGGTCAACGGGTTTTTCGCTGATTTTGTGTCTCAGTGCTGATCCGAACCTTTCCCTAACGAACGCTGTTGAAGATACCACTGTCCGAGAACCATTTCCGCCACGTCTCTTGTCCTCCGCTAGAGCAAGTAAACCAGAGGCACGCTCCAAGGAATGTCAGGATAAGCTGAGTTACTGTCAGACACGATGTAACACCCGCTGTACCCTCCCGGTGGTACTACTAGTGTTTGAGCCGTTTCTGTTTAGAGGAGTCGGTTTTAGGGAACAGCCTATACACGTTAGCTAGGAACGCAAGAAGGTGGCGAGGTGGTAGCGTCGCACAGGCAGAACCAGGTACGCCAGCTAGAGGACACCTGGCCGATGGACGGTTTGTGTGTCTACAAGTGTCAGCTCGCTACTCAAGTAGACAGAGGAGAAGTTCATCTCTCACAAAAGCCTGACAGTTACCCGTTGAAACAGCCCAAGCTAGAAAACGTCTGATAGGCCTCGGGAGTTGAAATGCTCCGTGGTGTCTCTGGGATAACCCCATTCAGGTTCTGTTGTTGTGAGCTCATAAAGTCGCTGGTCGAAATATTGCGAAGGTCCTGGCCACTCGGATTCCAGCAAATCTGTTGCCAGTTGCGCATGGTCTTCTTCTTCCATGAGCACGGAGGCACTTGCCTCTATCGATGGTTCCGGTACAGTGTCTTTCTTATTGGCCTCGAGACCAGATTCGAGTGCTTGTTCAGTTGAATTGTCTACATAAGTTAGGTGATTTGATAGATGGTTGAGGCTTACCGTAGTGTTCACCTGGCGTAGGGTGTATCGCAGATTGCGGAGATTCACCTTGTGACGCTTTCTCGCTGGGAGGGTGCCGGAGAGGCATCTGTAGAACTGGCGATTTTCGCCTCTGAATAACGCCCTCTATGTCACATCCGGTAGCGGATGATGTCCTCTTACGTTTGGAGGGGTTTGTTTCTGTAACCTGATCGCCTTCTTGTGAGTCGTCTTCGGAATCTTCATCTGAGTCTTCGTTGGGGGTATTATTCTTCGTGCGCTTCCTCTTGCGCCTG
>Ga0335072_10006920_pt1 | contig 16547 bp, 17 predicted proteins | sample Lox_Sample_21_FD_206725 | JGI IMG/M metagenome (GOLD analysis project Ga0335072, IMG submission 206725) | Soil microbial communities from Loxahatchee National Wildlife Refuge, Florida, United States - Lox_Sample_2.1 | ecosystem: Environmental > Terrestrial > Soil > Wetlands | place: USA...
CATAGTATCCTTCCGGGCTAGAGAACGCTGCCTTAATGATTTTGCTTATGATTATCTGGGGATTGTGCGAAAAGGTCAAGGGATATGTTGGGTGGGTACCAACCCTGATCATAGTAGCAAGTATAAGGGTTACCCTAACTCAGCTGGCCGTAACGGTAATGCACCGCGAGTGTGAACGATTCCTCGATTCCTGTTCTCGAATCAACGTCCCCGAGTCATCTGTGCTCAGGAATAGCCTGAGAAGTAGTCAACTTTAATATGGTGCATCGGCACTCCGAGCCCATGAAGCATCTCACGTATAGCCTGTGTCATTGCCTGCGTGCCAGAGATATAGAATACTCGTTCCATGTAGTCGGGTACTTCGTGCTGTATCATGTCTGCTGTGATACGACCCTTACGGCAATACTGATTTAGTAGCGCTTTGTTCTCGCCGGTAAACGCATAGATAGTTTGTATACCGAGTGAACGTCGAGCTTGCTCAAATACATCAGTGTATGAAAAATCGGCTTTTGTCTTCGCAGAGTAGAAGAGCGTTACCGTCCGTTGCTCATTTCTATCAATGAGGTACTTGAGCATACTTCTGAAGGGCGTAATACCAATACCGCCGGCGATAAATACGAGCTTCTGGTCAAGATCTTTAGGCAGTGTGAAGTCGCCGCTTATTTGATCAGCTACAATAGGGGTTGTGCTGGTTATCTCACGCAACGCTTTCTTATAGCTACTTCCCTGCTCGTAAAATTTAACACCTATTCGTAAATCTTTTTCGGTCGGTGATGAGGCTAGTGTAAAGTAGCGTCGATCACCCCGACTATCTTTGTGCGTGTGAGGTAATGTCCATTCCATGTATTGTCCTGGTTGGAATGTGAATTTGCGGTTTGATGTAAAAACGAAATCTACGCAATCTGGTGCTATGCGTACCTTCTTTTTTAGAGTGGGAAAGAGCTTGACCTTCGGGCTTATGATGAACGAGAAGAAGTTACTAACGACAAGTGCTAGCTCAGGTGTCGAGTAAATACTGAAGATGTGAAATTGAGGCGGGAACATTATGCCGATACATACTGCATACCACGTTCGTTTGGGGGCGTTTGGGGGCGTTGTTAGCGGCTCAGTCAACATAACGAATCCCAAGAAAAACATGGCTGAGGTCATAATGGTTTTGTCTAGGGCTGATATCGGGCTGTTCCCTGTAAGTACTGCATATATAACTGTCGCGACAAGTGTAGTGCCAAAGAAGGTGAAGATCATACGTTCGCGATGTATCTTGCGTGCCAGCAATAAGCCACCGCTTACAACGAATGGCAGCATTGCGCTCGTACCAACCCACCAGTTAGCGCTTTGGCGTGGTCCGAGTGCGGTTAATACCACAGCAATAGCAGCCGGATTAAAGATGTGTTTTCTATTGACGGTTAGGATATATTTTGAAGCCATCGCAAGCCCGGAGGCTGCTAGCATGAAACCGAGTGCGAGTGTCGCAGATCCTACAAACGGTGCAATAATGAGATCTAAAATCAGGGCTGTTATAAGCGAAGACTCGAAGTTAGTGGGCGCTCGAAAGAAGAAGGCCAAGACTTTATTAGTGACCCAGCAGGCCGTAACTAACACCACTGTAGACACGCTCAACTGGTATATGCTGTACTCTAAAACATGGAAAAGGCTTAAGCCCATGGCCGCCAAGACAAGGCCGATCAGGTAATATAGTAACAGCCGATACATCGTGATGCGGTCTAGTAATCGGTCTATATACTCAAGCATTGACGACATACCTTTCGAAACCACTGGTGTATGTAGCTATACCATCATCGGTAATCATGTAGCCTTCAAGGCCTGGTTTTGATTGAATAAAACTAACGCCGGCTATATCCATGGCAAACGCAGCGGTCGCGAACCGATCAGCTTCATAGACGTTCGGGCCTATAACAGTCAAGCTCTTGACCCTTTGTATTGTCTTTCCTGGATGTAGAGGATCATATATATGATCGCCACGGATGTATGTACCTGAGGTTGCAACTCCCTCAGAACGAACCGCAAGGATTTTGATAATCTCGCTCATATTGAAAGGATTTCGAATGCCGATTTTCCACGGTTCCCCGTTTTCATTGAAGCCGTAAGTCTGAATGTCGCCTCCAGCCTCAATGTAGAAGTTTTTTACTTTTCTGCGCAGTAATCTGTTGGCTGCACGCCGGATAGCCCACCCTTTTACGAGTCCGGAAGGGTCTCGTTTATTATCATGCCTGATATCGAAATAGCCACCTGTTTCTTCTCTCGTTTTTTCACAGAGCGCAAGCACTGTTTTCATCTCATCGCTCCACTGGTCTATAGGTAGACCATTATTTATCTTGGATATTTCACTACTCTGCTTGTAGGTACTGTACCGAGCATCAATAGCCCGAAAATATGTGAAGGTGTCATCGAGGTGGCGTGCGGCATCCGTATTGCGTTCGGCAACCTCAATCGTGATCGGCATACCCATGATAAGCTGTGTCTGCTTCATTAGCCTTGTTTTGCCTGGTTAAGCGCGCTCGTGAGTGATTGTACAAACGCCTGCGAGGTAAAGGTTGCACCAGTCACAATACTGACATTGGCGCTTTGTGCCTGGATTGCTTCTTGTTTTAGAAATGGGTCCGCTTGCTGGTTGACGTATATGGAGTTCGGATTTTCGTTAGGAGATTGCAAAAAGTCGACAGAGGTAATCTTGCCACTCGTGATAGTGGCTGAAACTTGTACGTTACCGTAAAAGGCGTTTGCTACACTGCCTTGATAGGTTCCGTCTTTATATTGCACGGTCGCGGGCGAACTATTAGTCGAAGGAGACGCATTGCTGCTCGTGGAGGTAGAGCTTGAACTGCTCGATGAGTTCTTTTTACTCAAAGTAGCAGGCGCGATAATAGACGCTGAGTGTTGGTGGCGTAAGACAGTACTGTATGCTAAGAAGACGACACCAACTAGAAGACCTAAGATATATTTTTTCACCTCACTAATATATCAGTTACTGATATAAACTGACAAAAATTGCTCAAGTAATATTCAGGTTTGTTGCAGGTTGTGATCAGGATATAAAAAAGGGTTCACTCCGTGATACTAACAGTTTCTCTGCGCTTATCCCGGGATCGCTGTTGTCGGGCATCATACTACCGATACCCTACTTAATCTTTGGTGGGTGTGAATACGTTGAGGCTCAGCGTGTCTATTTGTTGAGCGGTAATAGTGTGCGGGTCGGAGCCCGAAGGTTGAACGTACATTACGTCGATACTACTGCCGGTCTGGACAGTTACATGTGGCGATTCGTTGGGTGCAATTCGGGCGTTATAGCTTGCGATAATTCCACTCGGGAGAATAATTGTATATATGTCACCCGCTGAGCCGCGTATGATGATGGTATTGTCAGTAAGCTGCGTGATACTGCCGGCTATCTCTCGTGTGGTACTGTTTCTAGGAGTGGTGGGCTGCTGACTATTCATATTATTGTTGTCGCTAGGGAAAATGTTGAATTGGTTTAGTGGTTGCGGACACTGTTCACCTGGATTACCAATGCAGGGGTTTAGCGCAATTACGTCATTCTGCATTCCTTGGTAGTATTGCAGCGGGTACGCAAGTTTTACGAGACCAACGATTCCTTGTACTACTGGTGAGCCACCATTTGATGCTGGGCCATCGCTAGAATAGACTTCACGAACACGCACAATACTAAAGATCGTATCGCCAGGATGTAGGTCGCTCAAGGCTATAGGTTTGCCGTAGTAGTATGCGGCAATGGATTGGTGAAGTGGCGTCGTATAGGTTTGTTCTGGTATAGTCGTGTCGCCTGGGTGTAAGAGTACTAACGTATTCTTAGTAACTGTGCCAAGCTGTCCAAGTAGATCCGGTCGCGCATAGTAGATGTAGTCACCGTTACGCCACTGTGGATGTGTACCGTAAGTTGGCCATATCGCATTGGCGAATCCCGTAACGGTGTTAAGCTCACACTTAGCAATCAGAACCTTTTGGACATCTTCGCTGTTAATAGGTATTGCGGGGTTAACGGCGTAAGGGAGGTCCGACGGTGAACTAGTATAACACTGAGCAAGATTGGTATTTGGAGTGTTTGACACACGAGAGACCGGGCTGTGCGTATACTCTCGTCGTACGAGTACCACGATAGCCATAAGGGTTAGGACTACACATGTCCATCGAAGGGCTACTAGTGCATATCTTTGAATACACAGCCTCGCTGAAGAACCGCTTGTCATAAGCCATATATATTATAAACAATATCTTATGTCAAATATGGTAGTTGTCTTGCAGTAGGTAAACTCTGTACGGCGAAACATGCGATGGTTCAAATTCGCCGTGGCACCTGCTATTTGAGTAACTTTCGCTTTTCAAGGATGCCAAATGGGTAGCCCTTAAGATCAATACCGCTTGTCTCGGCGCCTAACTTTTCCGTCACCTCATGTAGGTAGGCCCTCACTTCGCTTACTTCAGTCAGAGCACTGCCCTTATACTCCACTTCTAGATAGTCTCCTAGTTCTTCAACAGAATCAATGCTAACCTCCGTTTCCATATACATCCATGCGCGACGCGTCTTCTTTACTTCTACTAATTTTTTAAAGTTGAGAGCATCAAGAATATGACCAAGTTGCTCATATGATTCAACGTTCGTCTCATACTCAATAGCGTGTGTCTTGACGCTCTGATCACGAGGTTGCCAGTCCTTATAGTTAATCTGAGCTTTATCTTTCTCGATGCGTATACGTAGCCACTCGGAGATGTTGTCTGGGGTCGCGAGAAAGTCTCGATGAGGTGCATTGTAGTATACGTCATGTTGAAATGATGTATAGCTAAACTTTGCATTAGACGATAAAAAAACTTTGACCTTCTCTGGGTTAAGCAGCTGAAACTTTAGTTCAATCTCGATGTCCTTACTCATAGCTCGTACTACTCCTCCACTTCACACTGTGTATGCGTTATTCTGTATGAGCGGTAACAGACTATTGAGTATTCCAGACGCCAGTATCCTGCGCCTCACCACTGCTCGGTGTGAATTTTACTTTCACTATTGAATCACCTGTCGGTACTTGAAATACTTCACAGCCAGAATTAGTTTCACCGACGCTAAGGTTGTAACTGTCATTTGCAAAACTCTGGCAGCTTGCCACATTATCAAAACCTGCTTGATACGAGTGGCCAGCTGCATCGTAAACTGTCGTGGCGTTACCCACTGAGTCGTCAACTGATTGACTGCCCAGGTCTTTTATACTCAATGTAACTGCTACAAATTGATTTCCGCTATCTGGCACGTCAACTGTCGGATCCTGAGGGGTGGCATTAGGGGTGACTTGGGATATGACAACATACAATTTATTACCGGTTATATCAGTTAACGTTAAACCCTTACCAATGGTAGTTGTCTGTGACGACTCATTACCAGATGTGGCAGTATAGCCACTGGAGGTCGTATTGGTGCTCTGCGAGGTTGTTGGACTGTTCGATGCTTTGTTGATGAGGTTCTTGAAAAATATAATGTCTACAGCTGTAAGTGCGGCACCGACGAAGATCATCACGATGAATATAATTAGTGTGAGCTTGAAGTGTTGCTGGCGATCAGGAAACTCTCTACCGGCCTTATCTTTCCGCTTGCCAGCTAAGAGAAGAATGACGTCGATGAGGGCCCATATGCCAAGCCCACCCCCGGTGATCAGTTTAAATATGCCTGATACAACCTCACCGAGGTAGAAACGGTCGATACCAAATCCGCCAAGAAACTCTGCAAATAGAAAGGCTGCCAGGTAGCTTTTATCGCTGAGTTGACTCGGCGGGGTATTATAGGGTGCTGCCGCATCGTACATACCATTTCCTGGCGCTGTCGGTACCCCGATTGGTATAGGGGCCGGGCTGCCTTGCGCGACACCAGTCGGTGCACCTGCTTCCATGGCTTGCTGAGGCTGGGTGTCCGGCACTATCGGCTGTTGTTGTCCATCTGGCATAACAGGATTAACGGGTTGAGGAGGTAATGTCTGTGGAGGTACGACCTGCGCTCCGCAATGGCCACAGAAAGTAGCCCCTGGGGTAAGAGGTTGTCCGCAATTTCCACAATTCATAATCTTACTAAGAACCTTATCCTACTGCTGCCAATACTGTCAATAAGGCTTATGTTCTGTGGCCTTCAATAGGGCGGTAGTGACGAGTATTGCCCATGTTTAGGGTATGGTATACCTCAAAAAAGAGCCCCCAAGCAAAATGCTGTGAATGCTTAACCCTGTTGATCTACTTATCCTGCAGCACAGACAGTATATTACCCGCCGGGTCCTTGAACCAGGCTATGTCAGGGCCTTGATTAGTACTCCGTCCTCGTAGTATGCCTTTTGTATCTTGCTCGCCTGGCATGTTGTCATAGTGCTCAAAGGTGACTCCGCGCTGCGTTAGATCATCAACCGCGATATCAATATCATCGACGACAAAATTCAGAATAGTGAACGTAGCAGGTTGATGGTCTTCCTTCTCGTAGATAAACACCGTTCCTCCTGACGGTAGTGTTAGCTCCAGCCCCATAGTCTCATCAGCTGGTGTGAGCCCGAGTGTTTGCGTGTAGAATTGCTTGGCTTTTTGAAGGTCATTTACAGAAAAACCACTAAATACTGCCTGTGCTTTAAACATGACTGTCCCCTATTTACTGTACGTTTGATTGTATCAAGTATATGGCTCTAACGAAAAGCTGCCCTGCTGAGATGGTTGTTAGACGTGGCCTTTTCTAAAGAACGTCCTTAAGAGCTATATTGAAAATTATATACGGTCTGGTTGACACCCTGCCAGGTGATCTGGCCTTTGTCACCCTTTTGTATCTCGAAGAGCGCGTATACCGTAACTGTTTTGGCCGAGCCATCAGTAGGTATGGCACCAGTTGCTTCGACTGAGGTTTTATCGGGAATCTGTACAGTGCGTGTCGATGTTGCATTAAAGGTTATTGGACTGGTTGGCAGCGTACTGTCCACTGGCGTTAATATGATATCGCCAAGTTTGTCTCCGGAGGGGACGATAGAGGGCATGTATTGAATATTGAAGGCGTAGTTATTCTGATTAGGTATGGAGGTGACTGAAAAATCAGCTTCAAGGTACTCTGTACCTGAGTCGGCTGGGGTGCCAGTCACGGTAGGATTTGGTGTTACGCCTAGTAGTTTCACTGTGAAAGATCCGTCCGTGGCTGTCTTGCCAAACGGAATACTCTGTTCGTTGCCGACATCAGAGGTGGTTGAGTTTGTAGTGTCGTTCTGGTGCTGTTGCTGGGTAGTATTGGACTGATTTTTTGGTTTTGTGCTCGTTTTATTGTAGTAAATAAAGGCAGCAAGGCCCACTAATATCACTAAAATGACTACGATAATGACTTGTGGTAATCGAGATTTATGTGACGCCGGGGGTGGGGTATTAAGTGGAGCTGCCGTCGGTAGCGGTGTCATGGGGACCATATTTGGCTGTCCAATGTCCACTACGGGTTGAGGGACTGGTGCTATTGGCGGCTCGCCCGGTTGCTGACTAATGTCCCGGGTGGTCGTTTGGCCTGGGCTGTTTGTTACGTTCGGGTCCCGAGGGACATACTGAGGCTGATTATCCATACCATAAGCATAAAGGGGCTTTAGGCATAACGCAAACCTCATAAGCACTATCATGATCCCGTAGGGTGCTATAATGCTGATTATGTATGAGCATCACGCACCTCACTTTGGTGCTTGGCTACCTCTAATCATTGCAGTAGCGATATTGATTCTTGTGTTTGAAGTGTGGATGATAATCGACGCCGCACTTAACAAAAAAATCAGCGATCGAGCTAAGGTGTGGTGGATAATTGGTATGGTTATTATCCATCCGTTTGTCGCGATCGCCTACTTCTTCACAGATCATCATAAGCACTGATACTAGTCCGTATCTCGATAACCTGGCAGGCTTTTCTACGGCTTTAATTCATTGTAGTTGCAGCATTTGTGGAATAAGCTGCGTTCGATCCATGGCGCCATATCCTTTGCGTGTGTTCGACTCCTCTATGTCACTTTAAAATGATAAGGGCTATATGTGGCTCGCAAACGGCTATCGGGGTAGTTAATCATGGCTAGCAGTCAGATTAAATGTAAACTTTAGTCATCCTTCACTTCTATTTTGAGGCTACTAGCCAAGAGCCGGGAAATTGTAACAAGCTGTAGCGAATCAATAGTAGCACCTGCTAGGTCTTGAACGCCTCTCACTTCAGATAATTGTGAACCCCGTAGGTCAACGGCCTTACATTTTGCTGCCGAAAATTCCGTTTTTTCAAGAGAGCATCCTTGGAACTGTACATTTTCTAGCACGGCATTATAAAAATCCGCTTCATCCAACACGCAATCGATAAAGCGTGTATTTCTTAGTTTCGAGTAACGAAAGTTGGATAAGTTTAGTTTGCAGCCTTCAAACACAGTGTCCCTAAGCGTACTCGTTTGTAGCCTGAACCCACTGCACCGTACGCTCACGAGTTGTACTCTCCGCCAAGCTGCATCAGCGCAGTTCGCTGCTGTTACATCACAGTGTGTCAATAGTATGTCGCTTAGGGTGAGTTTTTCGAAATCAGCTGCGCTAGCGGTCACTCTTTCTAGTTTCGCTTCCGAGAGGCTTAGGGCTTTTACTACTGATCCGGTTATATCTTGATCACTGACAATAAATCTAGAAAGTGTCTCGTCCTCTAATATAGCCGACGAAAAGTTATGTATTGGTTCTAGGTGTTGAGGTAGCTGAGGTAGTGCAATGGCCCGCATGGTTTAAGGATAACAAACAACATACTTCGAAACCTCATTACCCTAAGTACGGGCAATGATAGGCTCACGAGTCTTCTTCCCGGCGGTATTAATAGAAATGCGCGAAAGTACGCTCTGCTGACTCGACAACTTGAGCTGCTGCTCTCAGTACGGCATCCTCTTCTCGATGTACTCTACGACTAGCAACTTCTAAGATAGTACTGGCGTGTCGGACTATGGCTCTCTCAGTACGATGCATTCGGTTATTGTGTATGCGCCTTGTTCTTAATGCACGATATACCATTATCGCTTCACCTCGTACAATTCCCACCGCTTCTGACTGTACTCGGTACTCATTGTGTCGTAGGTTCATCTGATCTGACCGTCTGGTAGGCTGATGCTCAGTATGGCTGCTACGATTTTGTGCGCCATGTGGTCCGACTGCGCATATAGTAATGAGCCGACCTACCCATCTGGGAACTCCCAGTATGTTCGCTAGCTCTTCTGTGGTAGGGTTAAGAGATGCGACTAGCGAGGGCGCGGAGGACTCACTCGAAGCACTGTTGTCAGAATCAGACGACGGTGTAACCTCTACGTCTACCAACTCTTCAGGTACTATGCTCTCTATTCCATCGCTTACATCTGGAGAAGGTTGATCGTTAGGTAACTCAGGGGCAGTCATATGTAACTAATAAGTATACGCGTCAATTATATTTTATTGTAATCATACCCTATAGCGTGGCTACAGAATATACATCTAAGCTCTAATCTGATCAAGCACATCACCGCGGGTCATGCTAGCCAATGACACTCCCCGTCTGTTCTCAGGATGTAGCGCTCACCCACGTAGTCTTCCAGTATTGGCAGATCGGGCAGTGTGAGCATGAGAGCCTTACGTTCGACTTCGTTTATACTTATCGATTAACGGTAGACATATCGGAGTAGCGTTCGCCCGCGAATGCGCCTTTGGGTACTACGGACTCCAGCCGTTCAATATCCTCAGAGGATAGTACTATGGCCTACGTGTTTAAGGTGTCAGAAAACTCGCCAAATCGAGAAGTTCGATACCAAGCCGCTGAATATAGTCGAGCATTAGTTTGCGAGCGCTACTGGACGTATCTCGGCAGTCTCAAGGTGTGTTAAGCTTCGATGCTCGGTTGGTGGTACCTTTTGAAAGCCTGTTTGTAGAATCTGTAGGGTATCACCATGAGAAATGAGAAGTATATCTTTGTTTGAGTACTTCTCCTCTAGCTCAACGATGAGGCGTGTTGCTCGCTCGAGGACCGAATTGACAGACTCAACGTTGTCATCCGTGTGGTTGGCGTCATCTTTGTCTAATTTCCATACCCGGGCGTAATTACTATTAGGGGTTCTTTCCCAATCCCCAAAGCGACGTTCTCTCAGTAGCTCAGTAGTATGTACATCGGAGGCGCCGAGTATTCCTTGAACTATCTGGGCGGTTTCGACTGCCCTAGAAAAATCAGACGAAAATAGTACCGTCTTGCTAGATAAGTGTGACTTCGCGGCGGACTCTCTCGCCTGTTCTTTACCGTGCTCTGATAACGCATAATCTATATGTGTACCATTCTTGGGGTGGCTGATAATAATTCCTTTTAAGTTAGCTTTGCTTTCCCCATGTCGCATTAAGTAGTATTTGTTTTTCAAATGATCTAGGTGTAACAAGTAATTCATGACACGTATACTACCCTATTCGACTATCGAAAATCACGAAGGTCATGTTTTGATCTCTAAGAGACTTGTATTTTATACTGTACATTGGTAGATATCCACCCCAGATGGAAGTACAAAAAAATAAACACCTTATTCTTCTCCGATTACGTCTCAGCGGCATGTGTTCCGCCCGTAAGTTCTTTAAGCTTGGGCGTCGATCACGGTATATAGTTAGTGCACTTGCTATTCTAGTATTTACAGTCGGTCTATATCAGACACTTATTGGAGTTCGTGCCTCATATGCTCGTGCCAACCAGTCGGTTGTTACGCCGTTTGTTATTCAGTTTAACCATGCCGTCCGCGGCGTTGACCTAGCCTCGCTCAAGATTACGCCTGCCATAAGCGGCACATGGGTAGTGCGTCGAAGTACAATACTGGGTGAGGAGAGACTCGAGTTTGAGCCTACCGCTGGTTTCAGGCCAGAAACACACTATACTATTTTACCGTTTACCACAGACGGTCTGTTTGGTCTAATTACAAAGATGCCTAGCGTTAGCTTTTCAACCGTGCGTGCTCCCGCTGTAGTCCCAACTGGTCTTGTGACGCTCACAGACGAAAGTACGATTGCGGCGGATACAAGTTTTGTTGTCAAGCTTGCAGAGCCTAATAGAAATATTCGTAATCTTGAGTTCATCTCGACACCAAGGGTTGTTACATCGCTTACGACGAGTGACGATAGCATGACCTATACTTGGCGCCCTAAAGAGCTACTTCCGTCCGGCAAGACTCTCGATGTTGAAGTCTATGACTCAAGGAGTCGTCAAGCGATCGTGCAAAAACAACTCGTAGTCGCAGCGGCCCCGCAGATTGCATCGTTCAATGAGCCCACCGGCTTTAGTCAGGGTGATATAGCACGTATTACGTTCAGCAAGCCACTTGATACTACAACCGCTAAGGTGCAATTCGACGTTGCGGGAAGTGGTAGTTGGACGTCGTCAACTGTCTACACATTTGCTCCAACCACTGTTCAACCGGGACAGACCTACCGCTATACTGTGGCTGCAGGTCTTCGGAGTACCGATGGCGGAGTTACCGGTCAGTCACTCACCGGCAGCTTCAGTACGTTTGGCGCTGTTGGTGTGAGTAGTGTAAGCCCAACTGGTTCAGGCCTCAATCAAGCTAGCCAGACGGTGAGCTTTACATTTGATCATGCGGTTGACCATCAATCGGCAGCCAGCCATTTCAGTATTTCTGCCGGCACAGTGACAAATGAATCATGGAATGGTAATACCTTCCTGGCAACCGTCACCAATCTAGGTTACGGACAGACGATCACTGCCACTATGGCAAGTGGAGTCGCCAATGTCGGTTTTGGGCTACCGAGCAGCCAGACGACTCAATTTACATTTCATACTGCGCTCGAGACTGGCGTTGCCGCACAGCTAGCATACGCAATTGCCCACTGGGACGACACTGACAACGCAACGTATGGCAACCTGGACTCGGTCGGTGGTGATTGCGCTAACTTTGTAAGCCAAACACTCATTGCTCGCGGCTGGAAGATGGATAGCCAGTGGTATGACTATGGACCCAACGATTGGTCAGCCGCTTGGGGCTACGTTCCCTCACTTGACGACTATCTGAGCAGCAATAGTAGTAAGTTCGGGTTACAATACCTCACCGCGAGCCAGCGTAGTCAGTACGCCGTTGGAGACATTGTCGTTTTTTCTTGGGAAGGTACGCCAAATGCGAATACGCAACAAGACCATGTCGAAATGATTAGTCAGATCACAAATCAAAACGGACAGATTAGCGTAAAGCTTGCGAGCCACAATAATTATGGATTATATCGTGATCTTGATGAGCAGATTACTGTTGAGCACCCTGGCGCAACCTTCCACGTTTGGCATCTTACTCAGGATACAAACTAGATAAACAGTATTGTTTGATCGACAAAAATAGTCCAACTACCCCTTAAGTCTAATAAATGGTAATGCACCGTCGGTGTGAATAATATCTCCTCCCCCATTTCTTGAGTGATAGCTCGACGTGAAGTGTTTGACCCAATGTACCTCTGTGGTGGCCTTTTTAAGGCCACCTACAACAAAGTCACGCTCGGTATCGACATTGGAGTCGATCTTATGCGTCACCTGGCCGGTGAATAGAGATAAGCCAACGTTTTTATCAAAGGTGGCTGCACCCAACCAGTCGGCCTGATACCCTCCTGGTAGCCACCAAGTCGTCTGGCGTCTTCCAAAAGCGGGCGTGGTGACGTTTTCTGGGATTGTCACCGACATCTTTTTCGAATGCTAATTCCTGTCGATTACCGAAAAGAAATAGAGAGCTGATGGGAGCGCTCGGATAAGGTATACCTACTACTGCTGCGTAAATCATTTTTAATGACGATCCAAGATTGAGTTTGTCCGCCTGCTTCCAGCCGGCATCACTCATTTCGCGAATCAGCTCCTCTCTACTGCCTATGATCGCCAGATTCACAGGATCGCCGAGCATACCATCACCTGCTTGTGTCCGACCGCTAAAGTAATTAGGTAGAAATATTTTAGATAACCATCGATACACATGTGGCAGAATGACGTATGCGAGCAGCAACCATACGACCACGAAATAGGTAAAGTAGTGCTCTTTGGTCTTGAGGATATCGTGTGTAACGTAGTGATACAGTATAGTCGCAGTTACCAGTAGGGTAGCAAAACCGACCAGTCTCAAGACGTTATTAAACTGGTTAGCGTACCAGGAAGACGCTGTTTTATGCTCGGACTGAGTCATAACCTAAATAATAAAACAAAAACCTGGAGACATGCACGTTCTGGATAGGCTATTGGTCGCTTTCTGGCTGTTCTGCTTGTAGCTCAGCCAGAAAGGGCTTGCCTGATCCTGTTTGCTCAGGCGAGAAGAGATCTGCCGAATGGAGTAAGTAGGCTCCTACTCTAGTTATGCCGGCCTCAATATCTCCATCACCAAGAGTCATAAGTTCTGCGGTGGAGTAGCGTGCGTTTCTAAATCTACCCCCTGCTTCATCGTCGACACCGGCGACTATACCACCATTTATCCAGGCCATCGAGAATACTGTACCATCATAACGGGCTACTGGCTCACCAATCAGCCCACCGTCGCTAGCCTCGAAACCCTGTGTGCTCATAAGAATACAGTACCATAAAATATGTATTTTGTATACTGCTTGCGCTATAACCTAACGTGAGCATCATTTAAACATAACTACTAGGCAAGTAAGATCTCTATTCTTCTAAAAGCCGTACGAAGACGTTACCGGTCAGCCGCCACATTGGCACGAGTCGTACTTGACATACGGTGTATGGCGTAAGTCCACCGGATGCATCGAGTCAAGGACGGGACTCCAGTTGTACATAAGATATTGCGTGGCTACGGCGTCATTGACGCTAATGTTAACGTCCGTGTTACCCTTGATCCAATCTACTACCATGTCAGATGGCTTATTATTGTCATCGTTATACCACACCCGATATGTATAGCCTTTTGGCGTACGATAGGTGGCGCAGTATCCCCCGAGGTCGTAACAAGAAATAGTACTCGTTACGGCGTTGTCTTTTAACTCTTCGGAAATCGTTAAGCTGTTATTGCTAAGGTCTAGTCCGTAATAAAAGTTCCAAATATCTGTACTAGTTATGTGTTGACGGACTAATGATTGCCCCGTTACTCTGATACCATTGGGGAGCCTTGTGGGTTTGTAGCCCATGAAGTTCGGGTGTGCGGGTGCTCCGAAACCGACGAAGGCATCATATAGGTATAATGCAATAAGTATAGCCACGAGTGTTAATAGGACGACGATGGACCACAGAATAATGTGAACATACTTCCTGCGTGACGTCGGTCTGGTTGCGTTACTGCGCGATCTGGCCGGTAATTTCATACGATGACAATAATATAGAATCAATAGTTTGCCTAGATTGTGACTCAATCCTACATAGTATGTGGCCGCATAATCGAGCGGCGGAGAGGTTTCTTTGCTATACTAACGAAATCAAAATACGCAACGTAAAGAAAGGAGAGCGAGTAACTGATGTTAAGAATCGACTCAAACTTATCCGTTGGCATAGATGCTGGAGGTACTAAGGTTCATATTATTGATAGTCGTAATCGACGGCTACGTCGGTATGTTACGGCTGACTATCGCGAGGCCTACTCATTGCTTGATGACTACTTTACCTCACTAGATGCGCAGCCTAGTCACGTCACCTTGGCCATGGGTGGTTTGCGTGATACGGAAACCGGAGATGTCCAGGCTACTAACTGTGACTGGCCACTTTTTAGACCAAAAGAGGCAGAGCAAAGATATCCTGGCACACGTTTTACGACGGCGAATGATATGGTCGCAGCAATGGCTGGTGTGCTCGTGGCGAAGTCCGGAGATCTACTCGTTGTTAAGCCCGGACGTGCCGCACTAAAGGGTACTAAAGTAGTCGTGACGATCAGCACGGGGATTAATACCTGTATTGCTATCTGGGATGAGTACAGTAACCGTCGTATCTTTATGGAAGCAGAGGCTGGGCACATTGGGTTCCAACCTCGTACTGATTCCCATCATCGCCACCTGAAACATATACAGTCGAAGTCTGATTACCCATCTGTCGAAATGGCAATTTCTGGACGCTTCGGTGTTACTAACTGGATTGAACATAGTCCTGAGTTACGTAATGCGAGCGAACTCCGTAGCTCGCTCGACAAAGCGCTGAAAGAAGGTAGGCCTGCCGGTGCCGTGCTGCTTGAATACGCCACCCAGGGTACCGGAAAGTCTAAGGCAGCTGCCCACGCCATTCTCAGTGATATGGGTAGTCTTGTCTCTAGTGTACTTGCGGATTACGGTCTCGTATACAAGGCGACGGGTGGCATCTACCTTATAGGTAGCGTATCACTGGGGTTGGCCGAATACTGGGCTAAAGAGACCGATTTTCTTCAGCACTTTATACGACGAGGTAGTGATGGGCATGCACCTTGGATGGAGAAGTTTTTTACGGACATGCCGATTTATCTTGCGACAGACCCAAATGTCGGTGCAGCTGGAGCATTGGCACTGGCGGAAGAGCAGACAGTGTTGGCAAGATAGAGCATAAGTTCCTTATGACGATGTGGCTTCCTTTTACTCAACCGAGCGGAGTATACCCCTACAAGTAGTTGTTGTCACACTTTATCTAATGGCCCTTCCTTGACCGACTTATTGCCTGTCTTTGTCGAGGTGTATATCTTTATCGGCGACACGAAGATCTATACTTCCTGTCCGGTATAATGTAGTTGCTGGTCATATTTGACTTGTTACACGATTCGATCAAGGGGAACTTAGTCTTTAAGGACAAATTCGATGCTAGTTATGCTGAAGCGGGTGCCTGAACTTCGGGACGATGCTGCCTAATAACGTAGTTTATGCCAATGGCAGCACACTTCATCATCGCTCTAAGCGGAGTCTGCCTAAGGGCTGTACGAGCCTCTCGTATTACTGCTGTGCCAAATATTGCTCCGGCTCCAAGGGTGGCCTTAACTTGGTGTTCTCCATTCTTATAGTCCCTCCTCAAATCTATAAGCGAATCAAACGTATATCCGACCCTGCTCCAACAGAACACCCAGGTATTGAATGCATTTCGTCCATCGCTATCTGACTGGCCTGGCTCATAGTCTAATCTTAGGAGCTCGCCCAAGATGTCCGCTTCAGCCAATCGGATAGCCACTACTTCACGCGCGTTCGTGGCTTCACGTTGCCTGCTTGTGAGCTCTGCTACTGCACAGACTTGATCATATATGTGACGTTGCCGTTCAGGTTGCTGCCTGGCCATATAGTTGCTAGTACGAACCTGAACGGTCTCATTAATGTCATCTCGCAGCTCACCATTTACTACGTTCACGAACGAGCTGACAAAACTAGAACCGTCCTCTCGCACGGCATCTAATAGGTGGTCTAGAAACATCGCAGCACCAAGTACGACGCGCAAACTGTGGCGGTCTTCCTCAGTTACATCTACTCCAAGTTGTGAAGCGACCTCACAAAATACCACTAACGAGCCACCATATTTTGTGTCTACAACAGGTGGTTCCTCGAATAAGGGAGAGTCAGGAAATGAAGGAGCCGAGTCAGTAAGCATGATACCTGTGCCA
>Ga0335072_10006921_pt1 | contig 16546 bp, 12 predicted proteins | sample Lox_Sample_21_FD_206725 | JGI IMG/M metagenome (GOLD analysis project Ga0335072, IMG submission 206725) | Soil microbial communities from Loxahatchee National Wildlife Refuge, Florida, United States - Lox_Sample_2.1 | ecosystem: Environmental > Terrestrial > Soil > Wetlands | place: USA...
CGCGGCCCAGCGAGACCCGGTAACTTCGAATCACCCGCCCACTCGATATCAACTCAAGAACGTGGTCTCTCTTCAGGACCAGAATCGAATCGACCTTCTGATTCGCGGCCAGCGGGGGCGCAGAAGGTGCCCACGCTAACCGATAAATTAAAAACGCAATGATCGCGAACAGCACTACCCAAAATGCAAATCGCTGCGTCGTCCTCATGGGTTGGTCTTCAGTCTCGGGGCGGCCCGTCAATCCACGTGAAACACTTCTTCGATCTCCGTCCACCATGCCCCCGGTTTGCGATCGGCGAGCGGACTCTGCATCGGGTTCATAATCGCCCACCACTCCTGCGTGGTCTTGTCCGCGGCCATCTTCGCCATATCCGCCGCGTAATCTTTCCCGTGGTATTCGAAACAGGCGAAGAGCATGTGGTTGTGCAGAAAAATTGAATAGTTGCGAATGTTGCACGCTTGGATGGTCGCCAGCACGCCCGGCCACACCGCTGCGTGGTACCGCTTATATTCTTCTTCGGCCTCCGGCTTGAGACCGATCACCATGCCGTAGCGCTTCATTGGGTCACGTCTCCCGCGCGCGCCCCCGCCAGTCCCGGCGCATCCGGAATGCTGCACACTGCGTAGCCATTCTGCTGATAGGGGCAATCCATCCCTGCTGGTTCCGGCCCGTGAATCACCGTCCAGGTCACCGGGTACTCGTGCGCCAGGCGCGTAAAATCCTGCACGCTGAAATGATTCAGCCCCGCCGTGGCGCTGCTCATCTGCTTCCACTCGTCCGCCAGCTTGGGAAAAATAACCACCACCCCGCCGTCCTTGTAGTAATCGGCGAGAGAGGAGCGCTCGCTCAGCGCGCGAAATCCGTGCACATCCACGTCAGGGTCCAGGATATAGCCGGAATCGACGGCAAAGACGGCATCGCGTGGGGTATTCCGCCGAATCCAAAGCAGCGTGCTCACCCACGCATTGGAGCTCGTTGCCCGTCCCGGCCACTCGATCTGCGGGCTCATGGGATAGGTCGCGCGCGCCACCAGGAACATCCCCGCGGCCAGCGGCAGGCACAGCGCAGGAATCACCCAGGCGCGCTTCTTCGCCAGATACTCGCCCAGCATGCCGGCAAAGAAAAGCATGAAGACGAACGTGATCAGATGAAAGCAGCGCAGCGGCTGCAGCCGCGCAAACATATCCAGACGGTGGGTGCCGGCAATGGCCGCTCCGGCGAGAATTGAAACCGCGCCGAAGGGAATCAGCGCCAGGCTCAGCCTCGCAAACTCCGGCGTGGTTCCGCGCACTCGGCCCCTGGCAAACCAGACAAGAAATCCCAGCGGCGCCAGCAGCCCCAGCCAGTCGTACCAGGTCCACGTCGAAAGAAAGCAGAAACCGCGCGAATAAAGCGCCTCTCGATACGCGCCCTGTGCCGCCGCAAACTTGAATCCCACGGGCATGGCGATGAGAGCGATGCCCGTGACCGGCGCCTCCGGCGCAGTCCATCGCAGTCGTTCGCTTCCCGGACGGTCCGGTCCAAACCGGTCCAGGCACCAGAGCACCACACCCAGAAACACCAGGTACGCCGCCATCAGCGGATGAATGGCCGCCGTCGCAACCGTAATCAGCAACCCGGCAAGGTAGCGCCGTCGCGCCAGCGCGACCAGAGCAAAAAGCGTGAGCGGCGTTGAAAAGGAGCGTGCCGTCAGGTACGGGTCCATCAGCAGCAGCCCGGTATTGGTGGCGGGCATGGCAAGAACTGCGGTGATCACGAGCACCGCGCACCAGCGCGCCCGCATGCGCCGGAAACTGATCGCCGCCAGCATCCAGCAGGCGGTGAGCGTCAGAAACAGCGTGGCCATGTACCAGAGAAATACGGCCCAGTCCATGGAAAGGTGCGTCAGCCGCGCCGTCCAGGCCAGCACGGGCGCAAACAGCGAGAGCCGCTCGTTCGACTCAAAAAACTCCGTGGCATAGGGATAGAGGCCGGGATGAAGCAGCTTGCGCGCCGCGGGGATGTAAATCTCCCCGTCTTCCACGCCCAGGTGGTACCCGTGAATGGCCAGGGCCGCCAGCGTAAGAAGAAAAATCCGGATCCATGGCGGGGACGACGCCGGCAAGACGAAGATTTGCTTTACTGAATGACCCAGTCGAAGAAGACTCGCCTGCGCCGCAAAGCGCTTCCTCGACTTTTCAGCCTGTGGGGAAATCGTGGTCAGGCTCATGCCATGCTCTCAGCGGTTCAGATTCAGCTGCCTGATCGATTCCAAGCCGGCCGCTCAAAATTGATCCGTTCAAAATAGATTGCACCGGTTGCGCGCCGCAGCTCAGGGAACTGATTATAAACGGCGCTCGCACACGCACCCGCCCTGCGGGCTGCTCCAGCGGTCCGGGCTTCCATTTCTCCAAACTGTTCCTCTGACTGTTCCTCTGTATGATCTGACGTAAAAAGCTCTCGCCCGGGCGATCCCGAACTGCGCTTTTGTGCATGATGGCAATACGGTTGTTCTTTCCCCCAGGCAGGATTGTGCCTGAGGCCCCGCAGGATGCGGCAAGAAGGCAACGTAAACCCCCGGAGCCCGAAGAGCGTCTACAATAGATCAGACCAAGGCTGGTAGAGCGGAACCTGCGCCTGACCGGAAAAACTTTAGATCGATGGAGTTGTGGATCTGCAATCATGAGACTTCTTCTGCGAATCTTACCCCTTGCGCTCATCCTGCTCGGCGCTTCGCTGCTCTTCGAGCAGCGGGCCTACGCATACGCCGATCCCGGCACCGGATTGCTGGCCATCCAGGCTGTCGGCTCCGCGCTCGTGGCCGCGGGATGGTACCTGCGCAAGAAGCTCTACTCCCTCTTCCATCGCACTGCGGCGGCCAAGCCGGAATCCCAGGAACTTTCCGTCCCGGAGCTTTCCGTTCCCAAGGACGGTGAGGGTTCACCGCTCCAGTGACCGATCTCGAATGCCGTCCGCTTGAATCCTCGCGACCCAATCCCCACCGCGCCACGGCATCCTCGAACTTCGAACCCACCTTCCGCGATCCCGCCGGGCAGCTTCTGCTTGAGGAGGATTGTGCTCTGCGCCGGGTTCGCCCGGCGGCCATAGAAGAAGCACTCCGGTTCCTCAATTCCCCGCTCCGTCTTGAGCTCGAGCGCGACGGCAACCTGATCCCGAGCGAAATCCTCGAAACAGATTCCCTCGCCGGGGCAGGCTCGATTCCTCAGGCAGCCGAGGGCGGGCTCTGGCTGCGCCATCCGCGCATCGATCCCATCTCCTACCCCTGGGAGTGGACGCGGGCGCAGTGGCGCGCCGCCGCCGAACTCACTCTGCGCATCGCCGGCAAAGCTATTTCCGCCGGCTGGATGCTCAAGGACTCCACCCCTCTGAACGTGCTCTTCTCCGGACCCCGGCCCGTCTTCGTCGACGTTCTCTCATTCGAGAAGCGCGATCCCCACTCCACCGTCTGGCTGGCCTACGGCCAGTTCGTGCGCACCTTCTTGCTGCCTCTGGCCGCGGCAAGATATCTAGGCTGGCCTCTTGAAACCACCTTGTTCTGGCGCGACGGCTACGAGCCGGCAACGCTCTACCGCGCCCTGCCCGCGTGGCGCAGGCTCCATCCCGCGCTTCTCGATGTCGTCACCATGGCCACGCTTTTCGAGGGCAAGAGCGGAAAAACGGGTAAAGCGCAGCCCCGGCCTTCCGCCGCCGATCCCGAGCTGGCCGCGCACATCCTGCACAAGCGCCTCGCGCGCCTGGGCCGCCAGATTCGCGCCGTGGCCGGCGACTCGGCCAAAAGCCAGTGGAGCCGGTACGAGCAGTCGGCCAGCCATTACCGGCCGGCGGACATCGAGCAGAAGAAGCAGTTCGTCTCCGGCGTACTTGAGCGCGCCCATTCCGCCAGCCCCCGGCCCGCGCGCGTTCTCGACATCGGCGCCAACACCGGAACCTACTCGCTGCTGGCAGCCGACGCCGGCGCCGAGGTGGTTTCGCTCGACAGCGATTCTGCTGCCCTTGAGACTCTCTGGCGCGCAGCCTCAAAGCGGCGCAAGCCCGTCACCACGCTGGTTGCCAACATCGCCCGTCCCACCCCTGCCGCGGGATGGAAAAACCGGGAACAGCTCTCGCTGCTGGATCGCCTTGCAGGCAAATTCGATCTCGTGCTCATGCTTGCCGTGGTTCACCACCTCCTGCTGCGCGAGCAGGTGCCGCTCGCTCACATCGGCGAGCTCTGCGCCGCGCTCACGCGCCGCTGGCTGGTGGTGGAGTGGGTGCCGCCCTCCGACCCCATGTTTCAGGAGTGGTTGCGCGGCCGCGACCATCTCTACGGCCATCTCACAGAACACCACCTCAATCAGGCTTTCGCGCCGTTCTTTGCGGGGGTTGACCGCTGCGCGCTCGAGAACGGCCGGATTCTCCTGCTCTTTGAGCGCCACGGCCGCGAAGCCGCGGTTCACAGCGCTCCGGGGGATGACCCGGCATGATGCGGCGGATTGCCCAGGCATGGGGCTTTGCCTCCATCATACTTCTGCCTGACTATGTCGACATGACCTCGGCAGCCGGCGATGCGCGCATGCGCGTCGCAGTTCCGCTCACCCGCATCGCCCTGGCTCACCTCACGGACATGCTCATCGTCGGGGTGCTCTTCGCCCTCGTCATGGCCGCGCTGCGCAAGCTGAACGGCTGGCCGCGCGTTCGCTGGTCGCTGATGGGCATCCTGCCGGTCTTCTTGTTTATCCGCAATCTCAACGTCATTCCCTTCGGCATCCCACCCCTGGCCATCGCCGGCGCTGCGCTGCTCTGGTTCGCCTTGCTCCTCTATCTCATCCTGAGGCATCGAAAGATCGCGTGGAAGCTGGGACAGTTCGGCGGCAATGTGCTGGCCGGCTTCGTCGTCTTCGCCTTGGTGATGACCTTCCAGCTGGTGCGCGCAGCTACCTGGCGGCCCGGCCCGCAGGCTTTTTCCCATCCCATCCCCGCCGCACCGGCAAATCGCCCGCGGCTGGTCTGGATTCTCTTCGACGAGCTTTCGTACAAGTACGTCTTCGAAACCCGGGACCCTTCGCTGCACATGCCGAACTTCGACCGCCTGCGCAGCGAAAGCGCGCTTTATACCGACGTGACGCCCGTCGCCTATAAAACCACGCGCGCGGTTCCCAGCCTCATGCTCGGCCGCACCGTCACCGACGTCGAGTTCACGGCCGAAAACCGCTTCCTGATCCGCACCGCCGATTCACCCGGATGGCAGACCTTCGATGCCGATGCTTCGCTCTTCGGGCTCGCCCAGCAATCCGGTGTCACCACCTCGATCGTCGGCTGGTACCTGCCTTACTGCCCAATCTTCGCGAAAGTCGCCACCCAATGCTATTGGAGCAATGACGATGACCAGGATCGCGGTCCCACCATGCTCCAGGCCAGCTATGCTGAAAACGTCTGGTTCCCTCTGCGCATCCTGGTCGAGACCTACTTATGGCCGAGCCGCGCCTGGGCGGACGAATCCCGCTGGGCTTCTGAAGGCCACATCGCTTCCGTTCAAGACATCAGCCAGCATGCCCTCGACACCCTTTCCGCCTCCCGGGCGGACGTGATTTATCTCCACATTCCCTCGCCGCACCCGGTCGCTTTCTGGAATCGCCGCACGGCGCAGTTCGCTACCGGAGGCTCCTATATCGATTCGCTCGATTACACCGATCGCCTGCTCGGCCGGATGCTCGATATCCTCGAGAAACAGCCGCGCTGGGGCGCGACCACGCTCATCGTGCAGGGCGACCACTCCTGGCGCACGAAGATGTGGCGTCCGTTGCCTGGATGGAGCGCCGAAGACGAGCGCGTCTCGCATGGAGGCGAGTGGGATCCCCGCCCGCTGGTGATGATTCACTCCGCCGGCGAGCAGACACCGCAGACCGTCGGCGCGCCCACGCCTCTGCTGTTCATCCACGGCACGGTTGCCAACGAGATTCGCACCATCGCGCAATCCCCGGCCCGCCCCTAGCGGGCATCCAGCATGTCGTTGTAGGAGTGCCGCGCCGACCCGAGATAATGCGGGTTCCCGGCATTGGCCTCGTCCAGCGCCTTGAGCATCGCCGGAAGCTGATCGCCGTAGTCCGGCGTGCGCAGTCCGATGACCATCCCCGCCAAACCCGTGTCGCCCAGGCCGTCGTAGGCCATCGCCAGGTACTTCCCGCTTTCCACGCGCAGTTTGTCCATCTTCTGTCCGGTCAATTGCCCGTCTCCGGGACTGCTCAGCTCGTAAAGCATCAGCGTCAGCTGCGGCAGCGCCATGAGCAGGCTTCTGCGCTCCTCCAGGCTCCCTTTGAGCAGCTTGTTCTGGATGTCGGCATTCACCGTCAGGTGCGCCGGCTCGGCGAGCACGCGCACGTCTTTGTACGCATCCACCAGCCCGGGCAAGAACCGCAGATTCCCCGCGCCCTTGTTCTCCGGCCGCTGCTGCGGCTCGATATCGAGATGAATCCCGTCGAAGCGCGCGTTGCGGTGATCCCGGTTGAACGCGATCACCTCGCGCACATGGCCGAGCAGTTTTTCGCGGTGCGGCCCGGCTTCATCGGCGTCCTCGCTCGAGAGCAGCGCCTCCACGCGAATGCCCGACCCATGCAGCAGAGCGATCAGTTGCGTGAGCGAGTCCGCGGGCATCATCTCCCCGTGGGCGGAGACGGCGATATACGTCTCATTCACGCCCTGCGCCACGCAGAAATCGCGAAGCGCCTCCGGCCCGCGCGCATCCTGCGCGATCTCCGGCCCCTTCCATACCCACACGCCGTGCACCTGCGCCGCTGCCCGCGCGGTCGCCACGAGGGGCAACATCGCCAGCAGCAGCCGCAGCACCGCCCGCCCGCAAGGAATTTTTGCGCTCCAAGGCGCCAGGAGTGGCAGGCGCTGATTCCGGCCTTGTTTTGACAAATATCGTGCGGAGAGAGCCATGAGCAGGGCACACCTTGGGCCCAGCGGAGCCTGAACAAGGCCGGAGCAAAAATCCCTGGGTTGTCCTCAACTATTACGCTGCGCACGTCTGCTGCGGCAACGAAAAAGATGATTGGCTCGTTTGGTTCGGGCCGGCTGGTACAGGCTCCTACGCCGTCGCCGGCGCGATCCGCTCCACGTGGATCATTCTGGCGCCGGCGTCGAGCTTCCCGGTGACGGTGACCGGCTTGCCCTCGAAGGGCTGCGCATCCTTCGGATCGTCGAGCCGGTAGATCTGTCCCGACGTTTCCCGGAGCACGAACTGCTCCCCGTCGCGCTCGATGGTTCCGCGAAAGGTTGCGGCTTGTGCCGAGCCCTGAGCCTGCGCCTGCACCAGCGTCGCACCGGCGGAAGGGGCGATAAAAGGAGTGCCCCAGGCCCACGCGCACACAAACACAAATGCCGTCAGAGCCACGCCTAAGAACAATTCGCGCTTGAGGGAAGATACGGTACGCATGGGTAGTGTGCTCCTCGACGTACTTATTCCGATGAGCGATCGCGCAACCGGGTTGCCGCTTTCTCCCCGCGAAAGAGTGGGGAATTCCCAAAGGGAGAATGCTGAGCGCCTTCTCTGGAGAGCCCTGTCAAAAGGGACCCATGGCTGCCGCCTCTTCAAATGTAAAATACCTATTTACAAAATAGGTATTTTGGTTTAACCTCTCAAACATGAACCGGAACCCCGAACGCCGCGACCTCTTTCCCGGCGCACTCGAAATCATGATTCTTCAATCACTTCGCCTGAAGCCGATGCACGGCTATGCCCTCGTGAAGCACATCCGGCAGGTTTCCGGCAATCTGCTCGAGGTCGAGGAGGGCTCGCTTTACCCCGCCCTTCAGCGCATGCTGCGCGAGGGGCTGCTTGAATCCGAAGCCGGCACGTCGGCCAAGGGGCGTCCCACCCGGATCTACAGCCTGACCGACGCGGGCCTGCGTCACCTCGAAAGCGAAGTCCTCAGCTTCGAAAAGATGTTTGCCGGCATCACCCGCGTGCTCGCCGGGGCTAAGGCGTAAGGAGACCGATCATGCCCACTCTCGACCGGCTTCTCGCCCGCCGCCGTCGCTACGACGACATCGACGTCTCCATCCGCGAGCACATTGAGGAGCGTGCCGACGAGCTCGAAGCGGAAGGCCTGCCGCGCCTCGAGGCCGAGCAGCGCGCCCGCCGCGAGTTCGGCAACGTGGCCCTCATTGAGCAGCGCAGCCGCGAAGTCTGGCAGTGGAGCGCACTCGAATCCATCCTGGCCGACGCCAGGCTCGCCTTTCGCCGCCTGCGCCGGTCGCCCGGCTTCGCCTTCACCGTGCTGCTCACGCTGGCCATCGGCATCGGCGCCAACACCGCCGTCTTCAGCGTCATCGAGAATATCCTCCTCAAGCCGCTCCCTTATCCCGATTCCGGCCGCCTGGCCGCGCTCTGGCTCAACGCACCCGGCGCCGGCGGCCTAGCCAACTTTTCCAGCGGCCTGCAACTTTCCACTTCGATGTACCTCACCTTCGCTGACCATAACCACACTCTTCAATCGATCGGCATCTGGTCGCCAGGCACGGCAAATATCACCGGCGTGGCCGAGCCCGAGCAGGTGCAGGCCATCGGCGTCAGCAGCGGCGTTCTGGAAACACTCGCGGTTCCGCCCACGCTCGGCCGCTGGTTCTCCTCCGCCGACCAGGACCCGCGCGGCCAGAAATCCGTCATCCTCAGCTACGGCTACTGGCAGCGCCGCTTCGGCGGGAACCCCGCCGTCATCGGCCGCGCCATCCAAGTGGACGCGCAGACCCGCACCATTGTCGGCGTCATGCCGCGCGGCTTCCGCCTCGTCGATCGCGATTTCGATCTCCTCGTTCCCCTCGCTCTCGACCGCTCCCACCAGATTCTGGCCGGCTTCGGCTACAACGGCATCGGCCGCCTCAAGCCCGGCGTCACGCTCACCCAGGCCGACGCCGACATCGCGCGCCTCATTCCCGTGTGGATGGATTCCTGGACGAACGGCCCCGGAACCAACCCCCACTATTACCAAGTCTGGAGGATCGCGCCCAACTTCCACGCGTTGAAACAACAGGTCATCGGCAACATCGGCAGCGTGCTCTGGGTGGTCATGGCCACCGTCGGCCTGGTGATGCTCATCGCCTGCATCAACGTTGCCAATCTTCTGCTGGTCCGCGCGGATTCGCGCCAGCAGGAGCTCGCCATCCGCTCCGCGCTCGGCGCCGGCCGCGCCCGCATCGCGCGCGAGCTCCTCGTTGAGAGCCTTCTGCTCGGCCTCCTCGGCGGCGCGGCTGCCATCGGCGTAGCTTATGGCGCTCTGCGCCTGCTCGTGGCCATCGGTCCCGCGGACCTGCCCCGCCTCAGCGAAGTCTCTCTCAACGCCTATGCGCTCGGCTTCACGCTTCTGCTTGCCGTCTTCTCCGGCCTGTTCTTCGGCGCCATCCCCGCCCTCAAATACGCGCGGGCGCAGGCTTCGGCTCTGCACCTCGCTTCTACCCGCACCGCCAGCAGCGGGCGCGCGCGCCAGCGTTCGCGCAATATCCTCGTCGTCGCCCAGGTCGCGCTGGCGCTGGTGCTCATGGTCAGCGCGCTGCTTATGATCCGCACCTTTGCCGCGCTGCGCCAGGTCGAGCCCGGCTTCGCCGACGCGCCCCACGTGGAGACCGTAAGCATCTCCATCCCCAGCCTGCTGGTTCCCGATGTCCGCACCGTCGCGCAGATGCAGCGCCAGATCGCCAACAATCTCGCGGCCATTCCCGGCGTCAGCTCCGCCGCCTTCGCCGGCGCCGTCCCCATGGACAACAACGATCCCAATTGGGACACGATCATGGTCGAAGGCAAACAATATGAGGAGGGCGCTGAACCGCTCCGCCTCTTCAATTACGTCTCGCCCGGCTATTTCCACACCATGGGCACGCGTATCGTCGCCGGCCGCGACTTCACCTGGGACGACCTCAACAACCTCAGCCCCATGGTCATCGTCTCCGACAACTTCGCCCGCGACAACTGGGGTTCGGCCTCGGCGGCCATCGGCAAGCGGGTGAAGAAATACTCAAGCTCTCCCTGGCAGGAAGTCATCGGCGTCGTCGAAGACGTGCATGTGCACGGCGTGGATGAAACCGCCCCGCCCATCGTCTACTGGCCGGCCATGTTCTACGACCGCTTCTGGTCCAGTCCGGGGATGGACGGCCTGCGCACAGCTACGTTTGTCGTCCACAGCAATCGCGCCGGCGCCGACGGATTCCTCAGCCAGATGCAGCAGGCCGTCTGGTCGGTCGACCCCAACCTGCCGCTCGCCTCCGTGCGCACCATGCAGGAGCTCTTGAGCCAGTCCATGGCGCGCACCTCGTTCACGCTGGTCATGCTGGCCATCGCCGGAGCCATGGCGCTCGCCCTCGGCATCATCGGCATCTACGGCGTCATCTCTTACTCCGTCTTGCAGCGCACGCGCGAAATCGGCATCCGCCTCGCGCTGGGCGCGCAGAAGGCCGAATTGAAATGGATGTTCGTGCGCTCCGCGCTCATTCTCGCCGCGGCCGGCGTTCTCTTCGGCGCGGGCGCGGCTGCCGCGCTTACGCAATGGATGAAAGCGCTGCTCTTCGGCATCGGCCCCCTCGATCCCGTCACCTATCTCATTGTTCCGCTGGTTCTGGCCGCGGCCGCCGCGCTCGCCAGCTACCTGCCCGCCCGCCGCGCCGCCGCCGTCGATCCCGTCGAAGCCCTGCGGGCGGAGTGAGCCGCCTTGCGCGCGGAGCGAACCGCCGTTGCGCCTTCCGGTCTGAGCCGGGCCGCCAGCGCCCACTTCAGCTCTTCGATGCCCGCGCCGGTCACGGCGGAGATTGCGTGAAATTCCAGCTTGCGCCGCTTGGCGTGCGCCGCCAGCTTCTTCAGCTTCTCCGGATTGGCCGCATCGATCTTGGTCGCCGCCACGATCATCGGCTTCTCCGCGAGCGGATGCGCACTCGCGCCATCGCTGAAACTGGCCAGCTCGTTGTTGATCACCCGGAAGTCCTCCACCGGGTCGGCCCGTCCCGAGGCGTCCGAAACATCCACCAGGTGCAGCAGCAGCCGCGTCCGCTCGATGTGGCGCAGAAACTGCATTCCCAGTCCCTGGCCCAGGTGCGCGCCCTCGATCAACCCCGGCAGATCCGCCACCACAAATGATTCCTGCTCCGGCTCCTCGCCCACCGTCACCACACCCAGGTTAGGCTCAAGCGTCGTAAACGGGTAATCCGCAATCTTCGGCCGCGCCGCGGAGATGCGCGCAATCAGCGTCGACTTGCCCGCATTGGGATAGCCCACCAGACCGACATCAGCCAGCAGCTTCAGCTCCAGCCGGAAGCTGCGCTCCTCGCCCGGACGGCCCAGCTCGTGCTCGCGCGGCGCCTGGTGCGTGCTGGTGGCAAAGTGCTGGTTGCCGCGCCCGCCGCGGCCGCCCTTGGCAATCACGATATGCTCATCCGGATTCTGGAAGTCGTGCACCAGCTCGCCGCTCTCCGCGTCGTAAAGCGCCGTGCCCACGGGAACCTGCAGCGTGATCGAGCGCCCATCCAGCCCGGTGCAGTTTGAGCCCATGCCGTGCTCGCCGCGCTGCGCCTTGTGCTCCGGGTTGTAGCGGAAGTGAATCAGCGTATTGTGCCGCTGGCTCGACTCCATCACCACGTCGCCGCCGCGACCGCCGTCGCCGCCCGAAGGTCCCCCTCGCGGCACAAACTTCTCCCGCCGGAAGGCCATGCAGCCGTTGCCCCCGTCGCCGGCCTTCACCCTGATTTTTGCCTCGTCGATGAACATTGTTTACGGATCGCCCGCGCCAACCGGCCATTTCGCCTGAGGTTGCGCTGTCTCCTCAGTCTATCGAACCGCCCTCCCGAACCACCGTCCGCGCCGCCCTCCGCCTCGCCACGCGGTCGCCCAGGGAAAAATTTTCCCGCAACCGTCTTTGCGCGCGCTGAAACGCGGCGTATGATCGCTGTCAACTCCCCACTGAATCGGCGCAGGACAGCGAACGGTACTTCTCGCCTTTCTGCGTGAGCTCTCGATCCCGCGGCGCAGGCGCGCCCGTGGCGCGCCTCGCCGCTCATTCTCCCCCTCCGCGCTCACCGTTCGCGTGAGCCCGGGGGTCACTGATGGTTTCTGTTTGGCGGAGCCGGGTTGGAATCCTCGCCTCAGCGGTGTTGTGCCTCGTAGCGGCTGCGCCGCTTCAAAACCAATCTTGGGCCCAATCTCCGGCACAGTCCCTGCCGGCCCAGCCCGGTTCGCTCGTCGGCCGCTTAACCGATCTACACTCCGCCCCCCTCGCCGGCGTCCGCGTGGTTCTGCGCAATCGCGCCACCGGCGCGGAGTTGCGCACTGCCACGGGGAAGAACGGCGTCTACCGGTTCTCTTCGCTCGCCGCGGGCGAATACTCGCTCGAAGCCGACAGCCCGCAGCTCGGCCGTGGCGCCCTCGACGGCATCGTGGTCTCGCCGGGACATGAAGCCCGCGTGCAGTCCGCCATCGATTTCGAGACTCCACCGTCCGCACCCGCGCTTGTCGCAGCACCGATTGCGGCTCCGGCCGCACTCGCCCCACCATCCGCCAGTCCGTCTTCAGTTTCCACGGCGCCTGCGCCCGCTCCCGTTCGAGCCGCACCGGCGTCAACTCCCGCGGCCGAGACCGCGGCCGCAGCTTCTCAGCCCGCTGTTTCGCCCGAGCCCCCACCTCACGCCTCTCAGCCGCCAGTGCTTTCGCCGGAACCTCCAGCGCAGCCTGCCGCAGCTATTGCACTCGCTCGGGCGCCCCATGCTCCGGCACCTGGAGCTCCACCGCCCTCACCGGCGCCGCATCCCGCCGCCGCGCCCCAGCTCGCCGCCCTCGCGCCTGCGCCACCATCAGTCGCAGCCACCATGCCTCCGGCTCTTCGCACAGCGGCTCCCCCCGTTGCCCCCGCACTCGCCGTGAGCCACCTCGCCGCCAAAGGCGTGCAAGCAGTCCTGCGCATCCGTCCTCCACTGCTTACACCGATCTTGGCTGCCGCGCAGAAGCCAGGCCCCGCCGCGCCTGCGGTTTCCACCACCATCACCGCGGGCGAAGTTCAATCACTTCCCGCGAGCGGCCGCAACTGGCAGCAATTCCTCCTCGATACGCCCGCCTCCTCGGCTGCCGCCGGCTCGTCGCAAGCCTCGTTGCGCGGTGCAAGCCAGCAAGCCTCCGACGTCGCCGTCGACGGCCTCAGCACCCGCCTCGCCTTTGGAACCGGCGCGCTGGCCGAGCCGCGCACCCAGGACTCCGGCGCCAACGCTCAAAACGGCGCACAGCCCACCGGCCTCGGGCCCGCGCAGAGCGGCCTGGTCAGCGGCGGCCGCGGGTTTGCAATCAGCGAGGCCGCCATCCGCCAGGTCGAAACCATCGCCGGCAACGTGGAGGCCGAAGGCGCAAGCGCTCCTGGCGGCCGCATCAACATCCAAACCGCGCGCGGCTCCAATCAGCTCCACGGCCAGGGCTTTCTCTTCGACCGCCAGAACACTTGGGGCGCGCGCAATCCCTTCACGCAATGGGTCACGGAGACCGCGCCGGCCACGCTTACCTTTCCTTCATACTCCGTCCCCATCTTCGATAACGGCCTGAACGGCTCGCCGGAGCTGTACACCCCTCCGGACCACGAAACCGTCTGGGGCATCGGCCTGGGCAGCCAGATTCGCCGCGACAAAGTCTTCTGGTTTGCCGCCCTCGACAGCTACCGCCGCAACGATCCCGGGCTGTCGATGGTGAAACATCCTTATCTCCTGGAGACTGTGAGCGGATGCACGATCGGGCCTTGTACCGAAACCACCGGATTTTTTGAAACGCCGACCGACTGCCAGCTCGTAATGCTGGCCGCACAGCTGGGGTTCACGGGACCGCCATCCGATTGCGTCTCGGGCTTGGTTCAGGGGCTCACGGCCTACTCTCAGATGCTGGAAACGCTCGCCAGCCTCCTCGGCCCCGCTCCGCGCAGCGCCGCGCAGTGGGTCGGCTTTGCGCGCATCGACTGGCAGGCCGCCGAGCGCCATCGCGTCACGCTCGAAGGCGTCGGCGCCGACTGGAACTCTCCCGGAGGCGGACTGACGCGCGTCTCCGAGACCTACGGCAATCACAGCTTCGGCTCCAGCGCCGCCAGCCAGCAATGGCTTCTGGCGCGCTGGGAAGCTTACCTGACGCCGAATCTGCTCCTGACCACGCAAGCCTCCGCCGGCCGCGACATCCTCACCGCGCACCCGGATACGCCTTCGCCCCTGGAGCAGACGTTTCTCAACGGCAACGCCTGGGGCCAGCTTCCGCAGATCGTCGTCGACTCCCGCTACGGCTTTACCATCGGCAACCCTTCGCGCTTCGGCCAGGGCAGCTATCCCGATGAGCGCCTCTACCACGCGCAGGAGATGTTGGACTGGGTGCGCAATCGCCTGCTCGTCAAAGCCGGGTTTGAGCTCGACCACAACTCTGACGCAACCAGCCTGCTCCGCAACCAGACCGGCACCTATTACTACTCAAAGGTGGAGGACTTCATCTCCGACGCTTTGGTCTTCGAGAAATTCGGCCTCACCGATCCGCTCGATCCCGCCAATCCCCACAACTGCGGCCCCACCGACGCCACGTTCGGCGCCATGCCCTGCTACTCCTACTACTCGCAGACCATGGGCCCCACCCGCTGGCAGTTGAGCACCAGCGACTGGTCCGGCTTCGTCACCACGCAGGGACAGACCAACAAAGCCGCCGTCTTTTCCGCCGGCCTGCGCTGGGATCGCGAGCAGTTGCCGCCGCCGCTCGCCGCGCTCGCCAATCCCGAGCTTCCGCTCACCGGCCATCTGCCCAGCCTCGGCAACAACTGGGGTCCGCGCATCAGCCTCGCGCTCGGCAGCCCGGAGAGCCGCTGGCCCGTGCTGCGCCTCGGCTACGGCATGTACTACGGCCGCGCCCAGAACGCGACCCTCGAAACCGCGCTTACCCAGACCGGCTCACCCAAAGGAGACTTGAGCTACTTCCTCCGTCCCAGCGACGATTGCCAGTTCTGCGCCGGCGGCTCGCCGCCCTTCCCTTATGTCTTCGCCGGCCCGCCGGCCAGCGTGGTCAAGCCCGGCGCAGTCGAATTCGCGCCCAACTTCCGCAATCCTGAAGTCCATCAGGCCGTCGCCTCTCTCGAAGAATCGCTCCCCGGCCACATCCAGCTCACGGGCGCGGCGCTTGTGAGCCTCGGCCGCCGTCTGCCCAGCGCTGTCGACACCAATCTCGATGCGCCCACCGCTACGCAGACCATTACCTACGGCGTCGTCGACGGCACCGGCGCAGGTCCCATCAAAGCCGCGCAGATCACCGTCCCGTTCTATGCCTCGTGGCCGGCAAGCGCCGGCTCCTGCCCGTACTACCAGCCAACCACCCCAACCCTTCCCGGCCGGCCCTGTCCCGACTACCAGCAAATCTCCGAAATCTTTTCCCGCGCCAACTCCACTTATGAAGCCGCCATGGTGAAATTCACGCGCTACGGCCGCCGCGGCCTCACCTTCCACGCGCATTACACTTACGCGCACGCCATGGATTGGAATCCCAACGAGGCCACGCTCGTCGCCGGCAGCGATGTTCTCGACCCGCGCGACTTCAATCTTGAGTACGGCACCAGCGACCTCGACGTCCGCCACTCCGCCGCCGCGTTCGTCATCTACGAATCGCCCTGGAAGCTCAAAGGCTTCGCCGGCCGATTCGCCAACGGCTGGATGCTCTCCGGCATCGGCCAATTTCGCAGCGGCCTGCCTTTCACTATGCGCACCTCCGGTTCCCTCGCCGAGGAGTTCGACCAGACCACCGGCGCGGCCATCGTGGGCCTCGCGCCCGGCATGAACGGCTCCGGAGGCGAAAACCGCGTCTACGGCATTGGCAGCGACGGCCGCTCCTACAACATCGGCCGCAACACCTTCCGCTATCCCCAAACCTGGAAGGCCGACCTGCGCCTCGGAAAGCGCTTCGGCCTCGGCCACATGCGCGATCTCGAATTGTTGGCTGAAAGCTTCAACCTCTTCAACCACCAGAACGTCACCGAGCTTGAAACTACCGGCTACTATGTCGAGCCCGGCAGCCAAACCTCCGTCCCCACCCTCAACTTCCTTACCGGCCTCGAGCCCAACACCACCGCCTTCGGCCAGCCCCTCAACATCAACGCCACCGACTTCTACCGCGAGCGCCAGATCGAACTCGGCCTGCGCATGCAGTTCTAGCGCTGCCTGTCAATCGCCGCACCCTCTCGCGCGCAGCCTTGACAGCCAGCCTATGCGCACAATAGTTTTCTGTTCGTACTAACGCAGAGCCCTGTATGCGCATCCATAACTTCTCTCTACGCTTCCCCCGAGCACTCTCGTTCGCTGCGAGCGCTCTTGCCTTGCTTTTGCTGGGTGCGCTGCCTGCGTGCCCCCAGCGGGCAAATGTCGCGCCTCCCGGAGACTCGCCGGCAACCGCCGGACCTCTGGCCCATCTGTCGCCCAGGCTCTCCCACCGCGATCTCGCCAAGGCCATTAAGCTCGTGGCCAACTGGCAGCTCGCGCGAATGCCGGCCGAAGCCCAGTACGAATGGACCTGGGCGGCGCTCTATACCGGCTTTCTGG
>Ga0335072_10006922_pt1 | contig 16546 bp, 14 predicted proteins | sample Lox_Sample_21_FD_206725 | JGI IMG/M metagenome (GOLD analysis project Ga0335072, IMG submission 206725) | Soil microbial communities from Loxahatchee National Wildlife Refuge, Florida, United States - Lox_Sample_2.1 | ecosystem: Environmental > Terrestrial > Soil > Wetlands | place: USA...
TTTTTCACCTGTCTTTCGTGTGCCTATGACATTCATGCATGTGTGCGTGCACCGCCAGAGTCCTTGGTCCCCGACTTCAGGCGGTTCGGCTCGTAAGCGCCACCGGTTTTGCCTGCCAGTGCTCACTGCGTGCGCCGACGCCCACGACGCCTAACCCGCCGGCGTGATCAAGCCGTAATGCCCGTCGTGGCGGTGATACACGAGGCCAGCGCGGCCGTGGTCGGCATCAATGAAGAACAGGAACGGCGCTCCGAGCAGTCCGAGCCGCTTGGCGGCCTCCTCCTCGGTCAGACACGGCACCGGATGTCGGCTGATGGTCACGGACAGCGTGAATGGGCTCAGTTGATCGGCTAGGGCCGGCGCCACCAGGCCAAGGCGATAGTCCGTCGCGCCGGCACGGTGCAGGACAGCGCTGGTGCGCGTGCCCTTTTCGGTGAACAGGTGAAAGTCGTAATCGAGCATCTGCATTTCACGAGCGGCCTCGTCGATGGTGCACGGCGCCGGCGTGAATGACTTGCGCCGGATGACGCGGCGCTCATCCGGCGAACGTGGGTAACAGTCGAAGCGGCGGGTCGGCTCGGAATCGTAGTGCCATTCGTGCGCGCGGGCCGCGGATTGCGCGCCGCGGTGCGGCCCCCAGTGGTCAGCGACGCGCTCCAGGCGTCGTCGCAGCCGCGCCGCGAGAAGATCGACCGCTTCCTGCGCGGTCACTGCCTGGACCTGTGCACGTACTGGCTGGCCATCCACATCGAGATTGCCTTGAGCGATGACGGGACGCTGTAACGCCGGATCGCGATGACGGGTCAGTTTGACGCGCGCGTGCAGCACCGGCCGGCTGGTGTACCGCCCGAGCGCACCGATCTTGCTGCGCGCGTAATCGGCCGCCCCCGGAAGCTCGCCGTGGGTTGTCACGTCGACGTCGATCGTCTGTGGCAATTCTGTTCTGTGGCGCATACTTACCGTGCTACGTCATGGAAGTGGTTGCGTGCCAGGGTCGAAGGTCACCGAACCCGGGCACCACGCGGTGCGACGTAGAATGCGCCTGTCCGGTCCTTCGAAAAGTCAACCGCGAGAGCGATATGGGAAGTCGAACAGGTGCTGTCACAGCGGACTTTGGCGGCGGTGTGCCGGGCTGTCAGGTAGACAGTGGCAGCCGCCACAGAGACTGGCCGGGATCGAGTAACCATAGCCGGCTCGCATTGAAGCGCACCAAACTCCAGGCTCCGGCGATGAGAACGAACGCCAGCACCCCGCCAAGCGCCGCGGTTATCAGCGACGCTCGAAACTCACCGGGACTGGCTGTGGTGACATCGAACCACGCGTCGCAGAGCAGCAGAATCCCGGTCGTGAAGGCGGGAAACACGAGAACCTGACGATGCAGCCAGGTCAGGATTGCCGTGGCGGCCATGAACACGACCAACAAGCTGTCAAAGCCCAACCATGTCAGCGGCCAGTTGCTGACTGTATATTTCTGCGGCAACGTAAGGCTCAGATAAACAGTCCATGGGATCATGAACAGCGCGCCGCCAGTCATCAGGCTAAGATGTGCCTGCTTCAATTTCGCTGTGACGCTTCGGGGTTTCAGGTCTGCAAGGGGTCGCTCAAGGCGCTGAATCAGCTCTCGGCGCTCCGCAGCCGTAAGCGCGGTGATCTGGGCATCAGAGAGAATGTCTTTTGTCACCGTCGGCGCCCTTTTACTGGTTGTTCGTCGACTTGCCTGGCAGCGCCGGCCCGCCGCAGCCTTCAATGCAGCGTCGCGGCGTGGAGAAGCTTCTCGTGCGGTAGCCCATCGGGTTGCTGAATGGACTTGGCGGCGTCCGACTCACGGGTCAAGAAAGCGGTGAGTTCTCCGATCGCAGTCATCAGTGGGGCGGGGAAAACGATAGTGGTGTTCTTCTCCACCCCGAGTTCGATCAAGGTCTGCAGATTTCGCAACTGCAGAGCCAGCGGGTGCTGCATCATGGTGTCGGATGCCTCGCCGAGGGCCGAGGCCGCCCGTGCTTCCCCCTCTGCGGCAATGATTTTTGCCCGCTTTTCCCGCTCTGCTTCGGCTTCGCGCGCCATCGCGCGTTTCATACCTTCGGGAAGCTGAATATCCTTGAGTTCGACCAAGGTAACCTCCACGCCCCATTCCACGGTGGTGGTGTCGAGGATCTGGCGGATGCTGCCGTTGATCTTCTCAGTCTGGGCTAGCACTTCGTCGAGGGAATGTTGCCCGACGACATTGCGCAAGGTCGTCTGCGCGATCTGATCGATGGCTGCGTTGACGTTTTCGATGACGACGACGGCCTTTTGGGCATCGATGACACGGAAATAGGCGACCGCGGCGATGTCGACACTGACGTTGTCGCGGGTGATGATGCCTTGCGACTGAATGGGCATGGTCACGATCCGCATCGAAACCCGCCACAGGCGGTCGATGATCGGAATGACGAACCGCAGCCCGGGTTCACGAACCCCGATAACCCGGCCCAGCCGAAAATGCACACCGCGCTGATACTGCTGCACTACCCTTATCGACGCGGCCGCCAACAGCAGCAACACGCCAAACCCGAAAGCCGCAAAAACTGTGCCACTGTTACTCATGACGACCACCTCAATCCGATTCGCCGGCAGCGCTGAAGTGAGAACACGCGTGCTACCGACGCTAACGCCGTGATCGTCGTGGAGTAAGCGGCCAAAGGTCACTCGCCTACAGGACCGAAGGCCCCCTCCGTTTGCCACACCGCGACTTCCACGCCCATCGCGGGCCTTGATTAACGACGTCAGGTAGCAGACGCCCCGACGGCAGATTCGAGTTCAGCGAGACACGCCTCGGTCAGCGGTATCAGCGTATCGATATCAGGCATCAGCTCAGCGCCGGCGACGTAGCCGAATCCGACCCGATCGGCGTACGAGCATGTGGTCACGTTGAGTACCTGACCGTCGTAGACCGTCGACACCGGATAGATCTCCTCGACATGGGCTCCGTTCCAATACATTTCGTCGCGCGGGCCGGCAACATGCGAAATCGGCAGGTTGTATCCGGTACGGATCTTCTGACTGAAGGGCAGCATCGGGGAAATCACGGTCGCAGCGATGCTGCCTGCATTTGTCAGCAGCGATGGTGCCGATCCGCGCCTGGCTACCCAGCGCTTTCCCTCCGACATCGACCGGTGGATCAAATCCAGCCGCGCGACCGGGTCGTCGAGATTAGTGCCCAGCGGGCACAGCCAGAGGCCGAACATGTTGCCATGCTGATCATTCGACGGATCGCACTGCCGACCACGCACTGTGATCGGGCAGATCGCCACCAGCGACTGCTCAGGCAATTCCCTGCGGTCATGCAGCCACTGGCGCAAGGCGCCGGCCACTATCGCGGTGATCACGTCGTTGGCGGTGACCCCGGCCGCGTGCTGCACAGCCTGGATGCGACCCTTGGCCCAGCTGCCGGCGCAGACTGCACGCTCAGGCCCGAGCCGACCGTTGAACCGTACGTAGGGCGCTTCGAAGGGCAATACGGTCGTGTGGCCGACCAGGCTGTCGACCACAGTCACGAACTCCCCCGTGACGATGCGCCCGATCAGCCCGGCTGTTGATGCCGCCTTGCCAACCACCGACCGCAGCGGTGCCATCAGATGAGCCACCAAACCACTCGACGGCGCCGGTGCCGTCGACTGGTCACGGCGGTCGGCATAGAAGGGCGGCATCGAACGGTGCTGCGGGTCAGGGCTTAAGGCATCAGCGATCATCCGGAAACCAGCCACGCCATCGACGACGGTGTGATGCACCTTGATAAAGAAGGCAAAACGACCGTCTTCAAAGCCATCAATCAGATATGAGACCCACATCGGATGGAACCGGTCGAGAGGTGCGGCGTGCAGCTCGCCGATCAGTCGCCAGAACGCGTCAGCGCCCGACAGCGTCCGTCGCTGGCAATGTCGGCTCAAGTCGATGGCATCTGTATCGCGCCAGACCCAGATGCCCCCGGTATCCGCTCCCCAATGTGGATACCGGCGAAGCCGCGGATCAATCGGTCCGTTCCCCGCGAGAGCCGCGGAATGTAGTTTTTCGGCATAGTCCGCGCCGGCATCCGCGGGCGGCGACAGTATCAGCACGGCGCCGACGTGCATTGGGTTGGATATCAATTCCGCGGTCATCATCGCGGCGTCCAACGGATCGAGCGTTTTCATCTCGCCTCGCATCTAGGCAGAACGAGCACATGCTGTCGCAGGTCCATCCAGGAGGCCGGACTGCCGCAGCGCATCCCACACGAACCGCTGCACCGGCTGGGAGCGGAAGAATCCAGTGTGGCCACCTGGGTACCAAACGATTTCCGGTTTACCCCAATGCTCCCAGAGGCGGGTCACCTGCTCGCGTGGATGGACGAGGCGGTCAGCGATGCCGGCGTAGATGAAACGGCCCGGCATGGGCACGAGCGGAGTGAGCGACAAAGGCGACACCATGCGCCCGATGGGTTCCGCCAACTTCATCGTGTCGCGGCGGGGGTCGTCATGGCTGAGACCGGAATGGCGCCCTAGCACTTCGACGAGGTCGGCCACTGGAACACCGAGAATCGCGCAGGTGAGACCTTCCTCAAGGCTAGCGACCAGCGATGCGATGTATCCGCCGAGCGAAAGACTGTTCAACCCGATCAGCGACTCGGGCTCCTGCAAACGGATCCAGGACAACAGCCGCCGGATGTCCCACACCGCCTGAGCTGTCGCGTGCACATCATCGAGCACATACTCGCCCGGAAATACCGCGCCCTTCGGGAGTCCGCGCGCACGCGGTCCGTGCATTGGAAGAACTGGCATGACGACGTTCAGACCCAGCTCGTCGTGTAGTTTCCAGGCACGAAACAGTGCGAGATCAAGTGCAGCGCGGCCCATCTCGGTTCCATGGACACACACCAACCAGGGCCGCGGTTGTGGGTGGCGCAGCAAGAGCGCGTACTCGCGGTCGTTCGCGGTGTATCTCTGCCACCGCTGCGCTCCGGGCTCGCCAGGATGAGGCGTATACCCGCTGTCGAAAAATATGCGATAGAAAGACCGTTTGTGCCCCTTCACCTTCCGGACGGTCACATCTGATAGCGCCGGAGGATCAACAAAAAATCCTTCGGGTTTCTCCAACCATCCCCTTTCCCCGTAGAACTCGAGTCCGGCGACCACCTCGTGCGTGATGCGCTCGAACACATCAGGCCGACTGACTGGACGGCGCGCCTTGAGGCCCATCAGGACCACCTCGTCGCGAAAAGCCTGTGCTGCCAGAGCAATGGTTGGTCGGGCGATCGGAACTTCTTCCGGCGCTTGGCCAAGGAGATCGAGCCATGATTGGGCGAAGTACCGACCGGTGTGCATGAACGGTGTGACAGCTCCAGCCAAACCGCCGATGGCAGGTGCACACCAATCAAAGGCACCCGTTCGTTGCGGGTCGTGGCCGGTGGGCGTCGTCATGACCGCACGCTAACACCTTGTCAGTGCAGCGCGTAGGGACCTAAGGCCCGACGAAGTCACGAAAGTGCTTGACTGACAATGCAGAGCACTGGGTGACAGTTGAGACAAACGACCAATTAAGAAAGGACTTTAGTCACTCGTATCGGTCCTCGGCCAGCCGTAACGTCGGACGTCCAAATCCACAGTTCGCTGTGCCGCGGCGACATGTCGAGTAGGAGTAGAACCATGTCAGAAACAGTGCAAAAATCCGGGCCGCGCTGGGCCGAGATGTCCGAGGACGTGCTCGAATCAGTCGAGGCCGGCCGTACGCAGACCATTGAGGCCGTGCGCAAATTCGTGGATCGGATCGGTCATGTGGTCCCTGAGCAGCCGCGACGCCAGACCGTCGTCGACGCTGCACTGGACTTGGCTGAGGAGTTGGTCACCGCGCGCATCGAGTTCTTCCGTAGCGTCGTACGGAGCGCCGGTAAGGCAATCGACGGATAGGCGCTCCTAAACGCTCGCAACATCGGACCTACCTCCCAAAGCCTTCTCATTGCGACGCGTGCCCAAAAGCCGCGGCGGCTGGCCTGTCTGGCCGCTGAGCGCGGTGTCCATCCCACGACGCTATGGTTTGGTAGCGTGCCGAATTCACCATGTATCGCAATAGATGTACGGCATCGCGAGCGATCAAGGTGTGCATTGTGCGGAAGACCTGACCGGGCCCGGCCGGCCCGGGTCAGACCGCGGCCCAACTGCGCAAAAGACTGCCCTGATCGCCGGAGTGGGTGAACAACCTAAATGCGAGACCTCTGGGAATACTTGGGCCGCCGCCTGCTCGTAGCGCGCAACCTCGCCGCCCCAAACCACCGGCCGAAAGTCTCGATGAGCAAGATCGTCGTCGGCAGATATTGGGCAGCCTCCAACCATTTACTCGGTGATGGTGTCGGCCATCCGTGCGGTGTCGGGATTTTCGAGCCGCGCCGCTACCGGATCCGGACGTTCTGCCTGATCGTCGGCGGTGATCCAGTCCCGCGCCTCGCGAGCGTCGGCTTGTCCGAAGGCCCGGTACTGGCCCGGCCAAAGGAAGCCGAAGAATGCGCTAAGCGTCGCAAGGTGTTTCGCCCAGGGAACGTCGGTGACCACCGCGCAGCGTTCCCAGTCGAGGAAATGGCGCCACCCGAACTTCTGGTCTTCCCAGACTGCCCCCGCGTCGAAGCCCTCCAAGTCACTGGCGATCTCAAAGTAGATCCGCAGCTTTTGGTGTCGATGCAGGCGGTCCTGGAAATCAGGTATCAGCACCTGGTCATAATCACTTCTGGTCACCCGCCCGTGGAACGCCAGGGCGGCGACGTCATCGGGAAAGCCTTTGAGCAGCTCGATCATCGAGTCCTCCTCGAACGAGATCTGATCTTCTGTCTTTTCATTGTTCCTGCCGGAATACGGCCTTCAAAGAGGCCAAAGTCACTGGCTAACGCCCGGCCACGGCGTTCGACTGGCCCCCGACCTGTTTGCGAATCCGTGAGGCGAATGCGGCGGCTCGCTGCAGGTCGTGGTCATCGGGTCGTCCCCTGTTGATCCCGCCGATGAACCCGAATGGCCCAATCGTGTCCCACCCGCGGCAAGAAAACGAACCAATCACCTCAAAGCCCTTGGATTCAAGCCATTTCCGAACCGGTTTGTGGTAGCCCCGCAGCGGAATCTCGCGAGCGCCACTGGTGAAGAAGGTAAACGCGCGGGTGTGGTCAGCCGTAGACAGGCGGCGCAACAAGTCCCGCAGTCTCGGATCCACTGTCATGTAGTAAATGCCGGAACCGAAGCCGACGAGATCGTACTGTCGCAAACTTGCGGGGTCGACCGACTCGGGGGTCACGACCTCGGCGCCGAGCACCTCAGCCATCCGATCGGCTACCCGCCGCGTGTTGCCGTGCGATTTAGAGGCGCAGACGATGAGGGACTTCATTGCGCGATTCCTTTCCACGACATGGCCGATTCCACGACATAGCTCCGGCGACGGGTCCATGTTGCGTGAGTCGGCATCCGTCAGGAAGGGCGCAAAGACACCGAAGGCTTGGGGCATAAGTCACTGGCACGCCATGCCGGATCGGTCGAAAAGCGGCGTTCACCTCTGACCAGGCGGCTCCACATGTATCGGAGGTGACGATTTATGGACATCCGGATGACTTTGGTCTCTATTCCGGACGGCGCGGACGCAGCAGGATCAAAGCTGTTCGCCTCTTACCACTGCATCGGTGTCGGCCTTCTAGCAACGGATTCGTGTCATGAAAACATCACTCGCCTCATTGGAGAGGCCCGACTTCAGCAAGATCGAGAACCGCGCGCCGTCGGTGGCACACATGTTCCTGAACCGCGTCGCCGCAACACCGCATGCAGAGGCTTTTCGGTACCCGCAGGACGACAGCTGGGAGAGCGTGACCTGGCGGCAAGTCGGCGAACGCGTGCACAACATCGCCGCGGGGTTGATCTCGTTGGGAATCGCGCCAGAGGAACGGGTTGCGCTCGCGTCGTCGACCCGTTACGAGTGGGTGCTCGTCGATTTCGCCGTGATGTGCGCGGGTGCAGCCACCACCACGGTGTACCCGACGACGAACGCAACCGATGTCGCATACATCGTCGCCAACTCGGGAAGCCGGGTCGTGGTCGCCGAGAATCAGACCCAGGTGGACAAACTGCTCGAACACCGCTCTGCGCTGCCGGATGTGAGCAAGGTCGTGATCATCGACGGCACGGGCGACGGCGACTGGGTGATCACCCTTTCTGAACTTGAGCAATTGGGCAAGCAAGTGCTCGCCGACTCCCCCGATGCCGTCGAGGAGCGTGTCGCAGCCGTCGGTCCAGGCCGACTCGCCAGCCTCATCTACACGTCCGGCACCACCGGACGGCCGAAGGGTGTGCGGCTGACCCATGGGGCATGGACGTACACCGCGACGGCGATTGACGCGCTGAACGTCCTTGGCCCTGAAGACCTTAACTTCCTGTGGCTGCCGCTCGCGCACTCGTTCGGCAAGGTGATGCTGGCGCTGCCGCTGCAGGTCGGCTTTACCACCGCGATCGACGGTCGGGTCGACCGGATAGTCGAGAATCTGGCGGTCTTACACCCAACCATCATGGGGGCAGCACCCCGGATCTTCGAGAAGGCGCACGCTCGGATCGAGGGGATGGTCGCCGAGCAGGGCAGGCTCAGGAAGAAGATATTCGACTGGGCAATCGGAGTCGGCACCAGGGTTTCCAAAGATCGGCAAGCGGGAAAGAAGCCTTCGCTCGCGTCGTCGCTGGCATACCGGGTCGCAGATCGGCTGGTGTTCTCCACCATCCGAGAGCGCTTCGGTGGGCGGGTGCGATTCTTCGTCTCCGCAGCCGCCGCCCTGGACCGAAACGTGGCGCAGTGGTTCGACGCTGTCGGTATCACCGTGCTGGAGGGCTATGGGTTGACCGAGACGGCGGCCGCGTCATTTATCAACCGCCCCAGCGCTTATCGGTTCGGAACGGTTGGTTGGCCATTCCCCGCCACGGAAGTGAAGATCGCCGATGACGGCGAGATCCTGCTCCGCGGTCCTGGTGTGATGACCTCCTACCATGATCTGCCCGACGCCACCGCCGAGGCGCTCGACCGCGATGGTTGGTTCCGCACGGGCGACATCGGTGAGCTTGATGCCGACGGCTTCCTGCGCATTACCGATCGCAAGAAAGACATGTTCAAGACCTCGCAAGGCAAGTACGTCGCACCATCGGCGATTGAAGTGAGATTCAAAGGTCTCTGCCCGTACGCAGCCGAGCTCATCGTCATCGGAGAGGCCAAGCCCTACTGTGTGGCGCTGGTCAGCCTCGACGGTGAGGCGATTACCGACTGGGCCGGTAAGCACGATTTGTCGGGCAGTTCTTTCGCTGACATAGCCCGCGACCAGACGACACACGAATTGATCGCCGGTTACATCGACTCGCTGAACTCAGAGCTGAACCGCTGGGAGCAGATCAAGAAATTCGCGATCCTCGACCGCGAGCTTTCGATCGAAGCCGGCGACCTGACGCCGAGTATGAAACTTCGCCGCAAGGCGGTGATCGACAAGTTCGCCGACCGCCTCTCGGCTCTGTACGAGCAAGCATCAGTGGCGGCGACGGCATCGCCAGAAGGCTTGTGATTGCCCTGTCAACGGCCCCCAGTGCGACCAGCCAGCTCTAGGTGACGGGACTAAAGGCCCATATCGGAGGGCTAACGACTCTGGCGCACTCACTTTCGCCGTTCATAGGGTTGGCGGACAGGCACAAGAACGGCACAAGTAGTGGAGAGGGAAGACATGCGGTCAGAACGCCTCAGGTGGTTGGCAAAAGCAGAAGGCCCTTTTGTCTCGGTGTACTTCGACGACTCGCACGACACCGCGGACGCGGCCGAGCAACTCGAAACGAAATGGCATGATATCCGCACGCATCTGGAGGACCGGGGCGCGGCCGCCGACATCATCATCACGCTCGGCGAAGCCGTGCTGAACCATCGACCTGCTGTAGGTCGGCGCGGCCGCGCGGTGATCGCGACAAGCGATCAGGTGCTGGTCAACGAGCAGCTGATCAGCCCGCTGCCGGCCACGGTGATCCGCCTATCGGACTACCCATATATCGTGCCCTTGATCGACCTGGAGATGCAGCGACCGACTTACGTGTTTGCCGCAGTTGACCACATCGGCGCCGACGTCACGCTGTACCAAGGGGAAACCGTCAATTCAACCAGCATCGAGGGCGCCGGCTACCCGGTGCACAAGCCGGTCACTGCCGGCTGGAACGGGTACGGCGACCTCCAACACACCACCGACGAAGCCATCCGCGTGAACTGCCGCGCGGTCGCCGACCACCTGACGCGACTGGTAGACGAAGCCGATCCCGAGGTGGTATTCGTGTGCGGCGAGGTCCGTTCACGTACGGGTGTCCTGGCGGAATTACCGAAGCGAGCAGCCCAGCGGGTGTCTCAACTGCATGCCGAAGCTCGAAAGAGCGGTATCGATTACGACCAGATCTTCCGGTTGACCGCCACGGAGTTCACTCGACGCCATCGCATGGAGATGACCGACGTCGCTGATCGGTTTCAAGCCGAAACCGCACGTGCCTCGGGGATGGCGGCCGAAGGGCTCGGCGCGGTTTGTGCGGCGTTGCGTGACGGCGACGTCGACACACTGATCGTGGGTGACATGCGCGACGCCACCGTCGTCACCGGCGACGCGCTGACGACGGTAGCGCCCGATGCCGACGCGCTGTCCGAATTCGGCGAACCGGTAGCACGAGTCGCAAGGGCCGATGAGGCGCTGCCATTCACCGCGATCACCATTGGCGCCGCACTGGTTCGGGCCGACGACCGGATCGCACCAAAGGATGGGGTTGGTGCGTTGCTGCGATATGTCGCGACCGACAGGCTCGCCAGCCGACAATCCTGATGCGGGAAGCTTTTCGGGAACTTCGTCGATCGGTTGCATCCGACGGCCGCCTGAAGAACGCGGCCTTGGCGTTGCGTCGCGCGCAATGGATTCATCGGTAACGGCCGCAGTAAGGCGCCGCGGTCGTCAGCGTTGGTTTCTGCGACCTTCATCTTCGTGGAGGCATCGAAGAGCACGCTCCCACTGAGCGTCGCGTGTTCGATCAAGACGGGAACGCACGCCCGCTACGAGTGACGTCATCCCAAGCGACACAATCAGCATTGTGACCATAACCGTGCCGATCGCATCCCCCACGGCATGCCAAGTCGGCGTTGGCGGAACTACCGTGTTGCCGCTCTTGTCGATCCAGACTCCAATGCGTTCACCCACTTTGGCCTCGGTGCGGGGATGAACCGAGCCGACACGCTCGCCAGCCGCGACCGGCCACTTCGCCACTACACTCACGTCCGAACCGTCAACCCGGATACCGGTGACTGTCGCCATGACTATGTGTCGCTCACGCGCTTGCTGCGCATACCGGCCTTCGCGAGCGCCGTAGGCTATGGCCCCGACCACACCGGCGACAGGTATCGCGACCAGTGAGACGACGAACGCGACGACCGCGACCAGCGCCTCTACCCGATCACTGCGGCGAAGCAAAGGGTTGCGGCCAAGGATGCGCCCGATGCACCAGCAACGCGGGTCGAAGGTGAAAGTATCCATCACAACTCCCCTGAGCCCCAACGAATTCCATGCTTTGTTCCACAATCATCGTTGTCCCGAGGCCCAGCGGCCAGGGCCCTTTGGCCTCAACGCCATGGCGAGTCGTCACCAAATGAACCAGCCGGTTTGTTGCACCAGCGGCGACAAGTCCGGGCCGCTTCCGCAGCTTAAGGCCTTTCAACACGCGCAGAAAAGCTAATCAGCGTCTAGCTCGCGGTCAGCCATCCACTCGACGAAATCGGCGAGTTCGCGTCGCGGTGTCGCAGGCAACGCGTCCGCATTGATGGGAGCCCAACCCACCCGCAGCAGCATTTGCGGATAACCGCTATCACCGAAGATTTCGGAACGCACCGTTTCCCGCGTTTCGGCCACCTCCAGCGGTTCGGTGACGGGGCAACTGGCCAAGCCCATCGCCGTCGCCGTGAGAAGCACGACGCTGGTGGCCTCCCCCGCACGCAGCTGCGCTAACCGGTCGTCGGCCCGAGTCCCGAGCGCAAGCACTACGGCTGTGTCCTCAGCGGCTGACGAACCCGCCGGCATTGCCAGCGACGGACCGGCAAAGAGCCGACTCGGTATCGGCGCTGTCAGGTCTGATTTTGGGGCATTACGAGCCGGTACACCAGCTTTCGTCGCGTAACGCCCGCTCCACTCGGCAAGCTCGACAAGATAATCATGCGTCATGTGGCTCCAGACAGATTCCGCCACAATATGTTTCAACTTATCCATGTCTTCGACTTGGCGCAGCGACACCCCGTTGCGGGCCGACCGCGCGGCCATCAAAGCAATACCGCCGATCGGAACCGGCCAAGAACTGTAGTGACGGCGGTCGGTTCGCCGACGCGGTATCGCCGCTGCCAGCGCTATGTCGGGGGGGTCAACGGTAGATTGCGACAATTCGATCGCGGCCAAGTGATTCGGGTCATACGGATTAGGCAGCCGGGCCACCTTGGCCCGCCACCCGACAGCCGCCAGCGCGACGATGCAGTGATGCAACGCCGCACCACAACTCAGGAACAGCTCTCGACCATCCGGATCGGTGTTGGGAAGTTGCCGGTCGGCGTCGGAGTACAGATGCAGGCTCTCCATACCCACCAGCCAGCGCCACGGCTGTGTGTTATGGACGGAAGGAGCTCGAGATGCCAGGGCCAGTACGGTCCGGATCGTGCCGGTGTCGGGGAAGTGCGCCTCCATGGCTATCGACTCCTTCCGACTGATGTGGTCTGTCAACGATCGTTCAATCACGCCGGCCACACGAGAGGACGACGTCCCCGCTCCAAAAGGACTTTGTGCCATTTCTGGTCCGAGCACGACACGATGATTGCTGGAGAGCTAGGCCGCGACCGCAACAGTCACATCAACGGATAATTGCTCGCCGACCGCGCAGGCTGTGGCCCAGTCGCCGCCGCACGCCGCTCGGGCAAGATCCTCAACCAGCGGGCTGTGTGCACCCAGCTCCGCCAGCCACGATGACACTGTGGGTGCGATCTCAGAGCCGGGAACCCGGACCGTCCGCCCACTGTGCAAGCGGTCGGTAACGTAGTACAAGGTCGTGGTTGACGTCCACCGATGATGGAGTCGTGATGGGAACCTCATTTAAGCCTCCTCGACCAGCCTTGAACTCAATCCCACCGCACCCCGAATCCCGGCAGTAGAGCCCAACGAAACCGGCCGGTAGTGCTTCGGTCACGCTTTCCGACACGCCGAAGTCCCGACACTTAAGGGCCTTTCGTCACCCGGACTCGAAGGCCCAATGGCCCTCACTGGGCCCGCCTGCAAATTTGCGGCAAAGCTCGCTTATACGGTTTGAGAGGGTCGAGAGCGAAGTAGGTTGGCAGCACCGGGATTTCAGCAGCGGCGATCAAGCAACGCGGGTACGCGTCCAGCGGCGACCGGAAGCGGCAGTCAGGCGTCGGTGAGCGGGGCACACCAGTGAACCCGGGTACCGCCCTCGGGGGGGCTTGTGATCTCGCAAATGCCGCCAAGCTGTTCAGCGCGGTGCATCATGTTAGCCAAACCGCTGCGCCGTTGGTTGTCGGCCGGCACGCCGGAGCCATTGTCGCTGATATCGAGGGTGAACATGTCGGCCACATCGACCTCGATTGTCAGCCGCGACGCGCCGGAGTGGCGAACGGCATTGCTGATGGCTTCGGCGGCGACTGCCTCGGCATGCTCGGCGAGTTCGCGGCCAACAACGCTCGTCGGTCCATTGATGCGCACGGTGGTGACAATGTCACGGTCCTCGGTCAGATCGGCAACCACCCGCTGAATCTGCTGCCGAAAGTCGCCGTTCGCCCGCGGGGAAGTCAACTGGAAGATAGTGGTGCGGATCTCCTCGATGATGGTCTGCAGAGCATCGAGTGTGCGGCTCAGTCGATCGATAACCTCGGGTGAACGTGCCCGCGCGAGCGTGCCCTGCAGATCCATTCCTGTGGCGAACAGCCTTTGGATTACATGGTCATGCAGGTCGTGCGCGATGCGCTCGCGCTCGGCCAGAATGGTCAGCTGCCGGGCTTGCTCGCGGCCCGAGGCAAGCACGAGCGCGATCGCGGCGTGAGTGGCGAAATCATTGACCAAATCGAGATCGCCGGGACCGAAGGGCTGCTGGTTTGCGCTACGGGCAACCGCGATCACCCCGGCGACTCCGTCGTTGGCACGAAGCGGCATCACAATCGCTGAGCGCTGCCCGACGTCAGTGAACGACTGGATTGGATAGCTCAACGCCTCGGTGATTTGTGGTTCGCCGGAACGAAAAACAGCGCCAGACGTCGAGGCGTCCACCGGAATTTGTTGACCGATCACTTCGGACGTACGCAGGCCGACCGCGGCAGAAACAACCAATGTGTCGACTTCGTCGTTGGGTAGGTCAGCGTCGATCGGCACGAGCACGATCGCCTGCTCGGCATCGGTCAGTGCGCAGGTGCGCTCAGCGATCAACTGCAACGGGCTCCGGTGCGGCTCGCTGGTGGACAGGAGTGCGGTAGTGATCTCGCGGCTCGCCTCCATCCACTTCACCGATGTCCGCTCGCGCTCGAACAGCTGCGCATTATCGATGGCAACCGCGGCTGCAAAGGCCAGCGCGCGAGCAGCGAACTCGTCGGATGCCGAAAAGACACGCCCTGTGTCGACGTGGGTCAGGTATAGGCTGCCGAATACCGTCCCCCGTATTGTGATCGGCACACCCAGAAAAGCGCACATTTGTGGGTGGTACTCGGGAAAACCGCACGCAGCCGGGTGCATGGTCAGATCTTCTAGACGCAGCGCCGGGGTGTCGTTCAGCGGAACACCTAAAACCCCCTTGCCAACGGGCAGATGCCCGATCCGGCCAACCGTGTCGTCATCCATTCCTGCATGGACAAATGAGACGAGCGCGCCTTCCGGGTCACGGACAGCCAGTGCACCGTACGGGGCCGAGGTCAGCTCCCTTGCCGCGAGGATGATCCGACGCAGCGTCGCATCGAGATCGAGATCTGAGCCGATCTCGACGATCACTCGCAGCAGTTGCTCCATTTGGTCGCGCGCCGCCAGCAACTCGTCGAGTTGTTCGTGCATCCTGCTCACAAGTCCGGGCTGACCGAGCCGAGCAAAAACCGATCCGCTGTCGGTCATCCGACGCGACACCCGCGCACCGGGACGATGGGGAAACCGATCACCATGCTCTGACGGGCGCTATTGCCGGCATGCATCACGTACTGGTGTCGTACGAAGTCGCCCTCGGCCACCCATTCGACTAAGACGGCCTTACCGGCCTCTCGGGTGGTCATGGCGCCATAGTTGCTCAGTGGTGGCCTACCTTCTAAAGCCACCGCTTGACCATAAAGCCGTACCGACCAGCGGTCAAATGAAATCCCTCCGCAACTCTCGTACGCAATCTACCCGTGCGATCGTTACGGATAGCCGTAACGTAATGCAATGGTCGCTCATCGCCTTCGGTGCTGTGTCTGCAGTTCTGCGTTCTACGGTCGCGCCGACGCACGCTTCTGCTGCGGGGCGTGCAGACAGAAGGCCTACCGGGCGTGCGCACACGAAGCACACCGCACCGCCGCGAGAGGCCAGGCTGCTGCAACGCGCCAGCGCGCAAAAGAGACGGTCAAACGCGCGAGGACGGTAGAACAACAAGCCGCCGCGATCAAGCGCAAGGCGGACGCAACGCTGGCCGCTGCCAGGGACAGCCTGGACCGGCGGCGGGCTCGTTGGACGATCCAAACCGGCAGCGAGTTTTTCGACCGCACCAATCAGCTCACCCCGAAAGACAGGGCACCAGCCGAAGGTCAATTCCCAAGAACTCCGGAGCTAGTGCCGGACCAAAAGCACTGAGCAGTCGGGATAGCCGAGAATTGGATGACAGTTCGGGATAGCCAACTCCGGTAACTGATCGGCCTCGGCCTCGCCCACCACGGCCAGGTCGATTGCACTGCTGTGGTTCTCAGCCGCGTGAGCGCCGGTTCCCGCGGCGACGATCTGGACGGGAACATCCGGATACCTGCGGACCCAGCTGTCCAGCCGGCGGTCGATCTGCCGCACCGTAGCGTGGCGACGCCGCCCTTCCTCCATGGCCTGATGCACCACCTCGTCGTTGTCGGGTTCGTCGTTGAGTACCACGGCGATCACACCGAGTTCCGTCGGCGATCCGTCTGGATTGGTCCGGATGATCGCAACCGGGCAATGTGCGCCCGTCACCAACGCGGCGGCGGTTGGGCCCAACAAGCCGTCGGCAGCCCATCCCCTTCTAGAGGTGCCCACACAGACCATGGCTGCGTGCAGCGATTCAGCAATCAACGCCTGCGCGGGATCCCCCGAGAGCACCGCTGTTTCGACCTCGACCGGTTTGTGTTCGTCCTGCACTGCGCAAATCGCCTGGGACAGCACCATTTCACTGCGTTCAAGCTCCCACTCCGAGGCGTTGTCCGCCGATGCGATTCGCCGGCCCGGGATGACATACACAAGGCGGAGCGGCAGCTGCCGGCTGATCGCCTCGTCGATCGCCCACTT
>Ga0335072_10006923_pt1 | contig 16543 bp, 13 predicted proteins | sample Lox_Sample_21_FD_206725 | JGI IMG/M metagenome (GOLD analysis project Ga0335072, IMG submission 206725) | Soil microbial communities from Loxahatchee National Wildlife Refuge, Florida, United States - Lox_Sample_2.1 | ecosystem: Environmental > Terrestrial > Soil > Wetlands | place: USA...
CCACGTACACCGAGATCCTTTGGAATGACGGGCATGGCACGGTAAAGTCGACGGATCGGGTCAAGATAATCATGGACGTGGCCCCCAGCAGTTGGTGAATCGACTGAATATGACACGGAAGGCTCTTAATCTCCAGGGAAAGCCTTACGATCAGCAGCGCACCCGAACAAGATCCGAGGTCGTTCAACCATAAAGTCTAGTGGCGTTCTGCTATTCGTTCCATTCGCTGGGGCGCTCGGATTATTGTGACGGAACGAATGGATCATGTGGTTCCGGTCGATAGACGGCGATCTCGTACACTACCTCTTCAGTGTTCCGGCGGCGGGAAATGGAGGCGAGATCTATGCCGCCGATTTGACCACTGATACCCGCACCCTATATCCCAGTGAAGCGAGGATGCGGATCAAGAGGTCAGTCGATACGTGCTCCAAATCGCCATTGAGAATGGCCGTGATCCTGGTTCGCGATGTTCCGGCTCGTGTAGCGATCTGCGCGTGGGTGTACTTCTGCTTGCGCGCGATCTCCTTCAGTCGAGCCGCCAAGTCGTGCTGAACCTGCCACTCCCTGGCATCCGCCGCGGGCAACGCGAGCGCTTCGGCCAGTTCCTTCGGGGTCTTGGCCACAATAGGCTTCAGTTTAGGCATCGAGCAACTCCTTGAGACGTTTCTTTGCCAACTCGATTTCGAGCGGCGGTGTCCGCTGCGTCTTCTTGGCGAACGCGTGAAATACCAGAATGCCCTTCAGGGTGGCGGTGAAATAGAACACCCGGAAGATTCCGTCTTCACCCTTCACACAAAGTTCTGAAACGGCGGGGCCCACCGTCGGCATGGGCCGGGCAAGGGGCATCCCCAGCGTCTCACCCAGTTGCAGGCGAAACAGTCCTCTCCCAAGGCGAACGCGTGGTTCTTTCGGGAACCGTCTAATTTCGTCCCGGGCCTTCGGGTGGAAGACGATCGGCTGCACTCCAGCCAGTGTATCAAATATGAGACGTTAGGGACGTCGGTCCGTCGCTTCCGAGCGATAGACGGGCAATATCGGTAACTACCCTGCGCCATGGGCCGCAATGCTTCTGTCGAAGCTGTGCGGCGCTCGCTGAACGGCCAGTGCACGGCAGACGCGGGTGTCTGACCGCATTGCGACGCGAAAGCTGTCCGTCTACAATAGGAGGGAAGCGGCTTGCGCCATGCCGAGGACGAACGCATGAGTGAATTCCCTGGGGCAAGGCCCGAACCGCCTCGAGCCGGCGCTATCGCCGGTCACTTCGTCACAGAAACATTCGACTACGACCATGGACGGCAGGTCACGGTGTACGTCCCTCCAGCTCCGCCCGAGGCGATCGTGTACGCCGCTGACGGTCAGATGATCTCTGCGTGGGGGAGCTTTCTGGAAACGGAGGATGTTCCCCCTACCATGATCGTCGGTGTGCACCGCGTCGCCGGCGAGACGCTGCGGCTCCACGAGTATTCGCCCAGGTTCGATCCGGAACGGTTCGCCGCCCACGAGAAGTTTTTCGTGGAGGACGTCGGCGCGTGGGTCCGATCGCGTTTCGCCGCAACGCTGCCCTCCGCGCGCACCGCCGTGTTTGGTGTTTCGGCCGGCGCGGAACTCGCGCTTGCTCTCGGACTTCGCCATCCCGACTGGTACGGCGCCATCTTCGCAGCCTCGCCCGGCGGAGGGTATCGGCCGCCTGATGCCATGCCGGGCCCCTTGCCACGCGCCTATCTGGTGGCCGGCACCCAGGAACCGTTCTTCCTCGACAACGCCGCTCGCTGGGCGGCCGCGTTGCGCCAGGCGGCTCCCGGCGTCGTGCTGAGCCAGAGGGCCGCCGGGCACGACGCCACCATGTGGCGGCGAGAGTTTCCGCTGATGATCCGGTGGGCGTTTGGCCCAGACGACTTCACCGCGTCAAGCCGGCCTGCTGAAACGTAATTCACTGGTTTCCCTTCGAGGAGTGAAGTCGCGGCTCCAAAGTGAGATCCCGCGATGAACCCGAATGAAAGTCTGTCAATGACGTACCGCCCCTGTAAGTTCCTGCAGTCGACGAAACCGGGTCCCCGGAGTATCCTCGGCTTGCATGACTCGCGCCTCTTCCGCTAAATGCGATCACTGGATCGCATGAATCATCGGCTTCCGGGGCGCATTGGGGCCAGCCTCTGGTTCACCTGGATAAGGGCCACAGCTATAGCGATCATCCGAACTTTGTCCCGAACCCCGTTTTCAATCGGTTCACCCCCATCCTGATTGGAAATTTCACTCTTTTCACGCTGGCGATTCTTTTCGTTGCCCCTGGTGCGGGGCGACCTGCTCGGCAGGCAGATTCGCGGGAACAGCGTCCGCATCGCTTATAAGCTCTTAGTCCTCCTGACTGTCGGCATAGACGTGCTCCTCTGCGAAAAACCTGTCTCGCTTGACCACTTGGCCGAATGCCTGGTCTTAGTCACCGCCAACCAAAACCAGTCTGGTGCCCCTGTCGCCGCATCTGCCACAGGCTCACTGACACGAGTTGCGTGGACGGCCCCGGCCCGCCAACCGGGATTGTAGTTTCCAACTCCCGATAAACCATCGCCAGCCCTCCAGTCGGTGAACCAAACCGCTGCGAGGTGCTGGTCTTCGATTGAGGCCGCCGGATTTGGCGTGCAGCTCCCGGAAACACTGGATCAGGTTTATCGCCACGCGGTCGGAAACTGCAATTTTTCGGCCCGCGCCAACCAAACCGGGTAAAAGACCGACCCACCGCTGCGGTTTAGTTTACCGGGCGGTTGACTCAATTCCGCGGCGGTCAGTCGGAGTGTCTATCCTTGCCCTCACGTTGCCGCGCAACTGAGCAAACCTTTTCCGATCACTCTGACCGGAAATTTATTTTTCCTTCCCCCTGAATAACTTCCGCTCCAGCACGCCTCCAGCCCGAACTCCATTTGCTAGCGTCCAGCCATGGCCACCCAAGCTCAAATCGACGCCAATCGTCTCAACGCACAGAAGTCTACCGGCCCCCGCTCTCCCGAGGGCAAGGCCGCATCCCGCTTCAACGCTCTGAAGCACGCCGCTTCCGCCAAATCCCTCGTCATCCCCGGCGAGGACGAGGCCGAATTCGCCGAACTCGCCGCCTCCTACCACCACCAGTTCCAACCCGATGGCCCCGAGGAATCCCTCCTCCTCGCTAAAATCGTCGCCGCCGATTGGACCCAGCGCCGCATGGGCCGCCTCGAGGCCGAGGTCTTCAACACCCTCATCGCCCAACAGGACGAATCCGTGGAAAACCCCCTCGGCGCCGCTTTTCTCCAGGATTGCCAGGGCCCCAAAGCCCTCCAGAAGATTTTCCGCTGCCGCGAAGCCGCCAGCCGCGAGTGGTATCGCGCCATTGCCGAACTCCGCGCCCGCCAGGCCGAGCGCCTCGCCGCGTCCACTCCCGAAATTTCCGAAGCCATTGCCGTCCTCGCGCCGTCCCTCCCGCCGCCAATGCCGCTCCCCTCGCCCCAACCCCCGCCAAGCGGCAAAATTGGCTTCGTTTTCGATAGGTCCACACCGCCCGCCTGGCGCCTCTGACGCTTGCGCTGGCTGGCACCTTCCGCGGCAGCCAGTTACCATACAGGCTGAGAACAGACTCCATGAGGCTCGTCCCTTACGTCATCTTTTCGATTCTTGTCGCGCAGGCGCGCGCGGCCGCTCCCGCCAAACCGGATTTCGGCCCCAACGTCTTCGCCTTCGATCCGTCCATGCCCGCCGCGGCCATTCAGCAGTCCATCGACAAGGTCTACGGAATCGAGAAGAACGCCCAGTTCGGACCGGCGCGATACGCCCTCCTGTTCGCGCCCGGCGAGTACAAAGTGGATATTCCGATCGGGTTCTACACCCAGGTTCTCGGTCTCGGACCTTCGCCGGATAGCGTCCACATCGCCGGCGATGTGCGATCCGACGCCACCCTCCCGCACAATAACGCCACCTGCACGTTCTGGAAGTCGGCCGAGGGCTTTTCCGTCACCCCCACGGGTGGCACCATGCAGTGGGCCGTCTCGCAGGCCGTCCCCTTCCGCCGCATGCACATTCGCGGCGATATCGTCCTCCATCAGAATAGAGGCTGGGCGAGCGGCGGGTGGATGTCCGACGACCTCATCGACGGCAATGTCGATTCCGGTTCGCAACAGCAATGGATCTCACGCAATACCGAGTGGCGCAGTTGGACCGGCTCCAACTGGAACATGGTCTTCGTCGGCGTGGTCAACCCGCCCAAAGGTGAATGGCCCGATCCGCCGTACACCAAGATCGCCCACGTCCCCATCGTGCGCGAAAAGCCGTTCCTCCAGGTCGACGCCGCCGGCAACTACAGCGTTCGCATCCCGGCACTGCGTACCGGCAGTTCGGGTATCACTTGGCATGGCGGGTCGACCCCCGGGCAGTCGATTCCCCTCGCCCGCTTCTACATCGCCAAGCCGGAGACCGACAACGCCGCATCGATTAACGCCCAATTGGCCAAGGGCAGGAACCTGCTTCTCACGCCCGGCATTTACGACCTCACGGATGCCATCCGCGTCACCCGCCCCAATACCGTCGTGATGGGGCTGGGCTTCGCTACGCTGCGGCCCACCAACGGCGTCACGGCCATGACCGTAGCCGATGTCGATGGCGTCATTCTCGCCGGCCTGCTTTTCGACGCCGGCGCCCAAAGTTCGCCCGTCCTGCTCGAAGTGGGGCCGAAAGGCAGCGGTGCGCGCCATGCGAAGAATCCCATCTCTCTCCACGATATTTTCTTCCGCGTGGGAGGCGCCGGAGTGGGCCGCGCTGCCGTCAGCCTGGAGATCAACAGCCACGACACCATCGTCGACCACACCTGGATCTGGCGCGCCGACCACGGTTCCGGCGTCGGATGGACCAGCAACACCGGCGCCAATGGCCTCATCGTGAATGGCGACAACGTGACGGCGTACGGGCTCTTCGTCGAGCACTATCAGCAATACCAGGTACTGTGGAACGGCAATGGCGGGCGCGTGTATTTTTATCAATCGGAGATTCCCTACGATCCGCCTGACCAGCCGGCCTACACCAGCGGAAAAGGCGTCAACGGATGGGCATCTTATAAGGTGGCCGACAAAGTCACCAGTCACGAGGCTTGGGGCCTCGGTATTTACTCCGTGTTCCGCCATCCCAATGTGACGCTGACGCGTGCCATCGAAGTGCCCCGAAATCCCAATGTCAAATTCCACGACATGATCACCATCCGGCTGGACAATCTCGGCGAAATCAGCAACATCATCAATAACACCGGCGGCGCCGCCGACGGTAAGTCGCGCCCCAAGCTCACCCTCTATCCGTAGAGTGGAGTGGCGTAGGTTCTCAGCCTGCGGCTTCGAGACGCGTCCCGGCGTTCTCTTCCAGTTTCTCCACTGTTCGGGTGTAACATGGAATCGGTCCCTCGCGCCGATCTTCATGCACACCAATCAGCTCGCTCACGAGAAGAGTCCTTATCTGCTCCAACACGCGCACAATCCCGTGGATTGGTATCCGTGGGGCGCGGAAGCTTTCGAAAAAGCGCGCCGCGAAAACAAGCCGATCTTCCTCTCCGTGGGTTATTCCACCTGCCACTGGTGCCACGTCATGGAGCGCGAGAGTTTCGAAAACCACGAGATCGCCGCCATCCTCAATCGCGAATTCGTCTCCATCAAAGTGGACCGCGAAGAGCGCCCCGACATCGACCGCATCTACATGACGTTCGTGCAGGCTACCACGGGAAGCGGCGGCTGGCCCATGTCCGTCTGGCTGACGCCCGGCTTGCAGCCGTTCTTCGGCGGCACTTACTTCCCCCCGGTGAATCGTTTCGGGCATCCCGGTTTTCCCGCCGTGCTCAACCAGATCGCCAGCGCCTGGAAAACCCAGCAGGCGCAGATTGTCGATTCCGCGCGCGACGCGGTGGAGGAATTGCGCAGGCAATCGGCAGTCGAGCCCTCGCGCACCGGTTGGGCCGATATCGATCCCGTAACCCTCGACACCGGCTTCTTCACTTTCCGCCGCACGTTCGATCCGCACCTCGGCGGTTTCGGCGGCGCGCCCAAATTCCCCCGGCCTTCGGTTTTCAATTTCCTGCTCCGCCACTACGCGCGCACCAAAAGCGAAGAAGCCCTCGAAATGGTGCTGAAGACTCTTCGCGAGATGGCCAAGGGCGGCATGCACGATCAGCTCGGCGGCGGCTTTCACCGCTACTCCGTGGATGAACGCTGGTTCGTGCCGCATTTCGAAAAAATGCTCTACGACCAGGGCCAACTCGCCATCTCGTACCTCGAGGCATTTCAGATCACCCGCGACGAGCAGTATGCCGCCGTCGCGCGCCGCATTTTCGATTACGTCCTGCGCGATATGACAGGCCCCGGCGGCGCGTTTTACTCGGCCGAAGACGCCGACAGCGCGGCGGATGCCTCCCGTCCCGGCGAAAAAAGTGAAGGCGCCTTCTACATTTGGAGCGCGCAGGAAATTCGCGCGCTGCTCGCCCCGCCGGCCGCCGATTGGTTCTTCCATCGCTACGGCGTGGTGGAGACCGGCAATGTCGCCAGCGACCCGCACGGCGAATTCACCGGCCGCAACATCCTCTACCAGGCGAACGAACTCGAAGACACCGCGCTCCACTTCGACCGTCCGGTAGACGAAATCCGTGAAGCGCTCGACCGCGCTTCTGAAACCTTGCTCGCCGCCCGCGGCAAGCGTCCGCGGCCGCACCTCGACGATAAAATCCTCACGTCCTGGAACGGCCTGATGATTTCCGCGCTTGCCAAAGGCGGCGCCGTGCTCGACGAGCCGCGATACGCGGAAGCGGCGCGCCGCGCCGCGGAGTTCCTGATCGCCAATATGTACCACCCCGCCGGCGGAATCCTGCTGCGCCGCTATCGCGCCGGTGACGCCGCCATTCCCGGCTTTCTCGACGACTACGCGCTGTTCGCGCAGGCGCTGCTCGATCTCTACGAAGCGCAGTTCGATCGCCGCCATCTCGAGCTCGCGCTCCACCTCACCGAAAAACAGCGCCACCTCTTCGAAGATCCCGCGCGCGGCGCATTTTTCAGTTCCCCGGAAGACGCGCGCGACCTGGTCCTGCGCGTGAAGGAAGATTATGACGGCGCCGAGCCTTCCGGCAATTCCGTGGCGCTCGCCAACCTGCTGCGCCTGGCGCAAATCTTCAATCGTGACGATCTGCGCGCCTCCGCCGAACGCCTCCTCGCGGCATTCGCCCCTCGGATCGCGGCTGCCGCGGTGGCCTTGCCGCAAATGCTGGCGGCTTGCGAGTTCCGCCTGGGCGAGCCGCGTCAGATCGTCATTGCCGGCGATCGCGCAGCCTCCGATACCCAAGCGCTGCTGCGCGCGCTCCATCGCCGCTTCGTCCCGAACAAGATCGTGCTGCTGGTGGATTCCGCCGAATCGCGCTCCGCGCTTTCGGCGGCGATTCCCGCCGTCGCCTCGATGGAACGCGTCGATGGCCGTGCCAGCGCTTACGTCTGCCGCGATTACACCTGTCAAATGCCGGTGAATTCGGCCGAAAGCTTCGACGAGTTGATACACTGATCACTTAATAGAAAGAATCATGGAGGACTAAATGGAAAGAGCAGGCGCCACAACCCTGAAAGGCAACCCCCTGACATTAATCGGCCCGGAGTTGAAAGCGGGCGATCGAGCCCCCGATTTCCATGTAGTGGATAACAGTCTGAAGCCGGTCAGCCTCAAAGATACCGGTAGCCAGGTGCGCATCATCAGCGTCATCCCGTCGCTCGATACGCCGGTGTGCGACGCGCAGACCAAACGATTCAACGAGGAAGCCGGCAAGCTTCCCAACGTCAGCATCATTACCGTTAGCATGGACCTGCCTTTCGCCCAAAAACGATGGTGCGGCGCCTTCGGCGTGGACAACGTGAAGATGCTCTCCGACCACGTGGATGGCTCGTTCGGCTCGAGCTACGGCACCCTCATCAAGGAATTGCGCATCGAGAGCCGTGCGATTTTCGTCCTCGATCCCGATAACCGCATCAGCCACGTCGAGTACGTGAAAGAAGTGGCCGATCATCCCGATTACGAGGCTGCCCTGTCCGCCGCTAAGAAAGCCGGCGCGGCGACGGCGTAACCCCGGCGCAGAGGTTCGACTGAACCCCCCGCAACCATCCACGCCCATGGCGCCCGAGGGTCCACTTCAGCGTGCCGCGGGAAGCCCCGTGGTGCGCGGGGGATTGACCCTGGTGGCCGGTGTTTTGACCGGCAATCTCATCGGTTTCGTGCGCGTGGCCCTGACGGCTTACTTCCTCGGCACGCACAGCCGCGCCGATTCGTTGGCGGTCGCCATGGGCCCCATGGACACCCTGAATTCCGTGCTGATCAACAGCGTGGTGTTCGCCTTCGTCCCCATGCTGACCGCCTGCGGCGAACCGGAACGCGGCGCGCTGTTTCGCAAATTGAACCGCCTGCTGATCTGGGCGTTTTCCAGCGTCTCCGCGGCTCTGATCGTGTGCGCGCCCTGGCTCATGCGCCTCCTGGCGCCCGGCCTGGATCCGCCTTCTTTCGCTGCCGCCGTCACCATCCTGCGAGTGCTCTCGCTCTCCACCATAGCCGCGGGCGCCGCGGCCGTGCATTGCGCTCTTCTCTATACCAGCCGCCGCTTTCTGCCCACGGCCTTCTATCAGGCAGCCCTCAACGTCTTCACGATTATCGCCGCCATCGCCCTCTGGAAGGTCCTGGGCGTTTACGCTTTCGCCGTCGGATACACGTCCGGAGCCTGGGCCCAGTTGGCGATCGTATGGTTCGCCACCCGGTCCGGCCGCCATGCCGCGGCGTCCTCCGAGTGCCATATCCACTGGAAGGAAATCCTCGGCAAGCCGGCGTTCTTCGTGGTCTATGCGGTCGGTCTGGGACTCAACATGACCTTCACGCGCGCGTATTGCACCCACGCCGGGCCGGGGATGGCGGCGGCGCTCGATTACTGCCTGCGCGGGGTCGGCGTGCCGCTCGCCATACTGGTGACTCCGATTTCCAATTCGCTCCTGCCCGAAATCGCGCGCCTGCGCAGCCGCCTCCGCCTGCGCGAGGCGTTCCGCCTGATCGACCGCACCACGGCGCTCGCCGCTCTCGCCGCGGTGGGCGGTTGCCTGTTCGCCATTCTTTTCCGCGAACCCGCCATCCGCATCGTTTTCCAGCGCGGCGAGTTCCGCGCCCAATCCACGGCCCTCGTCTCCGCCGTGTTTCTGACGCTCGGTCCCAGCGTGGTCGGCTGGAGTCTGATGGAGATCTTATCGCGATCGCTGTTCGCGCTCGATCGTCCCTGGCCGCCGGTAATCGCGGCGTGGATTCCGGTGGTATTCAACGCCGCGCTGACATTGTGGCTTCATAGCAATCGGCCCCAGTGGATCGGGCTGGGGCCTTCCTTGGGACTGCTGCTGGGATTCCTGGTGCTTTTCGCCCTCATGCACAGCAATCGCAGCCGCTGGGTGGGATAGTGCCGGGGCCGCAGGATGAATTTCCTCGCGTCTCGAAGCATTGCCCTTGGTAGAGCCCCTTCTTCCGGCGCCTGCTTGTCATCCTCGCCGGCATCGGGCTTGTAATGCACGATCGCCGATATCCGCCGAGCGGCATTGGCGCGGTCGGCCGACAACCAGGCTCACCCAGCCATCAAAAATTCACGATCGACGCGAACGACACGGCTTCCAGGCTCGCTCCGCCCACCAGGCTGCCGTCGATCTCGGGTTGCGCCATGAGCGCCTTCACGTTGTCCGGCTTAACGCTCCCGCCATACAGAATGCGGACCGCGTCGGCAGCTTCCTTGCCGAATTTCGCGCGCACTTCGTTGCGAATCACGCGGTGCGCGTCGGCGGCAATTTCCGGCGTCGCCGTCTTTCCCGTGCCGATCGCCCAAACCGGCTCGTAGGCAATGATGATCTTCGCAAACTGCGTGGGGCTCAAACCCGCGATGCCGCCTTGGCATTGGCTGACCAGCACCTTTTCGGTTGCCCCGCACTCGCGCTCCTCCAGCCGTTCGCCCACGCAGACAATCGGCGTGAGACCCGCTTCCAGCGCGGCTTGCGTGCGCTTCAGCACGGTCGCGTCCGTCTCGCCGAAATACTGCCGGCGTTCGCTGTGGCCGACAATCGTATGGGTCGCGCCCACCGCGAGCAGCATCGCGGCGGAAATCTCGCCCGTGAATGCGCCTTCTTTCGCCCAGGCGATGTTCTGCGCGCCCACGCCGATAGCAGTATTTCTGGCGGCGTCCACGGCCGCGGCGAGATTCGTGAAAGGGGGACAAATCACGATCTCGCAATGCCCGGATTTTTCGACCAGCGGTCGAAATTTCTCGAAAAATGCAGTGGTTTCCGCGGGCGTCTTGTACATTTTCCAATTGCCCGCCATGACTGGTTTTCTCATAGAATTTGTTGTAAGAAACTGGCGCCGTGCGCGATCGATGTGCCGAAATTCGCGGCCACCGTCTGCCCGATATCCGACAGCGATTCGCGCAACCCGAGATTTTCAGCGCGTTTTACCCGCGGGCCGAGAGCCAGCAGCGGAACGTACTCGCGCGTATGGTCCGTGCCCGGAACCGTCGGATCGCACCCGTGGTCGGCGGTGAAAATTGCCAGGTCGTCCGGACCAAGCGCGCTCCGGAACCGCGGCAGCCATTGGTCCAACTCTTCCAGCGCCGCGCCATAGCCCGCGATATCGTTGCGATGCCCGTACTGCTGATCGAAATCCACCAGATTGACGAAGATCAGCCCTGATTGGCATTCCGCCATCGCATCCAGGGTCTTAGCCATGCCGTCGGCGTTGTTCTTCGTCTTGGTCGATTCGCCGATGCCGCGGCCCAGGAATACGTCGAATATCTTACCCACGCTGTACACCGGCACACCACGCTCAGCTAACCGGTCGAGCAGCATGCCGGCGGGCGGCGGGACCGCGTAGTCGTGGCGATTTGCGGTGCGTGTGAAATGGCCCACCGTGCCGAGAAACGGCCGCGCAATTACCCGTCCCACCTCTGCCGGGCCGCGCAAAATATCGCGCGCCGTCTCGCAAATTTTGTACTGCTCCCAGAGCGGGATCACCTCTTCGTGCGCGGCCACTTGAAACACGCTGTCGGCCGATGTGTAAACGATCGGCGAGCCGGTGCGCATGTGCTCGGCACCCAATTCCTCAATGATCTCGGTGCCGGAGGCCGCCTTGTTTCCCAATGAGCTGCGGCCGATCCGCCGTTCGAATTCGTCCATGATCTCGCGTGGAAATCCCCGCGGATAGAGAGGAAACGGACGATCCAGATGAATCCCAACCATCTCCCAATGCCCGGTGGTGGTGTCCTTGCCGGGCGAAGCCAGCCTGCATCGTCCGAACGAACCCTCAGGATTTTCCGCGGGCGCAAGTCCCGGGAGCGGCTTGATGTTCCCTAATCCGATGGCTGAAAGGTTCGGAAGCGACAGCCCTCGCAGCCGGGCGATATTGCCGAGAGTGTCGGCGCCCGGCGGATCGCTAAAGGCCGCGGCGTCGGGCATGGCCCCGATACCGACACTGTCGAGGACAATCCAGATGGTGCGTGAGAACACTTGATTCGAGGTTAACACGCGGCGAAAAGTTTGCCGTAATGACAGGCTTTTATGGAAATTATGACCGGTATTCCGCGGCGATTTCCATCCAAAATAGCTATATCTATCCGCATTAGATTGGCAACAGCATTGCTGTTTCCTACAGTGCGTATGTTGAAACCGTTGCTGCAATCTTTGGCCGAAGTGGAAGCAAAATTACGGGCTGCTGGAAGCGTGGCGCTGTTTCTGGATTTCGATGGTACGCTGGCGCCCATCGCGGACGACCCGGCTTCCGTGCAGTTGACCGATGCGGTCCGCGCAGCCCTGCAGCGCCTTGCGGAGCAGGAGTCCATCGTCACCACGATCATCAGCGGCCGCGCGGTGGAAGATCTCTATGTTCGCGTGCGCATGGAGAACATTATTTATAGTGGAAACCACGGGCTCGAAATCTTCGGACGTGGGTTTCGTTTCATCGAGCCCGAGGCCGATGCGCGCCGCGATCATTTAAGCCGGGTTACGGAAGTGCTCCGCGGCAGGCTGGAGCGGTTCCAGGGTGTGCTGGTGGAGGATAAAGGCCTTACCACGGCCGTTCACTACCGCCAGGCTGACGATCGCGATGTGCCCGCCATCGAGCAGGCGGTGCGCGCCGCCGTGGCGGCAGCAGGCGCCTGGTTTCGCCTGAACAGCGGCCGCGAAGTCTTCGAGGTGGTGCCGCGTACCGACTGGCACAAGGGCGCCGCCGTAAAGTGGCTTCTAGAGCGCTGCGGCGAGGACAAGCCGCTGCCGATCTACTTCGGGGATGACAATACCGATGAGGATGCTTTTGCGGTGCTCCCCGATGGCTTGACGGTTCGCGTTGGCGGCCCGGCCGCGACCTGCGCCCAGTACACCGTGCCCGGACCGGCCGAAGTCTACCGGTTCCTCATCTGGCTGAACGACCGCGTCGTCGCCCGGTCGGCGGCGTTAGATGCCTCAAGTCACCAGTTTCAGCCACGCGTAGACAACGGGCAGCGTGAATAGCGTGCTGTCGACGCGGTCCAGAAATCCACCGTGGCCGGGGAGAAGCCCGCTGGAGTCTTTTACGCTGGCGCCACGCTTGATGGCCGATTCCGCCAGATCTCCAAGCTGTCCGGCGGCGTTCGCCACCGCGGTGAGCCCGATGCCCACCGCGATCGGCGTCCCGGGAACGAAGCGCACCAGGTAAGCGCCGCCCACCAAAACCGATGTGACGAGCGATGCCGCGGCGCCTTCCCACGATTTCTTGGGACTCACGCGCGGCGCCATGCGATGCTTTCCAAACGCCCGCCCGGCATAATAGGCGCCGCTGTCGCCGGCCCAGTTCAGCAGCAGCGCATACATCAGCCAGTGATGGCTGTAATTCTGCCGTAATGCGAATGCCGCTTTCCAGCAACCGAAAACGTAAATCACGCCCATCAGGAGCAGTGCGGCGCGAGGCAAAGCCTTGGAGAGGTCGTGCCCCCGCATCGCTTCCGCCAATGCTACCAGTGCGATTACGGCAATCAGCGGCCATGTTTCCGCCTGCCAGACCAGCAGCAGGAGTCCCGCGCCATATCCCATGAGATTCAGGCGCCCGAAACCGTAAGCTCCTGCGATGCCGGCGTATTCGTGGTAGCACAGCAGCGCCACGGTCATCAGCACGGCCAGAAACAGCCGCCAGTCCGCCCAGATTACGACGTACACGATGGCCGGAATGAGAACGATTGCGGTGAGGAGCCGCTTCATGATGAGCGGAAGACGGGAATCAGATTTCCATCGTTAGCGGCGCCGGTGCCGTTCGCGGGGCTCACGGAGAGTTTCCCGCTTAGACCGCCATAGCGGCGGTCGCGCTTCTGGTATTCCAGCACGGCTTGTAGCAGGTCGGCGCGGGTAAAATCCGGCCACAGAGTTTCGGTAACGTACAACTCCGCATAGGCAATCTGCCACAACAGGAAATTGCTGATGCGCATTTCACCGGACGTGCGGATCAGAAGGTCCGGATCGGGACAGGTAGCCGTGTACAGATTGGTGGCGATGAGATCTTCATCGATGCGCAGCGAGGCGATGCTGCCATCCAGCCGCGCCATCTCGAGCGCGGCGTTGACGGCATCGACAATCTCGGCGCGCCCGCCGTAATTGATGGCCAGATTCACCAGCAGTCCGCGATTGGCGCTGGTGGCTTCCACCGCGGATTCAAGTTCGCGCCGCACCTGTGGAGGCAGCGCGTCCAACCGGCCGATGGCCTGTAAGCGGATATCGTTGCGCTGGAGATCGGGAAGCTCGTGCTTGAGGTAGTAGCGGAGCAGGCGCCACAACGTTTCCACTTCGGCGCGGGGCCGTTTCCAGTTTTCCACCGAGAAAGCGTACAGCGTGAGCACCTTCACGCCCAGGCGCGCGCACGTTTCGACGGTCGATCGCACCGGACCAATGCCGGCCCTGTGCCCTGCCACCCGCGGCAGGCGCCGCCGGCCGGCCCACCGGCCATTGCCATCCATGATGACGGCGATGTGCGCGGGCAGCCGGGAGGGATCGATTGCCTGGACCAGGTCCCAGTCTTTGTCGCCGGGCTGGACCGCTTCCAGTAAAGCCTTCATGAATAAATTCTTATGGTACAACAGCGTGGCGGAATGCGGAAATTACCTGAGGGCGGCGATGGGCGCGGTTCGCCGGCGGCCTGAAAAATCGCTTTCGCGGAGCCGCAAAGGCGCAAAGGGAACCGTACGCGGCGGCCCTGAATTCGCTGTGTACTCCGCGGGCGCGGATGAACCAGAGGTTTCACTCTCCTCGCGCAGCGTGCGGAGGGGATCGATGCGCGCGGCGGCCCTGAATTCGCTGTGTACTCCGCGGGCGCGGATGAACCAGAGGTTTCACTCCTCGCGCAGCGTGCGGAGGGGATCGATGTGCGCGGCGCGGCGCGACGGGAGCCAGGCGGCGGCCATCGCGACGGCGAGCAACACCGCCGGCGCCGCCGCCAGACTCCAGGGATCGCGCGCGTCCACCCGGAAGAGCATGCCGGTGAGAAGGCGCGTCACCGCGAGCGCCCCCATTAGTCCGGCCACGATTCCAGCGATCGTCCAACTTGCCGCGTGCCGCAGAAACATGGCGGTGACTGCGCCAGGCGTGGCGCCCAGCGCCATCCGTACTCCGACCTCGCGCGTGCGCTGGCCGACCAGGAACGCGATCACGCCGTAAATTCCAATCGCCGCCAGGAGCAATCCGATACCGGCGAAGCCGCCGAGCAGGAGCGCGTCGAAGCGCGGCGCGATGGTGAGATTGCCGGCTCGTTCCGCGAGAGTCTGCACAGTCACAGGGATAGACGGATCGAGTTCCGCAATCGTGCGCCGAAGAGTCTGTGCCATCGATTCGGGAGACAGAGGACTACGCACGATCACGGCGGCGCCGCGCCAACCGCCATTGGGCGCGCGATTGGTGTAAGTCGCGTCGGCGAAATGTTTGCGCAGTTCGTAATATTCGGGGTCGGGCCTGTGGTCCAGCCCGTTGTTGATGACATCGCCGGCCACGCCAACCACCGTGTGCCACATGCCGTCGATGCTGAGCATGTGCTTGCCCAGCGGATCTTCGCCGGGAAAAAGGCGGCGGGCCAACTCGCGGCTAAGAATGATGGGCATCTCCTTCGCGCTACGCTCCTCTTCGGTGAAGCAGCGTCCGCGCACGATGGGAATGCCCATGGCGGCGAAATATCCGGGAGTCACGTAGCGCCAGCCGACCATTCCGCCCGATCCTTCCGGGTACGGCGGGCGGCCTTCGACATCGAGCACGAAAAACGGCCGCGAGCGCGAACCTCCGTAGGGCGGGATATTGTCGGCGATGGCGAAGGTGGGTTTGCCGGGCAGCGCGCGCAGTCGCGACTCCAGGCGCTCGAAGAAGTCGAGTTCGCGGACGCCCTTGCCGATGGCGAACCGGGCGGTCACGGTCTGGCCGGCGTCCATCCCCAGCGGGACTTTTTCCAGGTTCCGGAGCGAGCGCAGCAGCAAACTTGCGCCCGCCAGCAGCACGAGCGAAGCGGCAATCTGCGCGGCGATCAGTACGTGGCGCAGGAGGCCGCGCGCGGACACCACCGTACGGCCAGCGGCCATGCTGCTTGCCGCCGGGGCGTCGATGGCAGGAGCGAATCCGAAGAGGACGCCGGAGGCCAGCGAGAGCGCCACCGCAAAGAGCAGCACGCGCCCATCGAGCGTCGCCTGATCGAGGCGCAGAATTCCGTGAGGAGCGGCAGCCACGAAGAAGCGCAGCAGCAGCCACGCCAGCCCGCAGCCCGCGGCCGCGCCCAGCGAGGCCAGCAACAGGCTTTCTGTCAGCACCTGGCGGGCGAGCCGCCAACGCCCGGCGCCGATGGCCGCGCGGATGGTCCACTCCTGGCGGCGGCTGGCCGACCGCGCCAGCATCAGATTGGCCACGTTCGCGGAGGCAATCAGCAGAACCACCAGCACGGCGGCGAAGAGGGTCCACGAGGCGGCGCGCATGTCGCCGATCTGGCGGTCGCGCAGCGGCCGGATGACGAGATGCAGTTCTTTGCGAAACTGCGGCGGCACGGAGTTGCGTTCCTGTTCGAAAGGCGCCTCCAGGGCAGCGCGCGCCTGCTCGATGGTGACACCCGGGCGCAGTCGCGCAAACGCGCGGAACAAGCGTCCGTTGCCGGGGCGGGCTTCGTTGATGGCCTCGGGAATCAGGAGATCGAACGGCGCGAGATTGAACAGTTCGAAATCGTGCGGCAGGACGCCGATGATGCGGGTGGGTTGTCCATCCACCGAAATCGATCGGCCGATCGCGCCGGGGTCGCCGCTGAAGCGGCTCTTCCAGAACGGGTAGGAGAGCAGCGCCACCTTGGCGGCGCCGGGCACATCTTCGGCATGAGTGAAGTTGCGGCCGAGCGCGGGCTGGATTCCGAAGGTCGGCAGGAAGGTGGATTCCACCATGGCGCACTCGAGGCGCGCCCCATTCTGCTCCGTGAAATCGCAATCGGAAATGAAGCCGAAGGTCGTGATATTGGAAAACACCGCCTGGCG
>Ga0335072_10006924_pt1 | contig 16542 bp, 13 predicted proteins | sample Lox_Sample_21_FD_206725 | JGI IMG/M metagenome (GOLD analysis project Ga0335072, IMG submission 206725) | Soil microbial communities from Loxahatchee National Wildlife Refuge, Florida, United States - Lox_Sample_2.1 | ecosystem: Environmental > Terrestrial > Soil > Wetlands | place: USA...
GAGCAGTGGCAGCCCAAGGTGATCGCCGAGCTCAACGACTACCAGCTCAAGCTCGTGCGCCTCGAGGGCGACTTCGTCTGGCACGACCACAAGGACACGGACGAGCTCTTCATCGTGCTCGAGGGGCGGCTCCGCATCGACTTCCGCGACGGCGCGGTCGAGATCGGCGCGGGCGAGATGTTCGTGGTGCCGAAGGGGGTCGAGCACAAGCCGTTCGCGGCCGGCGAGGTGAAGCTGCTCTTGATCGAGCCGCGCGGCACGCTCAATACGGGCGACGCCGGCGGCGCGCGCACGGCCGCGAGCGACGTTTGGATTTGACCCGCGCGGCTTTGGTCGACCGGCCCGTCTCCGCTCCGCTTCGAACGAAGACTTATGGGCAGGGATGCCACGAAAGTTTGCCGCTGCGGTAACTCGCAGCCTTAACGCAGGTCGTCCCAGAGTCTATGGAGAAGTCGAATTCCCCGCCGTCAGGCGAGAACCCGCTCATATCGATGATGTGATCGACGTCCATATCCACCACATCGAAGATGGCTTCGGACTTTTTCGTTTCCAGGTCGAGCTTCATCAACTTGGTACCGTCTTCATACATCAACAATTTTCCGGTCGGCGACGCGCGAAAGTCTATTCCCTTCGCCGCAGCCAAGCGTTCTTTCTTGTTCGTCGCGGTATCCTTCGTCCAAATCTCGTCGGTCCATGTTTGACAATTCTGATCCACCGTTTTGCACTCCCCCGAATCCCGGAATATCCAATAAACCTGCCGGCCGTGCACCTCGAAAGGATGGTAGTGGGCCCAATACACGTCGTCGATTGCCGTCAGCAATGTCTTGTCCGGCCGAAAAACGTTGGCCGGTAGGTTTTCCGGAAAACATTTATCGGAGAAATCTAACCCGAGAACGCATTCCTTAAGAGCCGGCAGGGTCGCTTCCAGAACATATCCGTCGAATTCGCGAAGCTCCTTCTTCGGCCCCTTGGCAAGCGCTTTCGCATCCAACGTGGCCCGATCGTTCTCTCGGTTCGCTTTCTGACCGGCAGTCGGGGCGGCGAGATTTCGAAAGCGCAAAGACCTTATTACGCCATCAAGCACGTTGAGAACATCTGCCTCCTGCGACTCCGGCGAGTATGCGATCAACCCCAAGGGGCCTTCCCTCGGGTCGCTTATCGAAAGCTCGACGACGTAAAACATATAGCTTCCGTCGACTGTCTTCCGTTCTTGCGTTTGAATTGTGATTGGCGCTTTTATTTTCAAAACGCGCTGTCCATCGATTGTGAAGGTTTCGGTCGACGATTGTTCGGGTTCACAATACCGACTTTCATCCGGACCGTCGGCCGCGCAGAAGAGGAGTGCAGCTTGAGCCGCGTTCGCACGCCAATCCTTATTGCCGATCGGCTGCACATCGAAGGAAATGGAGCGCGAACCCTGAATCACCAGATTAAACGAGCCTGGACATTCGACGGCACCCTTTTGCCGAATGTCCAAGAAAGCGCCGGAAGGATAATTTATTTCGAACCCGCAAAGTTGCTGAGACTTCCACGCCCTCGGCGGCTGGAGACGCTTCTCCGGCCAGCTCTCGGCCGCAAGCGATGGCGATACGATCGCAGTTGCCAACAAGCACAGGAATATCTTCGTCCAAAGCGCTTTCATGTTCGCCCCAATTTTATGCACGCCCGAATTTTTTATGAGAGAACATAGTATGGTTACGAAATTGAACGAGGCCGGTTCGGAAATGCCGGACGGGTAGAGCGGATCATCGATGAAACTCGATCGTCCGTAAAATGGTGGGCGGTGAAGGATTCGAACCTCCGGCATCCTGCGTGTAAAGCAGGCGCTCTACCGCTGAGCTAACCGCCCCCAAACAACTCGCCCGGGCAACTCGCCCGGGCAAATCGCCCGGGCAAACCGCCCGGCATATGCGCCATTCTAGCCGACGCGCGCGGCGTTTGCGCGAATTCGCGCGCGCAAATGCGAAACGGCCGCCCGGGTCCCCGGGCGGCCGCTCCGAATGTGCGGCGACGTCGGTCCGAGGTTAGTTGACCGCGTCCTTGAGGGCCTTGCCGGCCTTGAATTTCGGCTGCTTGGAGGCCGGGATCTGGATCTTCTCGCCGGTGCGCGGATTGCGCCCCTCGGTGGCGGCGCGCTTGGTCACGACGAACGTGCCGAAGCCAACCAGGCGAACCTCGACGCCCTTCTTGAGGGAAGCGGTGATGGAGTCGAGCACCGCGTCGACCGCCTTGTCGGCATCGGACTTGGACAGGCCGGAAGTCGCTGCGACCGCAGCGACGAGATCGTTCTTGTTCACGTCGGGCCCCCCTTCTGGAGTGGAAGGTAGTGAAATGGAATCGCCATCGTGCGTTCACACAGAGGCGTATTTTAGTCTCGGCGTACCTCCCTCGTCAATTGAAGAGGGCGCGTCCGCCTAGGATTTCCGCCCCTTTCAGAGCAGTTGCACAATAGGCGCCCGGACCCCGAGTCGGGTCCGAGTCGGAGCGGAATTTCCGTTCCGACTCGGGGCGCTAGTGGGTGACGACTCCGCCGATCTCGTCCGGCTTCGGCTTGGCGGCGAGCGTGCGCATCTCCGCCTCCTCGTCCCACACGATGGGAGTGAGCGGCTTCGAGAGCGCCACCTTGAGCACTTCGTCCGCGGTCGCGACCGGAATGAGATCGAGTCCCCGCTTCACGTTGTCGGGGATTTCGGCGAGGTCCTTCTCGTTCTCCTTCGGGATCAGCACGGTCTTGATCCCGCCGCGCAACGCAGCCAGCAGCTTCTCCTTCAAGCCGCCGATCGGCAGCACGCGGCCGCGGAGCGTGATCTCGCCGGTCATGGCGACGTCGCGCCGCACGGGAATGCCGGTGAGCACCGAGACGATCGAGGTGAGCATCGCCACCCCCGCCGACGGGCCGTCCTTGGGGGTCGCCCCCTCGGGCACGTGGACGTGGATGTCCTTCTTCTCGAACACGGTCGGCTTGACGCCGAACTGGGGGGCGCGCGAGCGCACGTAGGACGCCGCCGCCTGCACCGATTCCTGCATCACGTCGCCGAGCTTGCCGGTGATGGTCATCTTGCCCTTGCCGGGCAGCATGACCGCCTCGATCGAGAGCAATTCGCCGCCGACCTCGGTCCAGGCGAGGCCGGTGGTGATGCCGACCAGATCCTCGGTCTCGAGCTCGCCGAAGCGGAAGCGCCTGACGCCCGCGAACTTCTCGAGGTTGCGCGTGGTGAGCTCGACCTTCTTGCCGTCCTCCGAGAGGATCTTCTTGATCGCCTTGCGCGCGAGATTCGCGATCTCGCGCTCGAGGTTGCGCACGCCCGCCTCGCGCGTGTAGTAGCGGATGAGGTCGCGCAGCGCCGCTTCCGAGATCGCCCATTCCTCGGGCTTGAGGCCGTGCTCCTTGATCTGCTTCGGGATCAGGTGGCGCTGGGCGATCGCGACCTTCTCGTCCTCGGTGTAGCCCGGAAGCCGGATCAGCTCCATGCGGTCGAGCAAGGGCTGCGGCATCCGGAGCGTGTTCGCCGTGGTCACGAACATCACGTCCGAGAGATCGTAGTCGACCTCGAGGTAATGGTCGTTGAAGGTGTTGTTCTGCTCGGGGTCGAGCACCTCGAGCAGCGCCGACGAGGGATCGCCGCGCCAGTCCGCCCCCAGCTTGTCGACCTCGTCCAGGAGGAACAGCGGGTTCGACGACTTCGCCTTCTTCATGCCCTGGATGATCTTACCCGGCATGGAGCCGATGTACGTGCGCCGGTGGCCGCGGATCTCCGCCTCGTCGCGCACGCCGCCCAACGACATGCGCACGAAATTGCGGCCGGTCGCGCGCGCGACCGATTTGCCGAGCGAGGTCTTGCCCACGCCGGGCGGTCCCACGAGGCACAGAATCGGGCCCTTCACCTTGTGCATGCGTTGCTGCACGGCGAGGTACTCGACGATGCGCTCCTTCACCTTGTCGAGGCCGTAATGGTCCTCGTTGAGGATCTTCTCGGCGAGCTTGAGGTCGCGCTTGATCTTGGTCGGCTTCTTCCATGGGATCGAGAGCAGCCAGTCGAGGTAGTTCCTCACCACCGTCGCCTCGGCCGACATCGGGCTCATGGTGCGCAGCTTCTTGAGCTCGCCCAGCGCCTTCTCGCGCGCCTCTTTCGAGAACTTGGTCTTCTTGATGCGCTCCTCGAGCTCGGACGCCTCGTCGCGCCCCTCCTCGATCTCGCCCAGCTCCTTCTGGATCGCCTTGAGCTGCTCGTTGAGGTAATACTCGCGCTGGGTCTTCTCCATCTGGCGCTTGACCCGGTTGCGGATGCGCTTCTCCACCTGGAGCACGCCGATCTCGCCTTCCATGAAGGCGTAGATCTTCTCCAGGCGCGCGACCACCGTCGGCGCCTCCAGGAGCTCCTGCTTCTCCGGAATCTTGAGCGACAGGTGCGACGCGACCGTGTCCGCGAGCTTGCTCGGGCTGTCGATCTGGTTGATCGAGACCAGGACCTCGGGCGGAATCTTGCGGTTGAGCTTGATGTACTGCTCGAACTGGGTCACGACCGAGCGCGACAGCGCCTCGATCTCCTTCGCCTCGCCCTCCGCCTCGGGGATCACCTCGGCGTAGCACTGGAAGAAGTCCGCGTTCTCGGTGAAGCCCAGGATGCGCGCGCGCTGGGTCCCCTCGACCAGCACCTTGACCGTGCCGTCGGGAAGCTTGAGCAGCTGCAGCACCGTGCCCACCGTGCCGACCGTGTAGATGTCGGCGGTGGTCGGATCGTCCTGGGCGGCGTTCTTCTGGGCGACCAGCAGGATCTGCTTGTCGTCCTTCATCACGTCCTCGAGGGCGCGCACCGACTTCTCGCGCCCCACGAACAGCGGCACGATCATGTGCGGGAACACCACGATGTCCCTGAGCGGCAGTACCGGAAACACGACGCCTTTCTGGATTTCCAACATCCTACCTCTGCTTCCTCGCTTGCACCCGACGCCCCGCTGGGCCGCCGGCTGATGACCCCCCGTCCGGGAGGCTCGATGGGCTCGCGCCGCCCGCCCCATTAGAGGCCGCGCGGCGACCTCATTAGATGGCGCGCAAAACGCCCGCGATCAAGGGACCGGAATGGGGAAAACGGTCGGCCGGCAGTCTCGCGCCGGCGCCCGCCGGCCCCGGATCCCGCCGACCCGACCGGGGTCAGGCGCTGGTGCCGACGTCGCTCTGCCGGTCGGCGTAGATGTGCAGCGGCTTTGCGCGCCCGTCCACCACCTCGCGGTTGATGATGACCTCCTCGACGCCGTCGAGGCTCGGCAGGTCGAACATGGTGTCGAGCAGGATGCCCTCCATGATCGAGCGCAGGCCGCGCGCCCCGGTCTTGCGCAGGATCGCCTTCTTCGCGATCGAGCGCATGGCGTCCTCGGTGAAGCCGAGCTTGACGCCCTCCATCTCGAACAGCCGCTGATACTGCTTGATGAGGGCGTTCTTGGGCTTGATCAGGATCTCGACCAGCGCGTCCTCGTCCAAATCCTCGAGCGTCGCCACGACGGGGAGGCGCCCGATGAATTCGGGGATGAGGCCGAACTTCAAAAGGTCCTCGGGCTCGACGTCGCGCAGGACCTCGCCGGTCTGGCGCTCCTCCGGCCCGCGCACGTCGGCGCCGAAGCCGATCGAGGAGCCGCGCTGGCGTTGCGCGATGATCTTCTCGAGCCCGGCGAAGGCGCCGCCGCAGATGAACAGGATGTTGGTGGTGTCGACCTGGAGGAACTCCTGCTGCGGGTGCTTCCTGCCCCCCTGGGGCGGCACGCTCGCGATGGTTCCTTCCATGATCTTCAAGAGCGCCTGCTGCACGCCCTCGCCCGACACGTCGCGCGTGATCGAGGGGTTGTCGGACTTGCGGCTGATCTTGTCGACCTCGTCGATGTAGACGATGCCGCGCTGCGCGCGCTCGACGTTGTAGTCGGCGGCCTGCAGCAGCTTCAGGATGATGTTCTCGACGTCCTCGCCGACATAGCCCGCTTCGGTGAGGGTGGTCGCGTCCGCCATGGTGAAGGGCACGTCGATGATGCGCGCGAGCGTCTGCGCAAGCAGCGTCTTCCCCGACCCCGTGGGACCCACGAGCAGGATGTTCGACTTGGCGAGCTCGACGTCGTTGTTCTTGGCGCCGTGGGCGAGCCGCTTGTAGTGGTTGTGGACCGCGACCGAGAGCACCTTCTTCGCGTGGGTCTGGCCGATCACGTAATCGTCCAGCACCATGCGGATGTCGCGCGGGGTGGGTACCCCGTCGCGCGAGCGCACGAGCGTGGTCTTGTGCTCCTCGCGGATGATGTCCATGCACAGCTCGACGCATTCATCGCAGATGAATACGGTCGGGCCGGCAATGAGCTTCCGCACCTCGTGCTGGCTCTTGCCGCAAAACGAACAGTAGAGTGTGTTCTTCGAATCGCCGCCCGTGGACTTGTTCATCGCCGTCCCGTCGAACCCTGCTCGCGCCAAACCCGCAATTCGGAGCCGAAAACGCGACTCAACGCATCATGTTAACCGCGCCCGGCGGTCGGGGACAATGGTGAAAATGGCGGATTTCTGACATGGCGTCCCTCTGACGCATTTTGGCCACGCCCGCACGCCGGTTCGGGGAATACATGGGTCGGCGCCCTGGAGCGGTCAAATCGAGGCGGATTCGGCACCCCTCGGGGGTGCGCGGCCTCAGTCGCGCTTGGCACCCGCGTCCGCCTGGAGTGCGGCCGGCCGGCTCGCCACCACCTGGTCGACGATGCCGAAGTCCCGGGCCTCGTCGGGCGAGAGGAACTTGTCGCGCTCGACCGAGGCCTCGATGGTGTCGAGGCTCTGGCCGGTGTGCTTGACATAAATCTGATTGAGGCGCGTGCGCAGGCTCAGGATTTCGCGCGCCTGGATCTCGATGTCGGTCGCCTGGCCCTGCACGCCGCCCGAGGGCTGGTGGATCATGATACGCGCGTTGGGGAGCGCGAAGCGCTTCCCCTTGGCGCCGGCGCACAGGAGGAGCGAGCCCATGCTCGCCGCCTGGCCGATGCACACGGTCATGACCTGGGGGCGGATGTACTGCATGGTGTCGTAGATCGCGAGGCCGGAGGTCACCACCCCACCCGGCGAATTGATGTAGAAGGCGATGTCCTTGCTCGGATTCTCCGATTCGAGGAACAGGAGCTGGGCGCAGATGAGGCTCGACACCGCGTCGTTGACCGGGCCGGTCATGAAGATGATGCGCTCCTTCAGGAGGCGCGAATAGATATCGTAGGAGCGCTCGCCACGGCTGGTCTGCTCGACCACCATGGGAACCAGGTATTGCATGCTCGCATCGATCTGATCGGCCATCGCGCGTCCGGTCCTTCCCAATCCTGCGCCCGCGGGCGCGTGCTTCAGTCCTTCGCCGCCTTCTTGCGCCCGCCCTTGGCGGACTTCTTGTCCTTCGCCCCCCCTTCGGCCGAAGCTTCGGCGGCGTCCTCGTCGGGCTCCTTCAGGAGCTCGGCGAGCGGCACCTTGCGCTCGGCCGGCTTCGCGACCGCGACGATGAAGTCGATCACCTTGGACTCGAAGAGCGGCGCCCTCAGCTGGGCGACCGCCTCGGGCGCGTTCTTGAAGTATTCGAGCACCTGGCGCTCCTGGCCCGGAAAGCGGCGCGCCTCGTCCATCATGGCGCGGTTGAGCTCCTCCTGCGGCACCGAGAGGCTGTTGCGCTGGCCGATCTCGGCAAGCAGCAGCCCCAAGCGCACGCGGCGCTCGGCGATGGCGCGGTAATCGGCCTTGAGCTTCTCCTCGTCCTTGCCCGCCTCGGCCGGATCGAGCTCGCCTTCCTTCTTGCTCGCCTCGATCTGCTTCCAGATCGCCTCGAACTCGAGCTCGACCATGCCCGGCGGCACCGGGAAATCGTGGCTCGCCGCGAGCTGGTCGAGGAGCGCCCGCTTCAGGCGCTGCTTCGCGAGCTCGCCATACTCCGCCTCGATGCGCTCGCGCACCGCCTTCCGCAGCGCCTCGAGATCCGCGAGGCCCATGTCCTTCGCGAGCTGGTCGTCGATCGCGGCCTTGACCGGCGTGCGCAGCTCCTTGACCGCGACCTCGAAGCTCACCTCCTTGCCCGCGAGGTGCTTGGCGCCGTACTCGGCCGGGAAGGTCACCTTGACGGTGGCGTTGGCGCCCGCCTCGAGCCCCAGGAGCTGGTCCTCGAAGCCGGGGATGAACTGGTTCGAGCCGAGCTCGAGATAATGGCCCTCCGCCTCGCCGCCCGCGAACGCCGCGCCGTCGACGAAGCCCTTGAAGTCGATGACCGCAACGTCGCCCGCCGCGGCCTTGTGGCCGGCGGGTGCGGTCTCCGACTTCTTGTGCTGGGAAGCCAAGCGCTCGAGCGCCGCGTCGATCTCGCCGTCCGGCACCTCGGCCACCAGCCGCTCGAGCTTGAGCGCCGAGAGGTCGCCGGGCTCGATCTTCGGCAGCACCTCGACCTCGAGCTTGAATTCGAGGTCCTTCCCCTTGTCGAACGAGGTCACCTCGATCTTTGGCCTGAGTGCCGGCTTCAAGCCGCGCTCGCTCATCGCCTTCTCCGAGCTCTCGGAGATCGCGCGCTCGACCACCTCGCCGAGCACGGAATCGCCGTAGCGCCGCTTCAGGATCGCGAGCGGCGCCTTGCCCGGACGGAAGCCGGGCACGCGCGCCTCGCGGCCGATCTCGCTCAGGCGCTGATCGATCTCGCGCTCGATGTCGCGCGCGGAGAGCACCACCTTGAATTCCTGCTTCAGCCCTTGGGCCGAGGTCTGCGTCACTTCCATGGAAAATCCCGACCGAACCTTTGTCGTTGGAGCTCTGAGGCCGCGCGCGCCAAGAGCCCGATACCGTCGCGCGGCTGGTGCGGGCGGAGGGATTTGAACCCCCACGACCTCGCGGCCACCAGGTCCTAAGCCTGGCGCGTCTACCAGTTCCGCCACGCCCGCAGCGCGAACCGCCCGTCTTGGGCTAGCGCATGGCTACCTGTTTCGCGAGAATCGGTCAACGCCAGAGCCACTCGATGGCGTCGCCCGCGGGGGGCTTTATTAAGCCTTGCCAGCCACGGGTTCAAGGGGCGCGCCCGCCGGACGGGCCGCCTTTGGCTAAACGCCGCTCGAAAAAGTCAGGCCGATGCGGCCGTAAGCGCGCCCGCCGACTTCATCACGGGCTTGCGCCGCTCGCCGTAATTCTCGCAAAACACCTTGAGCGCCATGGTGCGCGAGCCGGCCACGTAGCCGGCGCGACCCGGGCGCTCGATCGATAGGTCGAAGGTGATGTGCGGAATCCCGTAGAGATCGGTATAGAGACCGCGCACTTTCGCGGTCTCGACCGTCCGGTCGCGGTTCACGCGCCGGAAGCTCGTGCCTTCTCTAATATATTCGAGGAGATCGCCGCGGCGAAAAAAGACGCTGCTTAAGCGTTGCCCCTGCCCAGCCATTATCCCTGCCCCTTGAGCCTTTTGCAGCTCGGTTTTATCCCCCCGTCTCAGATAGTACGGGGTCGAACGACTCGGCGCAAGGGTCGAGTCGAAAAAAAGATAAATTTTGAATGAAAGTTTCGCGACGCCACAGCCGACAATTGATAAAGGCGCGCGGCGGACGCGCGACGATAGGCCCAATCGCCGGGCCCGCCGCCTGTTGGACCGATGCGATCGAGAAAGCCCGCGCGCCCGGGCTTCGACCCAAGGAGGGCCTCACCCTTTCAAAAGCGCCCTCACCGCCGACGCTGCCGCCACCTGCCCCTCGCCCGTATAGGCCTCGTGATTGGCTTCGATGTCGGCTTGGCGGTAACGGTAATTGACCATGAGCCCATAGGACTGGGCGAGGCCCTTCTCCGAGCGGTCGGCGAGCCAATCGAGTTGCTCGACGCGCGCCCCGTTCGAGAGGTGGAAGTGGGCCACGGGATCGAGCGCGCGCCCGCCGTCGCGCTTTTCCTCGGTGAGGTAACGCGCGGCAAGGCGCGTGACCGGCCCGCGTAGCGCGCGCGCGACCGGCACGTTGTCGGCCCAGGCCGGCAAGCCGAGCAGGGTCGCGAACGCGCCGTCGTCGCCGATGCCGATGGGCAGCTGCGCGAGGGCCTTGCGCTCGGCCGGCAGCAGAAGCTCGCCGGTCGGGCTTTTCAGCTCCCGCTCGAGCCAATGCCGGAAGCCGGGGATGGGCGACAGGGTCGCGAAATCCTTGAGGTTGCGGAATTCGAGCGCGAGCACGTCGACCACGCGCTTGATGAGGAAGCCGCCGAAGCTGATGCCGACCAGGCCGCGTTGCGCGTTCGAGATCGAGTAGAAGATCGCGGTATCGGCGCTTTGGGAATCCTGCACCGGGGCGGTCGGATCGAGGAGGCGCTGGATGTTGGCGGCGAGGCCGTTATGGAGCGCCACCTCGACGAAGATGAGCGGCTCGTCCGGCATGCGCGGGTGGAAGAAGGCGAAGCAGCGCCGGTCGGAATCGAGCCGGTTCTTGAGGTCGTTCCAGCCGTGAATCTCGTGCACCGCCTCGTAGGCGATGAGCTTCTCGAGGAGGGCCGCGGGCGAATCCCAGGTGATGCGCCGCAGCTCGAGGAAGCCGACATCGAACCAGGCGGCCAGGAGCTGCTTCAGATCCTCGTCGAGCGCGGCCATCGCGGCGTCGCCCTTGGCGAAGGTCAGGAGCTCCGCGCGGAGGTCGACCAGAAACTTGACGCCCTCCGGCAGGCCGTTGAATTGGGTGAGTAACTTGACCCTGGGCGGCTCGAGTGCCGCGCGCAGGCGTCGCTCCGCCTTGCGCCGCGCGGCGTCGTTCCCGTCGGCCTTCTTGAGGCCGTCGATCGCGCGGTCGATCGCGGCGCGGTCGGCGTCGAAATCGGTCGCGAGGATGCGCAGGAAGCGTTGGCGTCCTTCGGCGTTGAGCGCCAGGTAGGCGCGCCCCAAGGACGCCGCGCGGGCGCGCGCCGACACCTCGCCGCCCCGGCTCGCGAGGCAATCGCGCATCTGGTCCCGGAGCCGCGCCGCATCGTCGTTGGGGAGGCTCGGGCTCGGCTGGGTACCCGAAAACACGCCCACCGTGCGCTCGGCGATCTCGTTCCAGGCGCCACGCAGGTTCTTGAGCGTGCGGTCGATGAAGCGCGGCCGCTCGGACGGTCTATCGCCACCCGGGCGCTCGACGGGCGGCCGCACCTCGGGTCGCTCGGGCGGCGTCTTGGCGGTCAGGGCCTTCATGGATGGATTCCCTCGCTCCCCCGGTCTTCGCCGGGCCCAATCTAAAGTCATGCCCTCTCAAGATCCGGCTCTCTTCAGATAAGGCCGAACCAGGGCCGCCGCAACCGCCGCGCACGCTCTTTGAGGCGGCCGAGCACCGGCCGCAGCGCCTCGGGCAGATCGTCGGCGATGAGGCCCGGCCCGACCTCGGCCGCAGCCTCGCCATGGAGCCAGGCCGCCGCGGCCGCCGCCTCGAAGGGCAACATGCCGCGCGCGAGATGGGCGGCAAGGATGCCCGCGAGCACGTCCCCCGCCCCGGCCGTGCCGAGCTCGGGCGGCGCGTTCTCCGAGATGGCGGCGCGCCCGTCGGGCGCTGCCACGACCGTGTCGCCGCCCTTGAGAAGAATCACGGCCCCGCTCGCCGCGGCCGCGGCGCGCGCGCGCGCGAGCTTGTCGCCCGCGACATCGAAGACGCGCGCGAACTCGCCCTCGTGGGGCGTCATCACGCACGGGCCGGCAATCGCGCGGCAGAGGGAAGCTGGATCGGATTGGAACGCGCTGATCGCGTCCGCATCGAGCACAGAGGCGCGCTTCGTCGCCAGGGCCGCGAGGACGTGCGCTTTGGTTTCGGGCGTCGCCTCGTTGCCCGGGCCGAGGAGATAGACGTTCTTGCGCCGGCTTTCGAGCGCTTGCGCGAACGACGCCCCGTCCTCGAACGTCTCGACCAGAAGCCCGGCGGTGCCGAGCTGGAACACGCGCTCGACCTCGGGCGGGCACGCGACCGTGACCAGGCCGGCGCCCGCGCGCATCGCGCCGCGCGCGGCGAGCTTGGCCGCGCCCGTCATGCGCGCCCCCGCGACCACGAGCACATGGCCGCGCCGGTATTTATGGTCGAGGAGCGTCGGCCAGGGATAGCTCGGGAGCCAAAGCTCGGGCGCGTTCGCGAACGCGCTCGGCCGGATTTCGTCGAGCACCGCCTCGGGGATGCCGATGTCGGCGACCGCGAGCTCGCCGCACAGAAGCCGTCCCGGCAGAAGAAGATGTCCGGGCTTGCGCCGGAAGAAGGTGACCGTGAGTGCCGCCTCGGGGGCTGCGCCCATCACCTGGCCGCTGTCCCCATGCACGCCACTCGGCACGTCGACGGCGACGGTGGTAAGGCGCCGCTTGCCGATCTCCTCGATTGTCGCGCGCGCGACGCCCTCGATGGGCCGCGCGAGGCCGGCGCCGAAAATCGCGTCGACCGCGAGCGCCGCACCGTCGAGGGAGGATGGCGACAAGGGCTCGATCGCGTCGCCCCAACGCGCGGCATTGAGCGCTGCCGCACCCGAGAGCTTCGCGCGCTCGCCGAGGAGAGCCACGCGCACGGGCCAGCCTGCCTCTTTGAGCGCGCGCGCGGCGACGAACCCGTCGCCGCCATTGTTGCCCGGCCCGCACAGCACGATCGTCGGGCGCTTCGACGCGCGCGCCTGGATCGCATCCGCGACCGCGCGGCCCGCCGCCTCCATGAGCCGCTCGACCGGAACGCCGCGCGCGGTCGCCGCGGCGTCGCAACGCCCCATCTCGGCGACCGAGAGCAGCGCCAGCCCGTAAGGCCGCGGCCGATCTTGAGTCATGGGCGATCTAGAGTCATTGGCGATTTCGGGTCATGGGCGATCTCGGGTCACGGAAGCAGGTTCCTCGTCCGGCACGGCTCATCCGCGCATGGCGCGGAGTCGCGCGCGCGGGTCCGGCGACTCGGGGGAATCTTAGCCCGTCCCGCGGCGCGCGCCAATCGAGCGCCACGGCCGCGCTCCGGCCGCGCGCTGACCGCGCGCCATGGGGCGCGATACCGGTTGCGCCGCCGCGGCACGAAGCGCATATCTTGCGCATGAGTCGCGTCTTACCGACGGGGAGCCAGAGCCGCGCCGCCGCTTGGCGGCCGCTCGGCCCGACTGCCTCGAGGCGTAGCGCCGCGCCGCTCGCCGCCTTAGCGCTCGCAGGCCTCTTGGGGGCCTGCGCGCCGCGCGCGCCGCTTTACGCGCCGCTCGCCGCGGGCGTCGATCATGGCTACACCGACCGCGCGATCACGCTCACCCAATACCACGTCGCCTACGACGCGCCGCCGCTACGCAGCGTGGCCGTCACCAAGGCGGCGCGCGACCAGGAAGTGCAGCGCCGCGTGTCGCTGGCTTACGACATGGCGTTGTGGCGCGCGGCCGAGCTCGCGAGCGGCAACGGCTATCCCGCCTTCACGATCGCGGATCGCACCAACACGGTCGCCCTCGTGCGCCACGATTTTTACGACCAGGCGGAGCGGCCGGTCTGCTACACGCCTAATGCGGTGTCGGTGATCGATTGCGCGCCCTTCACGGCGCCCGATTACCTCACCGGCTACGTGGTGATCGACGCCGACGTGGCGTTCACCGTCGCGTTCGAGAAGAGCGTCGGGCCGGGCAGCATCGACGCCGGCCAGACGATCGCGAAAATGAAGGCGCGCTACCCCGACGCCGCGATGGTCGACCAGGACGTCGAGTGACGGGTTTCCTGTTGAGTGACGGGCTCCGGATCATGCGCGCGCAGAAATCTCTCCTTATCCGGCGCGCGCACATGGTCGCCTGCGTATCGCTGCTCGCGGCGCTCGCGCTTTCCGGGGCCGTCCTCCTGAACTCGCAAGCGCGCGCGGCCGATGCGCCGAAAGCCGACGCGAATGCAACGACTCCTCCGGTCGCGGGCACCGCGGTCGCGATCGACGGCAGCCACGTCGTGGTCGACGGACGCCGGTTCAAGCTTTTCGGCATCGACGCGCCCGACGTGGACCAGACCTGCGACGACGCGAAGGGGAAGGCCTATCCTTGCGGCCTCGACGCGCGCGCGGCCCTCGCGGCCCTCGTCGCCGGGAATGAGGTCGCCTGCAAGCCCGTCGGCCCCAACCAGTTCGACGAGATGCTCGCGCGCTGCATGGCGGGGACGGTCGACCTCGCGCGCGCCGAGATCGACGCCGGCTGGGCGATCGCCGACCGCACACGCTCGCTCGACTATGCCGACCCCGAGCTTGCCGCGCGCGCGGCGAAGCGCGGCCTGTGGCAAGGGCGCTTCGTGCCGCCGGTCGATTGGCGCGCGGGCGAGCGCGTGGCGCCGCCGCGCCAGTTCCAGCGCACCGTTCCCTGAATCGCGCGCTCAGCTTTTGAGCGCGAACACGGTCAGCCCGAGGATCATGTCGACGTTGCGCCCATCGGCCGCGAGCGGCAGCATCAGCCGCTCCGCATGGGTCACGTCGCGCGGCCGGGTCGAGAAGGGCTGGCCGAGCCACCAGCAGGCGGCGCCGTTCGCGACCGCGATGAGCTGCTTCCGCGCGCGCGAGGTCGCGAAGTCGCCGTAGGTCTGATCGAAGTAGCGCCCGGTATAATCGCGCCCCGAGATGATCTCGAGCGTGGTGCCGCGGAGGCGCCAGCGGAAACGCGGCTCGACCCCGCGCTCGACGTCGGCAAGGAAGACGATCGGGAGAAGCTTCGGGATGTCGACCGGGTCGAGATGCTGGCGCCCCGGCAGCAAACCGCGCGCGGGCCGGATGCGGAGCCAATATTCGCCGATCTCGAGGATACGCGGGTCGATCGCCTTGGGCGCAAGCTCGGCGACCGACGTCAGGTGGGCGGCATCGGGTGTTACCAACTCGGCGGGCGCGGGAATGCCCGGGCTTGGCGGCGAACGGTTCTCGACCATGGTTCTTCTGGGGCTAGCGCGTTCCGCGCGCGCCGCCGCCGCAAGGCTGCGGCATAACGGGATCGACGCGGCCGCGAGAGAAGTCCCTTTCGCCTCTCACGTGACGATAGCAGAGAAGATTGGGGCGAGCGACGGGGCTCGAACCCGTGACACCTGGATCCACAATCCAGTGCTCTACCAGCTGAGCTACGCCCGCCACCCTGGCCGCCGGGGCCGAGGCGTCGCCCCGCCGGCCGAGGGCCCGTCTCTAGCCTGTCGCCGTGATGGGGTCAAGGTTTGCGGGGTCAAGGTTTGCGGGGGCAAGGTTTGCCCGGCGTGCCGGTCTCGGGCATAGTGCGGGCGCCGCGGGCGGCTGGCCCCGCGCGGGAGGCGAGGATGTCCGAGGCCCTGTCGAAGAATACCGGGTCGAAGAATACGGGAACGAGCAACGCCCGCACGAAGAAACCGGGCACGAGGGCGCCTGGCCTGACGCTTGCCGCCGGCATGGCGCGGCTCGGCACCGAGACGGCCTTCGAGGTGCTGGCGCGCGCCCAGGCGCTCGCGGCCCAAGGCAAGGACATCATCAATCTCGGCATCGGCCAGCCCGATTTCAAAACCCCGGCCCACATCGTCGAGGCCGGCTGCAAGGCGCTACGCGACGGGCATCACGGCTACACCGCGGCGGCCGGCATTCCCGTCCTGCGCGAGGCGGTCGCGGCGGACTTGCATCGGCGCCACGGCGTCGAGGTCGATCCCGGCCAGGTGCTGATCGTCCCGGGCGGCAAGGTCACGATGTTCTTCGCGATCCTCATGTTCGGCGAGCCGGGCGCCGAGATCGTCTATCCCAATCCCGGATTCCCGATCTACGAATCGGTCATCAACTTCACCGGCGCCAAAGCGGTCGCGATGCCGCTCCACGAGGAGACCGGCTTCTCCTTCAACGCCGACGAGGTGCTGGCGCTGATCACGCCGCGCACGCGCCTTCTCATCCTCAACAGCCCGGCGAACCCGACCGGCGGTGCGGTGCCGCGGAGCGAGCTCGACAAGCTCGTCAAGGGATTGCTCGCCCAGCCGCAGGTCGCGATCATGAGCGACGAGATCTACGGCCAGATGCTCTATGACGGGCGCGAGCATGTGAGCTTGCTGCGTTACCCCGAGCTCAAGGAGCGCGTGATCCTGCTCGACGGCTGGAGCAAGACCTACGCCATGACCGGCTGGCGTTTGGGATACAGCGTCTGGCCGAAGGCGCTTTTCACCCAGGCCGAGCGGCTCGCGGTCAATTGCCATTCCTGCGTCAACGCGTCGGCGCAATATGCCGGGCTCGCGGCCCTGACCGGACCGCAGGAAAGCGTCGGCCAGATGGTCGAGGCGTTCGACCGGCGCCGGCGCGTGATCGTGCGCGCGCTCAACCAGATCCCGGGCTTCCGCTGCGTCGAGCCGGGGGGTGCCTTCTACGCCTTCCCGAACGTCGCGGGCACCGGGCTCGATGCCCGCGCCCTCCAGAAGAAGTTCCTCGAGGAGGCCGGGGTCGCCACCATCGCCGGCACCAGCTTCGGCCGTTTCGGCGAGGGCTATATCCGATTCTCCTACGCCAATTCGACCGAGAACATCGAGCGCGCGCTCGAGCGCATCCGGGCCTGTTTATCCGAGACTTGACGCGGGCTTGATCAAGGCTTGGCCCGCCGCGTCGAGAATTGGTGCAATTGCCCAAAGTTTGAGCAAG
>Ga0335072_10006926_pt1 | contig 16537 bp, 15 predicted proteins | sample Lox_Sample_21_FD_206725 | JGI IMG/M metagenome (GOLD analysis project Ga0335072, IMG submission 206725) | Soil microbial communities from Loxahatchee National Wildlife Refuge, Florida, United States - Lox_Sample_2.1 | ecosystem: Environmental > Terrestrial > Soil > Wetlands | place: USA...
CACTTGCGTGCGCGGATAAAAAAGCGCACGTCAATAGCGAAGGGGCTACACCGCAATCAGATTTTGCTTTGCAGAATCACCCCAAGGGTCTGAAGTTGACCTCGGGGCCGAGAGATGGGAAAAACCCGAGGCAATGTTCAGCACGAAGGTCGAATAGCGACAAGCTTGAACATTGTTCTCCTCCATTGCCGGAAGGGCCGGCGGATCTCCAGACTATAACCCGATTTCAAGTCGAATTTCCAGCAAAATCGGGTTGTGCAAGTGAGCCGAACCCAACGCGCAAAATCCTGCTGCCACCCTTATGCCTCGTGGATTACATTGAAGTGCAATGACAGCTATTGCGTCCCCCGCAATTCACAACCTGATTGGCGGCAAGTGGCTTAATTCAACGAGCCCCGCCGGCCTCGAGCTTGCAAACCCTGCCACCGGAGAGCCGCTGGGGCAGTCCCCGTCCGGTTCTGTAGCGGAAGTTGACGCAGCCGTGCAGGCGGCACAAGCGGCCTTTCTCTCCTGGCGCAATGTGCCCGCCGTCGACCGCGTGCAATATCTCTTTCGATTGAAAGCACTGCTCGAGCACCACCTGGATGAACTGGCCCGGCTCATCACGATCGAAAACGGCAAGACGCTTGCCGAATCGAAGGGCGAACTCCGTCGCGGCATCGAAAACGTTGAGGTCGCCTGCGGCATCCCCGTGCTCATGCAGGGCTACTCGCTCGAAGACGTAGCGCCTGGCATCGACGAGATTATGATGCGGCAACCGCTGGGTGTATGCGCCGTGATCACGCCATTCAATTTTCCGCTGATGATTCCGCTGTGGTTCATTCCCTATGCCATTGCGACTGGCAATACTGTGGTGCTGAAGCCGAGCGATCGCGTGCCCTTTTCAGCGGCGCGTTTGCTTGAGTTGATGCAGGAGACTGGCTTGCCGGATGGCGTGGTGAACCTGGTCAACGGCGGAAAGACCGCAGTGGATGCGCTGCTCGATCATCCACTGGTGCGCGCCGTGAGCTTCGTGGGGTCAACGCCGGTGGCAAAACACGTGTACTCGCGCGGATCGGCGAGCGGCAAGCGGGTGCAATGCCAGGGTGGCGCAAAAAATCATGTCGTCGTTTTGCCCGATGCCGACCAGGAGACAACCACCAAGATCATCGCCGACTCTGCCTTCGGCTGCGCGGGGCAGCGCTGTCTTGCCGTGAGCGTTACGGTGACCGTGGGCGAAGCAAAAAACTGGTTCCGCGATGCGATCGCAGATGCGGCGACTTCGCTGAAGGTAGGGAACGGGCTCGATCCGGCAATTCAGATGGGGCCTGTCATCACGCAGGCCAGCCGCGAACGGGTAGTCTCCCTCATCGGGCAGGGAGCGGATCAGGGCGCCAGCACAATTGTCGACGGGCGCGGAAATCGCGTGAATGGTGGCGCGGGATCGTTTGTCGGTCCTACCGTTCTGGATGGACTGCCCGCTGCAAGTCCGCTGATGGAGACGGAGATCTTTGGTCCTGTGCTTTCCGTAGTCCACGCCGACACAGTAGAAGATGCGATCGCCATGATCGAGCACTCGGCCTACGGCAACGCCAGTTCCATCTTCACAACGTCGGGCGCATCAGCGCGCAAATTCCGCAATGCTGTTTCGACCGGAAACGTGGGGATTAACATCGGCGTTCCAGCTCCGATGGCGTATTTTCCATTTTCCGGATGGAAGGGCAGCTTCTTCGGCGTGATGCATGCGCAGGGTCGCGACGCGATTGAGTTCTTTACCGATAAAAAGGTGATCGTGGAACGGTGGCCGAAGGAGTGGTCGCGCAAATTCTGAGACGTCGCTCATTTGGCTTTGAAAAACAAGGGGAATGCCCGGAGACGTTCCCCTTGCATTTTGTCGCGAAGAATTATGAAGGCGGAAGGATCAGAAGCCCGGAATTCAGCAGCAGTTCTGTCAGCCGATCGAGAGCCATCGGATACTTATAGGCGACCGTTCGCTTGCTGATGCCCAGCAGGGCCGCTGTCTCTGGATGAGTGTACTCCTGCAGAGCGATGCGGCTCAGGATTGCGCGATCAAACGCCCCGAGCCGTTCGAGGCAGCGCTCAATGTCGAGCACGAAGATGACTGCGTCTTCAAACGTCTTGATCCGGCGGCACGAGACCCATCCGCGTGAAACCGGTTCGCCGAGGATCGATGGGGCGCGACCGACGAGCATGGAAGCGTAGAGATAGCGCCGCAGCATTTTTTCAGTGTGTTTGCGATAGAAGGCAAGGCTGATCTCCGGAGTCGCTTCGGCGATGCCTTCACCTTCCGATTCGCTGGAGGCCGATTGATTGGGCGCTTCAAGATTCTCCGAACTCCAGTGCTGAACAACGCTCTGAGTTGCCCAAATCGCCGGCAGTTGCAGGGCTGCGCTCACTCCGCACCTCCCTCTGCCGTTGCCACTGCCCAGAAATCAATTGGCCGTCTTCTTACCGGTCTACCCACCCGCTTTCGCGTTTCCGGACTGGGAAATTGTTCCAGTTTCTCCCGGCAATCGCTGCAGTACACCGTACCAAGGTTGAAAGGCCGGTACCAAAGACAACCGCACCCTTCGCATATTTTTAGCTGTACGCGCAATTCCATTACGAAGTCCAAAGATCGCTTTCTCCCGCAGTTCCTGTTTCTTGTCTTCTGATTGGCGGGTTGAAAGGAGCGCGGCGCCAGCGCCCAAGGTTCTGCTGTCCTGGTGTGCGTTCGCCGGTTGTGCTCGGAATATGGTGGTCATCAGAATGAAGGCGCAGAATCTGGAATCAACTCGACAAAATCGCAGGTTTTCCGCGAGGCGTTTCCCGACGCCATGAAAAGTGGGTGCCACCCTGATGCGATTGCGCGAGAGACACGCGCCCGAAAGTTTCCCACAATCTGTGCGAGTTGGAATAAACCAAATCTAGAGATACGTATCCTGTCCGTCAACGCTGCGGGGCGCATTTCCTGGTTGGTTCGCTTCATCGAGGACGCAATCCACGAGAATGGAGCCAAAATGACGCAAACCGGTTTGCTCAAAGAAAACAGCGACCGTGCGTCCTCATGACTAGCAGCGGACTTTCCACAAATGAATCTGACCCAGATGCACGAACGGCTTCGCGTGGAGATGCTGCGCAGAATTCAGCGCGGCACTCTGAGTATTTCTCTGCTTTCGCGGCAAACCGGCCTTGGCACTTCGCATGTATCCAACTTTCTGCATGCCCGGCGGAGGCTCTCACTCGAGGGTATCGACCGTGTGCTGGCCGCACAGCACATGGCTGCCGAAGACCTGTTGGATCTTGGCTCCGATCGAGGGCTTTTCCAGCGAGACGATGAGGTCGATTCGGTACCCGTGGTCTCCCATGCTGTTGCACTCTTCGAGCCGGTGGTCCGGCCCAGTGCGGTTCAAATGATGCTGAACCTGCCTCCCAGAACACTGCAGGCACTCAAGACGCGAACAGTAGCATCGCGCCGTTTCTGGGAGCGCTTTGTGGCTATCCGCATCGGCCCGGGCGATGCGTTCCCCATGGAACCTGTTCTGATGCCCAATGCGCTGGCTGTGATTGATAGGCATTACAACTCGCTGATACCGTACCGAGCGGGCCATTCCAATCTCTATGCCGTGCGAGACGGCGCGCATCTGACCTTGCGTCACGCTGACTACATTGCAATGCGCCTGGTGCTGCGCCCATTGAATCTGGCCAGTCCCATCGAGCTCATCGACATAGGTTCCGACGCCTCTCCCGGCGAGTACATTGCCGGCCGGGTCGTGCTAACCATCAATGAGCTCTGAACAGCAGATTGCAGATTAGAGAGCGGGTCCGACGGCGGCTCGCCTTATCTCAATTCAACGCGGAATTTTTGTCGAGACACACGAAACGCCTGCGCCTCCAGCTGCACTATTCCCTGAAAGCAAGAAAGTCGGCACCGCCAGGGCGGTCGGCGCCCTGTAAATCAGTTGCTCAAACGCGGAAGACCGTTGAGTCACCCCAAATGAGACGCGCCAGCGTGTCTGGCATCTAACGACCCTGCAACTCGAGGATATGGACATGCCCTCCCCCCACGGCAATACCAACACTCCTTCGTTACAGCCAGCTCTGGAACTGATCTACCTGGCGACCCTGGAGCCTGAACAGGCTAGTCAGAGCCTGCGGGAACTTCTCCTCAACAATCGGAATTACTTCGCCAGTCTGAGCGAGAACTCGTTCAGAATCGTTCTCAACATCCACGGCGATACCTCTTACGAAAGCCTTGAGTGCGTCCGGTACATCCCGCTTTTGGAGCAGATATACGCCTCGATCAACATCAAGCGGGATGCCGGCTATTCCTTCTATGTGGGGAATCCGGCTTCTCGCGAGTACATCCGCTTCTATCTCTCCTATGACAGGGGAGTGACCTGGCAAGACAAGGGAGTGAGTGTCGTCAATGTTCTCAATGAGCCGGGCGCGAACTCGCGTCGGCTTCTGGTGACGAAGAAGCTTGACAGGCCCCAGCAACAGCAGATTCACGACACCATGACGGTGCGCGCCATTCTCTCCTGGAATTCGATGCCTCCTGCCGACAGGCCCGATTGGACACCTCTTTGGGGTAACGTGGCGGAAACACAAATTCGAATTGGAAATCGCGATGATCGTCGGACGCGCAGCTTGCGGACCGAATCCAAAATTCAGTTCGCCGGCGAAACTGTATCGATGGTTGGCCTGGGACACCGCTTCGATGCAGCCGACGACATGAGGCCGGTTGAATCCCTCAGCTCAACCGGCCTCTACCCATGCTCTTCGATCTCATCGCGCGAATATCCGGTATCCGCCATTTGACGCGTGCATCTGGAAGAACGCCCGGAGTGCTAGACCGGGAACAAGAATTGGATGTTTCCATGAAGTTTCTCGATTTGATTGCTCCTTGGTTCTCTCAGCCCTTTTCGATCTTGATTGCGTTTGCCGAGTCGATGCTTCTTCTCGGTGCCTGGCGGGGTCATCGTCTGCTGACGGCGCCCTCAGCTCGAGCGCAACGGTTTCCGAGGCGTGGTGAATCGTGAATTGCAATACGAAGCCGAAGCATCGGCAACTGGTTGCGCAGGATCGCGTATTTCCCAGGACAAACCGCCCGGCGAAAGACCATCCGCACGGCCGAGAAGCAGAGAAGACGGCCAAACCCGCAACCCGGATGCCGGCACGTCAGGCTCCCTGCATCTCGGACTGGAGCCATGTGCCCGCAGCCAAAGGCCACAATGGTCCTCAACCTTGCGCTTATACTCCGGAACCATTTGGGATGTTATACTTGCGGTCTCTCAGGTTAGCGGGGACCGCTTTGGAATTTCATGCATTCGATGCAAATTACATCGAAAATCTGCGTGCCGGGGATTCTCGCACTCAGGAGCATTTTGTTGGTTATTTCACGGCGCTGCTCCATTTGAAGCTTCGCGCCCGGCTCCGATCCCCTCAGGCCATCGAAGATGTACGCCAGGAAACCTTTGCCAGGGTCCTGACTGGCCTGAAAAAGCCAGGCACGCTCCGCCAGCCAGAGAGCCTCGGCGCTTTTGTCAATACCGTCTGTAACAACGTGCTTTTTGAGCATTATCGGGCTTCCACGCGAAATCAGCCGCTCGATGAAGCAGACTCGGCTCGCCTGCCGGCTGTTGGCGCAGACGCGCACAGCCTGGCTGCCGCGGGGCAATTGAAAGTCAAAGTCCGCCAGATTCTTCTCGATCTGCCTATGCGAGATCGTGCGTTGCTCAAGGCCATCTTTCTTGATGAGCGGGACCGGGATGAGATTTGCCGGGAGTTTGGCGTAGATCGCGAATACCTGCGGGTGCTGTTGCACCGCGCAAAACAGGAATTCAAAGCTGAATATCTGAAGCAAGTCGGCGGGCCAACGTATCAGCATGGGATTTGAAACGATTTGTCAGGCTGAAACACCATCCATGAGTGGGATCAGCCAGGAAACTGCGATGGACCACAAAGAAGCGATACAACAAATGGCCGCAGAACGATATCTTCTCGATGAACTTACGCCCGAAGAGCGGGAAGCATTCGAGCAACATGTTTTTGACTGTCCGGAATGCGCTTTCGACCTTCGCGCCGGCTCCGCCTTTATCACCGAAGCCCAGGCACAACTTCCCGAACTTGTATCCCAATCCTCTATCACGGCTTCCAAAGCCGCTCCGCGGGCCGGCAGAAAGTCAGGTTGGTCTTTGTGGCTCCAGCCTGCCTTTGCTGTGCCAGTATTCGCCGTATTGCTGGCGGTCATCGCCTACCAGAACATCGCGCTGATCCCAGGTCTGAGACACGCTGCAATTGAGCCGCGAATCGTGCACTCCACTGCGATCCATATCGGCACGCGCGGCTCAGCCCACACGGCCATCTCCGCCGACCGCACCGAAGGCCTAGCCCTTTCGATTGAGCTTCCGCAGACATCCGGCTATTCTTCGTATGTCTTCGACCTGTACGATTCCAACGGGAAACAGGTGTGGACTCACAGCGTGACTGGATCGGCTGCGGATTCCACGGACGACAGCATCGTATCCATCGTGATTCCCGGTGACGGGTTGCAGGAAAGCTCGTATACCCTTGCGATATTCGGCACGACTCCGCAAAATACTCGCGTCGAAATTGACCGCCGTGTTCTCGATGTGCAATTCAATCCTTAATCTGTTGTCTGCGCTTTTTCGAGGAAGGGAAGCCCGATCATGGCCAGGAACGTCGACAGAGAGCATATCTATTACGCTCAGGCGGTGTCGCTAGAAGGAACGTTGCGCCTGCCTTTCGCCCAGGAGATTCAGCCCCAGAACCCGGTTTTGTTGAGCGAGAAGGGGGGCTATCTTCACAACCATTCCGAAAAGTTCCGTCTTCAAGGCGTGATTTCCTTCAAGTCTGCCTACACCCAGGTGGCGGGCAACCTCGATGAGAAGCCGGACCATGGTTGGAGCACCCTCTCTACCTCCGTACTCGAGGGGCTGAATGTGATGGACGTGGTAACGGCCGACCGCATCGTTTGCCAGATCACGACCGATCATCCGATCGAGGGCCACGTGCCCACCGTGTCGTTTCTTGGCACTCGATTTGAAAATTTGCGCATCGCCGGGCATCCGGTGAAGCTGGATTTTAATGCCAATATCGTTGGGCAAAAGCCTCTCAACGACGCCGCTTATACCACCGACGCAGGGTTCCTGGATCGGGTAACCCAGCAGTACGAGCACATTCGCCGCCAGAAGAATCTTCCTGCAGAGATTGCCAAACGTTACAATCAACTTCCGTCAGCAGCGGCAAATCGGGAGTCGATCGAGTGCTCACTGGTCAACCAGGTAGAGGGTTCTTTTCCCGGGTATTCGTTTGGGCACATGATCGACATACCGCACTTCGGCAAGATCTACCTGGCGACTCTGCGGCTGGAGCACTCCGGGTTTCATGCACAGACCGGCGTCCCGAAGAAGACCGAACTCAGCCTCACCATGATCAGGCTGGAGATGGGCTGCCCGGGCAGCGGCGGCGTTTCGGGCGGCAGCGGCAAGACCAACGGCGTGACCAATTAGGCCGCAAGCATCCTTTCTTTGATCTTCGATTCGGGATAGCGGGGGCGATCGGCCTGTTCCTGCTTCTTCCACTCCGGGACGCACGCTCTATCGACGTACAAGCCGAGTACGCCCGTACCAGGGTGCTTTTTCTGCGGGGCTATCTCGAGAAGAGCGAGATCGAAGCCAAGCTGAAATACCAGGAGTTACGGGTCTTACGTCCCTGGTGGGCTGCGAAGTTCCGTCTGATTGAAGCCGAATCGATGGTCTCCCGCGGCAAATACGAGGACGCCGAACGGGTCTTCAGAGAACTCGCTCTGGCTTTTGCGAATTCGTCTGAGGACGTTGAGCGATTGGCATTCGAGGCTCAGACTCTCTCCCACCTGCAGCGATTCTCCGACGCAAACGCCAGGCTCACAGATGCAGAAGGAATATGTGAGCAGCATGTCTTCGATACCTGTGGGCTGGTACCCAGGATGCGTGGGGTGCTCGCCGTGGAGAAGGGGGAGTTTGCAGAGGCGCACCGGTTGTTCTCTGAGAGCCTCGGTTTCGCGCGTGCTCATCACGATCCATGGCTGGAGGCCAGTGCCTTGTCGAATCTTGGGGTAGCAGCATTGCAACAAGAGCATTTCGACGAAGCAGCGGACTGGTCGAACTCTGCGTACAGGGCCGCCACCGACCTGGGTGCGGAGGATCTGGCCCAGCGATCGATGGGGAATCTGGGGTGGGCATTCTTTGGCCTCGGAGATGCTGACCGGGCGCTCGAGTTCTTTCTAGAGGCAGAGAAGCGCGCGGCCGCTCTCGGCGACCTTTATGTCGAACTGAACTGGCTGACCACCACCGGAGATGTCTATCAGGAAAAAGGCGATTTGGCACGCGCAACGGAATCCTACCGCCGAGCCTTGTTTTTGGCGAGACAGCTCAACAGCAAAGAAGACATCGTAAACGCCCTTGAAGATCTTGCCCAGGCTGCGATTGATGGAGGCAAGATCAATGATGCCGACGCGTACATTCAGGAACTCGGCCCGTCAATTACCGCCAGCGGAAACCGCCTCGATCTGCTGTATGTCGAGTTTGCGAAAGCCAGAATTGCAGCCGCGCGTCAGCAGTGGAATGAGGCTGAAAATCGCTTCCGGATGGTAGAAAGAGATCCAGCCAGCCAGACCTCGATGCGCATGGGCGCGGAACACGAACTGGCTAATTTGTATGAAGTCCAAGGCGATACCACCGCTGCCGATCGCATGTACCGCACCGCGCTCAACACGTTTGAGTCGGCCCGCAGCGAAATCAAAAACGAAGACTCAAAGCTGCCTTTTCTGGCTAACGCCACCAGTCTTTACGGCGACTACATACGCTTTCTTGTCGCACAGAGCAAAAGTGAGGAAGCACTTCTGGTTGCCGATCAGAGCCGCGCCCAGACGCTGGCACAGGGGCTTGGCCTTGCCACGAAATCAAAGCCAGGCGCAGTTTCTGCCATGCGTCCCGAGATGATTGCCCGGAAGACCGATGCTACTCTTCTTTTCTATTGGCTGGGAGAAAAGCAGTCGTTTCTATGGGCCATTACCCCGAGCAAGACGTCGCTGTTCCCGTTACCTCCACGGCACGAGATAGCGCAGGTCCTTCGGCGCTATAACAAAACGCTGCTCGGATTCACGGATTCCCTGGAACGGGCCGATGCCGATGGCCTCGCGCTCTTTCGCATTCTTGTCGCTCCTGCTTCGTCACTCATTCCGCCTGGTGGGAATGTTGTGGTCCTGTGCGACGGCGAACTCAGCCAGCTCAACTTCGAAACCCTGATCGTTCCCGGTCAGCACCCCCACTACTGGATCGAGGACGCCACGTTGGTTTCTGCGCCCTCCCTCCATCTGCTTGCAGCGTCCCGCCCTGCCGAAACACACGGTCGAAAACTCCTGCTGTTTGGGGATGCAATTTCCCCCAATTCCGACTATCCGGAACTGCCGATGGCCGCGGTGGAGATGAAGCAGATCGAACAGCACTTCGCACGGCAGGATCAAACCGTCTATGCGCGCGAGAAGGCGACTGCGCCTGCATATCTCGCCGCCAACCCGCAGCAATTTGCTTACATTCACTTTGTTGCCCACGGCGTGGCCAGCCGCACTGATCCTCTCGATTCAGCGATTATTCTTTCGCGCGCCAATGGGGCCGAGGATTCGTTCAAGCTCCACGCGCGCGACATTCTGCGGTATCCGCTGCGGGCCCGTCTGGTCACCATCGCGGCGTGTTATGGCAGCGGTTCACGATCCTATGCGGGGGAAGGACTGATCGGTCTTGCGTGGGCCTTTCTGCGGGCCGGTGCACACAATGTCATCGGCGCTCTCTGGGAAGCCAGCGACGAAGCCACTGCTCAATTGACGGGTGATCTTTACCAGGGTCTGGAGCGAGGCATGACGCCTGCAGCCGCGCTGCGTTCCGCGAAACTCAGTCTGCTTCATTCGCAAAGAGAATTTCGCAAGCCCTTTTACTGGGCGCCCTTTCAGATCTACAGCGGGCTGTAATCCGCTTGCCGTATCTGCAGTGGCTTTGGTTCGGCGCAGAATGCAACGAACCACGCGCGCACGCTCTCCAATCGGCATCAACATGCGAGGCAAAGCTGCTAGGACGCTCGCTCCAGCGGATCAGGGCTGCTCTCTGTCAGCGGGAGCCCCTGGAGGAGTTGTGCCAGTTTTCCCAGATCCATTCTGTCGGAGGAATCGGCGTGCCGCGACTCTTCATCTGCCGGGTTCAGAAACGAGAATCCAACCCCATCTTCGGCAATCCGAACCACGGTGGCCTGCACCGTGAAAGTCCGGCCCCGTCCAGCCTCATCGGTGCGCTTCAAGGTCACCGGAAAGCCGGTGCCAGGAACCCAGCGTTCGTCTGTCAGCATGAAGAAGCCCACAAGGCTGACGTCACCCACACGGTATTCTTTCGAAATGCGCACCTGCCCAAGGTATGCGGTCAGGGGTGGCATCGCATGGCGGTTCGCAACTCGCGGATCGGGAACGAGCCACCTCATGAATCTCTTCATCAGCGGTTCTTTTGGACGGGAATAAGTCATTGGCTTCTCCAGGGGGAAGGAGTTGATGAACGAGATTTCAGTGAGGTCCGTCGTAGAGGTAGATAGCCTGCTACGGCCGTTCTTGTGTCTCCATAGTCACAAGTTCCCTTCTGGTACGCGAGTAACAATTTGGATACCGATCCCAGGGATGTAACGCCCAGCGTCGTCACAGGACTTGACGGCGCCAACCCTTGGGATGATGGAGGCTTGATTTCCCGCGCGCGCAATCAGATGAATCGGGCAAGAGTAAAGCGATCGGTTGCATGCGAGGGCAGAATGTCCCGGCTGTTTGGATCCAGGGATTCCTCCATAACAAACTCTGCCGCGACTCCGTCTGATCCTCTTCGCACAATCTTCGACAGCACCGTGATCGACTGTTTCCTCCCGCCCTTGGCGCAGGGCTTTTGCAGCGTCATTCGAATCATGGTGTCCGGCAACCAGTGGTCGTCTGTGTGCAAATACATCCCGCTCATGCTGATGTCGGCAACATCATGGGGCTTGGGCGCTCCACCAGTGAAGTAATGTGCCACCATTCCCGGGACATAGCGCCGATACCCCCGTCGACGGTCGCCAATCTTCGCTGAAGGCGGGTAAAGCCAGCGTTTGAACCGCGCGCCCAGACCATCGGACTTTCCGTTTTTCGGATTGCCGTTCGAACGTTCAGGAGTGTTGGTGGGTTTCTGTCTTTCAGCGGGGTTAGGCTTGGCGAATCGCTTCACAGAAGGGGCGACCGAAACCCCACTCTCCTTCCCTGGAGCGCCGTTTTTCCCGTTGGTGTTCACACTCGATCTCAATGGCTTAGTCGAGCCAGGCGACTGCGCCTTGACTGGAGGCTTGGGATTCTCGCGTGGCCCGTTCTTCGCAAAAACCGGCTGCGGTTTCGCCAGAGGAACTCCAGCCGCAACTACCTGAGCCTTCGCTTGAATTCGATCGAGCTTGTTCTGTACAACCATGTCGAAATCTGACGGTGCAGGTTTGCTTGACGGATCGGCCACCTCATCTTTGTGGGTGAGGTCATTTTTAGCAGGATTTGTTTGAGGGCTTGTCACGGCCTGAGGATGAAGTTCGGGAGTGGCTGACGGCATTTTAGCCGGATGGACTCCGTTTGCCGGGACTGGCGGGATCGCACTCCTCTCAGGTTGTTTGACATCCGGCCGGGCAAACGACTTTTCGGTAGCCCGAGCCGATGCTTGCCCTTGTTCCGCCTTAGCCGTTGGAATATCTGCTCCAGCAGTTTTTCTTGTAGAGATCTCGCTCTGCCGGCTTAACTCGCCGTTCGATGGGGGACGTTTCGCCGAGGCGATGGGACCTGAAGCCGTGGGTATGCTAACCTGCCACATTCCATATTGCGCACTGGTAAATGTTGTATTTTGTGTCTTTTGTGGAATTGATGCGGGAGCGGGATTCGTGGTCGAAGAAGGTTTACGCTGCGGTTCTTTCTTCCGATCCATTGGAGACACGGCCTCGAGGGTCTGCGCCATCTCTGAACGGATCTGATCCGGCAGCGAAACACTGGCCGGGTCTGCCGATTGAGGGTCCTGGTTCTTTGGGACTGCCGGTTTTTCCGCTGCAGAGGTCTCGAGTGGATTTGCCCCGGTCTCGCGCTCTCGCGCCTTTTGAATGATCCAAGAGGGTGGTGCCGCCGGAGAATCAATCCAGTTTGAGAACAGGTCTTCCAACCCACTCCAAGGCCCAACGCCTGCGGAGCCGGGCCGATCCGAGATGTCCGGCTTCTCGACGATCACTTCGGTGATCGAAACCGGAGAAGCCTGTGCACTCCCCAACGGTTCTTGATCAGAATGGGGTGGAATCTCGGCCGAGTGCATAACTGGATGTTTCGTCAATGGAACCTGAGTGGCCAATTCGACGAGCAGTTGGTCAGCCTGGTCGGTTGGACACACGAACAGGCGGTCGCCAACTCGGGTTTGCGAAGAACGAAGCGTTTCAGAGGGAAGCACAATGGCGCTCGAGATGTCCCCCCGATGCGGCGGAAAGTCAACGCCGGGAAGGACCTCGATCGTCTCTACTACCCGAAGGTCTTTATCGAGGCAGGCCAGGTCGTATGGAAAGGGCTTCGGGATCGTGAGGATTCCATGCAGGTGGGTCAGCCACAGGCCCGATTCGGCCTCGACACCTAATCCCGAAACCAAGAGTCGCACGACCTTCAACGGCTCATTTAAGCCATCGACGATAGTCATCTTCGAACTGAGGAAAACTCGTCGTTCCAGGTTGTAAACGCAGAAGATGCTCGTATCCATACATTCACGTTCCGAGGAAATCCATGCCAGGAGGTCTTCCTGCCATCGACTTTTGGATCCCTGGGACGAATCACGGGTCGTGCGGGGATTCTCTCAATTTCGTGAATGAAATTCAATCAGAACTTATGTCCAGGCCCGGTTCCAACACCGGTCGAGACATTTTCAATGGTTACTAACGATTCGGGAAGTACCCCAAGGGAGCGCCCGGGTTTGGGCTGAAACCAGTCTTTGAGCTTGATTCCGGTGGCAAAAAAGCAAGGGCAGCAGGATGTGCCTGGGGTCACAGCCTGCTGCCCTTGCCGGGGGAACTAGGAGCCGTGCGCGGGCTCCTACAGAACCGTAAGGCGAGTGACTACTGTGCAGTACGGCAGATGGGTTGTCCGTTTCACATGCATTTCGTCATCGGCATTCAAGCCGATTTCGGGTTTGAGAACCTCCATGAGCTTTTCTACCCGGTTCTTCTGGGCGCACAACTGCTCAAAGGCGTTGAGGATCTTGCGCAGCTCCGAAGAGGCTTCGTCGTATGCGAAACGGTAGACGTCTTTATGAACGTTCTCTTGCATAGGGCTTCTCCACATTCGAGAGTCTAGCGAAACCCCTTCCGCGATTCATCGCACGATGGTGGTAACCAAAGTACAACTTCCATCGAGGTACCTTTCTGGGCATGTTTTTCAGGTGATTAGAATCACTGGGCTTTTGTGACGGTTGTTTTCGGGGCCTCACAAGGAGGGGCCGCTGAGGGAGGTGGTTTCGCCTTTTATGAAGTCCGGTTTCCTTCCCGGAGTTGCCGCCAGCACGCCGCCACGCGGATCCCATCTGACCCTTCTATGGGCAGCATATTAGCTAGCGCGTAGCAAAAGTTCGCCATGCTGAATAAGGGGAACCACGGCTCGGTTGCAACCAAAAGAAGATTCACAAATGGCCCGGCCGCCGCAATCAGTAGATTCTGATAGGCCGTCCCGGATTCGCGAACCGTGTAGAGGCCTTTCCACTTGATGCCGACATTTTTGACGCGAACGCCCAAGGCCATAGCCGCAGCGATGTGCCCGCACTCGTGCAGGAGCATGGCGATTACGCCAAGGCCAAGTCCATTGACAAATGGGTAAAACCACCGCAGCAGGTGGATCACGAGGAGCTCCGCAATATCACGACTCCATGATGAACTGCGGAGAGCCGAATGTGGCTGTCAAAACGCGCATTTCTGTGACGAAAGTGCGGGTCGGAATTCGATTTTCAGAATTCGAACCATGGGCCCGGCAGTGGGCAGCTGCCAGGGCCCGATCTTTCCGATGCGACTTTATATTTACCTGTGTCTATATGGCCCACATTCGCGTCGTGCGACTACGCTAGGAATTCGCCGTCGAATGCTTACCCGGCTTTACCTCTATCTCGTTCACAACCTGCTGCACGTTCGGAATCTTCTTAGCGAGATCCTCGGCTTCCTTCTTTTGTTTTGCCGTCTTAACCGATCCTTCCAGCATAAGCGTTCCATTCTTGGCTGAGCAGTGGATGCTCTGGTCGTTTAAGCTTGCGTGTGCCTTGATCGCCGCTTTGTAGTTATCTTCGATGGCGCTGTCGAGATTCGAGGCCACTGAGCCGGCTTCGCTGGCTCCCGGCGGCCGGACACCTATTTCGTCAGCAACCGTGTAGTCGGGCGCTGCCTGCTTGGCAATATTCTCGGCCTGGTTCTTCAGATCCTGTGAATCCAAGTTGCCCTTCAGTGTCATGACGCCTTTGCCACGATCCTGCCAGACGCTGACCGCGCTCAGGTTATTGTTCTTCAGGGCATCGGTGACCGCAGATTTCTCGTCGGGGTGGGATTTATTGCAACCTGCAACCGCGATCGTGCCGGCAAGAATGGCGGCGGCGCCGAGCAGGAATGTGCGACAAGTACCCGTAGATTTCATATATTTTCCTCTCCTGGGGCAGACGTGCTGTCTCGTACAGATTTTGAGATGTGAAGCAATCCGGCGCAGTTGTACCCGATTGCGGCTGCTCGTACGCGGACTCGACGTGAAGGCTCCTTCACTCTGCAACTTTGCGGGGCTGTTTTCCTTCTTTTCGAAGGTGAATTCTGATCCCCCAACATGTACATTCTGTGCGCTTCTCGAGTGACTGCGGTCACAGTCCACATTCGCCACTCGAGAGCACCATATCTCGGGCTTCGAGGGATGCGGTCTAATGGCGCAAGTCCTTGCTGATCTTGAAGATGTTAAGTGAATCGGCCCAAGGACAAAACATTGTGAACTGGCGAGATGAGTACCGGGGAAAGTGCAGATCGGCCGCTGAGGCGGTGAAAGCAATCTGCTCCGGCGATCGCGTCTGGATCCAACCGAGCTGCGGAACGCCGAAGCCGCTGATCGATGCGCTGGTTGCTCGCGCGCCTGAACTCATTGATGTCGAGCTCGTCCACATGAAGACCCTGGGTGAAGCGGTGTACACGCGACCCGAATACCAGGGCCACTTCCGTCATTGTGGTCTATTCCTCGGCGATAACGTGCGCGAAGCCGTCGCTGCAGGACGCGCCGACTACACGCCTATCTTCCTCAGCGAGATTGAAGGGCTCTTCGAAAGCGGCGCGCTGCCTCTCGATGCAGTCCTCATGCAGGTATCGCCGCCGGATGCGCATGGATTCGTCAGTCTCAGCACCACGGTGGACTGTACGATGACCGCGATTCGCTGCGCAAAAACGGTGATTGCAGAGGTGAATGACCGCGCGCCGCGCACCCATGGCGATACGGCTGTCCATATCAGCCGGATTTCGATGTTTGTAGAAACCTCGCGTCCGCTGCTGGAACTGCACACCGAGCCTTTCACTGAAATGCACATGAATGTCGCCAGCAATGTGGCGTCTCTGATTCCCGATGGCGCGACCCTGCAACCCGGCATCGGCGGAATCTCTGAAGCCGTTCTGCATTGCCTCGAAGACAAGCACGACCTCGGCATTCACACCGAGATGTGTCCAGACGGCGTGGTCGATCTGATGGAAAAGGGCGTGATTAACGGGGCTCGCAAATCGCTGCATCGCGGCAAGGCGGTGGCGGCATTTGTCCTGGGCTCGCAGAAGCTCTTCGACTACATTCACGAAAATCCCAGCTTCGAATTCCGGCCGATTTCCTACGTGAACGATCCATTTGTGGTCGCGCAGAACGATCGCATGGTTGCGATTAATTCCGCATTGCAGATCGATCTCACCGGACAGGTCTGCGCCGACTCGCTCGGGACCAAGCCTTACAGCGGATTCGGCGGCCAGATCGATTTCATTCGCGGAGCGGCGCGATCGCGCGGCGGGGTGCCGATCATCGCGCTGCCTTCCACCGCCTGCGGCGGCAAGGTGTCTCGCATTGTGCCAGTTTTGGAGCCCGGCGCGGGCGTTGTGACGTCGCGCGCTGACGTCCACTACGTGGTCACCGAACATGGAATTGCATACCTGCACGGAAAGACATTGCGGGAACGCGCTGAAGCGCTTATCGCGATTGCAGATCCGCCCTTTCAGCAGGAACTTGAAGATTTCGCCGTGCGCGCGAACTACCTGGAACGGAAGGTGGCGGCGTATGCATCATGATTTGACCGGTCTCAAAGGCGAGACCGGGGGCACCCATTGATTTGTGAGGAGTGAACAATGACCATCGCGGAGAAAAAAGATCGAGGCCTCCTGCGAGTCGATATCAGCGAATGCAAGGGTTGTGGCTTGTGCATCGAGGCCTGCCCGCCCAAAGCCATCTATC
>Ga0335072_10006927_pt1 | contig 16537 bp, 10 predicted proteins | sample Lox_Sample_21_FD_206725 | JGI IMG/M metagenome (GOLD analysis project Ga0335072, IMG submission 206725) | Soil microbial communities from Loxahatchee National Wildlife Refuge, Florida, United States - Lox_Sample_2.1 | ecosystem: Environmental > Terrestrial > Soil > Wetlands | place: USA...
CGTTGAGTTTTACGGCCATGGTGTTGCCGAAGTTCCATTGGCCAACCGCGCCACCCTGGGTAATATGAGCCCCGAATTCGGTTCCACCGCCGCGATTTTCCCGATCGACGAAATCACCATCGACTACCTGCGGATGACCGGGCGCCCCGAGGACCAGCTGGAGCTGGTCGAGGCCTACGCCAAGGCGCAGGGCATGTGGCACAACCCCGAGCACGAGCCGAAGTACTCCGAGTACCTCGAGCTGAACCTCTCCGACGTGGTGCCGTCCATCGCCGGGCCCAAGCGCCCGCAGGACCGGATCGCGCTTTCCGACGCTAAGTCGGCCTTCCGCAGGGATATCCACAACTACGTCGAGCTGCACCTGCCACCGGTGCATACCAAACTGGATGAGGCAGTGGAGGAGTCGTTCCCGGCCAGCGACCCGGGGTCGCTGGCGTTCGCCGACGACGACGCCGTCGACGTGGTGTCGGCTGCCAACGGTGCCGAAGGCCGGCCGAGGAAGCCGGTCACGGTGACCTCCGACGAACGCGGCGAGTTCGTGCTGGACCACGGCGCTGTGGCGGTGGCCGCGATCACGTCGTGCACCAACACGTCGAACCCGTGGGTGATGCTCGGCGCGGCGCTGCTAGCCCGCAACGCCGTCGAAATGGGGTTGACCTCCAAGCCGTGGGTCAAGACGTCGATGGCTCCGGGTTCGCAGGTGGTCAGCGACTATTACGACAAGGCCGGAGTGTGGCCGTATCTAGAGAAGCTGGGCTTCTTCCTGGTCGGCTACGGCTGCACGACGTGTATCGGCAACACCGGACCGCTGCCCGATCAGATCTCGAAGGCGATCAACGACGCCGACCTCTCGGTCGCCGCCGTGCTCTCGGGGAACCGCAATTTCGAGGGTCGTATCCACCCCGACGTCAAGATGAACTACCTGGCCTCCCCGCCGCTGGTGATCGCCTACGCGCTGGCGGGAACCATGGATTTCGACTTCGAGACGGAACCGCTCGGCACGGATAAGAACGGCAAAGAGGTTTATCTCCGCGACATTTGGCCGTCGCAGAAGGACATCTCGGACACCATCGCCTCGTCAATCAACCAGGAGATGTTCATCAAGAACTACGCGGACGTGTTCAAGGGTGACGATCGCTGGCGGAACCTGCCCACCCCGAAGGGTAAGACGTTCGACTGGGATCCGAAGTCGACCTATGTGCGCAAGCCGCCCTACTTCGACGGGATGCCGGCCGAGCCGGAACCGGTCAGCGACATCTCCGGGGCCCGGGTGCTGGCGCTGCTGGGCGATTCGGTGACCACCGACCACATCTCGCCGGCGGGCAATATCAAGGCGGGCACCCCGGCGGCGCAGTACCTCGACGAGCACGGTGTCGAGCCCAAGGACTACAACTCCTACGGCTCGCGGCGCGGCAACCACGAGGTGATGATCCGCGGCACCTTCGCCAACATCCGCCTGCGCAATCAGCTGCTCGACGACGTCTCCGGAGGCTATACCCGCGACTTCACCCAGCCCGACGGTCCGCAGGCCTTCATCTACGATGCGGCGCAGAACTATGCGGCACAGAACATTCCACTGGTCGTGTTGGGCGGCAAGGAGTACGGCTCCGGGTCGTCGCGGGACTGGGCCGCCAAGGGCACGTCGCTGCTGGGCGTGCGTGCGGTGATCAGCGAGTCCTTCGAGCGCATCCACCGCTCCAACCTGATCGGTATGGGCGTCATCCCGCTGCAGTTCCCGGCGGGCGAGTCGGCGGCGGCGCTGAAGCTGGACGGCACCGAGGTCTTCGACATCACCGGCATCGAGGCGCTCAACGAGGGCAAGACCCCGAAGACGGTGCACGTCAACGCCACCAAGGCCGACGGCAGCGCGGTCGAGTTCGACGCAGTGGTGCGCATCGACACCCCTGGGGAGGCCGACTACTACCGCAATGGCGGCATCCTGCAATACGTGCTGCGCAGCATGCTGAAGTCCGCCTAGCGACCCGGCACAACGCTGCCGCTACCGGGGTGATCGGAGTTGGAGAAGCTGACCGCCGACCTGCCCGGGCTATGGCGCGCGTTCATCACCAGCAACAAGGACCGCAAACGGCTGGTCCGCACCCTGATGGCCGACGTCACCCTGCTCTCCGACCCGCGATCGCGGCGCCGCGCGGATCGGGATCTGCTGGCGCACCGGCGCATCGGATGAATCGCGGATGGCACGACCATGCCAGGCCGGCTCGGCTAGAGAGCCACGTGTGCGACGCCGCGCAGTCACTACGTCGAGAGGCTTTAAGGGCAATGACGGTGGTCGACTACGCGACACCGCTGCCCAGGCTACTTGAGCGCGTGCGAGGCGGTGAGGTCGTTCAATCCCCGCACATCCGGCGGAGCAATGATTGCACCGCAGGCCTACCGCATCCTCGGTGAGACCATGGCCCTGGCGGAAGTGTTCCCACGGCCTCTTGGCCAGCTTGCCAAACCGTCTGCGCCCACACGAGCGCGCAGACGTGCTGTGCGCACCCTGTGGGCATACCGCGGGCACGGCGGCGACCTCACCCGTACCGCAAGCGGCCCTTGCGGTCAACCGCGGCACGGCGCACTATCGCCTCTAGTGTCCTGCACGTCCGCGAACTCACCAGTCGGTCGCGTCTGGCAGGGGTCCCACGCGTTAGCCTTTATATACGGCGGAAATGCGGGTGACAGGCAGGGCGCTGGAGGGAAGTGGCAGGCGGTTCCCAACGGGCTTGCCGGGTAGAAGGAATCGAGGCGAGTAGCTGCTGTGAGCAGTTCACCTACACCATTCGGGCAGAACGAGTGGTTGGTCGAGGAGATGTACCGCAAGTTCCGCGAAGATCCCTCCTCGGTCGATCCTAGTTGGCATGAATTCCTGGTCGACTACTCCCCGGAACCGGCCGTCGACACCGGTGCGTCGACCGCCAATGGGCAACCGGCCGAGCCGGCCGCACCGCCGGAGCCCACGCCGCCCGCCAAGACCCCGCCGATAAGCAAAGCTGCCTCCACCGCGCAGAAATCACCCACTATGCCGGCCAAGCCGAAGACCCCCGCGCAGGCGCCCGCCGAGGGCGACGAGGTGCAGGTGCTGCGCGGCGCAGCGGCAGCGGTCGTGAAGAACATGTCGGCGTCGTTGGAGGTGCCGACCGCCACCAGCGTGCGGGCCATCCCGGCGAAACTGTTGATCGACAACCGGATCGTCATCAACAACCACCTCAAGCGCACCCGGGGCGGCAAGATCAGCTTCACCCACCTGATCGGCTACGCGCTGGTGCAGGCGGTGAAGAAGTTCCCGAACATGAACCGCCACTTCGCCGAGGTGAAAAACAAACCGAACGCGGTGACGCCCGAGCACATCAACCTCGGGCTCGCGATCGACCTGCCGGGCAAGGACGGCAAGCGGTCCCTCGTCGTCGCCGCCATCAAGAACTGCGAGACCATGCGATTCGGCCAGTTCATTGCGGGCTACGAGGACATAGTGCGGCGCGCCCGCGACGGCAAGCTGACCGCCGAAGACTTTGCGGGCGTGACGATCTCGCTGACCAATCCTGGCACGATCGGCACGGTGCATTCGGTGCCCCGGCTGATGCGCGGTCAGGGCGCGATCATCGGCGTCGGCGCGATGGAGTACCCGGCCGAGTTCCAGGGCGCCAGCGAGGAACGCATCGCCGAGTTGGGCGTCGGCAAGTTGGTCACGTTCACCTCGACGTACGACCACCGCATCATCCAGGGCGCGGAATCCGGTGACTTCCTGCGGACCATCCACCGGCTGCTGCTCTCGGACGATTTCTTCGACGAGATCTTCCGCGAGCTGGGCATCCCGTATGAGCCTGTGCGGTGGCGCATCGACAACCCTGACTCGATCGTCGACAAGAACGCCCGGGTCATCGAGTTGATCGCGGCGTACCGCAACCGCGGGCATCTGATGGCCGATATCGACCCGCTGCGGTTGGACAAGACCCGCTTCCGCGGCCATCCGGACCTCGACGTGAACACGCACGGCCTGACGCTGTGGGACCTGGACCGTGAGTTCAAAGTCAGCGGTTTCGGCGGAGCGGAGTACAAGAAGCTGCGCGACGTGCTGGGCCTGCTGCGGGACGCCTACTGCCGCCACATCGGTGTCGAATACACCCACATCCTCGAACCCGAGCAGCAGCGCTGGCTGCAGGAACGCATCGAGGTTAAGCACGACAAACCCACTGTCGCGCAACAGAAATACATCCTGAGCAACCTGAACGCCGCCGAGGCGTTCGAGACCTTCCTGCAAACCAAATACGTTGGCCAGAAGCGGTTCTCGTTGGAGGGCGCCGAAACCATCATCCCTCTGATGGACGGGGCGATCGACCAGTGCGCCGAGCACGGCCTCAATGAGGTGGTCATCGCGATGCCGCACCGGGGTCGGCTCAACGTGCTGGCGAACATCGTCGGCAAGCCGTACTCGCAGATCTTTTCCGAGTTCGAGGGCAACCTGAACCCGTCGCAGGCGCACGGCTCCGGCGACGTCAAGTATCACCTCGGCGCCACCGGAACCTACCTGCAGATGTTCGGCGACAACGACATTCAGGTGTCGCTGACCGCCAACCCCTCGCACCTGGAGGCGGTTGACCCGGTGCTCGAGGGTCTGGTCCGGGCCAAGCAGGACCTGCTGGACAAGGGTGACGGCGAGGACGGTTTCTCCGTGGTGCCGATGATGTTGCACGGCGACGCCGCCTTCGCCGGCCAGGGCGTGGTCGCCGAGACCCTGAACCTGGCGCTGCTGCGGGGCTACCGCACCGGCGGCACCATCCACATCATCGCCAACAACCAGATCGGGTTCACCACCTCGCCCGAACACTCGCGGTCCAGCGAGTACTGCACCGACGTCGCGAAGATGATCGGCGCGCCGATCTTCCACGTCAACGGCGACGACCCGGAGGCGTGCGTGTGGGTGGCGCGGCTGGCCGTGGACTTCCGGCAGAAATTCAAGAAGGACGTCGTCATCGACATGCTGTGCTACCGCCGGCGCGGCCACAACGAGGGCGATGACCCGTCGATGACGAACCCATACATGTACGACGTCATCGACACCAAACGCGGCTCCCGCAAAACCTACACCGAAGCCCTGATCGGCCGCGGCGACATCTCGATCAAAGAGGCCGAAGACGCCCTGCGCGACTACCAGGGCCAGCTCCAGCAGGTGTTCAACGAGGTCCGCGAGCTGGAGAAGCACACGATCGAGCCCAGCGAGTCGGTGGAATCACACCAGATGGTTCCCCGCGGGATGAACACAGCGGTGGACAAGGCGATGCTGACCCGCATCGGTGACGCGTTCATGGCGGTGCCCGAGGGGTTCACCGTCCATCCGCGCGTCAAACCGGTCTTGGAGAGGCGCCGCGAGATGGCCTATGAAGGCAAGATCGACTGGGCGTTCGCCGAACTGCTGGCGCTGGGCACGTTGGTGTCCGAGGGCAAACTCGTCCGGTTGTCCGGGCAGGACACCCGGCGTGGCACGTTCACCCAGCGCCATTCGGTGATCATCGATCGCAGGACCGGGGCGGAGTTCACCCCGCTGCAGCTGCTCACCACCAACACCGACGGGGCGCCGACCGGCGGCCGGTTCATGGTGTATGACTCCGCGCTGTCGGAGTTCGCCGCCGTCGGATTCGAGTACGGCTACTCGGTCGGCAATCCGGACGCAATGGTGTTGTGGGAGGCTCAGTTCGGCGATTTCGTCAACGGCGCTCAGCCGATCATCGACGAGTTCATCTCCTCCGGCGAGGCCAAGTGGGGCCAGCTCTCCGATGTGGTGCTGCTGCTGCCGCACGGCCACGAGGGGCAGGGGCCGGACCACACCTCGGGACGCATCGAGCGCTTCCTGCAGGTGTGGGCTGAGGGCTCGATGACCATCGCGATGCCCTCCACCCCGGCCAACTATTTCCACCTGCTGCGCAGGCACGGCCTGGACGGTATCCATCGCCCGCTGATCGTGGCCACGCCGAAGTCCATGCTGCGCAACAAGGCGGCGGTCAGCGACCTGCGGGACTTCACCGAGCGCAAGTTCCGCTCGGTGCTCGAGGAGCCCACCTACGAGGACGGCGACGGCGACCGCAGCAAGGTCAAGCGCATCCTGTTGACCAGCGGCAAGCTGTATTATGACCTCGCCCCCCGCAAGGCCAAGGACAACCGCCAGGACGTCGCGATCGTGCGTATCGAACAGCTTGCCCCGCTCCCCACGCGGCGGCTGGCCAACACGCTGGACGGTTACCCGAACGCCGAGCAGTTCTTCTGGGTGCAGGAGGAACCGGCCAACCAGGGCGCGTGGCCGGCGTTCGGCCTCACCCTTCCGGAAGTGTGCTCAGATAAGTTGTCGGGTATCAAACGGATTTCGCGGCGGGCCATGTCGGCGCCATCGTCGGGGTCGTCGAAGGTGCACGCGGTCGAGCAGCAAGAGATCATCGATGAAGCCTTCAGCTAAAGAGCGACAGCTAAGTGGGTTCGGCTGAGTCGTCTGGTCTGCCGCGAACGTGCTTGTCTGTACACCGACAAGCTCGGGCATGGCCCGCACACTCGCGCCGAAGCTTTTGCGCCAGTCAGCCGACGCGAGGCAGTGTGTATGCAGGGTTCGCCGGGAAGGCGACCGTCGCAACGGGCGCCCGTTCGGGTATCGGGCAGGTGCTGGCCATCGAGTGGGCGCGATCGGGCGTCAAACATGCGATCAGCGACGTCGACACCGAGGGTCTGGCGATCACCGAGGAACGGCTGAAGGCCATCGGCGCGCCAGTCAAGGCGGATCGGCTCGACGTCACCGAGCGGGAAGCCGTCTTCCGCGCGGTCAACGCGCACTCGGTGAGGCCAACCAGACCTACAACAACGGCGGGCGTCGCCTTCACCGGTGACGTCGAAAGCAGCCAGTTCAAGGACATTCGGACAGGTGACGGATGTCCCCGGTCGATCAGGCGCTGCTGGCCGACGGTGATGTGGTGACGATCGGCAACCTCGACCTGGTGTTCTCCGGCGGCACGCTGGTCCGCCGGACCGAGACCGAAGCGGCGACGCGCTCGTACGGCCGGGCCGCCGGGCCCACGGCGGTGGGCTGGGAGCTGGCCGGCTGCGACACGCTGGACACCGCCGAGGCGAGTGGGTGTCCGGCGGAGTCCTGGCCCACCTCGAAGGTCAGCAGCGGCCCGACGAGGCTGCCGATGTTGATGTTCTGGCCGTCCTCGACGTCGATAGCGGGCACCCGGTGGCCGTGGACGAACATCCTGTTGAGGCTGTCGTTGTCGATGGCGACCCAGCGACCCTGCTCGAACCGCAGCATCAAATGCACCCGCGAGATCAGTGGATCCGGGATGCGCAGATTAGCGTGGATGTCTCGGCCGATCACCACATCGTTGCCTGTCGCGAACGTATCCGCTATACCGAACGGTCAGCTTCGGCGCTACTGATCGGCTCATCAGGATTAATCCTATCCGTGCCACCGGCGTCCGCGCGGGAATCTGCACCAGTTACAAGGCCGACCGGATGCCCCACGACGCGGTGTCGGTGATCGGCTGCAACGCCGCGAGGCGATCGCCTTGGATGGTGATGATGTGGGCGAACACCGCGTCGACAGCCGAACCGCCGTCGCGGGCCTGGCCCAGTAGCGACCGAGCACCACTACCCGGCTGTCGTCGACGGGAAGGTACTCGACCGGATACGACATTCAGCGCGTAGATCGAGGTGCTCACAGTGCACACGCTTGTCTTGACCGGCGGACTTCATCCGTGGGAAGTTCGATTGGGCCAGACTGTGGATACATAGCGATATGTTATGCGTGAACCGAAACCGCGACTACATTTGTGATCGAGGGCTGCCTGATGGCCGAATGCGATCCGCTCGTAACTCAGCATGACATCGTCGGCGATGTCGCCGGGGAGCTTGCGGCTGTCGGCTTCGCGAAGGCGGAGGAGATCGGCCGCGGCGGTTTCGGCGTGGTCTACCGCTGTTCGCAGCCCTCGCTCGATCGAACCGTTGCCGTCAAAGTGTTGACCGCCGACCTCGACGACGAAAACCTTGAGCGGTTCATGCGCGAGCAACGTGCCATGGGCCGGCTCTCTGGCCACCCGAACATCGTGAACATTCTGGGGATCGGCGCGACTCCCAGCGGGCGACCCTTTATCATCATGCAATATCACCCCCACGACTCGCTCGATGCACTGATTCGCAAGCGTGGTCCGCTCGACTGGCGCGACGCATTGCGACTCGGCGTCAAGCTCGCAGGGGCGTTGGAGACGGCGCACCAAGGAGGCACCCTCCATCGTGATGTGAAACCGGCGAATATCCTTCTCACGGAGTATGGCGAACCGCAGCTGACCGATTTCGGTATCGCACGGATTTCGGGCGGTTTCGAAACCAGGGCCGGTTTCATCGCGGGGACGCCCGCATTCACTGCTCCGGAAGTGCTTTCGGGCGCGGCGCCCACGGTCGCGTCCGATCTCTACGGTCTCGGTGCCACATTGTTCTGTGCACTGACTGGCCACGCCGCTTTCGAGCGGCAAAGAGGCGAGTCAGTCGTAGCCCAGTTTCTGCGGATCTCAAACCAGTCGGCGCCGGATCTTGGGAAGATCGAAATTCCAGATGCGCTGTCTCGCGCCGTCGAGCGAGCTATGGCGAGGGACCCGGCAGACCGTCCAACCTCGGCCGGCGAGTTCGGTGAGGAGCTCTGCGACATCGGGCGTCGGATCGGCTTCGGCGTGGACGAGATGGCACTTCGCGTGGATCCGGCTGAGGACTCGTTGCTCGCTGGAACAGGTCCACGCACCTCCGGATCTGGTCCACGTACCCAGTTCGATCCAACGACAGCGCCGCCGACCCCGGCTACCAAGTTTCTTCCACCGCGTCGTCCCCGGGCGCAGGTCATTCGGCACCGGTTGATCGATGCGTTGCGCGCGGGAGATCGTAGGCGACTGACCGTGATTCACGCACCAGCCGGGTATGGAAAGACGACACTAGCTGCACAGTGGGGGGAGGAACTTGCGCGCGATGGCGTGAAGGTCGCGTGGCTGACCGTCGACGACAACGACAACAACCTCGTATGGTTTCTGGCGAACCTGATGAAAGCGATCCAGCGAGCAAATCCAGCGATTGCCGAAGATCTCGGTGATGTGCTCGAGCAGCGTGGCGACAACGCTGAACAGTACGTGCTGACGTCGCTGATCAACGACGTCCACGAGCGCGACGAGCGAATGGCGGTCATCGTCGACGACTGGCATCGCATCACCGACGCCGCCGTAATAGCTGCGATGGACTTTGTGCTCGAGCACGGCTGCGGCAGCTTGCAAGTCGTCGTGACGAGCAGGTCGCGGTCTGGTCTGCCGCTCAGCCGGATGCGGGTATATGACGAGCTAATCGAAATCGATATCGGCGCACTGTGTTTCGACGAGGCCGAGTCGCGGTCGTTTCTGGTCGACGTTGCCGGATTGGACCTGCAGAGCCGTGATGTGACCGATCTCCGTAACTCGACGGAGGGCTGGGTCGCCGCATTGCAGTTGGCGTCGCTCTCGCTCCGGGGGGCCGACGCTCCGGCCGAGGTGATCAGCCACATCTCCGGCCGGCACCACGCCATCGCGGATTTTCTCGCCGAAAACGTCTTGAGCGCACTGGAACCCGGGATGTTGCGATTCCTTTTGGCGACCTCGATCACCGAGCGGATCTGCGCATCGCTGGCGTCCGCGCTCAGCGGTGAGCCGCGCGGGCAGGCCATGCTCGAGGAGGTCGAGGCGCGCGACCTCTTTCTCCGCAGAATCGATGAAAACGGCGATTGGTTCCGCTATCACCAACTGTTCGCTGAATTCTTGCGGCGACGCCTCGATCGTGATCACCCGGAACTGACAACACCGCTGCACCGCAAAGCGTCGGAATGGTTTGCTTCCCAACACATGCTGGTGGAGGCGGTTGACCACGCCCTGGCCGCGGGCGACACCCCTCGGGCGGTGGAACTCGTCGAGACAGACGGGCCGACACTCCTTGAACATTCGCAGATGGCAACGCTGCTCGGTCTGGTGAACAAGCTGCCCTCCGCGGTCGTGGTATCGAGCCCCAGGCTGCAGCTGGCATTAGCCTGGATCAACGTTCTGCTGCATCGGACGGATCCCGCCTACGCCGCGCTCGAACGTGTCGACGCCGCATCGCGAACGATGCAAGACTCCGGTGTCGGGGTTGCGTACCTTCGCTCAGTAGCCGGCGTCGTTGAGGCAACGATGCGGGCGATGGCCGATCGAATAGACGGCCTCGACGACCTGCTCGGCGAATGCCTGTCTCGGCCGGATGCGTTCCCGCCCTTCGTGGTATCGGTGGCCGCAAACGTCGCGACGTTCAGCGCGATCCACCGGTTCGACTTCGATGCGGCCCATCATTGGCAGCACTGGGCCAGCCCGTACCACCGGCAGAACAGCGGTCCCTACGCCGTGATGTACGGAAGTGCGCTGGATGGAATCGCCGCGTTCGAGCAGCTGGATCTCGATCGCGCCGAGCAGTCTTTCCGCGCCGCGCTGCAGGTGGCATATAAGCCGGGGGCGGCGTATTCGCAGGGTGCTCGGCTCGCCGGCGCGTTGCTGGCCGAATTGCTCTATGAGCGCGGCGAAACCGCCGAGGCGGAGCGATTGCTCGATGAGAGCCTCAAGCTCGGCGCCGAGGAGGGCATCGTCGAGATGATCATCGCCCGCTTCGTCGTAGGTGCGCGGCTGGCGGCGCTGCGCGGCGACCGCACCGCCGCGGCGAAGCTTCTCGACGAAGGCGCCAATGTTGCGGAGCGACTGTCCACTCCGCGATTGAGCGCCAGTGTCGAGAACGAGCGCTTGCTCCTCGGGTTACCGATCGGACGGGTGGTCCGTCCTCCAGTTGAGTTCGCGCAGCGCCAATCGCCTCTAGGGTCCATGGACGGGATTGACGAAATCACAGCCCAGCTGAAGGAAGACACCGCGATCCGATTGCTCATCGCGGGCCCAGGTGCCGGTGAGGAGGCCGACGTTGCGTGCCGCTGGGCGCAGGAATGGGTTGACCGCTTGGAGGGTCGCGGCCGGCATCTCGCCTCGTTAAGGGCACAGCGCCTGCTTGCCGAATGCCTATCGACGGCGGGCCGGGCCGCGGAGGCCAAGCAACTTCTCGGCGCTGTCCTTGCGCGATGCGCCGACCTCGGGATGGTTCGGTTTCCGATCGACGGCGGAGAGCGACTCGCCTCGCTCCTCGCAGGACTCCGAAATAATCAGCAGACGGGGACGTCCGACCCCATGATGCCGCAGCTGCCGATGTCGTTCCTCGATCAAATCCTCGACGCCACTGGCCGCGGTAGCAAGGGAATGGACGAAGAGGACGAGACGTCCACCGCATAGGCCAGTGGTCCGGCAGCTGTAATCGTCGGTCCTCATCTAGTGTCGTGAGTCATTAATTCGTCGGCAATATGCGGTTAGGGATTCGAGAATCTGATCGGCGGTCTTGGTCTATGTGTAGGGTTTGGGATTGGCGTTGCAATTGTCGACCTAGGCGGTGATGTCGGCGGCGAGCTGCTTGACCGAGTGGTGCACCCCGCGGCGGATAAGCTCGACGGTGACCTCGGCAAACCAACGTTCGACGAGGTCGAGCCAGGAGCTTGCGGTTGGGGTGAAGTGGATGTGGAAGCGTGGGTGGGCCAGCAGCCACTTTTTTGACGGTCGGTGTCTTGTGAGTGGCCAGGTTGTCGCAGACCAGGTGCACATGCAGATCGGCGGGAACGGTCTTGTCGATGGTGATCAAAAACCTTGCGGAACTCCATCGCCCGATGCTGGGAGTGGATCTGGGTGATGACCTGACCGGCAGTGGGCCCCGCCACCGCCAGTGCGCAAACAGGTCCAGGGTGCCGGCGCGGATGTAGTCATGGGTCACCCGCTCATAGAGGTACCGGGCACCATCGGCAGCACCGGTGCCGATCGGTTAAGCGCCTGCACCTGGGTTTTCTCGTCCACGCACAGCACCAGAGCTTTCTCCGGCGGTTCCAGATCGAGGCCCGACCACGTCGCGGACCTTCTCCACGAACTGGACATCGGTAGACAGCTTGAACGTTTCCTGCTTGTGCGGCTTGAGCCCAAAAGCCCGCCAAATTCGCGACACCGCAGTCTGGCTCATCCCGGTCGCCTCGGCCATCGACCGCGTCGACCAATGCGTGGCGTGGGCAGGCCGCGACTCCAACGTCTTGACGATGACCGCCTCCACGTGCTCGTCGGTCACGGTGCGCGGTGCACCCGGGCGCGGCTCATCACTGAGGCCCACCAGGCGGTACTCGATAAACCTGGCCCGCCACTTGCCGACGGTGGCCTCGTTGACATCGAGCTGTTGGGCCACCACCGTATTCGGCAAACCATCGGCGCACGCCAGCACGATCCTCGACCGCAAGGCCAACGCCTGCAACGACTTTGGTCGGCGGGCCCACCGCTGCAACGTCGCCCGCTCGTCGTCACTCAGCTCCAACGCCGCCTTGGGGCGCCCACGATCCGCCATACGTCATTCTATAATTATCCACCTAATTAATGACTCACGACACTAGGAGCGTACTGAACAAATGTGTTTCGAGGTGTCTTGTGTGGCGGGCGTGATAGGTATGCCGCTTGCGTGAATCGCCGGACAGGCGCCATGGCTGGCCTGTGTGGTTCGATTGTGTGCGGCGGTGTCGCTGACCGTGCGTCAGATCAGCGTCCCGGCGGTGCCGTTGTGGTCAGCCCGAGCGTGCTGAGCCGACGGATGATTGAGCGCGGCGGCGCGGCGGTGCAGCCAGTGGTCGCTTGGCCACGCCACGATAACGAACCTTGCACCTGTCCAACTGTTCTTTCGTTCGGCGGCCGGGGTGGTCGTCACGCCTTGGCGTTCGCAGAAGGTGTTCTACGTCGGCAACGGGCTGAGTGCCCCGCTACGCGGCGATTGGTGGTGTCGGGTGTGCTGCAGGTGGTGGGGGCATCGCCGAGCGGGATCGGTAAACTGCTGTGGCTGTTGTGCGGTGCGACAATGGTGACCGGTGATCCCGGTTGGGCCGCACAATGGCCGCACCGTGGGGATTTATACGCTTTTCGTAGTACACGCTGGTGGAGGCGCTGATGGTGACCGCACCCGACATCGCCTGCGGGATGGGTCCGCAGTGCGGTGGGGTGATATCGGGATCAGGCGCCTGAGTTTTTGCGATGGAGGTAAGCCATGTCACGGACAATTCAATCGGTGGCCGTGTTGGGGGGCGGTTTCATGGGCACGGGTATCGCGGAATCGGCATCGCTGGCCGGATTTCCTGTGGTGATCCGGGAGTTGCCCGAGTTCACGGCGGCCGCCCGCAGCCGGCTGGAGCACTCCCTGGACGGCGCGGTGAAACGAGGGAAGCTCGACGCCGACAAGCGAGCTGCCGCACTCGCCAGGCTCAGTTTCACCGACGACCTGAAAGATGTCGCCGGCAGTGATCTGGTCATCGAGGCGGTCCCCGAGAATCTGGATCTGAAGCTCTCGATCATGAAGGAGCTCAACGAGCTCGTCAGCCAGGACACCGTCTTGGCCTCGAACACGTCCTCCATCCCGATCGCCGAACTCGCCAGCGTGGTCGCCAATCCCGCCCGCATGCTGGGCCTGCACTTCTTCTCGCCGGTACCGGTGATGAAGTTGGTCGAGATCGTGCGTGCGCTTGACACCGCCGACGAGACGGTCGCGGTGGCGCAGGAGTTCGTCGCGCGGCTCGGTAAGCGTTCTATCGAGACGAAGGACCGCGCCGGGTTCATCGTGAACTTCTTGCTGACGCCTTATTTGATGGGTGCGGTCCGCATGTATGAGGAAGGCTTTGCCACCCGTGAAGACATCGACGCAGGGATGAAGCTGGGCGCCGGCCATCCGATGGGACCGCTGGAACTGTGCGACTTCATCGGGCTGGACATCCTGCAGGCGGTGTGCGAGTCCCTTTTCGATGAGTTCAAGCGTGACGAGTACGCTGCGCCAGCGCTGATGAAACGCATGGTCGCGGCGGGGCGCTTGGGCCGCAAGTCGGGCCGGGGTTTCTACGAATACACCAGTTAACCCGCCGGTCTGGGTGACACCCGGTGGTGGGCGGCCTATCCGGGTGGCGGGGATCGGTTGTCGGCGCGCCTGTTGATCCATTCGAGCGCTTCCTCGCGGATCTCGTAGATGTGCGGAGCAAGGCCGTGCTGGGAGAGGTACTCGCCGAGCTTGAGCCGCAAAAAAACGAGCTGATGGTGCACCGGGTGACACTGTCGTAATGGCGTTCGGCGAGGCCGCGGACGGCGCGCACGTACGCGTCGGCGAGGTCGGGGGCAAGGCAGAGGTTGTCGTAGTTGACCACGACGCGCACCTTCTTACCGACCGCGGCCAGCCTTTTCTCCACCTAGGCGGTGATGGCCTCCAGCCGGGCGGGTGTGTGCACCGACAAGCCTTCCAAGTTGAGGAAGAAGATGTTGCGCTCCGCGTCGTAGGCGAAGCGCGCCTTCAGTGGAACGGTGAGCAGATCGCCCTTGAGCCCCATCGGCTCCTCGCGAAAGATCCTCTCGTCCATCAGCTTCGGCTCGCCTTCGATGACGGGTGTGAATCCGAGGTGGGCCAGCACATCGTGCTGCAGATCGATGCCAAGAGCGATCTCGATGAGTTCCAGGCCCCCGGCGCCAGCCCGAACACCCAGCGGTCGGTCACATAGAGCACGGGTTGGTCCGCCGCGGCGGCGTACTGAGCGCTGAAGGTGCCTTGCTCGACCGCATCCAGGAATTTGGGGGCGGCGCCAACCGGTCGATAATTGCCTGCGCACTCATTGCCGGTGATACGTCCTCGATCGTTCGCTTATTACCGACTCCATCTTGATAAATAGTGTAATCGGCACCATCCATGTGGCCTTTTTCGAACCGATTTAATATGTCAGCCAAGATACTTTCTTTTCTTGCGTCTAATTCCTGAATGAGCCTAACGGCTCGGGGCGAAAGGGCTGGGGTTTGTTCAGCGGGGTCTTGGGATTTGGGTACGCCATGGCGACTCCCAGGACGATTGCGGAGATGACCGATATGGCTGTCATGGCGTACCCAATGACCATTCCGCCGATTGCCAGGCCCCGGCCGTGCTCACCTGTCCTCTCGTTCTGTTTGTGGACAAGGTGCCCGAAGACGATCCCTAATGCTGCGAGGGGGAGACTTGAGACGAGCGCGGCGATCGCAAACCCATTCGTAGGCGATGGCGAGGCACCTGCGGCCGGCTGTGGAGGTCCGGAGTTAGTGACTCGCGCCGATTGCTGAGATGCTGATGGATGGTCCCACGCTGACGCGATTGGTCCGGCCATATCGATCCTCCTAGCCCAGCACATCGGCGTCCGCATAGTCCGTCTCAGCTAATGCGTCCCTGTTTTGCGATTCTATCCGACCTCTCCGTAGCCCAAATAGATTAGGGCGCTGGGCACTGCGGCTGATCTTTAAAGAAGGCCAGCATAAGACAAACGACAGCGAAGCCCATGGCGATAATCCCGAGGAACACATGGCTCATTTCACTCGCGCAAACCCCCTATGCTGGCAGACGCGGTGGCCTGGGTGGCCAAGGAGGCCGCGTTTCAGCTAGCCCGGGACGGCAAGGAGACCGCAGGCGGGATCGGGCTGACCGTCAACACCGTCACCCCCGGCTCATCGCCACCGAGATGGTCGCCTCGATGCCGGAGAAGGCACTTACCAAAGTCACCAGCCAGGTTCCGGCCGGTCCCCTCGCGCATCGCGACCGGGCCGCCCGGGTGGTGCACTGCCTCGCCGCCGACGCCTCCTAAATCACCGGCCAAGTGTGGGTGGTCAACGGCGAGCTCGACATGTGATCCCCGACCCAACCACCCACCCGGCGGGCAGGGCTTCGAACCGAACGACCGCCGCTTCTACGCGATCGATGAGGATAGTGGACTTGCCGGTGTCGGCCTCCGCGGATGCGACATAGATGCTCGACCCGCTGGGTTCGGCCATGGTGTCACTCACTCTGCGGGCGGCCGTCGGCGTTTCCACACCTTGACACTGACGGGTCAGGCTAGGCCGGTTACCCCTCCAGCTCCTGTTTCAGGTTGGCCAGCACCTCGACTGGATCTTCTTCAGGCCCTGCGGTGCGAACGTTTTCTCGAAGAAACCTCTACTCCGCACGCGCCGGTCCATATGGCTTTGACGGTGGCGCTGGACCCCGGTCCTGCGGGAGCGACCGTCCAGTTGGTGAGCATGGTCGAGTTGGCGTCTTTTTCCGATGACGGTGTGGCCGGCGACGTCGACGCTGGCCTGTACATCGCGAACCCGAGACTTGGTGGCCTGCAGCGTCCACTTGGCGACCGTGCCCTGACCCTGGCCGCCTTGCAGCACCTGCTAGTCGCGGTAGTGCGTGGACTGGATTTTCGGCCGTACATGCTGGTAGTCGGCGACGGCAGCCAGCACGGCCGCAGGCTCGGCGTCGATCAAGATGCTGCTGGCTACGCTGACCTGTCCCATCAGGCAAAATTCCTCTGTCGCGTAGTGTGTTGACGCCGCACGCGGGTACTGCGTCCGTGCACGGGCTGTTATCCGGGACTAAG
>Ga0335072_10006928_pt1 | contig 16536 bp, 15 predicted proteins | sample Lox_Sample_21_FD_206725 | JGI IMG/M metagenome (GOLD analysis project Ga0335072, IMG submission 206725) | Soil microbial communities from Loxahatchee National Wildlife Refuge, Florida, United States - Lox_Sample_2.1 | ecosystem: Environmental > Terrestrial > Soil > Wetlands | place: USA...
TACGTGTGCGCGCAGCGACCGCAACTTTGGCGCCGGCATCGAGAAGCCGCCGCGCGATGGCCGCGCCGATGCCGCGTGTTCCTCCAGTGATGAGAGCACGGCGGCCGTTCAGTTCTTTCGAGAAATCCAGTTTGTTGGACATGAGATCTACCTTCGCAGATGAGTTGATGTTTCCGGAGCAGTGATCCTTCTGTCGGCGGTTTACGATCCTGCGGCGATGGCCGTGCGCCGCTCACGGCTACTTCTTGAACAGGTCCTGGAAGATCAGCGGCCCCCAGCTTTTGTCCTTCCGCGCCTGCACAAGCGCGCCTCCCTCTTCGAGATTCCCGAGATTGACGGGCGCAAAACCGAGTTCCTCGGCAAGCGCCGCGACCGTCGCTGCAGCACTCTCGTCGTCGCTCGACAGGAACACGACCCGCCGGCCGCCGTTGACGCACGGGTCGGCGGCCAGGGTGCCGGCGGGGAGATGATTGAAGCCCTTCACGAACCGGGCACCGGAAAAGGCTTTGGCGACGACGGCAGAGGAGACGCCAAAACCGTTCATCGCATCGATGATCGTCTTGCCCTGCCAGCTCGCCAGATTTTTCGCGACCTCACGGTGTTCGGAGAACGGAACGGCCAGAAAAATGACGTCCGCCTCGATCGCTTCCCGCAGGGTCTTTGGAACGATCGTGGGCCCGATCACGTGCGCCTGCGGCGCCAGCGCTTCGGGTGGCCGCCGACTGGCGACCGCGACTTCGATGTGTTTCCGGGCGAAAGCGCGGGCGAGGGCCTGACCGATTGCGCCGAAACCAATGATTGCGTAACCCATGAAAATTCTCCTTCGAAACGTCGAGAGCCAATTTGGACCTCTTGACACATCAAAACAATGGATGAAATATCGCTTAATACTATCTATCTATTAGATGCTGATGCTCGACAACGTCACCATCAATCAACTGCGTGCATTCGTCGCGGTTTGCGATCAGGGAAGCTTCTCCGGCGCGGCGCGGAAACTCAGGCGCGCGCAGTCGGCCATCAGCCACGCGATCAAGGCGCTGGAAAATGCGTTCGGTGTCGAATTGTTCGAACGCAACACGCGGAAGGCGCAACTCACGGCGGCGGGACGCAGCCTCTTGCCGGATGCACGGGCGGTGATTTCACGTACGGAAGAGATGAAGAACCGCGCAAGCTCGCTCGGCAAAGCCGGAGTGCCGCAGGTTTCGGTTGCGGTCGACGCCTACTTCCCGCGCGCACATCTGATCGACTGTTTGCGGACGCTGCAAGAGGAGTTCCGCACCGCAACGATCAACCTGCGGATCACGACTATGCAGGGAGGTGAGAACCTGGTGCTCGAAAGGGCGTGCGCCTTGGCCGTCACGATCGAGAACGTGCCGGAAGTCAACCGGGATGCCATAGAACGTCACTGGCTGTGCGAGGCGCAGATGGTGACGGTGTGTGCGCCATTACATCCGCTCGCTTCAACGCCGAAACCCATTCCCGTGGACGAATTTGGTCGACACGTTCAGATCGTCGTTACGGACAACCAGTCCGGAGCGGAAAAGAACCAACAGGGAGTCGCGGGCAAGCGCCAGTGGCTGGTCAACGATCTCGGCGCCAAGCGTGATCTTCTCAAGGCCGGTCTGGGCTGGGGCCACTTGCCACGGCACCTCATCGCCGAGGATTTAGCGAGCGGACGGCTCGTGGAACTTGAACGCCGCGCATGGCACCTCGGTCATCTCGTGTTCGTGATGTCGCAGCGCCGCGGTTACGATCTTTCACCGTGCGAGTCGAGGCTAGTCGAGCTCCTTGGAAAACCTCAGAGCATCCCAAAGGAACTCGGCCGGCGCTTTGGGCAACGGCGCAAAAGCCCGAAAGCACGCCATGCTTGACCAAACACGGCTGGTTAGAGAGATGCAGTCCGACTCTCTTCCGCGCCTCAGCGCGCCGTGCACATCAAAGCCCAGGGAGCCGCCAGATCAACGCCGCCGATTAACGTCTCCCGGCTTGACGGGGAACTCCGTAGAGAAGTTAGAAGTCACTTCGATTCGCCGCCCACAAAACGAACCTTCGCCTGGCAGCACATGGACGTCCGAGTAATGCTGGACGAGACGCGGCGCGCAACTCGTCCGTATGGCCCGGGCCTAGGGGTCGCCTGCCTCCGTTGCGATCGGCACGTTGACGACGCTGTCGTTCAGCCATTCGACTTTGAGTGGCACCTTCGCATCGGCGATGGACTCGTCGCTGACATCACGACCCGTCCCGTAGTTGACCTGAGCCCAGGGCCCTCGGTTCACGTCGAGCACGACCAGCAGCCGGCTGCCCGCCTGCAACTGCCGGCTCACGAACAATGTCGGGCGAATCGGGACTGATGCAACTTTCCCGGCCTCGAGCAGGTGCCGCGTGGTCGGATCGCGCGCGTAGCTCGCGCGCTGAATGATGTCGGCCAGATGGAAGAACTGCCCCTGCGGCGTCAGCTCGTAAAGGACCATCGCGATGTCGAGGTCCTTCTTGTTCGTGACGAGCTTCAAGTCCGCGCTGACCAAGCCCGTCACAGCGACGGGCGTGGAAAAGGGCTTACTGACGAACGCAAAGCCGCTTGGCCGGTCAAGCGTCGTCGAGAGGATTTCGCCCGGATAGGTCGGGGAGCTGACTGTGCTCCGGTCGGCGAAATTCACCGTCTGCGTCAAGCCGCCGGGCTTGGCCGGTCGCTCGCGGGTGAGCGCGTAGTAGTCCCGCGTCCTTGCAGTGCCGAGATATAGCTTGAGCGTCTCGTCATGCGTCTTCTCGAGCGACGGCGCATGGCGCCAGACGTTCGCTCCCATCACCTCGTAATTGATCCGGTCCGCAAGCAGGGCGGGCCTGGGTCCACCGCGCATGACGTAGTCGAACCATTGGAACGTGACCGCAGCCGTGTCGAATTGTGCAACCGGGTCGATGGCATAGCCTCTGAGCACGGGAGGCTTGAAGGAAGCCTGCGTCCCGTGGTGATCGTACGGTCCGATCAAGAGATAGTCCTGCGCCCGCGGATATTGGCGCTCGTGCTCGAGCATATTGAGCAACGCGAAGTTCTGGCCGTCGTCGTAGTACCCATCGATCGCGAGGACGGGGATGTTGAGACGCGCGAAATCGGCGCCGTATGCCGTCATCGACTGCCAATATGCATCGTAGGCGGGATGTTTCAACCAACGTTGCGGCCAGGGATTGGGCCTGCCGTCGACCTGGTCGATCTGGCGGTACGGGCGGCCGCTCTTGTACCAGCGCCAGATCAAGCCTTGCCAACGGTTGCTTTGGTACGCGTCGTCGGTCTTCTCATCGACGTACTTGTTGTCCGTCACGTAGAACACGTACGCATAGTTGGGCGTGACGAAGACGTTGTGCTCCATCGGCAAACCATCGGCGGGATCCTCGGGACAATACGGGACGATCGTCTTGAGGGCCGGATGTAGTGTTTTGGCCGCCGCCCATTGCTCGAACCCATTGTAGCTGCCGCCCCACATGCCCACCTTGCCGTCGCTCCAGGGCTGGCGGGCGATCCAGTCGATGACCCAATAGATATCTCGTGCATCGTCTTCGTAGGGAACGATTGCATCTGGACTCAGGCGCTTGCCTCGGGTGTCGGAGTACACCCCGGCGTAGCCGCGGGAGGCCGCATACCGCGCGGAGTAGAGCTCAAACTGTGGAGCCGTCTCGATCCCCGCGCTCAGCGCCGCCGGCAGTCGACCGGTATGTCTCCCCGGTCGGATGACGATCGCGGAGAGCGTCGCACCATCCCTGGCGTGAATCAGAACATGCGTATCGACGATGTAGCGGCGCGAGTCGTCATCGGAAACGAGCGACTCTTCGAGTGGCCCGAACTCCGCGTAGGCGCGCGCTTCATTGTAGCCCCGCGCGACCGCGAGCAAGTCCGCCAGCGACAGCGTGGCGGCGCCGCGAGACTCGCTCAGCGTCTGCACGAATCGTCCCCGAACGACCGAAGGCAGCGTTCCGAATGCCCAACCGGTATCGAACGCAGTCGGATCATCCAGCCGATCAAACGTCGATTTGAATAGGAGCCGGAATACCGCGGCGAAGGGCTGGTGCCGGCTCTGCTCGAGTGCCCGGGCTTCCGCGTACATCCATAACGGCATCCAGCGGCTCAGCTCGGCCCTGGAGTCAGCGCCTGCTGATCGCGCCAAACGTCCACGCGAGACTTCGGCGAGTGCTGCGGCCTGCGCGTACTCGCCGGCCGCAAGCTCGAGCACGAATCGATCGTTCCGGTGGGTCTCGAACTTGAGATGAGGGAATTGGGCGAGCGCCTGTTCCGCGAGCTTCGGAATGGCGGACTCGAGCGCCGCTGGGCTCGACCTCGCGCTTTCGGGAATGGACAGCTCCGGGGCCGCTGTCACCTGGGTCGCGGCGAGAATCGCTGCGAGGCTCGCGCATGTCAGGCACACTCCAGGCATGGCTCCCTCCGGACGAAGGGCCGCCTGTCAGTGTTCATGACTTGGCAGCCCCACTGAACGATCCGACACTAAGCCAGCGAAAGGATTCGATCTTTTGGAACAGTATAGGTCTGCCATGCCGTTCCGACGAGCGTGGAAGTGGTCGAATTCCAATGCCGCCCTGCACCTTGCTACGCGTTGGAGTCACGCAGCCCCTGGCAATTGCCGGCGGTCCGGTCAGACAGGTTTTCGGCCGGCTTTCGGCTCGCGGCCGAGCGGTACGCCTGCGTCCACACAAAGGGCGTGAGCGCGGGCGACTTCACCCACCCTGGCAACTCCGCTGTTGCCCAAAAGAGCGCTTCTCCTGCGCCCCCGTTCCGACCTCGCGGCGTCCGATGCGCACGCGGCACGCAGCGGCGCGACCTGCGTACAGTTATGGTCCGTCGGGGATCATTTCCTGTTCGCACGTGGGCGCCTGAGCGATGCATCCGAGGGTCTATTCAGTATCGACGCCGGTGGTTGCGCAGGATGCGGGGTCGCCGCGACCGGCGCGGCGCTCAAGGAGGCTCACATCACCCCGGATGCCGCGCACGCATTCCGCGGCCAAGGCAGGGGCGGGCGTTACCACTTACGGTCGATGTGACCCTGAGGAGCGTGACCGAGCACGCGGTTCGAGGTTTCTACACGTCGCACGGCTCACCCTACGGGAACTTTCCGTTCGAGGTCCACGGTGCCATTGCCCACGGATTGTTCCGACCGTCTACCCAGATGCTCAATTTCGATGCCATGCTGCTTGTTATGCAGAGATCACGGTCGCGGGCGCCACAGAAGGGGCCTGTGCCGGTCACGATCGCCTTTCCCGACGAAGCCGTGAGAATCGAGAACGTCGCGGATCCCCCATGCTTCGCACTCTGTCTCATCTCGAGCTCGCGCCCGCCGCTATGGGACGCTGCCCATCCGTCGCTTGAAGCGAATTGTCGGTCGGGAGCCGTCCGCCACCAATGTGGCTGACTTTCGCGAAAGCTGACCTTCGCCCCTGGAATGCCGGGAACCCGATGTAAGCTACACCGACTCGGAATCGCACCCAGAGGTTGACGCGTATGGTTTCGCGCCAAGAGCCAGCTCTCAAGGAGACATTCGACCATGAATGACCGACGAGCTGTGGGAAATGTTCTCACCGAGACGTTTGCTTACGACGGTGGTCGGCAGGTCACGGTGTACATCCCGTCAGATCCACCGGAGGCGGTTGTGTTCACCGGTGACGGACAGTTGATCTCTCAGTGGGGCCGAGTCCTCGAGACGGCCGATATACCGCCCACGATGGTCGTTGGTGTACACCGCCTCGCCGATGAGACGCTACGCCTCCATGAATACTCACCGGGCTTTGACCCGGAACGATTCGCGGCACACGAGAGATTTTTTGTCGAGGACGTCCGTCGATGGGCGCACTCGCGATTCGGCGTCGGGTTACCCACCGAGCGCACGGCGGTATTCGGTGTCTCGGCAAGTGGAGAACTGGCGCTCGCGATTGGTCTTCGGCATGCGGACATCTACGGTGCGGTCTTCTGCGCCTCGCCCGGCGGAGGTTACCGACCACCTCGCACCATGCCGAGTACGATTCCGCGCACGTACCTCGTTGCCGGCACGCAGGAGCCGTTCTTCCTCAAGAACGCGACACGGTGGGCAGTCGCGCTGCGCGATGCCGGTGCGGACGTTGTCATGACGGAGCGGGTTGGGTCGCACGGCGGTGTGTTCTGGCGCGACGAGTTCCCGCTCATGGTGGCGTGGGCGTTTGGCCCCGGCGGCACCGCGACCCCCGGAGATGCTGTGCAGTAAGCCGTTGCCAGCGGTTTCGACCATGAGGGGCCGGCCAGTGATATGTTCTCAATGCAGCAAACCTGGCACTGAATCTCTGGCTTTGCAACGACACAGAAGCGACCTCGTCGGCGACGGCAGACGATTACCGTCTCCTCGGCAGCTATCGCGGGGATGAGCTTGGAGGCGAACTCACAATGATCCGCGCGCTGCGGCGGTAGGTCCAATAAGCGCTCGCCCAGTCTATCAGTACGACCAGGCGGTTGCGGAAACCGATGAGAAAGAAGATGTGCGCAGTGAGCCAGAACCACCATGCGATGATTCCCGTGAGCCTCAAAGGCCCAAGCTGCACGACCGCCGCGCGTCGACCGATCGTGGCAAGTTGACCGTAGTTGCGATACTGAAAAGGCCTTGTGGGCGCGCCGCGAAGTCGGGCCCGCAGCGAGCGGGCCACGTGCGCTCCCATCTGCTTGGCCGCTGGTGCGACCCCGGGAACGGCGCCCGAGCCGACGCTGACGTGCGCGAGATCGCCGGCGACGAAGACCTCGGGATGTCCCTGGATACTCAGGTCTGGGCAAACCCTGACCCGACCTGAACGATCGAGGTCCACGCCGAGGCGGCGACCGAGCGGTGAGGCCTCGACGCCCGCCGCCCACAGCACCGTGCGAGCCGCAATCAGCTCACCATCCATCGACACCCCACTCGGACTCACCTGAGTGATCGACCGCCCGGTGCGCACCGTGACGCCCAGTCGCTGCAAGGCGCGCTCAGCATGGCGCGACAGCGTCTGGACGAACGCCGGCACAACTCTCGGCCCAGCCTCGATCAGCAGAATGCGCGCCGCGGCCGGGCTCATATGTCGGAACTCCCCCTTCAGGGTATGGCGAGCGATCTCTGCCAACGTGCCCGCAAGCTCGACTCCGGTTGGACCACCGCCCACGATCACAAAGGTCAGCCACGCTGCCCGCTCGCTCGAGTCGAATGCCGCTTCGGCGCGCTCGAATGCCATTAGGATGCGTGCACGCATGGCAAGGGCGTCATCCAGGGTCTTCAGACCCACTGCGTCGCCTCGCCATTCGTCGTGACCGAAGTACGTATGCGTGACGCCGGTCGCGACCAGCAGATAGTCGTAGGAGTAAGGAGTTTCGTCCGCGATGACGCATCGCGCAGCGGTATCGATCTCCGTGACGTAACCGAGCAGCACCGTCACGTTGCGCTGGCGACGCAGCATGTGGCGCAGCGGCGCTGCAATCGACGGTGCGGCCAACCCCGCGGTTGCCACCTGATAGAGCAGGGGCTGAAAGGTATGGTGATTGTTCCGGTCGATCAACAAGATGTCGGCAGCAGCGTGCCGCAGGCCTCGCACGGCCCACAACCCGGCGAAGCCACCGCCGATGACAACGATACGTGGCCGAGGAGTCACAAGGGCTGCGGCAGCCGTTCTGTTCCGACGTGCGCATGGCTCGCGCCTTCGGCCATAGGTGTGCCCTTCTGCATTACGATGATCGTCCGATCCCTGATGTTAGCAGCTGACACCGCCGCCACAAGAAACGCGATCCCCGTGTGGCGGCTCCGCACGGCTGCGGCCCTTTTCAGACGACGGTCGTGGCTTGCTTCCATCCGCGCCGGCACGGAGCTAAAGCGTCAGACGGAGCGGTCCCCGGGAGCCGACGAAGTCCCCCGCCAGGCTGCGTGCGGCGGTAGTGGTACGCGACTCGGACTGCGCGCTCGCCGCAGCGGGTCCAATGCCCAAGGTCATGAGCCCCGCTGCAGCGAGTCCAATTATTGGGAGCGGCGCAACACTCCGGCGATGTGACCGCCGTGCAGGTTGCATCTCGTTGCGCGCGCCGAAAGGTGATGGAGCGCGATTTTGATTCTCTCTAAGGCAGCGGTGGGCGCATGCCCAAGCCCTGGATCTTGCCGTCGGGACCGAGGGGCGCAATGACGAACTCGAGCTGACCGTTGACAAACGTCGCATCGTAGACGTCAAGCCCCTGTTGACTCACGCCTTTGAAGGTGAGGGACTCGAAAGCCCCGAGCTTCGCGAACATTGGCGATACCATGGACGCCTGCTGACGTGCCGCCGCCGCGAGCGGCGGCGACATGGCCGAGTAGTCGGCGTGGCCTTTGACCAGTGATGCGATCTGATTCCGTACTGCCGCCTCGGTGCCGGGGCTCGGCGTTTTGCTCCGAATTCGTGCTGTCAGTGCGGCCTGAGCCTGTTCGGCGACGGCGGCATCCACTCGCTTTGCGGGTAGCAGCCGGCCGTTTTGATGCAGCACCAAGCCCGTTACCGCGCCATCGGCATTCTGGTTGAAGGTAATCTGCGCCGGCACGATCTTCGAGAAGAATTCCCCGGCGCTGTCCGGGTAGACCTCCATTTCCATCTGACCGGTCAGCTGCACGATGTAATGGCTGCCGTTGCGCGAGATGTGGAAAAAGGTGGCTGGACCGAGCTGGTAATAGCCGACGTACTTGTCAAAATCCGTCGGGTTGTATGCGACGGTCGTGCGGGGCTTTGCCTGCTCATACCGAAGAGTAGCGATCGCTTGCGCCGAGAGGTCGTTCCCGCTGTTGCCGGCAGCGGAGGCCGTCTGAATGGACAAGAAGCCGAAGGCGAGCGGAGCGATCAGCGCTGTGCCTGCGGCGAGTGCGAGTACGCTTTTCTGGAGAAATCCGAGCTGAAACACTTTTCGCGCGTTCATGATTACCTCCACTCGCTTCTTGAGATCGGCGCCCGAGACCCCCGCCATACACGCAATCGGAGCGTGCAGATAGAATTTGCAGACCTTGAGAATGCTCTCGGCATAGGTGCCGGGATCATTGCCGCCGGCGAGCACGGATTCATCGCACGCGTGCTCGCGCTCGAGGATCATTCGTGCAGCAACCCACCAAACGAGCGGAAAGAACCAGAAGATCGCTTCGACGACCATGTGGACCGCGGCGGTAAGATTGTCGCGACGCCGAACGTGGCACAGCTCGTGGGCCATTACGGCACGGATTTCCTCCTCGGAAAGTCGCTCGGCGAGGCCCTCCGGGAGCACGAGCACCGGCCTGAACACTCCGATCACGCCTGGCTCAACGGAAGTTGAAGAGGCCTTGACCGGAATGGGAGCGGGGATCGGAAGAGATCTCGCATCCCGCGCCAATCTCTGTACGCGAGCCCAGCGCGAGAGCCAGAAGATCAGCACCGCGAGACCGCCAGCCACCCAGAGCGTCGCCGCAATCTCGGGAAGTACCGCCGCGAGGGACGACACTCCGGAAAGCGGCGGTGCCGCAATCGGACTCTCGACCACATACGACAGCGGCGCGCCGACCTTCTCGACGAGGGTAACGAGCGCAAGCGAACCGTGGAACGTCGCGACCTGCGGCCCGAGGGCCCGGCCGAGTGCGAACAGGAGCGAGAGCGGGATCAGGAACTTGACGGATGCTGCAAACCACAGGCCGTAGCGAACGTTTGCGCCATTGCGTCGGAACAGCAGCGCGAGTGCGGCGGCGAGCGCTGCAAACAATGTCGACTGCCACAGGTGATCGAAGAGTGCAGCGATCATTCCGGCGTCTCCTTCTTCGTTTTCAGCTCCCGGAGTGCTTTCTCGGCCTCCTGGATGTCATCCAAGGTCAACTTGCCGCGTGCGACGAGATGCGCCATCACGGGCTGGGCACGGCCGCCGAAGAGTGCGAGGAAATCGTCGATCAGTCTCCGGTGCGCAAGGCTGCGGGAAACCGTCGACTCGAATATGTGGGCATTGCTGATCTTCTTGGCTCGGCGAACCGCCCTTTTCTCTTCGAGTCGATAAACCGTTGTTTGGATGGTCGTATAAGCCGGCCGGCCACTCTCTGGAAAGGACTCCTGGATCTCTCGGATGGAGAGTGCGCCACGACTCCAGAGCGCCTCCATGACTCGAAGTTCGAGCCTGCTCAATTTGCGCACGCTTGGCCACCGTCTACTACAACCGTCATAGACATTACTACCGCAGGCTGCGAGAATGCAATCCGGGCCGCGTTCCGCATCCGCAGCTATCGGCTCATGATCGGACTGCTTCCGGAGGGAAGGTCATGAAGGCAGGTTTCGGTATAGCGGCGCTTACTGTCCTGACGCTATGCACCATGTGCGGTGCACAGGCGATCGCTACCACTCCGGAGACTGCGGCGGCGGTGCATTCGGAGAAGCCCACAGGGATGACCAAGCAGGGCCCGTACCGGGTTACCGCGGAGCCTGTCGCGGGTGCCCTTGGTCTCAGAGTCTTTCGACCGGAGAGCCTCGATCGATTCCCGCGTCGCGATACCCTGCCGGTGGTGGTCTGGGGAAACGGCGGGTGCATATACGACACTCCGGTATACACGAGCTTCCTTGTGACGGTCGCCTCGTACGGTTTTCTGGTCATCACGACCGCGGCCCCTCCTGGCAAGGCGCCGCCGAGCCGCGAGGCCACTGTCGACGACCTCAAGGCCGCGATCGCCTGGGTCCAGCGGGAGAACACGCGCGCGGGCTCGCCGCTGAAGGGCAAGGTCGACGCGACGCGGGTTGCCGTAATGGGGCAATCCTGCGGCGGATCGCTCGCGATCGAGCTCGGTGGGGATCCGCGCGTCAGCACGATCGGCGTGTTCGACTATGGTACCCCTGACGGTGATGCGCTCAAGAGACTGCACGAGCCCGTACTGCTGATCTGTGGCGGCGAGCTCGATTTCATGCAGGTGCCGTCCAAGGCCACATTCGACGCCATCGACAACCTACCGGTCTTCTATGGTTCGCTGCATGGGGTCGGGCATGCGGGGACGGTGATGCAGCCCGGCGGTGGTGAATTTGCGAATGCCGCAGCAAACTGGGTGTTGTGGCAGCTGAAGGATGACAGGAAGGCGAGTCGGATGTTCGTCGGCGCAAAGTGCGGGCTGTGCACGAAGCCGAACTGGGACATCCAATCGAAGCGCTTGGTCAATTGAGCAGCATTCCTCATCCCGGACGTTCACGAGATGGGTCAAAGTGAACCGTCGACCAGCGGATAAACAGTCTCAATCATTGCTCTTTGAGACTCAAACAAGCGCTTTCAAACATCACGCAACTGTTTGATTTCCGGCTTGACGGAGAATCGCAACACACGGCAAGAAGCGTCCCGGCGAGTCGGGAGGAGTAGCCAATTGCATTGAATCTGCACTGAGACCAGCGGATTTTCGTGCACTGAGCACCAGCGGACTTCAATAACTCAGGCCACCGATTTCCGTCTCTCAGTGCAAATTCAACGCAATTCCCTGCGACGCCGAAACTCTCCGCAAAATCTACGAGCCTCGCTCGCACACTAAGCGAAGACTCAGGCAATCCTTATCCAGACCGCCAGGGCACCCCCCCACCCGCAGCATCGCGTCGTCCTCGAATCGACCGATCGATGCTCCAATCGTGTCCCGCGGAACCGTGATGATTTTATCGACCATGATCTGCGAGACACGCGTGAGCCCGTTGTCGCGACGCGGGTCGATGGTCATGCGAAACATCGGCGCGTCCACGACCGTGCTCGTGAGCGTTAGCAGCGTAACGCCGCTGTGCGTCGCGTTGAACAGATCCGCCTGCACGACCAGAGCCGCTCGCCGTTTGCCGTAGTCGCCGGGCAAGGGAACTGTTACGACGTCGCTGCGCCTTACGTCCATCCGTCCACCGAACGTGCCGCGGCTGACAGGAGCTCATCGATTTCTTTCTCCGTCGCCGATGCCAACCGCGACTGTCGGCGGCATTCCTTGACGAACTCCGGCGCTCGGGTGTCGGGAACCCATAGATTCAACTGACGGAATCCCTTGCGTCGCATTCACTGTCGATAGGCCCGGATGCTCTCCCGAGCCGTATTGCGCTTGGCGGCCACAAATACCTACCTGTCCGCGTTGATTTCTAGCAATCATACTATATCGCGCAAGCGCGCCGGTGGTCCGCCCTCTTCGCACCCACTCGATTGCCTCCAGAGGTCGGGATCGTTCAATGGTGGGGGCGGTCGTGAACGAGACCATGCAATTCGGTCGCGAAGGTCCGCTTCCGAGACGATCGAAGACATAGAGAGGTTGACCGCGTTCGGGACTGAACAGCCACCGGCGGACAAAGGTCGATCGCCCCGAGCGCTCCATTGCGGACCTTCGGAGCCGAACGGCTGGGGCTTTCGTATAGAGCTCGGAACTGTTTAGTTTCGATTACGGTCGTATGGGCGCCGACGGCCTGAACAATGGAGAATGTGGATGTCCATGGACGCACATCAAAAGCTTCACCTGGTGATCCCGACGTCGCCTCGGGCGCCACCGTACGAGCGGCTACACGGCAGAAGAGCCGCGTGAAGTTCCTCCCGCTGATCTGGTCCGGCATCTGGCGCAAGCCCGTGCGCACGACGCTGATTTTTCTTCAGGTCTGCGTGGCCTTCGCCCTGTTCGGCGTTCTGCAGGGCATGAAGATCGGGATGGACAGGGCCGTCGCCAACACTCCCGCAGGCGTGCTTTATGTCGCTCCCGCGGTGTACGGCGAGCCGCCGCTGCCGATCGCCGACCTGAGTCGCATTCGGTCCGTTCCCGGCGTGAAAGCCGCATCGTTCAATCAAGGCATGCTCACGTTCTACCAGAAACCGACCCAGCCCGTTTATGTGCTTGGAATCCAGCCGAGCGATTTCATGCGCACGCTACTCCCGGAGGAATTCATTGTTCAGCCCAAGGACCTCGAGGCCCTGCGCAAAACTCGGACCGGCATATTGATCACCGCAGATATCGGCAGGAAATACGGATGGCATATCGGGGACAAGATTCCTCTCACCTCGAGCACGCTGCAGACCAACGGGTCAGGAACTTGGACTTTCGATATCGTGGGGTTGGTGACGTTCCACGATACAGAGGAGGGAAGTTGGGTATTTGCCAACTACGACTATATCGATGAGGCGCGCGCGCTCGACCGGGGCACGGTTGGCCACTTCTATGCGATCGCGGCCGACCCAAAGCAGGCGGCGGCGGTGAGCGATGCGATAGATCACGCGTTCGCCGACTCGCCGACCCCGACGCACACGGATTCGTTCCGCGAGTTTGCGCAGGAGGATTTGCAATCTCTCGGTGATTTGAACTTTGCCATCCGCGCAATCTTGAGCGCGGTGCTGGTGGCTCTGGTGTTCTCGACGGTCACGATGATGATGCAGACGGTGCGCGAGCGCACGCCCGAACTCGCTGTCCTGAAGACGTTCGGATTCGGCAACCGAACGGTGTTTCTCCTCATCGCAGCCGAGTCGCTGCTCGTGTGCATTTCCGCCTCGCTTGCGGGTCTTGCGCTCTCTTGGATCGCGTTCCCCCTTGCTGGCAAGTACGTGCCGGGACTTTCGATGCCGGCGGTAGTCGTGGCCTTAGGCATCCTCGGAGCCGTGCTCGTGGCCCTTATCAGCGTGAGCCTCCCTGGACTCCGCGCGGCAAGGCTGAACATCATCGATGCCCTGGCGGAAGACCAGTAGGCAACGCATGGATTTCCTCAGACAGCTGGCAATGCTCCTGCATATGAACCTGCTCGGCGTACCGCGGCGCCTGGGGTTGGCGTGTACCACCGTTATCGGCGTGGCCTGCGCCGTCGGGGTGCTGGTCTCCATGCTGGCCATGAGTGTTGGAGCTCGGCGGGCCGCGATGGGCAATGTACGCCCTGATCGGGCGAGCGTGCTGAGCGTCGATGCGGTCGAGCCCGCTCGAAGCCACATACCAAAGGACCTCGCGGCAGTGATCGCGGAAATGCCCGGAATCCGACGCAATTCGCGCGGGGAGCCGATCGCGGTGCCGGAGGTGGCGGTGTACGTGGAGGCCAGGCAAAAGGATTCTGGCAACGCAATGAGATTTCCCCTGATTGGCGCCGGCGCGGGTCTCACCGACTACGCACCCGAGCTGCGCGTGACCGCCGGCCGCATGTTTCGACCCGGCTTGCGCGAGCTCATCGCGAGCAATGACTGCGCGCGCCGATACCAGAATTTCAGCGTGGGAAGCAAGCGGCTCATAGGAGGCGGCGAATGGCTTGTCGTAGGGAACTTCGACCTCGGGCGCGCGACAGGAAGCTGCTTCGTGTACACGGATGCAGACACGGTTCTCTCCGCCTATCCGCTCGGCGCTTACAATGATGTCAACGTCGTGCTGCAGTCCCCGGCCGCGTTCGACGAACTCGTCAGCGCGATCAAAGGCAATCCGCAGCTGCGTGCGAGAGTTGAGCACGAAGCGACACTGGCTGAGGCCAGCGAGCAGCAAATCAACGGAATGCTGAATTTCGTGAGCTACTTCGTGAGTGCCATACTGGCGGTGGCCGCCACCGTCGGCGCAGCCAATTCCCTTTACGCGCTCGTGGACAGCCGGCGCCGGCAACATGCGACGCTGCTCGCCATCGGATTCGCCGGCGCGCCGATAATTGCCTCCACGTTATCAGAGGCCATTCTTCTGGCAATTCCCGGCGCAGTGATCGGCGCGGGACTTGCGTGGCTCTTCTTTGACGGCCTTACCGCTAGCCTGCTCGATTTCACCTTCCACCTTGCGGTCACACCTTATTTGGTCGCGTTAGGTATCGGCTGGGCGCTTGGCATAGGTGTGATCAGCGGGCTACTGCCTGCTGTTCGAGCTGCGCGCGTGCCTGTCACGGTCGCGCTACGCGCAAAGTGACGTGTCCCGAACGCCTAATCGCGCAGGCCCAGAACCGCCGTTCGTGACCGCCAGCGACGGGTCGTAAGGGAATATCAGCTAATCGATTGCGAGTGGCGGCTTCCGATGCCTTCGGAGACGTTGACATTTGCGCCACGTATGGGTCTGAACGGTCAGCGCAATCGGCCAGTTAAGGGCCCGATTGCTCCTCCTGATTCCGGCCACTCGAACCGTCGACGTGTGAAGAGTCTGAGACCGGGAGAGCATCTCCTACAAGCGCATCTCACCGCATCCGACGGAGCTTTCCGTAGACGGATGATTTGCCCGTCGTCCAGGGGTAATTGGTACTTGCGAGTTGGACGCGCTCTGATCCAGACGGATAGTCTGCACGCCAGATCCCGTAGAACGAATAATACTCGTTAAACCAATATTCGCGAAAGTAGACCTGCGCCAAACCTTCAGCTCGATTGAGATGGGTGAGCTCCAGTGCAAAGCGATCGGCTTCGAGCGCGACGTGCCGCGATACCGCGTTGAAGAGCGGCAGGCCGATCGCGAGCCGGGACAGGGTGAGGACGAGTACCGCTCATGGAAACGACGCCCGACCGAGAAGGTCAGAGAACCCGAGGCGCCGTCTAAGTCCTCGGATGGCAGCTCGGGCACTGCTTGACTGAAACGATTGTTTCATGAAACACTCGTTTCATGGGGCTGACATCGGAATCGCGCCGGCAACAGATCCTCGAGGCGGTGGTGGACTACATTCTGGAACACGGTGTCGGGCAGCTGTCGCTGCGACCGCTGGCGGCCGCTTGTGGCACCAGTGCGCGGCTCCTCATCTACCACTTCGGCTCCAAGGAGGGAGTACTGGCCGCGGCGATGGGGCTGCTGCGTGATCGGCTTTCCGCCGCGGTGGGCTCGGTGCAGCGGACGCGTCCCTCCCCACGTGCGCTGCTGCTCGACATGTGGCGCCTGGCGCTCCGCGATAAAAGTCGCCACGCAATCGCGTTGCTGTTCGAGGTACTGACGTTGGCGATGCGCGATCCAGCTCCCTACCACGAATACGTGGAGGCCTCCCGTCGTACCTGGCGCACCCTGATCGAGGGTGTGCTGCCGCGAACGCTGCCGACCGCACGGCGCGGACAGCTGTCCACGTGCGCAATCGCGGCACTCGACGGTCTGCTGCTGGACTTGCTGGTGACAGGGGATGTGCGGCGTACCTCGGCGGCCATGGATCTGTTCGCGCGGGAGTTTGATCGGTTGAGTCGGGAAGCGCGGCCATGAGAGCCATGCTGTTGTGGGGGCTTGCCATTTGGCTGCTGGCGACACTGGCACTGCGTGGCGCCGGACAATGGCTGTTCGGCCGCGTCGGCGCCATGACGCTGCTGTTCGCGCTGTCCGTGCCCGCCATGATCGGGCTGCCGCGCCGGCTACTGACGCGCGTCGGGCTGCCCGCCGAGAGCGCCGCGACGGCCGCCATTGCTCTTGTGATGCCCGGAATGCTGCTGGATACCCTATCGACGCTCGCATTTCCCTGGGTGTTCCCGAATATGCCGCCGCAGCGGGCTGCGGCGTTCGCCGCCTGGATCCTGTTCTGCAATGCCATCGCGTTGGCGAGCGTATTGACCATGCGCAGCACTTCACATCCGCGCCCGGAGGCAGGTCGGAGCGCTCTCAACTAGCCTAGAGGGACCGACAGCAGTCGGCTAAGTCT
>Ga0335072_10006930_pt1 | contig 16535 bp, 17 predicted proteins | sample Lox_Sample_21_FD_206725 | JGI IMG/M metagenome (GOLD analysis project Ga0335072, IMG submission 206725) | Soil microbial communities from Loxahatchee National Wildlife Refuge, Florida, United States - Lox_Sample_2.1 | ecosystem: Environmental > Terrestrial > Soil > Wetlands | place: USA...
GACGACTACATTACCAAACCCTTCGCCACGCGGGAGCTGGTAGCTCGCGTCAAAGCGGTGCTGCGCCGCTTTGAAAGGCCCATCACACCTTCGATCATCAGCTTTGAAGAAGTGATTATCGATGCCAACGCCATGCAGCTCAAGGTGCGCGGAGAGCTCACGACCACCACGGCCACCGAGTTCCGGCTTCTCGACTATCTCGCCCGGCATCCGGGGCGCGTCTTCAGCCGCGATCATCTGCTGGATGCTGTCTGGGGTGACGCGCGGTTCGTGACTCCTCGTTCCGTCGACGTCTACGTGCGTCGCATCCGTGAGAAAATCGAAATCGATCCGGAGAACCCACGCTACCTGAAAACCGTGCGTGGAGCGGGCTATCGCTTTGAGATCCCTAAGAGCGAGTAAGTCTCAAGCAACAGCGTCGATAAAGCAGGCCCTCACGTGACTCGCAAAGTATTTATCAAGCTCATGGGGCTGTTTGTCCTTCTGCTCGTCTTTCAGACGGTTGCGATGGAACTCATCCTGCGCCGTTTCGTCGAGCATACGGCAGGCAAAGCTCTGCATTTCTTCGACGAGGAATCCCTCTGGTCGGGAGTGATCGCTCTTGGCGTGGCGCTGCCCCTTGCCGCGTGGGCCGCCAGCGGAGTTACCTCCCGGCTGCAGCGGGTTGTGGCTTTTGCACGGCGCATCGCCCAGGGCGATTTGAGTGCGCGTCTCGACATCTCAGGGGCCGACGAACTCTCGGCGATGGAAAGCGCCCTGAACCAGACGGCGGAGCGCCTGGGTCAAAGCTTCGCCGAAATCGAGAGCAGACGCCACGAGCTCGCCACCATGCTCGATTCGATGCAGGAGGCTGTGGTCGCCATTACTCCGGAGGGACAGGTGCGGTGGTCGAACACCGTGATGCAGAAGATCGCCGGAACACAGATCCGCAGCGGCCGCCCCTTGATCCATTCCGTCCGCGACCCGGATTTCCTGGCTTGTGTTCGAGGCGCCCTGCAAGAGGGAGAAGTCCGCTTTGGACGGGCGAGTTCGCTTGCCCCCGGACGCGTCTTCGAAGTCAGTGCGGCCCCTCTGCCCTCCGGCGGAGCGATCGCGGTCTTGCATGACGTAACCCGCATCGAAGCGGCCGAAAAATCGCGCCGCGATTTCATCGCCAACGTGAGCCACGAACTGCGTACGCCGCTTACCTCGATTCAGGGCTACGTCGAGACGCTTGTTGAGGACAACCGCGCGAATCCCGAAACCACGCGAGAATTCCTCGGCATCATCCACAAAAACGCCAGCCGGATGAATCGCCTCACGGAAGATCTTCTCGCCCTGGCCAGTGTAGAGAGCCCTGACTACAAGCTGGCGGCGCAGCCCATCAAGGCCGGCGCACTGGTGCAGGACGCAATTGAATCGCTGGGTGGCATTGTCGTGGATTCTGGCGTGGAACTGGGCTCAGCCGGCGCCCCCGACATCCCAGTGATGGCCGATCCCGACGCCATGAACCAGGTGTTCGGCAACCTCATTGAGAATGCCGTAAAGTACGGTAAGACCGGAAAACGCATCCTCGTCGGCGGTCGCCTGCTGGAAAGCGAAGTTGAGTTCTTCGTCCAGGATTTCGGACCCGGGATCGCCTCCGAGCACATCGAGCGCATCTTCGAGAGGTTTTATCGCGTCGATAAAGCGCGGTCGCGCGAGTCGGGCGGCACCGGGCTTGGGCTGGCGATTGTCAAGCATATCGTGGAGGCGCATGGGGGGCGCATCTGGGCTGAAAGTGAACTCGGCTCCGGCTCGGCTTTCCATTTCACATTACCCCTGGTGCCTCGTCCGCAGGTCGGCGGCGAGATTGCCGAAACGGCAGCGGCAGTGCGCGTGACGGGCTAATCCGTTGGGTCGGTTTTGGGGAACGATCGCAGTGAGTGAGCCGGGTCCGCCGGTCCGGTCGAGGAGAGCGGCTTTGAGGCGAGTCTTTCTGGCGGTGATTCTCTGCGCGATTGCCCTGCGCGTCGCCCATTCTCAGCGGCTTAACGGCGCCGGAGCCACCTTTCCAAATCCGCTCTATGAGAGGTGGTTCAGAGAGTACGACGTCGCGCATCCTGGAATTGAGATTCACTATCGAGCCGTAGGTTCCGCAGCCGGAATCCGCCAGGTGGCCGCGGGCGTGATCGATTTCGGCGCCACCGATGCACCGATGACCGATTATCAGCTGGCGTCGTCGCGAACCCAGTTGATCCACATTCCCGCGTTGATGGGCGCGGTCGTCCCAATCTTCAACCTTCCCGCCATCACCACCATTCGCTTCACCGGCGAAGTGCTGGCCGATATCTATCTCGGCCACATCACAAAGTGGAATGATGAGCGCATCGGGAAAGACAATCCCGATCTCCACCTTCCTGATCGCCGAATCGTAGTCGTGCATCGCGCCGAAGGCAGCGGCACAAGCTACATCTTTACCGACTACTTGAGTAAGGTGAGCAGGGCATGGGCCGACGGACCGGGACGAAGCACAGCTCCCGAGTGGCCCACGGGCGAAGGAGCGCTGCGCAACGAAGGCGTGGCCCGCACTGTCCGCTCGACCGAGGGAGCTATTGGCTACGTTGAGTTGATCTATGCTCGCCAGAATCATCTTGAGTTCGGCGAGGTCCGGAATGCCGCCGGCAACTGGGTGAAGGCCTCCATCGAAGGCGTTGACGCTGCCGCAGCCGGCGCCAACCAGTTGCCCAATGACTATCGCGCCTCAATTACCAATGCCGCCGGACCGAATGCTTATCCGATCTCGAGCTTCACCTGGCTCCTGATTCCGGTGCATGAGCCCAATGCTGCCAAAGCAAAGCTTCTTCGGGATCTCCTGACCTGGATCGTCACTACTGGGCAGGGCGAAGCTGAGTCCCTGGCCTATGCGCCATTGCCCAAAGGCCTCGCTTCACGCGTCCTCGAGACCATTGCTTCGCTGCGCTAGCTCAGGTGGGTGCGGGCTCAGTAGAGTCGCTTCTCGGTCCCGAAGAGCACTCGTTGCCAGCCGCGCGGGCCTTCCGGAAACCCTGGAATCCTCAACATATTCAAACCACCGTAACATTGAGCGTAGAGAATCGGTCCCGGCGTTAACTTTGCAAGGGAGTCTTCCGTGAAAAAGACATTGATCGTGGTTGGTTTGCTCGGCTTTATCCTCGGTTCGGCGCAAGCTCAAAAGCTGACGGGGGCGGGTGCGACGTTTCCTTATCCCATTTACTCCAAGTGGTTCAGTGAGTACAGTGCCGCGCACCCCGGCGTGGAAGTCAACTATCAGCAGATCGGTTCGGGCGGCGGCATTCGCCAGGTGACCAGCGGCCTAGTCGATTTCGGCGCATCCGACATGCCCATGACCGACGAGATGCTTGCCTCATCCAAGGTCAAGCTGATCCATCTGCCCACCGTTCTTGGCGCCGTGGTCCCGATTTACAACGTTCCCGGCGTAAGCGACATTCGCTTCAGCGGCGAGGTGCTCGCCGACATCTACCTCGGCAAGATCTCCAACTGGAATGATCCCCGCATCGCCAAGGACAATCCCGATGCCAAGCTGCCCGACCAGAAGATCATCGTGGTTCATCGTTCCGATGGCTCCGGCACCAGCTTCATCTTTACCGACTACCTGAGCAAGGTGAGCCCGGAGTGGGCGAATGGGCCGGGAAAGGGCACATCACCCAGTTGGCCGGTGGGGGTGGGCGGTTCGAAAAATGAGGGAGTCGCGGGCCTGGTGCGCCAGCTTCCCGGGGCAATCGGCTACGTCGAGCTGATTTACGCTCTTCAGAACCACATTCAGTTTGGCGATGTGAAGAATGCTGCCGGCAACTGGGTCAAGGCCTCGATTGAGGGCGTGACTGAAGCCGCTGCAAGCATCAAGTCCATGCCTGCCGATTACCGCGTTTCCATCACCAACGCACCGGGCGCGAACGCCTATCCCATCTCTAGCTTCACCTACCTCCTGATCCCGACCACCGGGACTAACGAGGCCAACCGAAAAGTGCTCAAGGACCTTTTAAGCTGGATTCTCAAATCGGGCGAGAGCGAAGCGTCGTCGTTGTCCTACGCCCCCCTGCCCGAGGCCCTCGTGCAGAAGGAACTCAACACGGTGTACGCACTGAAGTAGAGCAGAGCGCAAGCGGGTCCGGCCGTGGTGCTGGACCCGTTCCTTTTTCCCAATCCTACTTCGCGGTTTTTTCCTGCCCGCTCTGCTCGATCAGGCGATCGACCAGTGGCTCCAGCTTCTCTCCGGTCCGCGGAAAAACGAACGAGCTGGCCTTGTCATCCCAGTCCAGCTTGAAGCTCGTGGCAAGAGCTGAAATCCAAATTTGCCGGACGGGTGTGTTCGGCGTAATCACGAACTTTGCGGGGGGCTCCTCAAAAACAACGTTGAGAACGCCGTTTTGCTCCTCGACTTCGAAGCCCGCCTCGTCTTCTTCCTCGCGCGCAATCAGATGCTTCTTCAATTCCTCAAGCGACTTTTCCGCAGCGCGCCGAAACTCCTGTTCGTCCTGCATGGCCCCAGTGTAGCAAAGTCTTGTTGCAGATTATGGTTCGTTTGTTCCTGGGGTTTTTTCGGGCTTGACCCGTTTTCTTCCCTTTTTCATCGTCCGATGGCAGATTCTTCATCGCCGCAACGTCATACTCCGCACAGGTTCCAATCCTGCTCTTTCGGAGACAACTGATGCGTAAGCACTGGATCAGTGTGTTGATTCTGACCTGCGCGCCGATTGCCTTGGTTCCTCAGGTGCAGGCGCCTGAATCCCCCATTCGACTCGTGCGCGAAGTGGTCTACAACGAATTGCACGATCACCAGATGCACGGCTATTGGCGCTACCGGGTTGAGAAACAATCCCAGCAAACCATCCTCGAAGAGCAAGTTGAGACAACGGAAGGACCGATCACCCGCCTGGTCGCCTCTCACGGCCGTCTCCTCGATGCTGAGGAAGAGCGGGCCGAACGCGAAAGGCTCGAGCGCCTCCTGAAGTCCCCTGCAGAGCAAGCGCGCCATCGCCAGGATTACGTCGACGACGAAAAGCGAATCGGCAGGATCCTCGGGCTTCTTCCCGATGCGTTTCTTTACGAGGACGCCGGCACACTCAATGGCTTCGCGCACCTCCGCTTCAGGCCGAATCCGGATTATCCGCCGCACTCCATCGAGGCGCACATCTTTCATGCAATGCGCGGCGAACTCTGGGTCGACCTGCGTTGCAAGCGGCTCGCCCGCCTCGATGGTCAGCTCCAGGAGAACGTGGACTTCGGCTTCGGCATCCTCGGACGGCTTTACAAGGGCGGATGGTTCCAGCTGCAGCGCACCGAGGTGAGTCCAACCGATTGGAAGACCGAACGGCTGGAAATTCACATGAACGGGCGCGCGTTCTTCTTCAAAACCATCTCACGCGAAACCAGCGAAGTTCGCAGCGGTTTTGCGCCCGTCCCGCCTGCCATGACCTTGACCCAGGGCATTAAACTGCTGGTGCTCTTGCCGGCCGCGGCGTCCGTCACGACCGCTGCCTTTCCCAGCCCGCATTAGGCATCTCGCGCACAGGGTGGGAATCATGCTGCACTCTCAAAGGGCGTTGTCGCTCGCGCAGTGCTCAGAGCCGCAGCCCACCAGTGCAATCGCGCCAGCATGGTCCGCATCGATCGCTCCGCGCGTTCCGGGCGCAGCAGAGTCCCGGCAGCGTCAAATTGATCCCACGCCCCCGCAAAGCTCACGCTGTCGCGAACCGTCACCGCGTGAAGTTCGGCAAAGACGAGTCGCAGTTGCTCCACGGCACGCAATCCACCCGAGATGCCGCCATACGACACAAAGGCGACCGGCTTGGCTTGCCACTCGGCGCCAACCGAGTCGATCAAGGCTTTCAATGGCGCAGGATAGCCGTGGTTGTATTCGGGTGTCACCACCACAAACGCGTCGCACGCCCCGACGCGTTTGCGCAGTTCATCGCCTTCGCTGAGCTTGGCGGGATCGATCGCCTCGACTTCGAAGCCGGCTTTCGCGGCCTGCTGCCCTGCCCATTGGGCGACCCGATCGCAGAACCGGCCGCTGCGCGTCGAACCGTAGATGAGGCCAACCTGAATGAGTGCAGTCACGTGTGTTCCTCCATGGACGTTCTTCCTCGATCCTAGGACCTCAAGTAAACTTGAGGTCAAGAGGAATTCTGCAATGGACAGGACGGAGCACGAAATTCGGAAGCAACTCATGGTAGGTGAGGTTGCCGCACGCTGCGGCGTCGCCGTCTCCACGCTTCATTTTTACGAGGCCCAGGGGTTGATCACGAGCTGGCGCAATCCCGGGAACCAGAGACGTTATCCGCGCGAAGTGTTGCGGCGCGTGTCCGTTATCAAGGTGGCGCAGCGGACAGGCATTCCGTTGGCGGAGATTCGCGACGCCCTGGCGGAGTTGCCGGAGAAGCGCACGCCCACCGCGGAGGACTGGCAGCGCCTCTCAAGCAGGTGGCGCGGACAGCTCGATGAACGCATCGAACGGCTCACCCGCCTCAGAAATCAACTCGACGGCTGCATTGGCTGCGGGTGCCTTTCACTCGGCGTCTGCCCACTGCGCAATCCCTGGGACCAGCTTGGGGAAGAGGGCCCAGGACCGCGATTGCTCGATCCTGAGTTAAGTACGTCACCGAAATCCGGGCGGAAGCAAGAGAAGATTAAACTTTCTCATCAGACTGCCGATCATTCCCTTGAAGGTCGGGAAGGCTCGAGTGATGGAAATCGCACCGATCACCGGAATTCCAGCAGTCGCGCTAACCAGAGCGCGAGGGATCGAGAGCGGCGTGCCCGGCTTTAAGGTGGAATCCTCGGCGCGGGCGGACAATGATACCTACACCGCCAGCGGACAAGCCGACCGGGATTCACAAGAGGCGGAGAGGGACGAGAGTCAAGGGGAGCAGGCGGAACCTCCCGAGTCCGAGGGCTCCGGCTCCAAGATCGATGCGGTCGCCTGATTCCGCTGCACCTTAGATCTGAAACCATGTGGAAAACTTCTGCTCCGCAACGCGCCTGGCCTTCAGCATCTACTTCAACCTAAATAGGTTAGGGAGATTTTTCCTAAAAAAGCTTGCAGAACGGCCTGGCATTCGGTATTTTACTAACCAGTTAGTTTAACTAAACGGTTAGCCAAAATGACCCCCACTTCCGCTCAACCCACCTCCGATCGTGCTACCGAGACTCGCTCCCGCATCCTCGATGCCGCTCTCAGCGAATTTGCTGCCAACGGCCTCGCCGGCGCCCGCACCGATCGCATCGCCACCGCTGCCAGTGTCAACAAGGCCCTCCTCTACTACTACTTCGACAGCAAAGAGAGTCTCTACATGGCCGCCCTCGAAATGATCTCGGCCAAAGTTCGCGACCGGACGCTCGCGGTGTTCCTGCGCTCCTGTTCCCCCGGCGAACGCGTGCTGCGCTCGGCGCTCGAGCACTTCGATCGCATCCTCACGCAGCACGAGTTTCAAGGCCTCATGCAGCAGGAGATGATTCGTATGCACAAAGGCGAATCGGGCGCTCTGCCCATCCTAGTGAAGCGCGTCTTTGCGCCCGTGCTCACGATGTACCAGGCCCTCGTACGCGAGGGTATCGAGTCGGGTGAGTTCATCGCGGTCGACTGGATGCAAATTCATCTCGCCAGCCTTGGCGCAAATGTCTTCTATTTTTTGAGCGCTCCCGTGTGGCGGATTCTCATGCCCTCCGAACCCTTCAGTCCGGAAGCCCTGGCGCAGCGCCGGACCGCTCTGGTGGAGTATCTGGGCCAGGCAATCTTCACCGACCGCAAGCGCGGTGCGGAACTGGCCGCCCGAGTGCTCGCCGATACGCCCATGCCTGAAGTAAATATCGAAAAACTCCTTGTTGGGAGGAACGATGAACGCACGAAATAGAGTCTTCATGATCCTGGGCCTGCTTACAGTGGGCTCTCTGATCTGGTACCTCACGACGTCTCGCGCACCCAGCGACCTCAAGCTGATCGGGACCGTGGACGCGAACGAGGTGCTGGTCAGCGCTAAGATTCCCGGCCGTATTCAGACGCTGAATGTGGAAGAGGGGCAGCAGGTGAAAGCCGGTGACCTGATTGCCGTCATTGAGAGCGACGATCTTGCCGCGGCGCGCAAAGCCGCCGAGGCAACGGTCGCCAGTGATCGCTGGAAACTGAACGAGACCGAAGAAACGCAACGACAGGATGCGGGCGAGGTTTCCAGCGCCGCCATCAACGCCGAAGCGCAGCTTCGCGGTGCGCGGGCAAGTCTGGTCCAGGCGCAGGCGAATCTCGATCATCAAAAAGCGGATACTACCCGGATTGTCGCGCTCGCGCAGCAGGGAATCATGAGCGAGCAGTCGCGCGATGAAGCCGTGACCAGCCTGCAGGCCGATCAAGCCGCGGTTGAGACTGCGCGCGAGAATGTCGCCGCGGCCGAAGCCGCTCTGAAACAGGCCAAGGCGCACGAGATGCTGGCGCTGGTTTCCGCGCGAACCGTTGCCTCGACGCGCGGGCAGATGCAGAACGCAGAGGCGCTCGCCGACCAGGCCAGTGTCGAGCTCGGCTATGCGAAGGTCTTCGCCCCGGTTACGGGCAAGGTTAACGTGCTTGCGGCTCGTCAGGGCGAAGTTCTGGCGGCCGGCGGGACGATCGCCACGGTGATGGACCTGGCCCAGACCTGGGTCTATGCGCCTCTGCCGGAGACCCAGGCCGACGCTGTGCAACTGGGCGACAGTCTCCGTGTCGTCATGCCCAGCGGCGCCAGCGTCCAGGGAAAAGTGATTGCCAAGTCGTCGCTGGCCGACTTTGCGACCCAACGCGATATCAACGGCGGACCTAAGCGCGACATCCGTACCGTGCAGATCAAGCTCCTGATTCCCAATCCCGATGAGCGCTACGTGCCGGGAATGACCGCCGACGTCTACATCCCGAAGAGCAAATTGGTGAAGCAATGAATGCCCCTTCATCGAGCCCAACCGGTGCGGCGAGACACAGCAACGGCAGGAGTAGTGCGCCGGTTGCCATCGCCGTCGAAAACATTGTGAAGCGCTACGGCACGTTTGAAGCCGTGAAGGGTATCAACTTCCAGGTCTCCGAGGGCGAGATCTTCGGCCTGCTGGGACCGAACGGCGCAGGCAAGAGCACGTTGATCCGCATGATGACGACGCTCATCCCCGTCACCAGCGGGAAAGCCATCGTAGCCGGGCACGACGTGAGCAAGCATTCAGACGAAGTGCGCCGCATCATCGGCGTGATCCCGCAGGCGCTGACAAGCGATCCTGACCTGACCGTTGAAGAGAATCTCAGCATTTACGCCAAGCTCTACGGCGTGTCGCGCGTCCAGCGCGAGAAAAGCATCAACGAAGTCCTCGAAGCCGTCGACCTGCTGAAGTGGCGCGATGCACAGACCAAGACGCTCTCCGGCGGCATGCGCCGCAGACTTGAGATTGCGCGCGGCCTGGTACACAACCCGCGGATCTTCTTCCTCGACGAGCCGACCACGGGCCTCGATCCAGTCTCGCGCATCGCGGTGTGGGAGATGCTCAACAACCTGAAGAAGAATCGCAATCTCACCATGCTGCTAACCACCCACTACATGGAAGAGGCGGACCGCCTCTGCGATCGCATCGCCATCGTCGACCATGGAAACCTCGTTGCCCTGGGAACTCCCGTGGAGCTCAAGCAGAGCGTGCCCGGCTCAAATGTCGTCGAGGTGCAGTTCAACCGGGAAGACGATCAGTGGAAGTCCCGTCTCGAAGCCTTACCCAACGTTACCGAGGTGCAGTCTCAGTCGGCCGGAGTCTACCGGGTGCTCACATCGAACGGTTCGCAGACCACAACCCAGCTGGTGGAGATGGCTGGTTCGCTCGGCGAGGAACTGACCTCGCTGAGCGTGCAAAACACCTCGCTCGACGATGTCTTCGTGCATTACACCGGTCGCCAGTTGCGCGACGAGCAGGTAAAAGCGGTCTTCACTATGCCGCCCAGGCCGGGAGCTCAGCCATGAACAGAATGTTCGCCATCGTCGAGCGTGAAATGCGCAAGTTTTTTCGCTCGCCCACGCTCATGATCATGTCGCTCATGATGCCGATCCTGCAGCTCATCATCATCGGCAACGCTTTCGGCGGCAAGATTGTGGGCACGCACGTAGCCCTGGTGGACCACGACCACGGGCCGCAGGCGATCAAGGTGCGCGAAGCCTTCGACGCCATCGCCGTCAACATCAAGACTTTCACGGCGATCAACTACGACAATGAAGTGCAGGCGCGCGAAGACGTGCGCACCGGCAAAATCGATGCGGCGGTCATCATCCCCGCGCAGTATTCGCGTCGCGTCTACGCGCAGGATGCGCCCCAGTTGGGCATCGTGGTCGACAACTCAGACCAGTTCACCTCGGCGAGCCTCGAAGCGGAGATGCAGTCGGTGGTCGATGCGCTCAACGCCCCTCCGGTTCAGGACCGCCTCACCAAGTCCATCGCGCTCGAGATCGTGGAGCTTTATCCCTACATCAATTACCTCAAGTATCTCCTGCCCATGACGGTGGCGCTGGCGATGTACATCTCCGTGATGATCGGCGGAGGCATGCTCTATATCGACGACAAGGCGCGCGGCGTGCACGAGGGATACCTGGTTACGCCCATCAGCAAACTGGAGCTGGTGATGGGCTTGAACATTGCCGGCGCCATCAAGGCCATGCTGAGCGGGTTGTCGATCGGCGTTATCGGCTCGCTTATCTCGGGCCTGGGCGTGGTCTTTCATCCCCTGATCATGTTGCAGATGCTCTGCCTCATCATCGCCGGTTCCATCGCCTTCAACGGGATGATGTTCCTGATGATGGTGCGCGTCGACGATCCGCTGGTGCCGCGCGCCATGTTCGGCGTGCTCAATGTCCTCCTGTTATATCCCTCCGGCGCCATGTATCCCACCGTGTCGTTCCCCAAGTGGATGCAGGCCATGACCATTGTCGACCCGTTCACCTATGTCATCAACGGCTTCAAAGACGTTCTGATCAAAGACGGCGGTTGGGTCGCGATCTGGGGCGACCTCCTTTTTCTCTTGGTCTTCGGCATCTCTACCTTGCTGATTGCGACGCCGCTTTTTAAACGCACACTTTAATCGCGAAATTTCCGGCGGCCATGCAAGTCCGGAATGCAAAGAGGCGGTCCACTCCTTGTGGGAGGGTGGGCCGCCTCGCTGCGTTTTCGCACTTTTCCTCCTTTGCAGCGCCTGGGGGCGATCGATCATCTTAGGAGTCGAGGAGATTTTTTGGAGATGAGCATGCAGACAGTTTCCGCGGCAGCCGCAGGCACGATCGCGGTCGGTGATCTGGTGGTGAATCGCATGGGCTACGGGGCCATGCGCATTACGGGCAAGGGAATTTGGGGTCCTCCGGCCGACAAGCCTGCGGCACTGGCGACCCTTCGACGCGCCGTCGAACTGGGAGTGAACTTCATCGACACAGCCGACTCCTATGGCCCCAACGTCTCAGAAGAGCTGATTGCCGAGGCATTGGCGCCCTACCCGGCGGGGTTGGTCATCGCCACCAAGGGTGGATGGGAGCGCGTTGGGCCTGGTCAGTGGACCCACAATGCCAGCCCAAAGCACCTGGAAGAAGCCCTGCACGGGAGCCTGAAACGGCTGCGCCTCGACCGCATCGACGTATACCAGCTCCACGTCCCCGATCCAGCGGTCTCCTTCGACGCCTCGGTGGGAACGCTGGCTCGCCTGAGGCAGCAGGGAAAGATACGGCACGTGGCGCTGTCCAACGTGACTCTCGAGCACCTGGAACGCGCGCGGAAGATCGTGCCGATTGTCTCGGTGCAGAATCGCTACAGTTTTGCCGATCGCGAGTGGGACTTCCTCCTCGATTTCTGCGAGAAGAATGCAATCGCCTTCTTGCCGTGGGCTCCGCTGGGCCAGAATCGCCAGGCGCACGACGCACTCGATAAGGTTGCAAAACAGCTCGGTGCGACCCCGTTGCAGGTGGCCCTGGCTTGGCTGCTCAAGCGTTCGCCGGCAACATTACCGATTCCGGGCACATCCTCCGCGGCCCACGTCGAAGAAAACATCCAGGCTGCTGGACTCGATCTGCCCGACCATCTCTTCCGCGAATTGTCGGCTGTGACTTCGCCGCCGGCAAGCCTGCGCTGAGCATGCGCCTGGCTCCGTCGAACCCCCTGCCCCATTGAGTGAACCGTGGCTCTGTGGTGACGTCGGCGCCGTCTCCCTATCGTCGAGGGCCTGTCACCCCCTACAATATGGGCTGACTTCATAAACACGAGGGAATCCATGCCGCTCTCCGGAGAAGCCATCCGCCTGATGAACTATATCGATGACGTTGCTGTGACTCTGCGCCGTGTGCTGGCTCTTGCGCCCACGCTCCCCGCCGAAGAACGCACCCTGGTGAGCGAGCATCTGCGCCGCTCCAAGCCCAATGCCGAAGACGTGCTCCAGGCGCTGAGCTCCAAGTAGGTCGTCTCCGTTGACAACGGTGGCCATTGTGGGAGCGGGGCCGCTCGGCCGGCGTCTCGCGCTTGCGGCTGCACGGGCCGGCTATCGCGTTCTGCTCGAAGACGTGATGCCCTCGAACCTGCACCACGCGCGCGAGGCACTCCGCCAGTCCCTGGGCCCTGAGGCACTGCCCGCGGTCGCATTCGTCTCTGCCATCGAAGACGCGGTGCGCGAAGCCGATGTGGCCATCGACTGCGTCCCCGACGAGCTCGAATCGAAGCTCGAAATCTTCTGCCTCGTCGATCGCATGGCCCCGCCCCGCACCGTGATCGCGACTCCCACCACCAAGTTATCCATCGCGGATCTGGCGGCATGCACCTATCGCGCCGATCGCTGTGTCGCCATTGCCGCCGAACCGGGTGCGCTCGCGGAAGGAACCGCTCGCGACTTGTTGCTTCGATCCACGCTGCAGACTGCTCCGGAAACGATCCAGATAATGCAGGAATTCTGGGTCCGTCTGGGGTTTGAACCGCGCTTTGAGACGGAAGCGGATCCCGCCTCCTAGGCTGATCGCTCAGCGCGCCGCAAGTACCTGCTCGTAGTACTTCACATAGAGCGGCAGCACCAGCGTTGCGCAGAAGCGCGTCCGTGCTGTGCGCCGGGCTGCGTCGCGCATGACGTCAAGACGGTCCCGGTCCTTCAATAACGCGATCGCTCCATCCGCCATCTGTTCGATAGCGCCGACCGCGTAGAGCAGGCCGCTGACGCCATCGTCAATCAGCTCGGGGACCCCGCCTACGCGCGTGGCTATTGCAGGAACCCGGCAAGCCATGGCTTCCAGCGCGGCAAGACCGAACGACTCCAGCTGGCTGGGCATCAGCATCAAGTCGGCAAGCGGCAACAGTTCATTCACGCGATCCTGTTTCCCCAGGAAGTGGACCTTGTCGTTAATTCCAAGTTCGTGAACCAGCCACTCTGCGGCAGATCGATCCGGTCCGTCGCCCACTAGCACGAGCTGGGCCGGAAGCTGCTGCGCCACGCGCGCGAACACCTTCACCGCATCCACCACCCGCTTCACCGGCCTGAAGTTTGAAAGGTGCATCAGAATTGATTCGTCAGGGCGCGCAAAGCGCTTCCGCGCTTCCGAGCGCACCGCCTCGTCCGTATACGGCGTATACACATCGCAATTCACAAAGTTGGGAATCACTTCGATCGGGCGGGTAATTTCAAAGTCGCTGACAGTCTTCTCTTTCAGGTATTGCGAAATACTGGTGACGCCGTCGCTCTCCTGGATCGAGAAGCGGGTGATCGGCAGATAGCTGCGATCGAGCCCAACCAGCGTGATGTCGGTGCCGTGTAGCGTCGTCACAAAAGGCAAGCGCCTTCCCCGCGCCGCCAGCATCTGCCGCGCCAGCATCGCACTCACCGAGTGCGGAATGGCGTAATGCACGTGGAGCAGATCGAGGTTGTTGAACTCGGCTACCTCCGCCATGCGCGAGGCAAGCGCAAGGTCGTACGGCGGAAACTCAAACAGCGGATAACTCGATACCGGCACCTCGTGGTAGAAAATGCCGTCGTCGCGCCCACTGAGCCGAAAAGGCTGCGAGTACGAGATAAAATGAACTTCGTGACCGGCTGCGGCAAGTTCAATGCCCAGTTCGGTGGCAACTACGCCTGAACCGCCATAGGTTGGATAACAGGTGATGCCGATGCGCATCAAGCGGTGCCGCTCCGTTTCTTCTTCTTCTTTCGTTTTGTCGTGGCGGCCATAGAACGGCCGAGCGCCCATTTATGGTCAATTCCAACAGTTGTAGATTCTCAGATCGCACAAAAGGTGCGGAAAGAAGGCTATTTAGCCTGACAGCAGTTTCCTAAGGTGCCGTAATAGTTGTCAAACCAGCGCTACTTCTTCGTCTCGTTCCGCCTTCTCATTCTCGGTCTCCGGTCGCGCGATCTTCCACTTTCATCACGACGTTGGATCCCCACAGTGAGTCGCCGTGCCATGTGCGCCCGAGCGAGAACCGTGCATGGGTTCCGGTTTTTCACAGCGCCACGGGCAGAGTTGCGAGAGCGCGAATGTGTTGAAATTGGTTGCTCGGGATCCGATAGACGGCGGACGAGGGGAAGGCTCAGAGCGCTCTCAAAGCTTCAGATCGATCACGGTGAGTTGATTCTCCAGGGCGATGTTCTTTATTTTCCCGTTATCCATGGTGCAGACCTTCACGTTTGTTGCAGAAGTGGGGTGACTCCTTCCGGAGCGGGACATGGCCAGCTTTCTCGCGGAATCTTCCCAAGAGCAATCGATCCTGGAAAACAGGCCCTGTTCGTAGGCGAAGCTGGCGCCGTCGTCCAGATACCAGCTGAACTGGCCGTCTGCACCCGGATAGACCCGAATCGTAACGGGCTCTTCGCTCTGCTGGGTTGCATATTGTCGCACCGGTCCTATGGGCAGGATTGCGCCTGCGCGCACGTAGAGAGGAATCGTTGCCAAGTCGAATTTGCATGTGACTTCGAGGCCGGCGTCGCTTTTTGAGCGGTGCAGGGACCAAAAATCCCACCACTCCCCGCCAGGGAGATAAACCTTTCTGCGCGTGGCTCCCTGTTCCAACACGGGCGCGACGAGGACTTGATCTCCCCACATGTATTGATCCGCAATCTGAAGAGCCTTTTCATCGTTGGGGTGCGCCAGCCAGATCGCGCGGATCGGCGGGAGTCCCGATCGATGCGCTTGTTCAAACGTGGAGTAGATGTAGGGCAGCATCTGATATCGAAGTTCCAGATACTTTCGGCAGATGGTTTCCACATCCGGATTGTGCAAGTCCTGTTGTGCGGGCCAGTCACCGAGTGCTTCGGCACCCTCAAGAGGGCCGGTTGATCCGAGATTCCATCCCCAAGGCAGGCGCAGCTTCCAGGCTCGGCCATGCGAACGGAAAAGCGGGCAGAAGGCACTGAACTGGAACCATCGCACGAAGAGTTCAGGCGTCAACTCGCGCGTCGGAACGAAGCCACCCGTATCGGTTCCCCAATAAGGTACGCCGCACAGACCAACGTTGATTGCATTCGCAACTTGAGCAGCGAGCGTCTTCCAAGTGGAGTCGATATCTCCCGACCACAGCCAGCCGTATCTCTGCAGTCCCGCGTATCCGTTGCGATGCAAGGCAAAGGGCCTCCGCTCAGGGTGTGCCTTCACCTGGCCCTGCCAATACATCTGGTTTCGCTGCAGTCGCGCCTCTACCGGCAGCAGGTCTCCCTCATCGGGCCACCAACCGTCAACTCCCATCGCCTCCAACGGCAGATGCTCGTCCCAATAGGGCGCTGCATCGCCGGGTTCATGACTAGCTGAGCCGCTATCCGCGATCTCTCCATGAAAATCGTGGGGCGGGACGACGTGCAACACAACGTTGAAATGTTCTTGGTGCATCTCGCGCAGCATTTGCTGCGGATCAGGGAACGCGTCGGCATTGAACGTGAACGACCCGTGTCCCGTGTTCCAACCGGAAGGACAGAATCCGGTGCCCAGGTAAATAAGCCCGTCGCAGGGCAGCTTTTTCTCGCGAAACGTTTTCGGTATGCTCATCACCTCATCACGGCTTGCGAGTGTGCGATGGGACTGCAGGTATCCCAAAGACCAGAGCGGAGGAAGGTGGGGAAACCCAGTCAGCTCGGCATAGCCATGCAAGACTTCAGCCGGGGAATCGCCAAGAACCAGATACACATTGCGCTTCGACGTTGCCACCGGAGAGATGACTTTACCCATTTCTCCAGTGAGATCGAAAGACCCGAAGGGCAAGCCCACGAAAATACCCCAACCCTCCGGGCTGATCAACCATGGGATAGGTACTCGAGAACCGGCGGTTCGCAGTTCTGCGTAACCCTGGCCATTGCGCATACCGTCTTTGGTGCCCCGCAGGTCTCCGAAGAGCCCTTCTCCGAGTCCAAATAGCGGCAGGCTGCCCAATCGGAACCGCACGGATGTGCTGTCAGTGTCGAATTGGATTTCTTGCCGCACGCGCTCCGCGCCGTCGATCACGGTGAATTGAAGCGGCTCAATGTTGACGAGGATGCTGTGCCGGCCCCAAGGCACGTGCATGGGGAAGTTCCTTCCCAAGGTCAT